>Ga0326597_10003238_pt1 | contig 23669 bp, 20 predicted proteins | sample RVTome_12_FD_203789 | JGI IMG/M metagenome (GOLD analysis project Ga0326597, IMG submission 203789) | Soil microbial communities from uranium-contaminated site in the Upper Colorado River Basin, Wyoming, United States - RVT100D185 | ecosystem: Environmental > Terrestrial > Soil > Contaminated >... | reverse complement strand
GGGTGCTCGTGGACGCCCCGTGCACGGGCGAGGGGACGCTGCGGCGGAGGGGCGGCAAGCCACCGAGACAGTCCCGCTCGTTCCTGGGATACGTCACGTCTGCGCAGCACGCGCTCCTCACGCGGGCCGTCCAGCTGACCCGTCCGGGTGGGGTGATCCTCTACGTGACGTGCACCTTCGCGCCTGAGGAGAACGAAGCGGTGGTCAGCCGCGTCCTGGGCGAGCAGCCGGTCGACCTCGAGCCCCTCGACCTTCCCGTGCCCCATGCGCCTGGTCTCACGTCGTTCGGGGACGAGCGGTACGATGCGCGTCTCGAGGGCGCCGCGCGTATCTACCCGTACCACTTCGACTCGGGCGGGCTCTTCCTCGCGAAGCTGCGGCGGAAGGGCGGGGGCGAGGACGACACGGCCGCACGCGCCGGGTGGACCCCGGTTCCTTCGGCGTTTCCGGACGAGGGGCCTACCGCGTCGACACCGACCGAAGCCGACGGCCTCGTCGCCCTCGCCGTGGAGGAGCTCGGCGGTCGGTTCGGTGTCTCCCAGGACGTGCTCGACCGCTTGTCGTGGACCGCGCGCGGCGGCCGTGTATGGATGCACTCGGTCGACGCCTGGCCGCTCGAATCCTGGCCGGACGGAGGCTGGCGCCCCATCTCGATCGGGGTACGGGCCGTCGAGTTCGACACACGGGGTCGCGCCCGCCCCACCAACGATGTCCTGAGGCTCCTTTCGGGTGCCGTTCAAGAGCGCCGTGTGGAACTCGATCCCGAGGCGTGTGGGCGCTTTCTACGACGAGAGCCCGTACCCGGAATCCCGGAGATCCGCGGGCCGGTCGCCGTCAGCTGTCTCGGCGATGTGATCGGGCGGGGCGCACAGACCGGTGAAGGGCTGAAGACCGAGGTTCCGAAGGCCCGCGCGAAGGATCTGCTTCGCACGATGGAGTCCGCGGCCGGCTGATCGGTTCGGGGCCTGTCACACGCTCCGACCGGCTCGCGGCCGGTACCTGGGTCGGTGGCGCGCCCGGCCGCCGGCCTCTACCGCCGCCCGCCCGCTTCCGCTCGGGACGCCTCTCGCAGATGGCGGGCGAACGCGGCGTCGGCGGGCGCGAGATCCAGGCGGCTCATCGCCTCGGGCTCGAACCATCCGAGCGCTTCGTGCTCGAGCGCGACGGCTTCGCCTTCCGCATGCACCTCCACGAACTCGATGACGAAGCCCGAGCGTCCATCGGCCACGCGCATGAGGAACTCGCCGATGCCGGTGACCTCGAGCGCCAGCTCCTCGACGAGCTCACGTCGGGCGGCGTCGAGCATCGACTCACCGGGATCGAGCTTGCCTCCCGGGAACTCCCAGAGGCCACCGTGCCGTTTCACCACCGGGCGCCGTCCGAGCAGGTAGCGGCCGTCCCGGACGAGCACGGCCGCCACCACGCGCACGGCCGGCCCGGGCGTCTCATCCGTCACGCGCAACGCTCCGGTGCCCGCGGATGGCGATGCCCTTCCTCAGTCGCTGACGGGACGGCCCGGCGGCAGCTTCGCCACGCCGATGGTGTTGGTGTCGGCCCCGAACCAGATGGCGTTCGAATCCGAGTCGTAGTACATGTGCCGAACGGTGCCACCGCCGCTCTCGACCGGCACGCTCGTGAACGTCTCGGTGCGCGGATCGAAGCCGACGAACTGGTTGGGCCGCACTCCGGTCTCCACGACCCAGATGCGGTCGGCGTCGTCGATCGCCATCGCGTACGGCCGGGAGTCGGATCCGCTCGGGAGCGGCCATTCCACGACCTCACCCGTGTTCGGATCGAGACGACCGAGGTAGCCGCGGCGGTAATCCCCGTACCACACCGTACCATCGGACGCGACGTCGAGGCGGCGGGGAAGGGCGTTCTCGGGCAACTCGAAGGTCTCGAGCTCGAACGTCTCCGGGTCGACCGTCGCGATGGCGTTCGTATTGAAGAGCGCGATCCATGGCCGGTCGTTCTGGTCGATGACGATGCCGTAGGGCCGGCTCGAGGTTCCTCGCTCGGAACGCACGCGTGGGGCCTCCACCAGACGCACGTCGCCCGTGCGCTTCGTGAGCTTCCCGATGAAGTTGCCGCCCTGCACTGTGAACCAGATGTCACCCCGCGAATCGAAGGTCAGGGTGTGCGGATCTCGCGCCGCCGCGTCGGGCATGTCGTACCGCCGGATCTCCCTCGTCTCGGGATCGAGATGTCCGATGTGGTTGTTCCGGTTTCCGGCATACCAGAGGGTGCCGTCGGCGTCGGCGATCACGTTGTGCGGACCAGCGCCTTCGGGCAGGTCGAAGCGCTCGAACGAGCCGGTTTCGGGATCCAGGGAGGCCACGTAGTCACTCACCTGGCCGACGAACCATACCTGGCCGTCGGGCCCCAGCATGGGATCGCGTGGTCGGGACCCCGGGTAGGGGACGGTCCACTCCTGAAGCTCGGGCTCGGTGGAGGCCTGGGCATCCGCCGGCGACGGGAGAAGGAGGGCGATCGCCGCCGTCGTCACGGCGAGCGCGAATGGGGGGATGAGCGCGCGCATGTTGACCTCCGGGGAAGAGCTGCTTTGACCGGTCGAGCCGTACCTCTACACTGCATGTGCACAGTACTATCTACGACACCCCGGCGCGACCGGCCGTTCCTCCCACCGATACCCAGCACGAGTGGTGACCATGACATCGCCAGCGCCATTGAGCCGTCGTGACTTCCTGATCCGGGGATCTCTCGGAGTCGCAGGCATCGGTCTCGGACATGTGCCCGTCCCGCTGCGACCCGTGCCCAACCCGGGCGAGAGCCGCGCGTTCCGCGGGCAGGAGCGCTTCCCGGTGGTCGCGTCGGAGCCGTGGGGGCGCCTGCTGAGGATCGCGGACGGCGTTTGGGCGCTCGAATCGAGCCCGATGCAGGACCGGACGACGCTCTGCAACGGCGGCATCATCGCCGGTCGGGCGGGGGTGGTGGTGGTGGAGGCGTTCGGCTCGGACGAGGGCGCCCGCTGGATGGCTTCGCAGGCCGAGCGGCTGGCCGGCAGCCCGCCGACGCACGTCGTGCTCACGCATCATCACGGAGACCACACTGCCGGGCTTCGGGGCGCCGCGGAGACGCCGGGGCTCGTGGTTCTCGCGACAGCGGCCACGCTCGACCGCGTCCCCGGGCGGCCGAACGACCCGGATGGGGCCGCGCCGGCCGAGTTCCGCATCATCGGAGAGGGGCGGCCCACGGAGCTCGACCTCGGTGACCGATCGCTCCTCCTCGTGCCCCGTTCCGGACACACCGCCTCCGATCTTACGGTCGAGGTTTTCGATGCTTCGATCGTCTTCTGCGGTGACCTGGTATGGAACGGCATGTTCCCGAACTACGTGGACGCCATGCCGGAGCGCCTCTCCCAGACCGTCCGCGTCCTCGGAGCGCGCCGCGCCGATCTCTACGTGTCGGGACATGGGACGGTGGCCAACGTCCCGGCGCTGGAGCGATACCTCGCGCTGCTCGACCACGTGGAGGAGGCTGCCCGGAACGCCCTGGCGGAGGGTTGGACGGCCGAGGAAGCCGGGGCCCGCTACCGGCTGCCGGCCGAGACGGAGGACTGGACCCTCTTCAACCCCGGATATTTCGCGCGGGCCATCGGGGCGTGGATGACCGAGCTGTCGGGTTGACTCTTTGTGTCTGACAATTTTGTGGTATCGTGTACGACATCCTACGAAATTGTAGATCCTGTACTCGGGGCGTAGCCCCCCCCCACTCAGCCCCCCATCGATCCGTGGACCCACGCGACGTACGAAAGCTCTCCACCTTGCTCGACGTCAGTCAGACGCTCGGCTCCACGCTCGACCTGCGCACCGCGCTCGTGCGGGTGCTGGAGATCCTCGAGGAGAAGCACGGAACGGTCGCGGGCGCCGTGACCTTGTTCGACAGGGATTCGGGTGAGCTGGAGATCGAGGCCGCCACGGGCATCACCTGGAAGGTGCGCCGGCGTGCGTCGTACAAGCTCGGAGAGGGCGTGACCGGACGCGTGGTGCAGAGCGGGAAGCCGGTGACCGTGCCGCGCGTGAGCCACGAGCCGCTCTTTCTCGACCGCACGGGTGTCTGGAAGGAGAGCGGCCGCGACGAGCTCAGCTTCGTGTGCGTACCCGTGGTGGTGGACGGTAGGACGGAGGGCAGCCTCGGCGTCACGCTGCCCTACGAGGCGAACAGGGCGTTCGACCGTGAGGCCGAGTTCCTCGGCGTCGTCGCGTCGATGGTCGGGCAGTCCGTGCGCGTGCACCGGCTGGTTGAGACGGAGCGGCGGCGGCTCCTCGAGGAGAACAGCCAGCTGCGCCAGGAACTCAAGGAGCGCTACGAGTTCCGGAACATCATCGGCAACAGCCGGGAGATGCGGCAGGTCTACGAGGAGGTCGCTCAGGTCGCGGGCAGCCCGACCACGGTCATGATCCGCGGCGAGTCCGGCACCGGCAAGGAGATGATCGCGCACGCCATCCACTACAACTCCCCCCGTGCCGAGCAGCCCTTCGTGAAGGTGAACTGCGGCGCGCTCCCAGAGAGCCTCATCGAGTCGGAGCTCTTCGGATACGAGCCGGGCGCGTTCACCGACGCGCGCGCCCAGAAGAAGGGTCGGTTCGAGCTCGCCGACGGCGGGACGCTCTTCCTCGACGAGGTTGGGGAGCTGTCGCAGTCCACCCAGGTCAAGCTCCTGCGCGTGCTGCAGGAGAAGGAGTTCGAGCGACTGGGCGGCGTGCAGTCCATCAAAGTCGATGTCAGGGTGATCGCGGCGACCAATCGCGACCTTGAGCACGCCATGGGCGAAGGCACGTTCAGGGAGGACCTGTACTACCGGCTGAACGTCTTCAGCATCTTCGTGCCGGCCCTCCGGGACAGGAAGCCGGACGTTCTCCTGCTCGCGGATCATTTCGTCGAGAAGTACGCGACCAAGCTCGGGAAGCCCGTGCGCAGGATCTCCACCCCCGCCATCGACATGCTCATGAGCCATCACTGGCCGGGCAACGTGCGGGAGCTCGAGAACTGCATCGAGCGCGCGGTGCTCGTGTGCAACGGGGGCGTGATCCACGGGCACGATCTGCCCGCGACGCTCCAGACCGCGCAGGTGTCGGGAACCTTACCCGGCGCTTCGCTCGAAGCCGCCGTCGGCAACTATGAGAAGAACCTCATCGCCGATGCGCTCAAGGCGTCGCGTGGGAACCAGACCGAGGCCGCGCGCCTGCTCGACACCACGCCCCGCGTGATCGGCTACAAGGCCGGTAAGTACGGGATCGATCCGGAGCGGTATCGCTCCTCCGTTCGGGTGAGCGCCGGGGGCTGATCTCGGGGAGCTGACCCGGGGCGGTGCGTGTCGCCGCCCAGCGCCGTGATGCGACCGGCGGGACGGTCCGCACGGCACAGTGGGCGCCCTGGACCGGCGATTTCCCGCTGCCGTACCAACAAAATTGTCGCCCTCAGAGCTTAACTCTACAATATTGTCGGCCTTCGAGGGGGTGTGCGAGCCCGGTCGAGTGGTGCCGTACATCACGTAACCATAACGGTTTAGGTGCACCGCCGGGTCGCTCTCGCCCCTCTCTGCATCGCGGTACGCCCCTTGCTTCAGTTCCGCTCGTCCACAGACATGCTTGCCGGTCCAGCCGACGCACATTGGGTTCGGATCCCGGCGGCGCGGGAGTCTTTGAGAGGAGGAGAGATGAAGAAGGTCGAAGGCATCATCCGACCCCACCTGCTGGAGTCGGTGAAGACCGCGCTCCAGGAGGCCGGGGTGGTCGGCATGACCGTGACCGAGGTGAAGGGGTTCGGTCGGCAAAAGGGTCAGTCCGAGTCGTATCGCGGGACTGAGTACAAAGTGGAGTTCCTGCCGAAGCTGAAGGTCGAGGTCGTCGTCGCCGAAGCGATTCTCGAAGCGGTCGTGAGCGCGTTCCTCAGCTCCGCCAAGACGGGCAAGTTCGGCGACGGCAAGGTGTTCGTCTCTCCGCTCGATGACGTGATCCGCATCCGAACCGAGGAACGAGGCGAGAGCGCCATCTGACCCGGCGCTCCTCCCGGCTTCGATCCACCCCCTCAACCCGACAAGGTGATCCGAGTGAGCAGGCATATTCGTAAGTTCCTTTCCCGCGTCCTCCTGCCGGCTTCGGCCGTGGCCGTCTGGCTGGCCGCGCCGACGGCGCTGGCGGCCCAGGACGCTCCGACCCTCGAGTCCACCGCCGCCGCGATCGAGCTCGTCCAGCGGCATGCGGATTTCCTGTGGACGCTCATCGCGGCCATCCTCGTGTTTCTCATGCAGGCCGGTTTCGCCCTGATCGAGGCCGGGATGACGCGCGCGAAGAACGCGGTCAACATCTGCATGAAGAACATCATGGACCTTTCCATGGGCTCCCTGGCGTTCTGGCTCGTCGGCTTCGCCATCATGTTCGGCCCGAGCGGCGGATGGTTCGGCACCAGCGGCTTCATGCTCTCCGATTACGCCACGGATCAGGACCCGTGGCTCTACGTGTTCTGGATCTTCCAGACCGTGTTCGCGGCGACCGCGGCGACCATCGTCTCGGGGGCCATGGCGGAGCGCACCAAGTTCTCCGCCTATCTCATGTTCACGGTGTTCCTCACGGCCTTCGTCTATCCGGTGTTCGGTAGCTGGGCCTGGGGGAGCCTCTACAAGGGCGGGGGCTGGCTCGAAGGCATGGGCTTCATCGACTTCGCCGGCTCGACCGTCGTGCACAGCATCGGTGGCTGGGCCGCCCTCGCCGGCGCCGTCGTGATCGGGCCGCGGCTCGGCCGCTTCACCGTGGACGGCAAGCCACGCGCCATGCCGGGACACAACCTCGTGTTCGCCACCCTGGGCATGTTCATCCTCTGGTTCGGATGGTTCGGCTTCAATGCGGGCAGCACGACCGCGGCCACCATCGACATCGCTTTGATCGCGGTGAATACGAACCTGTCGGCGGCCGCGGGTGCGGTGGCCGCGATGGTCACGGCGTGGACGTTCCTGAAGAAGCCCGACGCCACCATGACGATCAACGGAGCGCTCGCGGGCCTCGTGGGCATCACGGCCGGGTGCGCGACGGTATCACCCGGCTCGTCCATCCTGATCGGGCTCGCGGCCGGCGTGCTGGTCGTGTTCTCGGTCCTCTTCTTCGACCGGGTGCAGATCGACGATCCGGTCGGCGCCATCTCCGTGCACGGCGTGTGCGGTGCGTGGGGAACCCTCGCCGCCGGTCTGTTCAATGCGGGCGGAGTGACCCTGGCGATCATCGGAACGCAGCTCATCGGCATCGTCGCTGCTTTCCTGTGGGCGTTCGGGACCATGTTCGTCTTCTTCAAGGTCCTCCACATGACGTTCGGCATCCGTGTGTCCCCCGAGGAGGAAATGGCAGGCCTCGACGCCTTCGAGCACGGCAACGAGGCCTACGGACCGGACACGTTTAGCTCGAGCGCCGCCGGCATCACGGCGTGAAGACCTTTCCTTGTTTTCCGAGCTCCGGAGCAGCCGGGCCGGGCTCGTTTCCATCAGAGATTTCCTTCATCGGAGCTGATCATGACAAGAGCTATCACCGCCGCAGCGGCCTTTCTGGTCGTCGTCCTCGTGCCGGGAGGTGTCTCGGCTCAAGACGTCGAGGTAACGGCGAATGTGGGATGGGTGAGCGAGTATCTCTATCGGGGCATCGCGCAAAACACGTCCTCGGCCAGCGCGGGGCTCGACATGACCGCGGGCGCGCTCTACCTGGGAAGCTGGGCGGCGGACGTGGGTGAGGGATCCGAAGTCGATGTCTACGGGGGTTTGGGCTTGGAGCTCGCGGGTATCGCCCTTTCCGCGGGAGGCACGGGATACCTGTACACGGGTGAGTTCGACGACACGTACGTGGAAGGGAACCTTGGGGCCGGGTACGGGCCCATCACCGTGGACTTCGCGTTGGGGCAGTATCTTACGGAGCCCGAGACGCTCGACTACACCTTCGTCCAGGTGACCGCGAGCGCGCGCGGCGCCTACGCGGCCTTCGGAACGTTCGGAGGCGATTTCAGCGGCCAGTTCGGTGAGATCGGGTACGGCTTCGCGGTGAGCGAGGTCGATTGCACGGTGGGATGGGTGTTCAGCGATTCTGAGCTGGCGCTGCTTCCGTCCGGCAAGTCGAACGCCACGCTGGTGTTGGGTGTTTCGAAGACGTTTGCGTTGAACTGACGGTGCGGGGTGCCGGGTCGGCGAGACCGGCACCCCCGCGCCCCCGGGGAACCCGATGCGAATCCAAGAACGACGGCTGGAGCGGCATGCCGAGCAACGCCTCGACGGAGTGCCCGCCGAGACCGCGAAGCGGATCCGCTCCTTCAGGACCTTTCTCGAGGTCGAAGCGGGTCATCTCCTCAAGAGACACCGCTTCGGACTCGGCGGCCGGGAGATCGCGCAGGGTAGAAGCGATCTGGTCGACGTGGTCGTCAGCCGGGCTTGCCGTATGGTCGCGGACGACATGGGGCCGGCGGCTCGTGACGACCTGTCCGCGTGTGCGGTGCTCGCCCTGGGAGGGTACGGGCGTCGCGAGCTGGCCCCCTTCTCGGACGTGGACCTTCTCTTCCTGCGCCCGGACCGGCCGTCCGTGCGGGTCGCGGAGTTCGTCGAGGCGATGCTCCCGCTCCTCTGGGACGTCGGTCTCGAGGTGGGGCACAGCGTCCGGTCGATCCCGGACTGCATCCACTTCGGCCGTACGGACCTCCATTCGCGCAACGCGATGTCCGAAGCGCGTCTCCTCGTCGGTGACGAGGCGCTGTTCGCGCGCTTCCGCACGGAACTGCACGCAAAGGTCTACGGGCATCCGAAGGCGAATCGATTCTTCAAGCAGGCGATGGCGGCCGAGGTCGAGGGACGGCGGAGCCGCTACGGTCCGGTGGTCGGCATGCAGGAACCTCATTTGAAGGAAGGAGCGGGCGGGCTCCGGGACCTTCATCTCGTGGGCTGGGTCGGCCTCGCCAGATGGGGCTTCAAGGACCTGGACGAGTTGCTGCGCGCCGGGCTGGTGACGACGAACGTGCACGCACGGGCCCTGCGCGCCTACGACTTCATCCTGCGTGTGAGGAACGAGGCCCATTTCCAGACCGGCCGGCGAACGGACCTGATCGCGCTCGACCTCCAGCCCTCCCTGGCACAGCACCTGGGCTACTCCGATCAACGCTCGGCGTCCGCGTCCGAGATCTTCATGCGGGACTTCTACATGCGGGCCCAGGAGCTTCAGCGCTTCTGCGACGCGTTTCTCCTGCAAGCGGATTTCTGGGTCGAAGAGGATGGCTTTCTGCCGCTGCGCAGACGCCCCCGGACGCTCGTCGTGGGGCCGGAGCGCCGGTATCGTCTCAAGGAGGGCCGCCTGCTGCCCTGTCCCGACGGCATCGACTTCGCCGAGGATCCCCTGCGGTTATTCGAGGTCTTCGACGTGGCGCAGCAGCACGGCGCCCTCGTCGGCGACACGCTCATCGAGGCGGTGCGGAAACACCTCTCGCTCGTCGACCGTCCGGCTCGTCACGATCCCGATGTGGCGGCGCTTTTCCTGCGCATGCTGGGGCGCACGGGAAGGGTCTCCACGACGCTCCGGCAGATGCACGATGCCGGTCTCCTCGCAAGGTACCTCCCGGAGTTCAAGCGGGTGACCCTGATGGTGCAGCACGACCACTACCATCGGTACACCATCGACGAGCACACTTTGAAGACCATCGAGGCGCTCGACTCGCTGGCCGACGCCGAGCTGCGCGACGACGCCAGGGTGCCGCTCGGAGCGGCGCTGGACCAGGTGGAGGATCCTGGCCGGCTCGCCTTGGCGCTCCTCCTGCACGACATCGGGAAGGGACAGGGGGGCGATCACGTGACCAAGGGAGCTGCGATCGCGCGCAGGGTGTGCCGACGGTTGGGTCTGGACGATCGGGCCGCTGCGGACGTCGTGTTCCTGGTCGGGAAGCACCTCGTTATGTCCCGTGTGTCCCAGCGGAGGGATCTCACCGACGAGGCGCTCGTACACGGTTTCGCCGACACGGTGGAGACGGCGGACAGGCTGCGCATGCTCTTCGTGCTCACGTACGCCGATATCCGGGCGGTCGGACCCGAGACGTGGAACGACTGGAAGGCCGCGCTCCTTTGCGAGCTCTTCGAGCGGACCATGGGCGTGCTCACGGACGGGGAGGCGTTCCAACCCGAGCGCAGGGCCGATCTCGCAGAGCGGGTGCTCGGCGAGCTCCACCCCGAGTTCCTGCGCAGCGACGTTGAGGCGTTTCTCGAACACCTGCCGCACCGGTACGGACGCCTGGTGCCGCCGGATCTGATCGCACGGCATTTCGAGATGACCCGCAGCCTCGGCTCTCGCCCGGCCCTCGTCGACTGGCGGGCATCGGATCAGGGGCCGTACTCCATCGTCTCGATCTGCGTGCGGGACGCGCGTGGGCTGCTCGGACGGCTCGCGGGCGCGCTCACCGGCGCGGGGTTGGACATCCTGAGTGTCGACGTGTTCACGAGCGATGACGGGTTGGTGCTGGATGTGTTCCGGGTCAGCGAGGCCATGGGGCCGGATCCCGTCCATCCGGTCCCGGAGACGCGCTACGAGGAGATCGCGCGAGAGGTCGAGGCCGTGCTCGAGGGCAGCAGGGACCCCGAAGAAGCGGTGGACCGCCAGCGCACCCGGCAGCTTCGGCGTCGCCGCCGGAAGTCCCAGGTTCCGCCCATGGTGCGGTTCGTCCCGCCGGATCCGTCCCGGCGGACCGTCGTGGAGGTGCGCGCCAACGACGAGCCGGGCGTGGTCTATCGGCTGGCCACCACGTTCGCGCGCCTGGGGCTCGACATCACGCTGGCGAAGATCGCCACGGAGAAGAACCAGGCACTCGACGTGTTCTACGTGACGGAGGAGGGAGGCCCGCTCCGGGAGTCCCGGCACCGCGAAGTGGAGCTCGCGCTCCTCGAGGCGCTCGGGCGGTGACCGGCCGTGCTGCTCGCCGCGCTCGGCCGTGACGGCCGGCCGTGCTCAGCCGATCATGAGCGGGTCGGTGCGCCCCAGCACGTGCACCGCGAGAATCCCCAGGATGCCGACGACCAGCAGGTAATACACGGTCGGGATGATGGTCCGTCGCAACGTGGAGCCCTCTTGGCCCAGCAGCCCGACCGTCGCGGAGGCGGCCACCACATTGTGGATCGCGATCATGTTGCCGGCGGCCGCGCCGACGGCCTGCAGCGCGACGACGGTCACCGTCGACATCGCGAGACGCTCGGCCACGCCGAACTGGAACGCCGAGAACATGAGGTTGCTCACGGTGTTCGAACCGGCGATGAACGCCCCCAGCGCCCCGGTGACGCCGGCGAAGAACGGCCACACCTGACCCACGTTCCCCGCGACCCACTCGGCCATGGCGAGAGGCATCGCGAGCTGCGCGGCCCCGTTGATGTCCGAGTTGATGTAGACGCGGACCATCGGGACCGTGAAGACGAGGACGAAGCCCGCGCCCAGCAGCACGCGCGAGGATGACCGCACCGCGCCGCCGAGCGCCGGGATCTTCATGCCGTGCAGCAGCGCGGTGAGGCCGACGACCACGATGAGCACGAAGCCCGGCAGATAGAGGGGTGTAGTGGTGGCCGTGATGCCGGAGCCGAGAATGCCGCTCCACGTGATGCTCGGCGTGCGTAGCCAAGCGCCGACGGGTAGGGTCGGCAGTCGCGTCAGCACGAGCAGGATGCCCAGGAGCGCGTAGGGAGCCCAGGCCCGCGGTCCCGACATCCGCCCCTCGTTCGATTCGTCCCGGTCACGCTCCTCCAGTCCACTCACCCAGTCCGCCAGCCAGCCACTACGTGGCGGAAAGTCCCAACTGTCCCTCGGAAGAAGCCACCCTCGTCGCGCGATCGTGACGACGATGGCGAGACCGACCGGGGCGCCGAGCAGGGAAGGGAACTCCGGTCCGAGGAAGACGCCGAACAGCACGTACGGAACGGTGAACGCGAGGCCGCCGAGGAGGGTGAACGGCACGACCGCCAGCCCCTCCGTCCACGACCGGTTCGCGCCGAAGAAGCGAGTCAGCATGACGACCATCCAGGTCGGCATGAGCACCCCGGCGACGGCGTGCAGCACGACCACGTGTGAAGTCACCAGTCGCAGGTAGTCACCCATGCCCATCCCCGCCGACGCGAGCTGCGCATTGAACGCCTCCCCACCCAGCCCTCCCTGGATACCCACGAGCACCGGGGTGCCCACGGCTCCGAACGTGACGGCCGTGCTCTGGACCATCATGCCGAGCATGACGGCTGCCGCCGCCGGAAAGCCCAGCGCCACGAGGAGCGGCGCCACCACCGCCGCCGGGGTTCCGAACCCGGCCGCGCCCTCGATGAACGAGCCGAACAGCCAGGCCACGATGACCGCCTGCACGCGTCGGTCCTCGCTCACGCCCGTGAACGAGCGTCGGATGGCGGCCACGCCGCCTGAACGCTCGAGCGTGTGGAGCAGCAGGATCGCGCCGAAGATGATGAAGAGCAGGTCGAACGTGAGGAAGAGACCCTGGATGGACGCGGCCGCGACCCGCGTGGCCGACATACGCCAGGCGCCCAGCGCGACCACGACTGTCGCCAGATAGGCCGCGGGCATCGCGTGCTTGGCCGGCACCCTGAAGCCCACGAGAAGCACCGCGCTGAGCGCGATGGGGAACAGGGCGAGGGCGGCCGCCAGGCCGGGGCTCACAGGGCCCTCGAAACGGGTGCCGGGTAGCCGGGATCCATCGGTTCGTATTGGAGCATCGTGCCAGGATACGCTGCGGACGGGCCTCCGGCTACCGGATCATGCGGAGGGGGCGATCCGGCCGGTCATCCCGGAACCACCGAAAGCGCGGGGGACGCCCGCTCCCCTGCGCCGGGTGGATCACGACCACGGCCGCACAGGCCGGCCCGTGCGGCCGTGATCGGCGCGGCGCTCCCCTACGGGTAGAGGCGGACCGCCCGCCAGCCGTTTCCGTCCCGGTCGAAAGCGATCCTGTCATGCAGCCGGTCCTGCCGGCCCTGCCAGAACTCGATGCGCTCGGGAGCGATGCGATATCCGCCCCAGAACGGCGGCAGGGGGATCTCCCCGCTTCCGAATCGCTTTCCGACTTCCGCCACGCGTGCCTCGAGCTCCGAACGGGACGCGAGGGGTCTGCTCTGGTCCGACGCCCACGCGCCCAGGCGGCTCCCTTCGGGCCGGGTCACGAAGTAGTCGCGGCTCTCCTCCTCCGACACCCGTTCGACCGAGCCGGTGACACGCACCTGGCGGTCGAGCTCCTTCCAGTGGAAGCAGAGCGCGGCATGGGGGTTCGCCTCGAGCTCCACCCCCTTCCGGCTCTCGTAGTTCGTGAAGAAGGTGAAGCCCCCGCGGTCGGCACTCTTGAGCAGGACCATGCGCACCGAGGGTCGTCCTTCCGGTGTGGCCGTGGCGAGCGCGACCGATTCGGGCAGCTCGATCCCGTGCTCGCGCGCCTGGTCGAACCACCGCTGGAACAGGTCGAGCGGATCCGACACCTCGTGCATCCGGAGCTCCTCGGATCCGGATCCCGTGATCGGATCCCCGCTCGGTGATTCTCCTGTTTCGGACATGCTTTCGTTCTCCACGCTGGCTCGAAGGGTATGAGGGTTACCAGACGCCACGACGCCCGGCGTACCAGAACCCCTCGCCGAGGGCGGAGGTCCGGACGCCCGCCGCGGGCACCCCGTCACCCTCCCGGCTGGTGCCCGGAGCCACGGTTCTGGCCCTCGCGCCCGCGGGGTCCGGTTGGGGCCGCGTGGGCGATGGCATGTGGAGGTTGACGGCCGGGGATGACTCCCTACCTTTGTAGGAAGGCGAGCCCCCCCAGGGGGGGTGGGGTAAGAAAGACTCGGGGAGACGCAATGGCGCACGACGGCAAGGAAGACATCCTCAAGCGTTTGAAGAGCGTGGAAGGCCACGTGCGGGGTATCCAACGCATGATCGAAGACGACGCGTACTGCATCGACGTGGTCAATCAGATCGTGGCGATCCAACGAGCCCTGAAGAAAGTCAGCGCGAGGGTGCTGGATCAGCATCTCCATTCGTGCGTGACCGAAGCGGTGCGGGGAGAGGACGTGAGGAGCCGGGAGCGTGTCCTCACCGAGTTGATGCAGGTATTCGAAGCGACCGGCAAGAGTTGAACCCCAACGGAGATTTGAAAGATGACGGACGAGACGAAGAAGACGGTGGTGGTGCCCAACATCAGCTGCGGGCACTGTGTTTCGACCATCGAGCGGGAGGTCGGCGACGTGCCAGGCGTGCGTGACGTCAAGGCGGATGCGAACACCCGCCGCGTCACGGTGAGCTGGGATCCGGAGACGACGGACTGGGTGGTCATCGAGGAGACCATGAAGGAGATCGCCTACCCGCCCGCGGGCGAAGCATGAGGTCGAGGTGCGAGTGGAATGAGTACCACCAGGGATGAGTCCGCGGCGGTGACCGACCTCGCCGGCGCTGAAACCGGCGAGTTGGTGCTTCCCATCACCGGCATGACCTGCGCCAACTGCGCGGCCACGGTCGAGCGCAGGCTGCGCCGCACCGAGGGCGTCGCCGATGCGTCGGTATCGTATGCCTCGGAGCGCGCGACCGTCCGTTTCGACCGGGACACCGTGTCGCCGGAAGATCTCGTTCGGGCGATCGAGCGTGCCGGGTACGGCGCCATCATCGCCGACGAAGGCGGCATCGACGAAGCCGAGGAGCGCGCCCGCGGCGAGGAGCTCCGGGAGCAGCGCCACGCGTTCCGCGTCGGCGTGGCCTTCTCCGCTCCCCTCTTCGTACTCAGCATGGCCCGCGACTTCGGGCTGCTGGGCATGTGGGGGCATGCGCCGTGGGTGAACTGGGTCATGTTCGCCCTGGCGACCCCCGTCCAGCTCTATGTGGGACGCGGGTTCTACGTGGGCGCCTGGAACGCGCTGCGCAACGGCACCGCGAACATGGACGTGCTGGTCGCGCTGGGCTCAACGGTGGCGTACGTATACTCGGTCGTGGTCGCGGGGGCGCTGACCATCGGGTACACGGGGTGGGGCGACCACGTGTACTTCGAGACGGCCGCCTTGATCATCACGCTCATCAAGCTGGGCAAGCTCCTCGAGGTTCGCGCTAAGGGCGAGACGAGCACCGCCATCCGCCAGCTCATGGATCTGAGTCCCGCCACCGCGCGGATCGTGCGCGAAGGCGTTGAGCGGGAGGTGCCGCTGGAGCGCGTGGTCGTGGGCGACGTGCTCGTGGTGCGCCCCGGCGAGCGTATCCCCGTCGACGGGGAGGTTCTCGACGGACGGTCCACCGTCGACGAGAGCATGCTCACGGGCGAGAGCATGCCGGTGGAGAAGAGCCCGGGCGAGGAGGTCGTGGGCGCGACCATCAACAAGAGCGGCTCGTTCCGCTTCCGTGCCACGCGCGTCGGTGCGGATACGGCGCTGGCGAGGGTGGTGCGCATGGTGCGCCAGGCGCAGGCCAGCAAGGCGCCCATCCAACAGCTGGCCGATCGCATCTCCTCCGTGTTCGTTCCTGTCGTCATCGCGATCGCGACAGGCACCTTCCTCGTCTGGTGGTTGTGGGCCGACGCGGGCTTCACACCGGCCATGATCCGGATGGTCGCGGTGCTCGTCATCGCGTGTCCCTGCGCGCTCGGGTTGGCGACACCGACGGCCGTCATGGTGGGCACGGGACGCGGTGCCCTCATGGGCATTCTCTTCCGGAGCTCCGAGGCGCTTCAGCGCGCGCGCGATGTGCGGGTCGTGGTGCTCGACAAGACGGGCACGGTCACGACCGGAGAGCCGACGGTCCGTGAGGTATTCGCGAGCGACGGCGATGAGGATCGCCTGCTCGGACTCGTCGCCGCAGCCGAGCTCCGGAGCGAGCACCCGCTCGGTGAGGCCGTGGTCCGGGAGGCGCACGGCCGCGGGTTCGAGCCGGTCCTGCCTACGGAGTTCGAAGCGGTGCCGGGACGCGGCGTGGAGGCGGTCGTGAAAGGCGCGCGGGTCCTCGTCGGCACGCGGAAGCTTCTCGAGATGCGTGACGTCCCGACCGGGCCGCTGCTCGCCGACGCGGAGCGCATCTCGCGAGGCGCGGCCACACCACTCTGGGTGGCGGTGGACGGCCGAGCGGTCGGTCTCATCGCCGTGGCGGACATCGTGAAGGAAGGCTCGGCCGAGGCCGTCGCCCGCATGCGCGCCGAAGGGCTCCGGGTCGTCATGCTGACCGGTGACCATCGGGCCGTCGCCGAGGCCATCGCGCGCGAGGTAGGGATCGACGAGGTCGTGGCGGAGGTTCTTCCGGACGAGAAGGTGGCGGAGGTCGCGAGGCTGCGCGGCGAAGCAGGCGGGCGGGTCGCTATGGTGGGGGACGGCATCAACGACGCTCCGGCGCTCGCGAGCGCCGACATAGGCATCGCTCTCGGGACGGGCACCGACGTCGCCATGGAGACCGCGGACATCACGCTCATGCGAGGAGATCTTCGCTCCGTGCCGGACGCGCTGGCCCTGAGCCGCGCGACCATGCGCTCCATCGAGCAGAACCTCTTCTGGGCGTTCTTCTACAACGTCGCCCTCATCCCGGTCGCCGCAGGTGCGTTCTATTCGGTGGCATTCCTGCCGGGCATCGTGCGGTCGCTGCACCCCATCCTGGCCGCCGTCGCGATGGCATCGAGCTCCGTCACCGTGGTTCTGAACAGCCTCCGGCTGGGCCGAGCGCGGCTGGAGTAGGCCGGAGCTCCCCGAGATCGCGATCCGCTCCGGTCTGGCCCGGAGGTCGTAGGTGGGCCATCCTAAGCGGGAGCCATCTGAGCAGGATCCATCCATGCCAATCCATTCCAAAGGGCTTCGGGGCGGATCACGTGAGGGAACCCGCGGAGCCGACTGTCATCAATCCACACCCGGAACCGATGGACCATCGAATGACGAATCGAGCCGTTCCCTACGCCCTGGCCCTCGCCGTTGCCCTCCTTCTCGGGGCGTGCGGATCCGGAAGCGAAGACATCGCGGATCTCGTGCTGACGGGCGGCAAGGTCGTGACCGTCGATCCGGCGGTTCCCGAGGGGGAGGCCATCGCCATGCGGAACGGCCGCGTCGCTGCGGTCGGCTCGGTCGACGAGATTGCGGAGTGGGTGGGCCCGTCTACGCGCGTCGTCGAGCTCGACGGCCGTCTCGCCCTCCCCGGATTCATCGAAGGACATGCGCATTACATGCGGCTCGGCTCGTCCACGCTCGAGTTGAATCTGTCCGAGGCGGAGAGCTGGGACGAGATCGTGGCCCTCGTGGGCGCGGCGGCGGAGGAGGCCGAGCCCGGCGAACTGATCACCGGGAATGGATGGCATCAGGAGCGATGGACGCCACGTCCCGAGCCGAACGTCGACGGCTTTCCGTTCCACGAGGCGTTGAGCGCCGCCTCGCCGGACAATCCCGTCATCCTCACGCACGCGAGCGCGCACGCATCCTTCGCCAACGCCTACGCCATGCGCCTGGCGGGCATCGACGAGAACACTCCGGATCCGGCGGGTGGCGAGATCGTCCGTGACGCCGCCGGCAACCCCATCGGAGCCTTTCGTGAGACCGCCTCGGGGCTGCTCGCGCCCGCCCGGGAGGGGGCGTCCGCGCCCGAGCCGCGACGGGTCGCGCTGCTGGCACAGGACGAGGCTTTCCGCAACGGCATCACCTCCTTCCACGACGCGGGCTCGGGCTTCTCGACCATCGACCTGTGGAAGTCCATGGTGGACGACGGAAGCCTGAAGATCCGACTCTACGGCATGATCAGGGCGGACAACGACGAGCTGGCCCGCCGCATGCCGGAGTACCGGATTCTAGGTCATGGCGACGATCGCCTGACGGTGCGCTCCCTGAAGGTCTCGATCGATGGCGCGTTGGGCTCCCACGGAGCGTGGCTCCTGGAGCCGTATGACGACCTTCCGACCAGCACGGGTCTGAACACGGCCCCCCCGGAGGAGATCCGGGAAAAGGCGCGGCTGGCGCTCGAGCACGGATTCCAGCTGAACGTGCACGCCATCGGGGATCGCGGGAACCGCGAGACGCTGGACATCTTCGAAGAGGCATACGCGTCGGCGGACGGCGAAGACCTGCGTTGGAGGGTCGAGCACGCGCAGCATCTGCATCCGGAAGAGATTCCGCGTTTCGGCGCGCTCGGGGTGATCGCATCGATGCAGGGCGTGCACGCCACGTCGGACGGCCCCTGGGTCGAACCGAAGGTCGGGCCATGGCGCACGGAGGAGGGGGCCTATGTGTGGCGCAGCCTCATGGATGCCGGGGCGACGATCATGAACGGAACGGACGCCCCGGTGGAGAACGTCAGCCCCATCGCCAGCTACTATTCGAGCGTATCGCGCGTCATGGCCAACGGCGAGCGCTTCACGCCCGCGCAGCGGATGAGCCGCATGGAGGCGCTCGAGTCGTACACCATCAACGCGGCGTACGGGGCCTTCGAGGAAGGGATCAAAGGCTCGCTCACTCCAGGCAAGCTGGCCGACGTCGTCGTCATCTCGCGCGACATCCTCTCGGTCGATGAGCCCGAGATCCCCGGGACGGAGGTGGATCTGACCATCGTGGGCGGCGAGATCGTCTACGACCGAATGGCGGAGAGCCCATGAGCACCAGGCGACGCGAGCAGAGCGATCCGGTGGTCGACGTGATGGCGGTCATCCAGAGCGCGAAGGCACGAGGGACCGGGTTGGAAGGAATGGAATCGCTCATGGCACGCGCCCTCCCCGAGGCCGACGATGAGGAAGTTTGTGAGGCGGCGGGACTGGGCCTCGAGATCATCGAGTCGGTGCCCGTCTTTCTCGCGAGGGCGCGTCAGGAGGCGGGGGAGCGTGGGCTCGAGCATGTCGTGCTTCCGCTCCTCGAGCGTGCGGAGCGCTATTTCCTGAAGCCGATCGACCTGATTCCCGAGATGACGCATGGGCTGCCGGGCCTCCTCGACGATGCCTATCTGGTCATCCGGACGCTCCAGAACCTCGACCACGGATCCGACCCGTTCCTGGACTGGGACCTGGAGGCACCCGTGCGCTTTCTCACGCGGGTGCTCGGTGGGGCGATGACGGACCGCCTCGACGCGATCGCGGAGGAGGCCCTCGACGATCTCTCGGACCGGCTCGACGCGCTCTGGGACAGCACGGCCCACCGGGCCTGACCCGTTCCGTGCGCATTCTCGTCGTCGAGGACGACCGCAAGGTCGCGAGCTTCCTGGAGCGCGGGCTCCGCGAAGAGGGATATTCAGTGGACGTGGCCTACGACGGAGAGGACGGACGGCTCAAAGCGCATGTGCACGATTACGACTTGCTGCTCCTCGACGTCATGCTGCCGGGGGTGTCCGGGTTGGAGGTGGTCCGGGACATTCGGCAGCGGGAGAAGTCCACGCCCGTGCTCATGCTCACTGCGCGCCACTCCGAGGACGATGTCGTGACGGGCCTCGACGCCGGGGCGGACGATTATCTGACCAAGCCCTTCGGCTTCGACGAGCTTCTTGCCCGCGTGCGCGCGCTGCTTCGGCGCGGCGGCACGGGTCGGCCCGACCGGCTCATCTACGGCGACATCGAGCTCGACCGCGTGAAGCACGAGGCGGTCCGGGCAGGGTCGAGGCTGGACCTCACGCCCAAGGAGTTCCGGCTTCTCGAGTTCTTCCTGTTGAACCCTGAGCGGGTGGTCCGTCGTACCGAGCTGCTCGAGAAGGTCTGGGACCTCAACTTCGACCCCATGAGCAACGTCGTCGACGTACATGTCGGGCATTTGCGTCGTAAACTGCGGCAGACTTCTCCGGACCCGTTGCTCCAGACGGTGCGGGGGGTGGGCTACATCCTCCGGGCATCTTCCGGGGAATGAGTCGGTCGTTCCGCACCCAGCTGGCCTGGCGCGCCGCGCTCGTCATGGCCGGCGCGCTGCTGTCGATCTCGGCGGCGAGCGTCCTCACGCTCAGGGCGCTCCTCGACCGGCGCCTCGACGCGTCCGTTCTGAACGTCGCGTCGATTCAGGCGGCATCCGTGACCGACGAGCCCTCCGGCGCCATGCACTTCCATGAGTGGGAGCTGACGCCCGAGGAGGCTGTGTCGGTGCGAGATCTCATCCAGTACGCTCAGGTCTGGCGCGCCGACGGCGAGAGCCTGCTTCGGAGCCAGTACATGACGAGTGATCTGCCACTGGAGCGGCCCGCCCTCGACCGAGCCGCGGGCGGTGATATCGTGTGGACCCGTGCCGTCTTCGAGGGGATCCCGGTGCGCCTGCTCTATTACCCGCTGGATCGGTTCGGCATGGCGCACGAGCGACACGTTCTGCAGGTCGCGGCCCCGCTCACGAATCGAGATCAGCTGGTTGTGCGGGTGAGCCTCTTCCTGATGGCGTTGACCATCGTGGGGGTCGGCGCCACGTATGCCGGATCGGGATGGTTGGCGGGCCGGGCCATGCGCCCCGTGCACGAGGTCATCGACCAGGCCGAGGAGATTCGCGCGGGCTCGCTGGACCGGCGAATCCATGCGTACGCGGATACCCGGGAGTATCGTAGGCTGGTCGATGTCCTGAACACCATGCTGGGTCGTATCCAGAGCGGCTTCGAGACGCAGCGGACGTTCACCGCGGATGCGAGCCACGAGCTACGCTCTCCCCTGACGGTCATGCGTGGCGAGCTGGAGGTCGCGCTGCGGCGGGACCGCGATCCCGACGAATACCGGAGGGTCCTGGCGAGCACTTTGGAGGAAGTCGTGCGTCTCGGCCGCGTGACCGAGGATCTGCTGATCCTGGCTCGCTCGGACTCCGGTAGCCTGCGGGTCCGGTCGGAGCCGATCGACGTGGCTGGCATCGTCGAGAGCGTCGTGGAGCGCTTGCGGCGCCAGGTCGCGGCGAAAGACATCGTGGTCGAAGCGACCTCCACCGGGGACGTCGTCGCCGAGCTCGATCCGGTCCTCCTGGGACAGGTCGTCTGGAACCTGGTCCAGAATGCGATCGAGTTCGCGCCGCGGAGGGGACGCGTTCGGGTGGCGACGGAGGGGACCGCCTCCACCGTGACGCTGCGCGTGGAGGATAACGGGCCGGGTTTCCCTCCCAAGCAGGCGGACCGGGTGTTCGACCGATTCTTCCGGGCCGATGCCGCCCGGCCGCAGACGGGAGGGACGGGCCTGGGCCTGTCCATCGTGAAAGCCGTGGCCGACGCACACGGAGGCACCGTGCAGGCGGAGAACCGCGCCGAGGGAGGCGCTCGCGTGACCGTCGTCTTCCCCCGGGTCGGCGCGACGCCCGGTCCAGGCGGAGGAACCGCGTCCGCCTGACCGACCCGGATCATCCCCGGGCGCGCGTCGGAGCGGCCCGGTTCGTGAGGGTGCCATCGCCGAGCTGACCGCTCTGGTTGAGGCCCCAGCAGTATTCGACGCCACGGGCGGTGACGCCGCATGTGACGGCACCCCCCGCCGATATCCGCTCGAAGACGATGCCTCCGACGACGGGTGTCGGTCTGGGCGAGTCACCCGTCGACCCGTTCCCGAGCTGTCCGTGTCTGTTCTGACCCCAGCAATGCACGGCTCCATCCCCAAGGAGCACGCACGTGTGCGCCGCTCCAGTCACCAGGGCCATCGGCACGCCCGGAAGGTCGACCACCGACGTCGGTTCCGCGCGCGGCTCGTTCGTCCCGTCACCGATCTGGCCGGAACCGTTGTCTCCCCAGCACCGCACCCCTCGTCCGACGACGGCGCACGTGTGCGCGTCGCCCGCGGCGAGCGCGGATGCCCCCGTCATGACCTGGCGGGGCGAGAGACGGTCGAGTCGCGACCCGTCGCCCACCTGGCCGTGGCGGTTGAGCCCCCAGCAGAACACGGACCCGGATGAGGTGAGGGCGCACGTGTGGTTCCAGCCGGTCGCGAGCGCCTCGAACGGCGGTGCGTCCACCAGCCCCGGCGTGGTGCGATTGTCCCGAGAGCCGTCGCCCAGCTGGCCACTCAGATTCTCTCCCCAGCACGCGACTTGCCCGCTGCCGGCGAGCCCACACGTGTGTCCGACGCCCGCGCTGAGCGCCGAGAATCTCAGATCGGTAGCGACCGGCGTGGGGGATGCCCGGTCCGTGCGCGTACCGTCGCCGAGCTGTCCGGCCTCGTTCGCGCCCCAGCACGAAGCGGCTCCCGAAGACTCGAGCGCGCATACGTGGAAGAGGCCGGCGGCGAGTGCCCGAGTGCCCGGTGCGGACTCGGCGACGCGTTGGCCCCGATCGTTGGCGCCCCGGCACGTCACGGCGGAGCCCGACAGCACGCACACCGTCGACCCTCCGACGACGAGGTTCCGCGGCACGACGCTCATCGGCCTGGAGGCGGGCGAAGGCGGTGGCCTCGTCTCCATCGGGGCGAAGGCCTGCTCGGTACCTGTCCGTGCCTGCTGGCCCGCGGCGGGCACCGGCATGCCCGATCCGCTCGCGGGCGGCCTCGGCTCCATCGGGCTGTCCCGGGGTTGGGCGATCGCCGTGAACGTGACGATCGACTCGACATCGGACGATGTCGCGGCCAGGCGGTGAAACCCCGGCGCGGGGCCCAGCTGCCAGATGGCCGAGGCACGCCCGAGCGAGTCGGTGCGCGCGAGACCCGGTATGGCGATACCGCCTCCCGCCATCACTTCGAACCGGACGGCGACCCCCTCGACGGGTCGACGATTCGCGTCGGTGACCTGGACGCCGAACCGCTCGGGTAGGGCCGCCCCGGCTGTCCCCTCCTGGCCGTCTCCCTGGACGTAGTCGATTTGCGCGGGCACGCCCGGGCCGCCCGGCGCGCCGGACGCCGCCGCTGGAGCACGTCCCAGGACGTCGCCCGGCACCGACGAGCCCGCGGCGTCCGAACCCGGCGCTCGGAGCTCCTCCACGGCGGATCCGAGCATGGCGCCCCCGTGCTCCAGTCCGCCCAGGAATCCACCGGCTCCCACCAGTGCGACCACGACGAGCCAGGCCCAGATCGGAAGCGTCTTCCGTTGTGTGGCTCGCTCGTGTCGTGCTCTCCGTGCGCGGGCAGGTGGGCCGTCGTACGCGACGTACTCCGGCATCTCGATGTCAGGGAGACGCTCCCGCCGCCGTGCGCGGCCCCGCGTGTGCTCGGCCATCCCCTCAGTCTCCCGGCCCTGACCCGGAGGCCCGGGACAGATCGTTGTCGAACGTGATCGCGTCGATAGTCCGGGACAGCCCGTGGAAGGCCTCGTCCGATTGATCGGGGTCGACCGCGATCGTGATGGTCCGGAAGCCGATGCCGTCGCGCACGGCATCGTCCGTCCGCACGAAGAAGACCGCGTCGCTCAACGGCGCCGCGCTGAGCACGACGGTGACCGTGTCCGTCGGACCCCCCTCGCGAGCGACCGTGCCGACGCCGCTCTCGGAGACCCGGAAATCGGCCTCGTCGTCGTCCCGCACGGTGGCCTCCACCAGCTCGTCGTCCATGTCGGCGTATGCGGTGCCGGCAGCCTTGTCGATGGCTCCTGGCAGCGGACGTCGATCTCGGTGATGAGTACACCCCCCCGCGACCGTCGCCGCCGTCAATGCGACGACCAGGAAGCCGCCACGCGCGCGCCCGGACCGGAGTAGAACGCGCGGACGGCGGTCGCCGTGATCGCGGGCAGAGAGCAGGCCAGGGCCGTGACGAGGCGGCCTCTCCACCTATCCATCAATGCGCTCCGCAAGGGTTTCGCGGTCGGCACGCGTCCTCACCGGTCCCATCCGTCGGGC
>Ga0326597_10003237_pt1 | contig 23678 bp, 16 predicted proteins | sample RVTome_12_FD_203789 | JGI IMG/M metagenome (GOLD analysis project Ga0326597, IMG submission 203789) | Soil microbial communities from uranium-contaminated site in the Upper Colorado River Basin, Wyoming, United States - RVT100D185 | ecosystem: Environmental > Terrestrial > Soil > Contaminated >... | reverse complement strand
AAGGCGAGGGAGGAGTTCGTATGTGATCTCGCTGCGCAACGGCTGGCGGATGCGGCGGTACGGGAAGAAAATTTTGTCGGAACGATCAACCACGATCACAGAATTCTCTTGTGTCTGTGCGAGCACTTGTGAGCGAATTTCTTCTGACCGTGATAAGGTCGCCGCGACAGCACGCAGACTGTCCGGTCCCTTGAAAAAAACCGTATGAATACTCAGCGAGAACACTCCGATCACAAAAATAACCGGCACGACATTCCTCCCCCAATCGGTCCATGCCTTCCTGGAGAGCCAAAGAATGGTGTAAGCCGCAAAGGGTGTCATGAGAATATAAACGGGCAACCAGTAACGGACGTACGAATTTGCCATCGTTACCAATGTCGGATCGGGATTATCGTGAATCACCCAACTGCCATACATCATGGCGAGCCAGCCACCGACCATCACGCTCAGAACGAGATACGCGGATCGTTTTTTCTGTTTCGGTTTTGCAATGGTTCGGGTGGGATAAAGGAGTGGAATCCCGATCAACGAGAGCAGAGCCATCCACCAAAACAATTCCACGCCATACCACTTCACATGATTCCATACGGCTCGCGGATGAATACCGAATGGAAAAGCAGGTTGCAAGGCGGTTTCTACTTGCGCGCGCAAGCGAGAAGTTTCGGGCGGTGCTGTCGTCGCTTCGAGAGGAGAGACTTCTTTCACCACCTCGCCATCAATGGAATATCCCGTAGCCAGTGGACTACCGTACAAGGCGCGGTTCAGGAAAAAGAACGGTGAAAAAGCAAGAAGGACAGAGAGCACAAACAGCAAGATTGTTTTGACGCGCAGTTGTTTGAGATACATGACTCCAACCAAAATAATCGCCGCAGCAATCCAAAGTGCTTCTGAGGTGCGCACAAAAAGTCCGAGACCGAGCATCAAACCAGCAAGCACGGTATCTGCGCCTTCAAGTGCCGTCCATTTTTTACTCGACCTCTCTCGGAGTGCCTGAACCGGCCGAGCAATAACGAAGTACACGCAGAAAATTAATAAGCAGACAAACAGCACATTGTGCATGAGTCCGCGCGCCGAGTAGTACCACCAAGCCGGATGGATCGACAACAGGATCGCAGAGAGGAGCGCAACTTTTTTATCAAAGAGCTTCTGGCAAATGCCATACCAAGCAAAGGACGCAAGAGCTGCGAGCAGAGGCGTCAGAAAAAACACCGCCCCAAACCCGAGAAGCGAGGCAACGGTTCCGTAAAGCACTATTAATCCCAAAAAACTTCCCGGAGCGAGCCGACCGTCCACAGACACGGTGCTGCGCGGAGTCAATTGATCGTCAAACGTTGCATTGATAGCGTCGAATGAAAACAATGTTCCCGTCTGTGCAAATCGCTGAATAAAAAAAGCACTCGCGGTTTCATCCGGCGAGATGAACATCTCTTTGAACGGCAGAAGCAGAAGAGAACCGAAAAAGACAATCGTTACAACAACCGCCAGAATGAGAAAATGATTATCAATTTTTTTGCTCATAGACCATACGTAAACAGACTGATCAGAGCGAACACGGTCGCTGCCGAAAGCACGACGATCGATGAGATGAAGAATGGCGCAAACCCCGCCCACATCGCAACCAAGAGCATGGAGACCCCAATCACTTGCAAGACCATTTTCGTTTTTCCGAAAATGTTTGCGGAGCGAAGTTCTCCTTTTCTGCGGCCGTACCAACCGCCAAGAATGATCAACACCTCGATTCCCACAATCACGAGAGCAAAAATAAGACTGATCTGCTGGATGACAACTAAAATGACCACCGAGCCGATGAGCAATTTGTCAGCAACAGGATCGTAAAATGTTCCCCAGTCGGTTACTTGTCTACGAAGCCTGGCGAGCGATCCGTCAAATGCATCAGAAATTGCCGAAGCGATAAAGAGCGGAACACCGACGGCATAATTCTCAACGTATAAAAGCCAAAGAATGAACGGGATCGAAAGGAGTCGGAGCACGGTTACGATATTTGGCGTGACGTATTTCGGCGTGAGTGGAACAAGTGTGTATCGAAAAATCTGGTCGTGAGGAAACAACTTATACGGATCGCGATTGTTCATCCCCATACGTTTTCTGTAAGTGTGCTACAATTACCCTGCTATGAAAGGCAAGCTTTTTCTCTTCCAGTCTAGCATTCTTTCTGTGATTTTCCTAGCCATTTTGGTTGGGAATATTTTCTTTTGGACAAACCCCATCCTCGGCGTGCTCTTGCTCATTTTCTATCTTTTTTTCTACGGACAGCGCATCGGATCGGCAGTTGCTCCGAGGGAAACGGGGCCTCTCCAATGGTGGATCGGGATCTGGACGCTCCTTTCCTTCGTAATGATCGTTGGTTCTGCCGTCTATTACGCCGCCCCACTCAAACCTGAATTTGCGTACACCCTCCTCCTTCTCACTGTGCCGGTTGCCCTTTGGCTTCAGGCGCGCTTCGGAAATGACGCAGGATTCTTCCGCCGCGTGCATGATCTCTTCTCGGAAAAGGAACATCGAATTCCGGCAGTCATCTATTTTCAGAGCGCAACCATCGCCTTTTTTCTCTTCCTTATTGCCAAAACTCTTTTTGACGCACAAACCCTGGACGCTGTGCGCACGCCATGGGTTCTTGTCTCATCTTCGCTGTTCGTAGCCATGGGTTTTGCCTTGCTCTTAATCCTTGTGCAGCTCTATCGCGGACAAGAACGCGCTTTGTCCATCGCTTTATTCTCTGCCACGCTGTTTCTGTTTCTCGCCGTCGCGGCCATTGTCTTCCCTCTTGGGTTTGGTTTTGATTCGTTCATTCATAAAGCAACCGAATCGCACATTGCCTTGGAAGGAACCATCACGCCAAAGCCGTTTTACTACATCGGCCAATATTCCCTTGTCCTATTTTTGCACTTCGGATTCACCCTGCCAATCTCGCTTGTCGATACCCTCCTCGTGCCTGTTCTTACGGCACTTCTTCTTCCAATGGCTTGGTACAGTGCCGGTGCGCATCTGCTCGGAAAAAAGCGCCTGGCGGCCGGAACGCTCTTCGGAATTTTCTTGATTCCCCTCTCTTCTTTTATTGTGACCACGCCCCAGGGCCTCGCGAACCTTTGGATTCTCTTGTGCGTTCTTGCGGCCGTTCCGTACTTGCTCACTCTGGAAAAACCTCGCCTGTTTCCCCTTCTCATTCCTGCCATCGCCACCGTCCTAACCCATCCGATTGCCGGCATCCCAATCATCATCTTCTTGGCCCTGCTTGGCACAGATCCACAATTTGCAAACCAAAAACTCAAAGTAACCTCGCGCATCCTCTTTTGGACGATTCTCCTTTTCGGTTGCATTCTTCTGCCCGCGAGTTTCGTTACCAACGCCTACCTCTCCGGCAGCACGCTTGGCGTCGACCTATCCGCTTTGCATCCGTCAAATTTGATCGCCGCTCTTCACATCGATCTCTTTTTAGAAAATCGCTACAACCCGCTTTTCGATTTCGTTTACCTTTACGGCTTCAACGCAATCGCGATTGCCCTCGCCGCGAGCGTTGCCGGTTGGTGGACGTTTAAAAAACAGCTCGCCGGAAGCCTACGCATCCTGTGGGCCATGGTCGTCATCCTTCTCATCAACTTCCTCCTTCTCTCCACAGCGGTCGACTTTTCCTTTCTCATCGATTACGAACGCCTCAACTATGCAAATCGTCTGATTCCGCTCATGGTCTTTTTTCTGGCTCCCTTCTTCATCCTTGCGCTCGGCGGGTTAATTGACCGACTGAAACGCACGCCCGTCATCGTGCAAATCCTCACGCTACTTCTCCTCACCGGCGCGGCAACGAGTGCCTTTTACTTCACGTATCCAAGGCACGATGCCTACGTCATCGGCCACGGTTTCAATGTCAGCCAAAATGACCTCAGTGCCGTGCGTCTCATCGAGGAAATGCACGTAAGCGATGCGCCGTATGCCGTCCTTGCGAATCAAACCGTTTCGGCAGCAGCAATTTCAGAAATCGGTTTCGCCCAATATTTCGGTGACCTCTTTTTCTATCCCATCCCGACAGGCGGAGAACTTTACGAACATTTCCTAAACATGAATGAGGCCCCGACGCGGGGGGCAGCGGCAGAGGCTCTCTCCGTGCTGAGCGAACAGTGCCGGCCAGGTTCGATATGTCCGGATCAACCGGTCGAAACCATTTACTTTGTCGTGAATGACTACTGGTGGGAGGCTGCGCGCATCGTGGAATCGGCCAAAGCATCCGCGAACCAATGGGTCAGTGTGGGCGGCGGTGCCATTCATATCTTCACGTACTCCTTCCAAGAAGATTAACAAGACGAATCAACCCAGCTCAACTTCTGTCCTGATCAGGACAATTTTGATTCTGGGTGAGTGACGGAAAAATTTTCTCCTGCCTATCGATGTGGGCAAGATTGCATCCTATTTTTAGTGCAACATGAACTTTGCAGGAAGTCAACAAAAAACTGTGGACAATCCGCAAACGTATCGATCGATACACCTGCCCGACCGGAGTATCGGTCGTTCGGGTGGTTTTTTGTCTTTTTCGGGAACGTCTGCACAGTCGCGCGGAACGTCATCATTTCATAAGATCTTCCAGCCGGTCCACGTACCGACGGAGGGAATATTTTTTTGCTTCCTCACGAATAGACGATGCGGCTTCTTCAAAACGCTCACGCTCGGATCCGAATCGGTGGATCGCTTGCAAGAATGCATCGGTATTTCCAGGCTCGAACAAAAGTCCGTTTTGTCCTTCTTTCACAAGCTCCCCGACCCCGCCAATATCCGATGCGATAACAGGCAGACCTGCTTGGAACGCTTCGTAAATAACCGTCGGTGAATTTTCATAACAAAGCGACGGCACAACGACAACGTCAGCGATATCGAAAAGTTGAAAGAGATGTTCAAGCGAAACGAACCCATGATACACCACGCGGCGATCACGATTGGACCATTCCGTCACGTAAGATGAAAGCGCACCTTCCCCGGCAATGTGAAGTCGAAAATCCATGTCGAGCCCGTTCAGTGCCTCAAGCAAAAATGGAATGCCCTTATGGTCCTCAAGTTGTCCGGCGAATAAAATTCGAAGCGTTCCGTTCAACCGCTTTGGCCTTTTTCCAACTTCGATTTGCGGCGCTGGATTTGGAATAACCTGCAAGTTGCTCGCAGGGAAAAACCCACGATCCCGATAAAAGTCCGCAAGGAATGCAGAGGGAGAAATCACAACGTCCGGGGAACCAAAAATATCTTGAACTTGGCGTTCGTAAGATTTCCGAAGTAAGCCGCGATTTAAACCCGCGTCTTCTTTCCCCCGAATAAGCAATCCGCTCGGCACGGAAAGTTGGACGTCGTGAACCGTATGAATATGTTTGATCCCGGAAGCCCGAATCGCTCGGATGAGTTGGAGACCAAGCCCCTTCACATTGTGTGTGAGTAAGACGTCCGGCTGTTCCCGTCTGATGAGCCTTGCCATTGCATAGCGAGAAAACGGAGCGTACATGTCGATGAGATGCCAGGGGGCGCGCACGGCAAAGGGAACGTTCCCGTCGCTGAGCGTGTGGTAAAGGTTGAGTGGAAAGAAGCGGTAAATCATTTCGGTGTGTCGTTCAGTAACTTGCTCGGCTCGAAGCGAAGACAGGCCACTGAACGGAGTGGACGTGAGCACAAAAATCTCATGGCCACGCCCATAGAGATCGTCAGAAATGCGCCCGGCAATAAGTTCTGCGCCTCCGCGTGAAAGCGGAGGATAGAGATTTGAGACAATGCCAATTTTCATACATCCGATCTTGTACCTCGAGTAACATCGATATACGTCTGCTCGAGCTTTTTGATGAGCGGCTTCCATGCAAATTCCTGCTCGCTACGCCTACGCGCCTGCCGCCCAAGTTCCGCTCGCAGATTTGTGTCTTGAATAAGTTGCCGCAAGGCCCGGGCAAGCTCTGGCGCATTTCGCGGCGGAACATGCAAGCCGGTCTTGCCGTCAGCAACAACCGTCCGGACGCCCGGTAAGTTGGAAGCGATCGTTGGCAAACCGCTTGCCGCCGCCTCTACAGCAACAATCCCAAAGGCCTCTGCACGCTCTGTCGAAGGAAACACATGAATATCGGCCATGCGATAAAACTTCGGTAAATCTTCATGACTCACCCCACCAACAAAATGCATTCGAGATCCAAAACCTTCATCTTGAACTTGCGCTTCAAAACTTGCGCGCAAACTGCCGCTCCCTACAACGACCACATGCCAGGGCAAATCCTGAATCTGTGCGAGTGCTTCGATCAAGATGGGCAACCCTTTAAAATGATGGGCCGGATCGAGACCACCGACAAAAATCAAAACGGGATGGCTATCCGGAATGCCAAATGTTCTGCGCAATTCCGGCTCGCTCCCTGGAAAAAAACGATCCATGTCCACACCAAACGGATGAACTTCCACGCGGCGAAAAATCCCGGGCACCTGCGCGAGCGCGGACGTTTCTGCATAGTCGAGCGAACTCACAAGCACACGATCCGCCCTTTTTACGATCCAGGGAAACAAGAGCTTCTGGTGAGCGGAAAAAAAGGCGCCTTTCATTCCTATGGCAACAGCATCCATGTGATAGGTCATGACAAGCGGCTGCTTTGGATGCATGGCATGAAAAAGCGCAACCGGTTCCGCGCTGCCAAAGAATGGATAGTGGAGATGAGTCAAATCAAAATTTTTCAGGTGCCGAAACAAGGACGGAACAAAAGCAGCATTACCACTCTGAATAGGTGCCGCGAGTCGATGAACAAAATCCGGATCTTCTTGAACCGTTCGATAGTGCGGCGTGAATACCTGCACATCGTGTCCAAGCTCCCGAAGCCGCTCTGTATACTCCTCGGCAACATTGCCCATTCCGCCTCGGTACGGAGGATAGGTACAGATAACTTGAGCAATTTTCATACGAACAAGGAGAAGAGAGATTACCAAACGATCATTTTTTTCAAGATCCACCAAACCACGATAAAAAACGGATTCCCAATCGCCTGAACAAGAAGATTTCGAGTTTCTTGATGAGCAATTTTTCCCGTGAAGAGACGAACGATTTCCTTATCCGGAACTCTTCGAAGCCGTCTGGATGTCTTTCGCTTTTCCCACACATAGGCCCACCATTTCGGAGAAAGCAGCGAAGCGTAGACGAATAATTTTTCTTTGATCCAACCTCCCTTGATGGCAAAAAGAAGAAGAAAAGCTTCAATCACAACGAGAAAGGGCAGGATGAGAAACAGTGTCGGCCACTTAAGATGCGAAAAATGGACAAGGACACGGTTTCGTTCCATCCAATAAAATTTCTGAATCGAACGTTTGAATTCGTATTTGTGATAAACGATGGATGTTTTTGAGAGGACGTTCCGGAACCCGTGCAATCGGATCCGCCATCCAAGTTCAAGATCCTCGTGGTACAAAAAAAGCTCCGGATCAAGCAGACCAACCTCGCGCAAGACACTCGCCCGATACAGCACCGCCGCTCCGCTCGCGTAAGCAATCTCTTCGCCGTCCAGAACCGTAATCTCTTCCACTCGCCGGCCGTTGTGCCGCACAAATCCGAATCCGAGAAAATGCACCATGCCGCCGGTTGAATTGACAATGCCCTCATCCTGCCAGAGCAGCATCAAGGACTGAACCGACCCGATGGACGCATCCGACTCGGCACGTTCCACTGCTTCTTTCAGCGCATCGGGATGAAATTTTGCGTCGTTGTTGAGAAGAAAGATGTAATCCGAGCCGTCCAGAAGAGCGTGTTCAATGCCGATATTATTTCCGGCAGCAAATCCTTCGTTCACGGGGTTAGGAAAAAATGTTACCTTCGGCAGACTCTTGCCCGACTTTGGCAAAACAAATTCACGAACCATCTCAGCGCTCTTATCCGGCGAATCATTGTCAACAATAATAAAATCAATCTTCTCTTTTGGATAATTCAACTTCTCGACGGACGCCGTCACTTCCTCGAGGTACGGCCTCGAATTATAGGCAAGATAAATGATGGCGACTCTTTGCAACATAACTCATTTCATTATTAACGTTCCTTTTCGTCCATATCTTCCAGGGCCAGCTTCCTTACGAGTCGCGTAATTTCCCGTTCGACATCCTCAATCTTCACATACAGTCGGAAGACGAGGTAAAAAAGACCGACCACTGAAAGATAAATAACGAAATCGGCTCCACGCCCGACTCCGACGAAGTTCGCCGCGATGTCTGTTGTTCCCGGAAGAGCGACAACGACGCCGACGAGAATCCAAAACAAAATCCAAAAAAGCACCATGCCGAGCGGAAGGCTTCCCTTTCGAAATTGCATCACGGTTCGTACGACAGCGAACAAGGCGAATGCAATAATAATTCCTTGGATAATCATCATACTAACCGGCAATTCTCCTTACAACCATTTTCACAAGCGTCTTCAGGCCGACGAAAAAGTTTTGTCCTTTTGAAAGTGAGTACTCTGTATAAATCGCTTTGATGGGCACTTCTTTGTAGGAAAGTTTGTTCCGATGAATTTCAGAAATAATTTCCGATGAAACTTCCATTCGGTTTGTTCGAATATCGATAATCTTGAGCGCGCGGGGCGTGAACGCGCGATATCCTGATTGACTGTCCGTTACCCACACGCCAAAAAGCAACAGCGTGGCGAAGTTGCCGAGAATCTGTGCGACGCGTCGGTACCATGGCATACCTTTGAATCCGGTCAACATCCTCGAACCGACAACCGCATCTGCTCCGGCCTCAATCGCTTCGAGGAAAAGAGGAATTTCATTCGGATCGTGCTGGCCGTCTGCGTCAAGCGTGATAGCGACGTCCGCGCCGCGCCTGAGCGCTCCGGCAAATCCTGTTCCAATCGCCGCACCGAGCCCACGATTCACCACATGGCTCGCAACAATCGCTCCGGCTGCCGCAGCAATCTGTGCCGTCCGGTCATCCGACCCATCGTCCACAACGAGTATTTCGTCGACAAAAGGCCGGGTCCTTTGGAGAACCTCGGCAATGGTCGTCTCTTCATTGTAGGCCGGAATCACTGCAATCACTTTCATACTGCACTACTTTGCCATGTTAAATGTTGGAAAGCAAGATCCGGTTCGCTTTGAGATATTTGATCGTTTTTTCGAGTCCATCCTCCAATCGAACAAGCGGAAACCAACCCAAATCCTTTGCCTTAGAAATACGTGGCAAGGCGAGCTCTGTCAAAAATGGAAGCGGCTCTGCATGGACAACGTTTGAACTGGATCCTGTCATTTCAATAACCTTTTTTGCAATGTCCCTCATGTTCAAATCTTGATCTCCGCCGAGATTGATTGGTCCGGTTCCGGCTGGGGATTTCATGACACGAATCATGCCATCAACCAAGTCCATCACATACACGAGCGATGTCCGGAATTCCTCATCCCCGTAAATCACGAGATCTTCCCCGTCTAATGCGCTGATCACAAAGTCCGGAATTAGGTGGCCGTCGTTTAGTGGCATGCGCGGACCATACGTCCGAAAAATGCGGGCGATCTTTGTATCAATTCCGTGAACCTGCCGGTACGTTTCAAACATGGTTTCGGAAAAACGTTTTCCTTCGTCATAACATCCGCGAGGCGTGAGATGGCTCACAATTCCCTCTTCCTCTTCTTCAACAAACGGATCGCCATCCGTCCGTTCCCCGTACACCACCGAACTTGAGGCGAGGAGAATTTTTGATCGGTATTTTTTTGCGAGTTCGAGCACGTGATAATTTCCGATGGAATTGGAAAGCAGTGTCTGAATTTTAAACTGGTCGAATTTTTTAATCGATGTGGGACAGGCAAGATGATAAATTTCTTGGATGCCTTGGAACGGAAGCTTGAACGCAGCGAGTTCGGAAAACTTTTCCAAATCAAACGGTTCGTTGATATCCAGCCGAATAAATTGAAAGTCCGGAATTTGAAGAAGCGAATCGATGTTGCTGACGTGACTCGTTGAAAAATTATCGATGCAAATGACGCGATGGCCGTCTTTCAAAAGGCGTTCACACAGATGCGAACCAATAAATCCGGCTCCGCCGGTAACGAGGATATTCTTTTTTTCAAATGTCATTTCCTCAACCATACAAAGACGTCTTTCAAAGTAAAAAATACTTCCGTAGCGTCTATTTTACTTTATTCGATAGGAATTGACAATTTGAATAGCGTGCGGACGCACCCTTCGACTCGGATACTAGCTCACTCAGGGGATATGCAAGCTGAGGGAATGTTGTGCTCGGTAACCACTTAAAAACTCCATGCTGCGACGAAGATGCCGTTTCGATTTGCTTGCTCGGCTGTGAAAAACCCGCCGAGCACTTCCCCCATTCGATCAAACACACGCACATGCGGACCACCTCCGGGTCCCGCCGCCGTAACAATTGACGCTGCCGCGCCATTCAAATTTCCCACGCTCACGCGCACGCCCCCGCGAAATGCCGAATCGTACGCGAAAAACGATGCCGTCACTTGGCCAAACTCATCAAACACGCGCACATGCGGACCGCCGCCGTTATCCGTGCCGGTTACGATTTCATCTTTTCCGTCCCCGTCGACGTCGCCCGCGGCAACAAAAACGCCTTTATTATACGTTGGCGCGTACGCATCCCATTCCAAAATAAACGAACCCGATGGACGAAAAACGCGGACACGCGGACTGAATCCTGAGCCAAGCGACGCAATCACTTCATCGCGGCCGTTTCTGTCAATGTCACCAAGGGCAACTCGGACACTTGCCGAGCGCTGTTCAAATGCCGTAAAGCGCTCGAGCTGGACACCTTGCCACGAGTACACTGCTACTTCGCCCTCGCCTCCGGCATCTTCGCTGATCGCAATCTCTTCGCGTCCATCGCCGTCGATGTCTCCAACGGCCACAAACCAGCCGGTGCGGTCAGATTTCTCAAAGGCGAAAAAGTCTTTGACGAACGTTCCGTCTTGCTCGAACACGCGCACGTGCGGGCCGCCACCGGGCGCTGGAACGGTCACAATTTCGTCGACTCCATCGCCGTCGACATCTCCCATTGCCACTCGTACGCCGCCGAGAAAGGTCGGAGCGTACGCGTCAAACGCCGCGGTTTCATTCCCCCGCTTGTCGAATACATGAATGGTTGGTGGAGCTCCCGCGGCCGGCGCGGACACAATATGCGTGCTGGCTCCGGGCGTGGAGAAAACCGGATCCGCCGGCTCGGCCGGGACAGAGCTCGGCGCACTTGGAGCGAAGTTCGGTGCGAGCTCGAGAGCGCGTTCAAGGTTGACCCGACCGGTTCCAAGATCACCAGCCACCAGAGAGCCGGTCAAACGCACCGGATCTGCGGAAAGTTGGAGGATGGTTTTTATTTGTGCCGGGCTTAAAGTCGGATGACTCGCTTTCAAGAGCGCGGCTGCGCCGGAAATGAACGGAGCCGCCACAGAAGTGCCCGACCAATTCCCGCCATAAAGCTCAGTAAATTCATCCCACTCAGGGTTGTGATAAAACACGCCGGAAATGCGGATTCCCGGAGCCGTAATGTCCGTACAGTCCTTGCCGTAATTTGACGTATGTGTTTTTTGATCCGATTCATCCGTTCCCGCAACGCCAATAACCCAATCCTCGCCGAGTTCAGACTGGAAACAAGCGGGATAAATCGGCTGTTCATTCACGCTGAACCCTCCTTCTTCTCCATTTCCAACGGAGGCGACAACGGTTACACCGTCGCGATATGCCTGCCCGATCGCAAATTCAAACGCCGGATCGATATCAAATCCGGTAAAGCTGAGGTTGATGATGTCTGCGCCGCTGTCGACAGCATACCGGACAGCTTCACGGGCATCGTTGGAGCGTCCGGACCCGAAGTTGTCCAAAATCCGAACGGGCATAATTTGCACCTGCCAATTCACCCCGGCGACTCCGCGGCCGTTATTCCCAACCGCGCCAAGAATGCCTGCAACGCCGGTTCCGTGCCGCACGCCGTCCTCAAGAAACGATTCAAAAGGAGTCGGTGTCGGCGTGTTATCGTCCTCCACAAAATCCCATCCGTGCACATCGTCGATGAATCCGTTCAGATCGTTGTCGACGCCATCCCCGGGAATCTCGCCCGGATTTGTCCAAATATTTTCCAGAAGATCCGGATGATCCAAATCCACACCCGAATCAAGCACCGCAACCACGACGGTGCGCGATCCGGTCTGCATATCCCATGCAGCGGGCGCATGAACCTGCGAGAGATACCACTGATCGTCGAAAAGCGGGTCGTTCGGCGTGCGTGCGAAGGCCGGAAGCGCAAGCAAAAAAATGCCCGCGCAAACGCCCGCGGTTTTTAAAGCGTTCTTCCAATAGCGAAAAACAGAAACATGCTTCATACCTGCACAGTATATCAAACCACAAAAAAAGACGCGATTGCGCGCGTCTTTTTAGCTTTATTTTTCTTGATCTGCGCGTTCTTTTCGGAGGTCGTCTAGCACGGCCTTGATTGCTTCGTTGTTTCCGGAAAGTTGCCAAGCAACTTCATAATGAGAAATCGCTTCGTCGAGCATGCCTTCCTCATGGTACCAGTTTCCCAAATCAACCATGAACCCCTGGGTTTGCCCAAGTGTGGCGATGCCTTCTTCTAAAATCGTTCGAATATCGTCCGTGCGATCCGGAAATTCATCCCGAATAAGCTTGGTCAGGCTGAAGTAGACGGATTCTTGAGCGCCAACGGAAATGGCTTTGCGCCAAGCGACTTCAGCTCCGGCCGGATCTCCCGCCTCAAGTAAAACCTGGCCTTTGTTTTCGAGAGCGGCCGCATCGTTCGGATGCGTGGAAAGGATATTGTCGTACTGTTCGATGGCAAGAGAAAGCTGGCCGGTCATGTAGTACGCGTTTCCGAGTTGGAGGTGTAGGCTGATGTCCCGGTTGCCCGAAGCCTCGCGCTCTTCAATGTCTGCAACGAGTCCGGCAATGCGTTCGTCAAACCTCGTCCAATCTTCATCCGAAATGCCGCGATCAACAGCCTCTTGAAATTCTCCATTTTCCTCCTCTCCTGTTGTATTGTTAGAAGATTCCGGAAGTCGAGCGTAGAGAAAGTACACGCCGAGAATCACAATAATAATCCCAAGAGTGGCTCCTATAATTTTCGTCATGTTTGTATCTTTCATAGTGTCCAGATTGTACGAAATTCTCGAATGATTGTCCAGAGGCGAAACATGCACCAAAAACCAAACAGTCCGACATACGTCGGACTGTTTTTTGGCTCCTCGGTATCCCGGCCTCGATTCAGCCAAGACCGCCCGCATAGCGTTTGGTCAGATGCCGGTGAGGCGTATGGATAGGCGAAGAATTTTGTGCGGCGAACCGCGTTTTCTGTCCCCAAACGAGGGGATGAGTTGACATTTCTTTGATCCCGAGGCGGACCGAAGCCCGCCCCGGAAATCATTCCTTTTCAGGCGCTGTGCCTGATCCTAGGCTAGTGTCCGAAGACTAGTAGCGGTAGGTGTTTCCCGACATTGGGAGTGTCTTGACAAAGAGTGCGTTGATACATGTATCAGCACCAAGTGGAGAAGAGTCACATTCGAACGCGTCGTCGTCGTCGCGGCCGTCGATGCCGTCGTTATCTGGGGTCTCTTGTCCGTCAAGCCAGTTGAGTGCATCGAGGCCGTCTACATCCGCTTCTGTTTCAGATGGGATGTCGAGGCGGAGCGAGTCGTCTGTGACTGCACCAGCACTATCAACCTTTACAACGTAGGTGTTGGCATCTCCAGCACCAATTTCTTCTGCAGGGGTTGCTCCCGCGGAAAGCGTGAGTTCAGCCCATTCAGGAGTCTCTGTGGCACCACAAGTATCACCGGTGCTTTCAAAGAATGCCCAATCACCGTCGTCATCAAGCGGATTTGATGGATTGTTGATGTCGTAGAAGCTCCAATTTGCAGGGTCTTCGAATCCGCTTCCAGCACCGTCACATTCTGACCAGCCGGAAACGCTGTCTTGCGCGGTTACACGGAAGACAATCTGCTCGAGCGTGACGGATCCACGTGAGTCAGCTCCAACCGTGAAGTGCAATACTTCGTTGAATCCTGGGCTGGCTGCGCCACCTGAGATGTTCGAAGAAGCGAACGACAGGGTTGGCTTGGTCTTGCGGAGCACCATTGATCCTGCGTCGCAAGCACCGTCGGTGGTTGCTTCACAAACATCCAGAGCGCCTGCTCCTGCGTCGCCAAAGGCGTAATCGGCTGTGGTGAGGGTATCACCGGAAGCCGCACCAACAGCTTCGAATTCCGCACCAACATCTGAAACAGTAAGGTCGAGCGAGAAAGCAGAACCGGACTGTGCACCGACCTCAGATACGTTATTCGTGTCGACGCGGGCGCTGAAGGTTACGTCTGTGTCCTGTGGTGCCCAAAGTTCGAGCGAGCCGAACTCGGCAAGTCCACCGTTCATGAAGACCGTTCGTGTGCGATCTGCACCGGCTTCATCTTTGTAGGAGAGCATGACAGAAGCCATGGCATCATCCTCACCTGTTCCGCTACATTCTCCTCCTTCATACCCATCAACACAGTTGATGAGAGTGAGGTCGCTAACAACGAAGGATTCTGTGCTTGCCCGCGCGATAAACGTGGACATGCTGACTCCTGTCGAGTTACCAAGAACGATGGTTGCGAACGGTGTAGAACCGGAGAGTCGGAACGCAAGGGATCCGGTGTCAACGATAGAAATCGTTGTTACTCCGCCGCCAGAGTTGTCTGCTAGACCCTGTACGGCACCAACACTGTCTCCGTCCTCATCTTCTGCAATAATATCGGTGTCGTCATCGGCAATGAAGAACCAGTAGTCATCAGGACTGTCCTCAGTGTCGGTTCGTGAGAAGTTACACTTGGTGAGGGTCTTTCCTGTTTCTCCGGCAGCAACAGTCCAGACAAAGTTCTCAAAGAGAATTTGGTCTCCGACCGTTACGCTTTCCGGACCGTCAATGAGTGCACCGGATTGGCTGTCGTACAGCGAACAGGTGCTGACATGGTCGCGGATAGCGTCTTCGGGGAGGTCTGAATCAACCGACATGGTGAGGTCAGTAAGTGTTACGTCACTGGTGTCACCGGCGGCCCACGTGTGTCCAACAACTGTTACGCCGTTAGAACCCTTTACGTAGGTTGCGTCTGATGGAGGCGTAACAGCATTGACGTCAAGCGAGGAATCCATTGCGGTAAAGGTATTACCGATAATGTCACTTCCAGGAATGATATCTGCTGCTGCAAGAGCATCACCGTTGATGTCTTCCGCTTCGATACCGTCGGTATCGGAGTCATCTTCTCCATTTCCGTCGCCGTTCATGTCAATTGTAACGCTATATTCAGATCCTTCCACAGTATCTGCGTTCACATCGACTGAAACCACGAGATCTTCTGAATCACCCGCATTCAAGATTTGGGTGTCTGTGAAGTCAACGCCTTGGTCGTCACCGTTGTCCGCAAGGACGAATTCCTCTGGTCCCATCCATGTCGAACCGTTTGCACGGCGAATGGTAAGAGCTTCAAGGAATCGATCATCGTCGCCGTTATGGAGACACTCATTTACTGATTCACAGGTAAAGATCAATCCAACGTTCTGGATCTCAACAAAGTTCTCGGAAGTAATCGTGAAGTTCATGAGAACCTCATCGTCACCATCGATTTGGATATCTCCGGATGGAGGTCCATTGAAGGCGAAGGTAAGTTCACCGCCAACGATGGTCGAGAAAGAACAATCTTCTGCTGCACTGGCACACGATGTGTCATCGTATCCCTCGATGTCGACCCTGAGGCCGAACCCGAAGTCTCCACCGGTTGCAAGCACGTCTGCAGGCTCTTCGATGGCAACAGAGATTGTGTCTCCGCCTTCACCGGCAACATCAGCGGTCATTCGGAGGTTTTCGCTGTCCCCATCTTCAATGAAGAGAAGATTTGGGAATCCACATGGGACGAGATCGCCAACTGGCGCGTCGCAATTGGAGATGACTTCGTCACCCATCCAAACCATGTAGTTGCTGTGATCTTGAGCATCATCAACATTGTAGGTGATCTGCTCAATCCAAGCATCTTCGCCGTCTGCTTCAACAGTGTGGCGGGCGATAACGGCACCGTCCTGTCCAAGTGTTGGGTTGGCGATGCTTCCGGATTCCTCAATCGTGAGAGTTCCTGCTTCTGTCCCAGAGAAGGTCATGGTGTTTCCCGTGAGTGGGAAAGAACCGGAGACAGATGCCGAGCTAACCACGTGACTTGCGTCAGCAAGGCCGAGGTTTGCGGTGTCACCTGGCGTTGGAGTCAGAGAAACGTCCACACGAGCGGTGAGGAATGAGCTTTCGCCATCAGCCCAGCTCATGTTGAGTGCGCTGAAGGTTGCTTGCCTCGTGGAAGAGTTGATGCTTCGACCATCGGTCATACGCACAGAACCTTCGTAGAGGTACACATTGTCAATGTTGTCTGCTCCTCCGATACCACCAAGGCTCACAACAAGCTGACTAACGTCAGCGCTGCCGGAAACAGCCTGGAAGCGCCACTTTGTAAATGGCACGGAAGATGCACCCGCAGGGATGGTTGCCGAAGCCGGCGTGTCCGATGCGAGGCTAACATTGAGTCCGCCTGTTACGCCGAGACCAAGTTGTGCGGCGTCGCGGAGAACGGTTTCAGGACCGGTTACGGATGATCCTGTTGGCATGGTGGAAAGGTCAATGCCGGTTCCGTCGAGCAAGAAGCGCGTTTGGAATCGGTTTGCCGTCCAGCCAGCGTCTGTGATCATGCGCTTTTCGCCGTCCCAAACGAGCCAACGCTCAGATCCGTCAAGGACGAGAGCACCGTTGTACGCAGAAGTTGCACTCGTAAGAGATACACCAACGTTGTAATCGGTGAAGTAAACGTCCGCAACGTCGATGATAAATTGATTCCAGTCTGCACCGGCAAGACCTTCAGCAACCGTCTGGTTTTCGATCCAGCGGATCTGTCCTTGCGGAGTTACCGCGTAAGTTTTTGCGTCAGAGGTAATCTTGACCCAGAATGAGCCAGGGCGGTTTACGATGTTTCCACCAAGCGGGATAGCCGCAAGTTCAGCGTCAGAGATGTTCTGAAGCGTAGAGAAATCTGTGAACCACGAGTAGAAGTTCTTTTCGTTTGTGAAAGCATAGCGGTTTCCATCAGCACCGTAGTAATAAACGGTGGTGAGGGTAGGTCCTTTGATAAGGTCGCCGGCGCTAAACGCACTAGCGGTCAAAGGAGCCACAAACGCTGCAAAACCGACAGACCAAAGGATGGTTGCTGCGGCAACAGCGAGTGTAAGCGCTCGCTTTCCAATTCTTAGAGATTCGTTCATAAATGAAGAATTCCTTTTTGGAGGTTAAATATAATAGTGACAAGGCGACCGCGTGGGTCTCGACCTTTGAACCAAGTCACGGTAATGAGAGGACGGTTCTTTTTAGGGAACAGTCCGTTGAGGTAATCCCTTAATTCAGCGGAGGCTGAGAGGGCCAGGAGAAATACCTGTCGACCGAATGAAATCGATCGCGCAGGTCCACCGAAAACCTTTCGGTTTCGATGGGCTGCCCCACTGCAGGACCTCCGCGAACACCCATTCTGTGAAAGGATGTCGGCTGAGGTCCCTGACGCATTCTCCGAGCACAAAGGCGGTCGATGACCGCTTCTGTGCTCGAAGAGAGAACAGAGTTCTCTCTTAAAAATTTGTTGAGGTGATTTCTTCGTCTGCTTCTTCCTCATCGCTTTGTGCATCCTCGGATGTTTCAGCAGCAACTTGCGTGCTAATTTCGATTTCGATACCCAAGATGATCTCTTCTGAACCAGCAACGGCATTATCTACTTCTCGAAGGATCTCAAACGATTTTCTGATGCCTCCGGCAGCAAAAGCGTCCATGGCAGAGCTGAGCGTGTTGTCGTGGCCACCAAGCGCAGCACGAGCCTCTGCAATTCGATCTTCAAAATCGCCCTTCCCGCCCGCATCACCCAGAACCTTTTCAATGACCGCGATGCGGCCGTGAGAAATCGTGATGCGGAGTTTGATGTCGGAGTACTGTTTTTGGAAATCTCGTTGCAAAGTTTCCGCTGTTTGGATTTGAGCTTCGGCCTCGTAATGATCGACAATCGCGTCAACGGCTTGGGTATTCGCTTGGTTTACCGCGCCCAGAGCGTCTTCGGCCACGATCTTCGTTTCCTCCTCAAACGATTCATCCGATCCGTTCAACACATCCTGGAACTCATCGGTTTTCTGATCGATGACCAGGGCAAGATCCGCGGCTGCGGCTCCATTGGATGCCTGCAAGTCCGAAAGCGTGTCATTCGCCGCCTGGATTCGGCGAGTAAATCCTTCCATTGCCGCCTTGGTTCGAACGTCTTTTCCTTCGCGGTTGGAAATCTGAATGTCGGAAATTTCTTGGAGCCGTCGTCCGGCAAAAGCGATATCGAGTTCTGCGCGCTGTTTACCTGATGCCGCAAAGGTGAGCTGGACGCGCTCGGTGGCAAGCTTTACCGGATACAAATAATCGCCCGGCACGGAATTGAAGGAAGCGTTTACCGCCGAGATCCAACCCGTGAAGATAAGCGCGAACGCTGTGAGGCCGACCGTCATTGGTCGGACAAGCGTGTGCGAAATGTACCAAAAGACAAAATCCGCATATTCTTTTATGCGAAAAGAAGCGGGAACCATTTCTGCTGTTTCAAAATCAAGCTCGCCGGCAAGTCGCGCCAGCAATCGGGCGTCATCGGATTCCACAAAACCGCCTCCGAATTCCGGGGCGTCTTTCATGGCTTTAAGCGAGTTGATCAGTTCTTTGTCCGTCATGTGAAATTTTTTCCCTGAGAATTTTCAGGGCCCTGTGAATGTAGACACTGGTTGCGCCTTCTGATTTTTCGAGCCGTTCAGCAACCTCTCGAATACTCAAGCCGTCAAAAAAACGGAGGATGATTGCTTGTTGCTGAGTTTCGTCGAGTAGGAGCAAGGATCGCTTCATGAGCTCGACGTCCGTCTCGGCCATGATCTGAAAGGAACCTTGCCTGGACGTGATTTCCAAAGCATCTTCCCCGGCGCTTTCGATCGATACCATTTCGAGCTTTCGCGACCGGTAGTAATCGGCCACAACGGTTCTGGCAATGGTGAAAATGAGACCTCCGAGCTTATCGACTTTCGACGTTGTGAGATAATTCCATACGCGAACGAATGTTGTCGTGAGCGCATCCTCAGCGTCTTGCTTGGTTGGAAGCTTCGTAACCAAGAACCGCATCACTCCCGGCTTGTACTCGATGAAAAGCGTTGTAAATGCTTTCGCATCTTTATGAATGCGAATGCGATAGAGGAGCAATTGGTGTCTTGGCGTGCTCACAAGTATGGTTGGTTAAATCCGACGAATGCTTACAAAGTACGCGAATCGTACGCGAAAACGGGAAAAAATGGAACCATATAAGGAAACAAATTTGACAAATTCTGTATATTGACTACACTGGTGTAGACAAAAGTAATCCATTTTTCTATGGCCTTAGATGAAGTAATTCGCCTCTCTGTTTCGGAGGCAGCAAGACTTTTCGGCGTGAGTCAACGCACCATCCGAAGAGCCATTACGTCCCAGGAAGTTACCTATGTGGTTGTCCAGGGTCGGTACAAGATCAATTTTGAGTCCCTTCTCAAATGGTCTCAGCGTCGAACAACCATTCGCAACAAGCGCGATGGAAAAGGAATCGGTCAATTTGTTGGCCAATGGAAGATTAAAAACAAACTGTTCTCGCCAAACCCAAAACTGCTTTCTGAGGAGGATTCGAGCCTGTAACTCCGTCCCATGAAATTTCTTGTTTCCGCACTCAGTGTTGTTGCGATCGTGGTTTCTCTCTTCCCCACTCCGGGAAGCGCCGCCACGGATCCGGATAAATTCGTCCGCACAGCGAATTATTTTTTGATGTCCGGAACCGTCCTCGGCAATCCCGAAACCTTGGCCACCCTTTCCGAATTTGACCTTATTGTGATTCCATCCGAGGCACAGGCTTATAACCAAGATTTCTTTCCGGCCATCCGTGCCAAAAATCCGGATATTGTCATTTTGGCATATGTTCCGACCGTGAGCTGGAACCATGTGTACTGGACCGACCCGCTCCACGAACAGCAATTCCGCAGCATCCAGGAAAGTTGGTGGCTCACAGATGCAGCCGGAAACAAAAAATCCGTTTGGCATGGAACCACGGCGCTGAATTTGAACTCCGGTTGGAATGAAGAACTTTCCTCGTTCGTGCAGACAGATATCATGTCAACCGGATACTGGGATGGCGTCTTTTATGATGAAGTCCAGGATTCCATCGATTGGATCGGCCCGATCGATACGGACAACGACGGACAAAACGATATCGGAAGCGCGGCAAACACTCGTTGGGCCAATGCCTACGTCAAACTTTTTTCCGATACCCGCACAAAACTCGGACCCGGCGCAATCATCATTACCAACGGATCTTCGAATCGAGCGTTTGCGCCCTTTGTGAACGGCCGCATGTTCGAAACATTTCCTTCAAGCACAGATTCGCTCAACCAATGGTCGCAGGGCGTGAATGATTACCTGGCTCTGGAAGATGATCTCGGCTATCCGGCCGTAAACGTCTTGAACGTCAACACACAAAACACGGGAGCACGAGCGGATTATCAAAAGGTTCGATTCGGCATTACCTCTACCCTGCTCGGCGACGGATACTTTGCTTTTGACTTTGGCACACAAAACCACGCCCAACTTTGGACGTATGACGAGTATGATGCGTTCTTGGGAGGCCCGAAAGACCATCCGGAAAATCTCTTGAATCCGGGACAAACAACGATCGGTCAAGGCGTTTGGCAAAGAGATTTTGAAAACGGAAAGGTTGTGGTAAACGCGACTCCGGACACGCAAACCATTTCTCTTGGCGGCGAATTCGAGCGCCTGCACGGATCGCAGGATCCGGCTTTCAACGACGGATCTATCACGAGCCGCATTACGCTTCAAAGTCGAGATGGAGTTGTCCTTTTGCGTCCGGTTGAGGAAATCAATGACGCAACGTTCTTGAACGGAGCTTTTGCTCGTGTGTTTTCGGGAAAAGGTGTTGTGGAGAGGACGGGATTCTTCGCCTACGACAGTGCCCATCGCGGCGGCACGCGCGTCATCCACTTTGATATCGACCTCGATGGAAAGCGGGAAACCGTGGTCGCGAACGACACCTGGGTCTACATTTACGACGACGACGGATCTTTGCACGCACAATTTGCGCCCTACACGGAAACCTACCGCCTCGGAATCAACATTGCGATCGGCGACATTGAAAGCGATGGTTCGGTTGAAATTGTGACGGGAACGGAAAATGGCGGCGGCCCTCAAATCCGCATCTTCAATAAAGATGGGAATCTCATTCATCCGGGATTTTTCGCCTACGACACAGGGTTCCGCGGCGGAGTGAATGTTGCGATCGGAGATTTGAACGGAGACAACATTAAAGAAATCATTGCGGGCGCGGGTGTTGGTGGCGGACCGCATGTGCGTGTATTTAACAAAGACGGAAGAGTCATTAACCCCGGCTTTTTCGCCTATGACCCCGCCTTCCGCGGCGGAGTGAATGTGGCCGTCGGCGACGTGAATGGTGATGGAGTTGATGACATTGTAACCGGTCCGGGAGCTCCGGGCGGCCCGCATGTGCGCGTATTCGACAAAGACGGAAAGATGAGCGTGCAATTTTACGCGTTTGAAGAAGCAGACAATCGCGGCATCGATGTCGTTGCCACCGACCTTGACGGCGACCAAGTTGCCGAAATTGTCGGTTTATCTACGGACGTTTTTACGATATCATTGTTTTAGTGGAATCTGTCCCCTTCATTATGTCATTCTCTGACGACATTAAAAAAGGAATCGCCTGCGATTCTGTCGGCCATCCCGGCTCGGTCGTTGGCCGCGCCGCCTGTCTTGTTGCCCATCCGGGAAAAATGGCCTTGTTTCCCTTTTTCCACTGGTTCGAAAAAAAATACCTCGGTAAGTACAAATTTGCCCGCATCGTGTTCTTGTTTGATTTGTTTTTGGTTGGTCTAGCGCTCGGACTCGGAGTTGTCGCCCTCTTCTTCTTCCTCCTAAATCCTTCTGACTTCGGGGATAAAATTTACTTCGACGCCACCGTTGCTCCTCGAGAAGTTGTGAGCGGGGAGAGTGCGACCGTTGTCGTGCGGTGGACAAACGGAACCGGAGAAGAACTTCGCAACGTGCGACTGAGCGTCGGATTCCCCCGCCACTTTGAACTGCACGACCTTTCTTCAGGCAGCGGTGAATTCTCTGAAAACATCATTGATCTGGGCACGCTCGCACCGAATGATTCCGGATCGTATCGCGTGAGCGGCGTGATGTTCGGCGACGTGGGAGGAAGACAAACCTTCCGATCGAATATGACATTCACCTACGGCGAAAATGATACGACCGATCAAAAACTCGACTTTCACACGTTCTCCCCGGTTCGATCCACGCTTGCTCTTGAACTCACACTTCCCGATCGCTTAGTTGCCTTCCAGCCGCTAACCGGCACGATCACTTACAAAAACACCGGTGAAATTGACTTCCCTGAAATTTCCATTGAACCGGAATGGCCGGAAGGATTTAGCTACCAGTCAAGCACCGTCCCGCTTACAGAGAACGGTTTTCTCCTGCCGGCACTTCGAGCTGGCGGCGAAGGTTCCTTCACGTTTTCCGGGCAACTCGGAGAAGTGTTCGATTCGGTGGACTTTCTGTTCCACCCCTCGTTCACGTTCGGCGACACCAGGTACAAACAAGAAACTCTCACTCACGCATCCCCGGTTGTACCACCGCCGGTTGCCATCCACCACAGCCTCGAGGGCGAAACATTGCGACCTGGAGGAACCGTGGCCGTTTCCATCCATTACGAAAATACAAGTGAAGAACCGGTGCAGGATGTCGTTCTTGGATTTGTGAGCGATAGTCCTTTTTTCCGAAATGAAGAATACGTCGTGGATAAAAACGACTACCCGGAACTTGCTCTGCTGAAACCCGGCGATGCAGGAGACATTGTTCTTGAGGCGGCATTGAGAAGTTCTATCTTCCAGAGCGAAACGAACGAATACGAACAGATCCAAGTACGAACCCGTGGCGTTGCGCGGTACTTGCTCGATGGAAACGGACAGACCGTACAATCGCGCGGCCCGGAAATCTCTTCCACACTTATCACACCAATCGTTCTCGATTCGTTCGGACGCTACGCCTCACCGAGCGGAGATCAGATTGGACGCGGAGTTCTGCCGCCAACCGTCGGACTTGAAACAAAGTACTGGATCTTCTGGAACATCCGCGGGACAACAAATCCCATTCAAAATATTCATATCGAAGGCACACTGCCGGCAAACGTTCAGTTCACAGGCAAACAATCCGTTTCGCAAAACGGAGGCGTGAGCTTTGACCCGAACACACGCACCATTTCCTGGAGCGGCAGCCGAATTGAACCAACCCTCGCTCCGGGCAGCAAAGTCCTCGGCATCGCCTTTGAGGTCGGCATCACACCGAGCGAAGGTCAAATCGGTACCGCACCGATCCTCATCAGCAATATCCGCATAACCGGAACCGACGCAGTAACCGGCGCTTTTGTAAGCGCATCAGGCGCAAGCGTTTCCACGAACTTGCCGTCGGACAGCCTAGCCGGCGGAAAAAGCACCGTCGTAAGTTTTTAAACGAAGAATCGAAAAGCGCGGCCTTCGACAGGCTCAGG
>Ga0326597_10003235_pt1 | contig 23690 bp, 23 predicted proteins | sample RVTome_12_FD_203789 | JGI IMG/M metagenome (GOLD analysis project Ga0326597, IMG submission 203789) | Soil microbial communities from uranium-contaminated site in the Upper Colorado River Basin, Wyoming, United States - RVT100D185 | ecosystem: Environmental > Terrestrial > Soil > Contaminated >... | reverse complement strand
TCTGGCCAGCGTCACCGGTCAGTTGGAACGCGGCTTACCCAAATTGGCCGCCGACTATCAACGCCTGCGCGGCATTACCGCATGGCCTTGGATTGTTAGTCTCAACTTGAACGCGAACTAGAATAAGTTCGGAAGAAAAACAATGACGATCTTCAAACAAGTCCACTTCTTATTATCCAACCTTTGCGCCTTGGCGGCTTGGCGGGAGATAATCCGATTTCTCCTTTTGAGTACTTTGCGTTCTTTGAGGTTAATTTTTCCGGTCCTGAGTTTTTGGTTGCGGCGTAGCCGCGCTGGGTTCTTCGTGGTGAAAACTCCTCCACACTAAACCCAGAAGACCCGAAAAAAAAGAGGTGGCTCGCGCAACCTGACTTGCAGTCTGAGGCGCCGAAGCGTTTGAGCACGACGGTTGCGCCAAGGAGCGCGGCGATCCGTTGGTTTTGGCGGCATTCCTGATTGGCCGCCGGCGGATAGACGATGACTTTATCGACGCGGGCTTCCGCCGCTTTGAGCAGATGATCGATATGCCAATGAATCTTTTTCTTTCGCGTCAAGTGGCGCTTGAGCCGCGCTGCCATGCCGCCCATCGCGCTGCCGGTGTAAACGTAGGTTCCTTTGGGGAACAGCGCGACACCTAATTTTCCGACGCGCACGGTTTTCTTCCGCTTGAGAGAAATGATCAGGCTGTAGCAACCGGGTTGAGATGCCAGGTTAACGTCGAGGAACAGGTTGCCGAGCTTTTTTCGGCTCATAAGTTTTTCAGCGCTGAATTTCATTCCGGGTCCAAGGATGAATTGTATTTTCCGGCTCTGGCGAATAATCGAGCTTACCGTAAGTCGGGGGACAGCGACCTGTCAACGCAGCCGTGGGGATTGCCCGCGCCGGATGGACAGCGAGCCCCGATTGCGCTAGGAGGCACAGAAGGACTCTCTCCCTTTAGGAGGCGCCATGATTCACACGCGCATCTGCAATCTGCTCGGTATTTCGCATCCGATCGTTTTGGGCGGCATGGGCACCGCGACTACCGCACCGCTGGTGGCCGCGGTATCCAACGCCGGCGGCTTCGGCACGCTCGGCACATCGGCATTCAATGCCGCGACGCTTGACGCCGAGATCGCTTCGATCCGCGAGCGCACCGACAAACCTTTCGGCATCAATCATCTCTTGTTTCAAATCCAGGAGGACATGTTCGCGGTGACGCTGCGCGCGCGACCGGCGGTCGCCGCCTTTGCCTGGGCACGCAAGGATCAGGATCTGCGCGACTACTTTCAGCGCGCCCACGACGTCGGGTCCAAAGTCATGCACATGGCCGGGGAAGTTCCCGAGGCCCTCCGCGCCGCGGAAGCCGGGGCGGACGTTATCGTGGCGCAGGGAACGGAAGCGGGCGGCCACGTGGGTTGGATGGCGTCGTTGCCGCTGGTGCCGATGATGGTCAATGCCGTGGCGCCGCTACCGGTTCTCTGCGCGGGCGGGATCGCGGATGGCCGCGGCCTGGCGGCGGCGCTCGCGCTCGGCGCCGAAGGCGTGCTGCTCGGCACCCGCTTCATGGCCACGCCGGAAGCGCCGATTCATCCGAACTACAAACAAGCGATCGTCAAAAGCGACGGCCACGATACCGTGCTGACGGAGATCCCCGATCTCGCCACTCAACGCGTCTGGCCGGGCGCCATGTCGCGGGCTCAGCGCAATCAATTTATCGAGCGTTGGTCGGGCCGCGAATGGGCGCTGCGCCAAAACGCGAGTGCAGTCGGCAAACAGGTGGCGGGGGCCCGCGCCGGCGGCGATATCGACAATGCCTCGCTCTCCTTCGGTCAAGACGCCGGCTTGATCGATTCCATCAAGAGCGTCAGGCAAGTGGTCCAAGACATAATTAAGGAGGCGGAGGAAATCATCAAAGGCCGCTTGCCGAGTCTCTGCCGCCAGAGTTAAGGCAACGTTTGCAACCAGGGAAGGTTTCGAATGCAACTCTCATTTAAGAATCTCGCGCAGTTTGGTCACCACCGCGGAGTCCAGTTTGAAAAATCTTGCCACGGTCCTTTCCACCTCTTGCCCCGATACCGGGTCGATATTCATCTGGGACTTCTTGGCGTCGGCGAGAAATTCCACATCCTTCATCGTATCCATGAAAGCCTTCTGCAAGATTTGCACGCGATCTTTCGGCGTGCCTGGCGGCAACGAGTAGGGCCGGGTAATCGAATTGGGGTCGTGAACCGCGGCCTGAAGCAGCAGGCGAGCCTCCTCGGTCTTTGCCAGGCTCACGGCGAGCGGGACTTTGGGGAGTTCCGGATGAGGCTTGGTCACCAGCTGAAGTATGAGATTAACGTCGGCAGTTTCCAGTCCCTTGCGCCACATCACCTTGATCGATTCCCACTGCCAGCAGCCGCCGGCAAGCTCGCCGCTCTCGGCCGCCAGCCGAATCTCGGCAGTGCCCTTGTAGCCGGGGATCGGTTGAACCGGCAGGCCCAGCACCTCTTTCAGCACGCGGGCCATGCCATAGGAGGCATCTCCGGGCCCCACGCCACCGAGTTTGACCGGTTGTTTTGCCGCTCGCCATTGTTCGACGCTGGTAATACCGCTAGCTTTAGTCAAAGCACAGGCGCCGGTATCTTGCACAGGCACACCGAGCCACTCGAACTTGCGCGCGTCAAACTCGATGCCGGACGCGCCCAGGACCTGGTTCAAAACCTGAAAGCCGTGAAAGTTGCCGATCGTGAGGCCGTCGGGTTTGGCAATCCGGTACAGATGGTTGGCGGCGACGATGCTTCCCGCTCCGGTCATATTTTCCACAATGATCGCGGGATTACCGGGAATACGTTTACTCATGTGCCGCGCAATGGCCCGGGAATAAGCGTCGAAGCCGCCCCCGGCGGAAAAACCGACGACGATGCGGATCGTCTTGCCTTCAAAAGCGGGCTGGGCCGCGTAGAGGGCGCCGTTGAAAAGGCTTAGCGACACGACCGTCGCAATCATGTGGCAAACTCTTCGATTCATATTAACTCTCCTTCGCCGTTGCCTTACGCTTCAAACGTTTCCTTCGCATTTAAACTTCATCTGATTCAATCTGTTTCGGACGGAAAGGCCGGCCGCACAGTTTACAATTAACGCTCTTCTAAGGATTGCAGTGACAGAGTATTCACCATGAACGGAATTGTCGCATTCTGAATCCAGTCGTTTCCCGTTCGTTCCGTCGATGAACTCAGCACTGGCTCTGCGGCTCTCGAAGGGCGAACGTCCGACTGCGACACAGTCTCGACGCCTAGTAGAGAATGGTTTTCAATTTGCCCAGCAGCCCGGGATCTAGCTTAAATATCCCCTCGAAAGTTTTTCTCATGTCGTCGGCGGTAACCGGCGCGAGCCCGATCTTAGCTTTGTCCGCCTCCGCGATGAACTCGGCGTCCTTGACGGTCTCTTGCAAAGCTCGCTGCAGAATCTGCGCGCGATCGCTCGGCGTCCCCGGCGGCAGCGCCAGAGTCTTGGTAATCTTGCTGGGATAGTGGATGCCGTATTCGATCAACTGTTTGGCCTCCGCCGTCTTCGCCAGATCGATCGCCAGCGGAACGCGCGGCAGATCGGGAAAGGCTTTCGGCACCGTTTGCAGCACAACCACGACGGTGCCCGACTCGATGGCTTTCTGCCAGGTGCCTCGCATCGAGTCCCAACCCCAGGTCGTGCCGTCGATTTCGCCGCTTTCGGCGGCAAGGCGCATGTCCGCCGTCCCTTTGTAGCCGGAGATGATCTGGGCGGGCAGGTTAAGCGCCGCCTTGATGACCTTGAGGACATTGTCCGTGCCGAAGGCGCCCGGCCCCGTGGTGCCCAACTTCAACGGCGTCTTGGCGGCGAACCATTTTTCCATGCTGGTTACGCCGCTCGCTTTGGTCAACGCGATGGCGCTTTCATCCCGCGCCACGGCGCCGACGAAAACGAACTTCTGCATGTCGAATTCGACACCCGGCTGGCCCATCACCTGACTGTAGGCGAACCCGCCGCTGAAATGGCCGAAGGTCAGGCCGTCGGGCTTGGCGACTTTGTAGACGTGGTTGGCGGCGACCAAGCTTGCCGCGCCGGTCATGTTCTCGACGATGATCGTCGGGTTGCCCGGAATATACTTGGGCATGTGGCGTGAAAGCATTCGCGCCAGCGCGTCGTAGCCGCCGCCGGGCGAAAACCCGACGATGATGCGGATCGTCTTGCCCTCGTAAAAATTGGCTTGGGCCGATGAAATCCGCGGGAGGAAGAGCATCCAAGCAACCGCGGCGATTAGGGATAATATTCGCTTCATAGTTCGACCTCTTTTCGAATTCAAATTTCCCGGCAGGGAACCGTTTTCAAAATAGGGGAAAGAACGGTCAGGCGTCAAGCAAAAAAATCCTTGCTACGGGGAAAAGGGCGCTCCCCAAAGCCTTGGGACTGGCGCCCGACAGCGATGTCGCCATCCTGCAAGTCGGCGGCTTTCCGGAAAGGGCCGCCGCCCCGGCTGTGTTTGGCGGCCAGCAGGTTGTTGACAAGTTGGATTCGCTGGCAGATATTGCAACCGACTCGGATTTCCTTGGTTGACCCGTGTTAGGAAACAGGCTGCCCGGCATTCGTCGCCGCCTAAAGCGGGCCACTTAATAGTTAGTTATCTTAACCCATGACCGATTTCGGCGCACTGTTCATCCAGTTCCAGGACCACCTCGCACCGAGACTGGACGTGTACGAGCAGTCGCTTTACCTCTTTATCGCGCGCCATACGATTGCAGTGGGTCAATTCGACGCGACCATCGGGTTCAAGTCCGCGCGAAAGAAGATGGTTACCGGCGTCGGCACCGCGGGTGCTCCGCCTTCCGAGACTACCATCTACGAAAAACTTAAGAGCCTGGAAGCGAAGGGATGCATCAAGATCTTGAGCAGCGAGCGCACTGGTACGCGCGTGCGGCTTTTCCCACCGCACGAGATTCCGGGTGTCATTCCGGATACCTCGCCGGAGACCTCGTTGACTTTGGAGCAGATGGACTTTTTTACGGTCGCAGAGAACCGAAAGTTGATTCTTGAGCGCGAGGGTCGACAGTGTTTCTACTGTCTCGCCAGTCTCAATAGCGAAAACCACGTCATAGAGCATGTCGCTTCGCGCCCGAACGGCAACGACTCCTACCGCAACGTGGTGGCATCTTGTCGCCAGTGCAATAATCGCAAGAGCGCTGAGGCGGCAGAGGACTTTCTACGCACGCTGTATCGCGAAGGTCTTCTGTCGCCCGAGGATTTCAAAGGGCGTCTCTCACATTTGGAGCGGTTGCGCGCGGGCGAGCTGCGCCCCGCACTCAACTGAGACAACTAACCCCCGCACGCACGCCGTCGCGCGGACTCCGGGGACACAATAGTAAATTCTTCTTGACCGCTTCGCAGGCAATCTAATACGCTTCACCCATGGCTCGGATTTCCAGACTCGTGGTGCCTGGTTATCCACGTCATGTAACGCAACGCGGCAGAGCCGCGACCAAAGAATTTAGGAATCGGAGACTTAACCACAGAGAGCGCAAAGACGCAAAGGTGACGGGCGGAGGCCCATCATCCCGAGCGGATGCGAGGGATCGAAGAAAGATTTCTCCCGGAGTCTACCCTGAGCTTGCCGAAGGGGTCGAAATGACACGGAGTGTCACTTTGCGCCTTGGCGTGTTGGCGCGATAAATTGTCTTCCAGTCGTTTTGTCCAACATTTCTGAGATAAGATTCTACTGGCGCTAGTAGAGAATTGGGAAGGATATCTTCAACAGGACGACGAGAAAGCCAACAGTAGGCTTGTCAAAGCAATACGTTCAGGTAGACCAGCTGGAAGCCAGCAGTTTGTAAACTTGGTTGAAACGCTAACTGCGCGTTGTCTCAGCTTGGTAAAGCGAGGACCATGACCGAAGGGGCTTGCCGGAATTTAGTATTGTGTCACCTGAACCGAAGACGGCAAGGCATAACCCGCCGTCCACGCCATCGTCGGCTCAGTGACTTTGAATCACCTCGGCTTTTGTTCGCTACGCCCCCGCTTTCGCTTATCTTCCGAAGATCGACTTGAGAAATTGTTCTTGCTCGGGAGACATCTTCGCATCTTCCTCGTAATAGCCGGGCCAATACTTCACGCCCGCTTTGGGAACCCAGTAGGACGGAACGTGATCGCTGGACACATCGACTCTTCGGCTCACATAACCCATCCCTTTGCTGAAAATCGTCTGGCCTTCTTTGGTGAGAAGCCAATTAAGAAAAACCTTGCCGGCGTTGGGATGGGGGGGGCGGTTCATAAACATGACGGTGCCGAAACCGGGCGACAGATAAGCACCATAGTCTTTGAAGTCGCTGACCACGCCGAACTTGAGCCCGCCTTTTTCGAGCTGGTACATCATCGTCCCCGGCCCGAAGTTTAACGGGTACTTGCCTTGGGCGACCCATTCGATCTGTCGGCGCTGGTCCCGGTCGACGACGGCGGCCTGGGCGCGAATTTTCCGATAGAAATCTTTTGCCTTTTCCGGACCCAGGACATGCCATACCCAACGGAAGACGCCGCTCCCGGTTCCTGAGGGAATCGGATCTTGAACCGCAATTTTACCCTTCCACTTTGGATCGAGGATCTCATATAACTCATCCACCTGTTCGGCTTTCACCTGCGCGGGGTTGAAGATCAGCGGCACAATATTTTGTGTGGAAATGACCAAATCAAAACGGGTGGACCGGTCGGAGAACTCCAAGCGATTATCGCGCCAGTTTTTTGGATCGACGACCTCGGGCAGTATAAGCGCCGGCTCTATGGGATCGAGGGCCTGCATGGGTTTAAAATAGACATTGGCGGTGGCGGTCCCGTTAATCAGGATGTCGACGGTATAAATACCGGCATCCCGTTCCGCCCTAACCCTGGTCGCCAACTCTCCACCGCGCGCGCCGGAAAACTCGATGCTGATATCGGGAAAAGCCTTGGCGAAGCCTCGAGTGATCGCTTCTCGGATGCTGTCGCCGGGCGGTCCCAAGACAACCACTTTCCCTTCTTTCTTCGCTTGGGCGAGCGCCGCGTCCCATTTCTTTTGCGAATCGGAATCGCCCTGTGCGAGGGCGCATCGGGCGCCCACCATTAAAAGCACAAGCAAAACTAAAGCGGCGAAAGAGAGCGCCGACTTAATGTAATCCAGTATGGTCTTCATCGCTCCTCCTATCTTTCTTGTTTTTGCGAGTTTTCTGAACGGGCATCTTCGAGCGCTCAAGCTTGTCAGGACCGCACCGCGGACCTGCGAAAACCCAATAACCGTCCGATCAACAAAAGCGCAAAGATGAGCAGCACCAGAAACACACCGAGCACCGCCGCCTTCTCCTTATTGGCCTCCGCGATGTAATCCAGCATCAGCAGCGAGAGTGTCCGCGTCTGATGGGTGGATAAGAAAATGACCGTCGGAATATCTCTCGCCGCAGAAATAAAAACGATAATTCCCACGGCCATCATCGTCGGTTTCAAGAGCGGCAGCAGGATGCGGCGAAAACCGGCCAACCAAGTGGCGCCGGCGGCGCTGGAAGCTTCCTCCAGCTCATGGCTAATCTGCAGCACGCCGGCTTTGATGATCTGCGTTCCCAGCGGCATCTCTTTGATGATAATGGCCAGCACCAGGACAGAGACGGTTCCATAAATCAGCTTTACGGAATCCCCCGAGCCCAAAACCGCCCATAGCAGTGCCAAGCTGATCAAGACTCCCGGCAAGGCCCAGGGAAGCCAGGAGAGGACATCGATGACGCCACGACCGGAAAGTCGCGTGCGCACGATGACATAACTGATCAGCGCGTAGAGAAGCGTCCCGCCGATGCCCGCTCCCAGTCCGAGGATCAGGGTATTTTGGAGCGAGCGCAGGAACACGGCGTCGCTAAAAACCGCCGTCCAGTGACGCACCGTCCAAACTCTTTCCATGTCGAAATTACCGAAGAACTCCATGAACGTCCCCATCATGAGGGTTGCCAGCGGCAAGATGATCATGACGAGGATAAAGAGCAGACAAAATGCGCAAGTCAGCCAACGCCAGCGGCCCAGCGGAAAGGTCCGCACCATATAGCTGCGGCCGCTGATGGTGGTGAATTCCTTACCGCGCAGAAAGATACGGTGAAGCCAGATGAGAAAGAAAACAAAAAACAGGAAAATACTACACAACGCGGTGGCGCGATCATAGAGCGGCGGTTCCCAGTGGATATAGTCCCAGATCTTCGTCGGTACGACGTAGATGCCCGCCGGGATGCCGAGGACCATTTCGACCTCCAAGGATTCAAGGCTCCTGATGAAGCCTAAGGCCGTGGAGGCGAGAATCGCGGGCGCGAGTATCGGTATCGTGATGCGCCACAAAACTCCCAGATCGCTGCTGCCGGAGGTGCGCGCCGCGTCCTCGAGGGCGGCGTCCATCGCCGTAAAGGCAGGGGTCATTAACAGGAACCGCACCGAGGTGCTGAAAGCCAAATGACACCAGATGATTCCCCAGTAGGAATAGACATCGAAGGGAGGCTCCGAGAGGGCGAAAACACTCATTAAAAGCCTGTTGATCAGTCCGTAATAGGGGTCCAAGAGTAAGACCCATCCCATGGTCATGGGCAGCAGCGGCAAGAAAAACCCGAGCCAAAGCGTCACTTCGATGAAGCCCTTAAGCGGCGTATCGGTGCGCGTCACGACCCAGGCGAAAAAGATCGCCAAGGCACTGGTGATGACCACTCTGACAATCGCGAGGTAAAAGGTGTTGCCGATGGCGACGGCGAGGTTAACGTCGGTGAAAGCCGCGACCCAGCCGTCAAGCGCCCAAACCGTGGGCTGCCCTGGACGGCTAATGACGAAGCTTTTGACTAAAAGGAGTCCAAGGGGATAGGCCAGGATGATGATGAGTATTCCGACGAGCAACGCCAGTGGAATCCAAGTCCAGGAAATTCTTGGCAATGGCACCGCCCGAAGAACGGCGGGTCTCGTGAGTTCCATCTTCCTTTACCTGCCGAAAAGCTCCTTGAGAATCTTTGTCTCCTCCGCGGTGCGCTAGACGTTTTCCTCGGTTTAGCTGAGCCAATAACGGTCTCCAGGCTTCGGCTCGCCGCGGAAAAACTTAGCGTCCTTTGGTGGTTTCATCGGCGAATTCTGGTTGATTGCCGCACCAGTTTTTTAGATCCGTGACCTCAGGCAGAATCAGCGCGGGCGTGATCGGATCGAGCGCTTTCATCGGCTTCATCTAGTTGATCGCCGTCGTGGTGCCGCTCAGTAAAACATCCACGCTATAAACCCCGCCGTCTCTTGCGGCCCTTATCCGCCTTTCATTTTTTTTTGTCAAGCGTCCCGCTAAATTGTTTCTTGACGGCAGCCGAGCAGCCGATGATACGCCAACGATCCCTAAGAAATGACGAGGCAACGACAAACCAGAAAAAGAGCTCACGTAAAGCTGGGATTCCGGGGACACAATACTAAATTGTTCTTGACGGCTTCGCAGGCAATCAATACGCTTCGCACATGGCTCGGATTTCCAGACTCGTGGTGCCTGGTTATCCACATCATGTAACCCAACGCGGCAGAGCCGCAACCAAAGAATTTAGGAATCGGAGACTTAACCACAGAGAGCGCAAAGTACGCAAAAGCAGAAATCGGATTATCTCGCGCAAAGACGTGATTGAGGCCAGGTCTTGCAATCACACATTGTGGTTAATGCAAGGCACGACCCCATCAGCGCGCATTTATGCTGAAGCGGTGCGCTGCGGCTTGAAGCGCGGCGGGCGGGTCATTGTCGTTGGCGATGGAGCACCGTGGATCTAGAACATTGCCGATGAACACTTCTACGATGCCATCCAGATTATCGACCTCTACCATGCCCGCCAACATCTGACCGAACTGGCCAAGAGCGTGTACGGCCAGGCCACCACCAAGGCCAACGATTGGGCCGCTGGCCGCAGCCAACAGCTTGATGAGGGCAACATCGAAGCCGTCCTGAGCGAGCTCCAACGGCTGCGTCCCCGAGATGAGGCGGCTCAAAAAGCGGTTCACAGTACCCTGCACTACTTTCAAAGCAATGCGAAGCGGATGCGTTATGCCAACTTCCGCAGTCAATCGCTCTTCGTCGGTTCGGGCGTCGTCGAAGCCGGCTGCAAAACCGCCATCGGTCATCGCCTGCAGCAGTCCGGCATGCAATGGACCATTCGGGGTGCCAATCACATCATCGCTCTACGCTGCCTACCGCTCAGCGGCCGATGGGAAGAGTTCTGGGAAGTTCGAGCGGCGGGTTAGCCGGCGTTACCACAAATATGTCGCGCACCCGTGCGAGTAAATTAGATTGACAACAACACCACCTTATCGGATACTCTCTGCCGCAACGAGATGGGAGCCAGTCTGCGTTCTCTGATGGGCGTTTTGGCCTTTCGAATGCGAGATGGCAAGGTCGCGCGCGGTTTTTGGGTTTTCGGTAGCCAGCCCTTGAAATCGAGTTCCTATCATTGACCTGGATGAGTTGGGGTGCTGCAGTAGCAGGGTCGACAAGCCCCAACTTGGAAGTCCCAGGAGTGGAGAGCAAGTATGTGCGAAATACCTCACGACGACATCACTCCGGCGGCATTCGTTGACGCAGGCACACGGAAGCTCCCGGTGGTGGACCTGAATGATATGGTGGAAGAGTTGCTACCCGTCGCTCGCTTTATCGCGGGGGAGCCGGAGGTCCGGCGGACGGGGGCGGGGTTCATCGGCTACGGCTCTACCAAGCCGGGCGACAAAGTGCTGCTTGCGGCGGACACTCACTACGACTGGCGGGTGGTTGAGGCGACGGCGCGGGCGCTGCGCGAGCGGGGCGCAAAGGTGGACGTGGTCACCGTGGACGTCGGGCCGGACCGCGACTTCACCGACGTGGAGGAGATCAACACCGTGATGCGCCGCGAGCCGTGGGAGAACCACCCGCGCCGCTGGGAGGGTGTGCCCTGGGTGGAGGAGCTGGCGCTACGGGGCAAGTACGACCTGTTATGCCACGGCAAGGGCGGCAGTATTCCCCAGACACCCCACCGCTACGAGGCCTTCCCCTGGCTGACAACGGAGCACTTCACGCAACCCGCCACTACCTACCCGCGCAAGCTGCACACGGCGATCAACGTGAAAGCTTGGCAGCAGATCCGCCAGAACGGGCGTGGCGGTCGCGTGCACCTGACCGACCCGGAGGGAACGGACCTGCGCTGGACGCTGTGGGACGAGTACTTTGATGGAATCCGATTGGGCAGCGGCGAGACGCCGTTTTGGGGCCATCTGATGTCACATCCTCCCACGCCAATCATTTCTAAGGAAGATGCGACTGGCCTGGCCGCCGGTACCACTTCGCATTTCGCTAGGCCGTTTCCGCAGATCCGCGTCAGCGTGCAGGACGGGCTGGTACAGACGGTGGAAGGCGGTGGAGCCTACGGAAAGGCGTGGAACGACCTGCTGCATGAGTCACGCAACACGCAATATCCGTGCTTCCCTCGGCCTGGCCTGTTCTGGTTCTGGGAGGCAGCGATCGGCACCAATCCTAAGATCTCGCGGCCGTCGCGCATCCACCGGGTGGCGTCCGGCGGGTTCGAGTGGGAGCGGCGCCGCTCGGGCGTCATCCACCTCGGCTTCGGCACCTTCTGGCGCGGGCCGGAGGAGCGCTGGGCGGGCGAGCGGGGACTTCTATACGGGCACCTGCACGTCCACCTGCTGTTCCCCACGCTGGTCATCGAGACGCGCAACGGCAAGTCCATCACAGTGATCGATAACGGCCGACTAACCGTGATGGAGGATCCTGGAGTCCGCGCCGTCGCCTCCGAATTTGGCGACCCGGACGAGCTGCTACGCGAGGAGTGGAGTGCACCCATCCCAGGGATTAGCGCACCGGGCAGCTACGACGAGTACGCCGCGAATCCGGCGAAGTGGATCTACGCCCTTTGAAAACGTTCTCGACAAAATCTAGCCAAACATATTGGGAGAAACGCGGAGAAGAAAATCCAAATATCGAAATCCGAAACAAATTCAAATGATCAAAGGAACTTCAATGTTCAAAACGAGGAGGATCGGATTCGGGGTTTTGGAATTTTTCAGATTTTGGATTTATTTGGCTGTTAGGTTGTTTCGGTCTGCGGGGCCCCTTTCGAGATTCGGATTTCGGGTTTTGGTTCAGTGGCGCAAAGAATTTTCTTGAATTCATTTTGTCAAGCAATTTAAGCGTAAGAAGCGGACCGGGGTTCGAGTGATGACAAAAAAATTCTCGATTTTATCCTTAGTCCTAACCGGCACAGTTTTTTTCGCATGGGCAACCCAACCTGCTTTTGCCCAGGAACCCTTTTACAAGGGTAAGACCATCCGCATCATTGTGGGTTTCGGCGCAGGCGGAGGATTTGATGCCTATGCTCGCTCTTTGAGCCGCCATATGGGCAAACATATTCCGGGTAATCCCACGTTGATCGTAGAAAACATGACAGGTGCCGGAAGCCTAGTTGCCGCCAGCCATCTTTACAAGGTAGCCAGGCCCGACGGACTGACCATCGGGACCTTCCATGGAAGCCAGGTCGTCGCGCAGCTCATAGGCGGTCAAGGAATCGAATTCGACGCACGCAAACTGGAATGGATTGGGACCCCCGGGAAGAACCATGATGTTTGCCTCTTGAGTAAAGCAAGCGGAATCACTTCCGTTGAACAATGGGTGGCGGCAAAAACGCCTATCCGGCTTGGCGGGTCCGCACCCGGCTCGTCTACAGATGATTTTCCGAAAATTTTGAGGGCCGTTCTGGGTCTGCCCTTAAGGGTCGTCACCGGGTATAAAGGCACTGCCGACATGCGGCTGGCTGTGGATGGAGGTGAAATTTCGGGACTCTGCGGCATCTCAGCGGCCTCGGTGAGAGCCACTTGGAAAAAACAACTCGAGGCGGGTGATGTAACGGTTGTACTGCAGAACACGCCGCGGCCTCACCCCGATCTCCCCAGCAATATTCCGTTAGCCATCAACTTGGCTAAGACCGAGGAAGGACGCCAATTAATCCATACCGGCATCCACGCTCCAAGCGCCATCACCTATGCTTACTCAGCGCCTCCAGGCACGCCACAAGATCGAATTCAGATCCTACGTCGCGCCTTTTGGAACACCACCAAAGATCCGGATTTTTTAGCCGAGGCTACCAAGGCTAATCTCGACGTTAACTCCATCCAAGGTGAGGAAATCGCCAAGCTCATTTCTGACCTTTTCAGGCTCGAGCCCAGGAAAGTCTCTCGGCTCAAAGAGCTCCTGGGTCAACCGAATTAGTTGGGCAGCCCCGGGTCTCTTCGAGCTGGGCACGAAGCCCGCGTCCACGATCGTGATTGGCCTGATTGGGGCCAGGTTTTGCAATCATAAATTGTTGTAATGCAAGACGCGCCCCCCACTCCCCTTAATAGTTAGCCTGCAATCCTCCAAGACCGACATTCTTGTGTCCTTGCCAACCTGAGTGGCGTGTAATTACAATGTAACCCCGAGGGGGTCTTCATGAAAAGCCGCATTGTTCAGATTGGTAATTCACGAGGTATACGCTTGCCAAAGGTGCTTCTAGAGGAAGCCCAACTTCCTGACGAGGTTGATATCGAGGCCGAGCCAGGTCGCATTGTGATTCGCCGAGGTAGCCGGCCCCGCGCGGGGTGGGCGGCCGCTGCTCGGAAAATGCGCGAGCAAGACGAAGACCGGCTTCTTGATCCCACGACGCCCACTCGGTTTGACGAGAAAGAGTGGAAGTGGCGATAGGACCCGCGGTGGCAGCCCGAGGTGAGGTCTACCTAGTTTAGCTTGATCCGACGCGAGGTAGCGAAATCCGTAAGACACGCCCATGTCTTGTCGTCGCACCAGACAAGTTGAACGACCAGCTACGTACAGTGATTGTCGCACCGATGACGACCGGGGGGCATGCGTATCCATGGCGGGTCCAGTGTCGCTTCCAGGGTCGGACTGGATTTGTTGCCACGGACCAACTCCGTACGGTCGATATTGGGCGACTAGCGAGGCGACTCGGGCGGTTGGCTCCAAACTCTCTGACCGCCGTATTGTCCGTCCTGGAGGAGATGTTTGCGCCTTGAACAAAATACAGAGGCTAACATCACGCTTCAGACCAATCGCTAAGAGCACCGTCTGGGCTGTGCGTTAGACGGCATAGATTGCCAAGCAAACCTACCGTGAGCTTCTCGACGCGAATATTCATGATTGATCAGGCAAAGCATCTTTCCCGCCTCGCGGGGTCAAAATTCGCGGCTATCCTTTCCGAGCCATCAGCCCATCCTATCCCGCAGTTCGCGGCACGGCGCGTGCGGGGGCGCGGAAGCGGTTGTCGAGCAGGCTCACCGGCGTCCTGTCAAAGCTATCCGAATGGTCTTCTTCATGCTCAGCTTTAACGAGAGAGGCGTCCTGGACGCGGACGCACTGATGCGGCAAGCGGCAGCGGCACTCGACACCGTCCTTCCGCAGACGCGATCAAACGGGTCTACGGCTCTAGAGCCCAAGAAACGGAGGACCGGGTTTCTGTTGAGCGAACGAGCAGCCCGCTACGGGAGTAAATAGCCGCCTACGATTTGACATGACGCCACCTTCTCGGATACTGTCCGCCCCAGAGATGGGGTACGGGGAAAGTCCATTTTCTGAGTTAGCCACTTGAGGCTCTGGAACGCGGGCTCGCACCGGGTCGTCGGAGTAATGTTGAGTGCTCAGTGGCCAAGCCCCCAAAGCAAATTCCTATCATTAATGGCAATCCCAACTGGAGGAGTCATGTGCAACTTCAGGACCGTGTGGTTTGTCTCCAGCGTCATAGCCTTCTTCACGGGCTGCTTCGGTGTCGCCGCGGCGATAACGTTGCCTGATTTAACAAGCCGCGTTCAGAATATGGGCCGAGTTGAACGCGAGGTGCTGTTGGTCAAGGGCGCCAAGGAAGAAAAAGAGGCGATGTTTTACGGGACGACGCCGGTCAATCAGCTCGCCGTCCTCAAAAAAGCGTTCAGCGCGCGTTACCCGTTTGTCGATCTGAAGCATTACTACTCCCCGCGACAAGGAATTCTCAATAAGACCATGAGCGAGGCGCGCGGCGGCGCCAATATTGTCGACGTCATCATGACGGACTTGAGCTACGGCTCGCTGTTCATCAAAGAAGGAGTCTCGCATCCTTACACTACGCCCGACCTGAAGCGCTACGTGCGCGGATCCTACGATCCGGACGGCCACTGGTACACGATGTACATGCTCAGCATCGCGCTCGTCTACAACCGGAACATGGTAAAGCCCAACGAAGCGCCGCGGAGCTATCAAGAGCTGCTCGAGCCCAAATGGAAAGGTATGATGCTATTCGATCCTGAAGCGGCTTACATCATGGCGGCCATGGAGCACGCTTGGGGAAGAGAAAAGGCCCGCGACTACCTGGCGCGCCTCGCCAAACAGAACCTGATCTTCAGACGCGGCACGACGTTGACGACGCAGCTCATCGCGGCCGGCGAACAGCCCATTGCCATCGCCGTCAACGCCGAAACTGCAGCGGAGGTGCGCGACAAGGGCGCGCCCCTTGGCTTCAGCGTCCTGTCGCCCCGAATTATAAAGCCCAACGGTTTTTTCGTAGCGAAAAAGGCGCCGCATCCCCACGCGGCCTTGCTGTTCACGGACTGGACGTTGTCGGAAGAAGGGCAAAAGGTGCTCGCGCTGGAACTGGGCAAGGGCGTTGCAATGAATGGTATTCCGGTCAAGTACAAAGAATTTCAGGGCGAGCCCGATTTTGTCGTGGGCCCGGATTTCGGCAGTCAGTTGAAGCAGCATATGCTGGAGTTTCACAGGATCTTTGGCCTGTAGGATATGCCAAGACCACGTTTAGCGAGGTTGCGAGGTTGGGGTCACCTGACCCCAAGTTCCCCCTTTCTGTCCAAACCTCCAAAGGGCGCAGGTGGACGCAAGCGCGCCTAAACATAGCTGCCGCAGGCGGGCCGGAAGCGCCATGCCATATTCTCTGACCGTGGCGGCCCACCGCAGAGCAACGCGTTAGCCAAAGGCATATTAGAGACGGTGGCAGAGAAACTGTAAAGGTGGCATATTGGGGTTTATGAGCAAACCTGCGCTAAACATAGGCGACATGAGTCCTGAGGAGCGTCTGCGTCTGATTGAGGAACTATGGGACAGCCTCAACGAGAAGCCGGGAACTGTTCCGCTAACCAACGCGCAACGCGAGGAACTTGACCGGCGACTTGACGAGCTGGAACGCTCGGGACCTGAGGGAATTCCTTGGGACCAGGTCCTGCAGCAGATCCGCAGTCGGTCTAGGTGAAGCCAGCGATCTTCCGTCCTGCGGCCGCCGCGGACGTTGAAGAAGCCTACCTTTGGTACGAGGGTCAACGAGCAGGTCTGGGTGATGACTTTCTTGCAGCCGTGAGTACGGTCATTGAATCTCTGGTGGCATATCCTGAACGTTTCCCTGTTGTTTACCGTCAGACGCGTCGTGTCAATTTGCGTCGTTTCCCGTACAGTCTTTTCTACCGAATTATTGACGATCAGGTCATAGTCGTGGCCTGCCATGCATGGACGCCGGCATCCAAGACGGTGGCAATCTCGGAACTAATGGCTAACCCGAGATTTCAGACCGATCGCTAAGGGCGAGGCCTAAACTTACCATCGCAGTTGATTCCAGAGGGTGGAACCAATGTCACGCGTCGCTGCCCTGTATCGTTATCCTGTGAAAGGCTTCACTCCCGAAGAGTGCGAAACGTTGACGGTTCTCGACGAAGGCAGAATCGCCGGTGACCGTGTCCTCGGGGTGCGTTTTGCGGATACCGAAGCGGCCGACGACGCATGGAGCAAGAAAACGGGGATGGTAGCGCTGGTAAACACACCAGGGCTGGCACGTCTGCATCTTACGTTTGAGGAGACGGCGCTTCGTCTACGCATCAGCTTAGCCGGTGCTGTCTTGGTAGATGAGGCACTGGACAATGAAGGTAGAATGCGGATCGCCGCTGCGGTAGCGGATTATGTGCTCAAGCTCGATGAGAATCCGCTTACCGGGCACCCGGACAGGTTCCCGCTACGGGTAGTTGGCGGCGGCATCACGTCGCGATACCACGACTCGCAGGCAGGCCAAGTGACACTGCATGGTCGTGGGAGCCTCCAAACACTTGCGGCTGTGTTTGAGAATTCGGAAGTGAGCGAGCTTCGCTTTCGCTCAAACGTCGCGGTCGATGGGCTAGGCGCCTGGGAGGAGCAGGCCTGGGTGGGACGAAAAGTGCGCATAGGCACGACTGATTTTGAAGTGGTAAAGCCGAAGGTCAGGTGCCTTGCTACGCATGCAAACCCTAGGACAGGTGAACGGGACTTGCCGATTCTGACGACGCTGACCAGGGTATTCGGTCAGGAACAGCCAACCTTTGCAGTAGCAATGGTTCCTTGGCACGGCGGCGGACAAATTCACGTCGGCGATGAAGTCAAGCCTCACTGATTAGCTGGAGAGTTGTGCCAGGCTTGGGCGTGTATATTCTTGCCTAACTCCTCGCTTCAGAGCGATTGCTTAACAGCGACAGCTGAGCTTTGCGCTAGACCGCATAGATTGCCAAGCGAACCTACCGTGAGCCTCTCGACGCGAATATTCGTGATTGATCAGGCAAACCATCTTTCCCGCCTCTCGGGGTCAAGATTCGCGGCCATGCTTTCCGATCCATCAGCCCATCCTATCCCGCAGTTCGCGGCACGGCGCGTGCGGGGGGCGGAAGCGGTTATCGAGCAGACTCACCGGCGTCCTGTCAAAGTTATCCGACTGGTCTTCTTCATGCTCGCCTTTAACGAGAGAGGCGTTCTCGACGCGGACGCACTCATGCGGCAAGCGGCAGCGGCATTCGACACCCTCCATCCGCAGGCGCGATCGAAAGGGTCTACAGTTCTAGATGCTCAGAGTCGATTTGTCGTAAGTGGAGGTCGGTGGAAGCCGACGCCAGCTCTTGAGGCAGAAATTCGCGCCGCGGCCTTGGGAAAGCAGAAATGTCCCGTGCTCAAAATTCCCCGATCGTAAACCTTGTCGTATTTGCGCAATTGCGCAAACACGGCACGCCTACTGGCCGATGGGATTCCACGAGCACAATACCGATTTTTTCTAGACCAGCAGGTTGTCGACAAGCTGGAGTAGCCGGCGGATATTGCAATCGATTCGGATTTGCTTGGTCGACCCGTGTTAGGAGATAGGCGAAACGGCACTTGTCGCCGCCTAAAGCGGGTCACTTAATAGTTCGGCAGACGGAGCAGGTCAGGACGCATCGGCGTCACGATAGGTCATGGCGGTTACTGTCGAATACAAACCAACTACCGGCGATCTGCTTCGAGCGGGATACGTGGGGCTGCGAAGTCGGCCACTAGTCTTCGCGCTCTCGTTTGGCTTCTTCGTTCTTGTCCCGTGGCTAGCTGCGCTGTGCGGCATCGTCGCGTCTTTACTGGGCGCACCAATCAGGCCATTGTCCATCATGAGCCTGATCGCTATTCCGCCGGTTGCCGTTGCAGCCTTCGTGCTCATCATGCTGTTCCAGGTCCGCGGAGCGCGTTCACTGCAAGGAACCCACACATACGAGTTTTCGGACGCGGACATTCGCTTGAAGGGTCCTGGTTTCGACAACCGTATCGAGTGGGCGATTCTGACGCGCTGTCATGGTTCCAATCACGCCTTGCTCTTCATGTCAGGTAATGCCCTCGTCATCTCGGTACCTGGACGGTCCCTGACCTTTTCCTCCCGGAAAGAACTATGGCAGATGGTTACCGCAAAGGGCGTCAAGCTCACTGGACGATGGAAAGTGGAGGCCGAACAAAGTGCTCCACCCGACGCACACAAAGACGCGCGCCGGTGAGCACTGGCGTTAGGCGTCGATTTTTCGCGCGCAACTCTCAAGAAGAGGGTGACGAATACGATGGGCTCTGTTTGGGATTTCAACCTACAAGGTGTTACGGGTATTCCAGTTTTTGTGTCTGGCCAATACGCGAAACTCCAGAAACAGCACGAGTGGGAGCCGATAGTTGCATGGAAGGGATATGCACGTGCTGACGAACCCTTGGTTGCGATGACCATTCACGTTGATTCAAGCAGACTGTATTGGGTCAAGTCGGTAAAATACGATTTGGTCGGCGGTGACATTAGAGAAATGGCAATTTTGCCTGTCATTCTTTCGTTCTATGACGGTAAGAATACGCTCGAGTTTTCAGTCGGTAAAAAGGGAATCGAAAGTCATGTCAAAAATAGCGAAGGGGCAATGGTTAGGATCCGTTCTCTTTCAACTGAGTTGATAACTCAGACAGGCCGTCTCGTTGAGTTCGTCAGAATTCCCGCCGAACCTCAGGTAAGTTTCGGCGTATTATTTCTGGTGCGGCGAGATGTGAAGTACGCGAGAAAATGCATTTGGAATATCCGGAAAGAGCTTCTTGCACGAATCCCTTTACAAAAAATATTCAGTTCCTCTAGGGCGGGGAGTATCTTGCTAAGTGAATTGGATTCCAGGCACACAATACTGAATTCTCCTTGACGGCTTCGCAGGCAATCTAATACGCTTCGCCCATGGCTCGGAATTCCAGACTCGTGGTGCCTGGTTATCCACATCATGTAACCCAACGCGGCAAAGCCGCAACCAAACACTCGGAACCGGAGAAATTAACCGCAAAGAACGCAAGGTGGCGCGGCCGCAACCAAAATAAGAAAAGTCGGATTCACCACGAAGGCACGAAGAACACGAAGGTTTTCGTAGGGTGCGCTTCGCGCACCGGTCGGTCTCGGAATATCTCCCGCAAAGACGCAAAGGCGCAAAGGTTGGATAATAAGAAGTGAAGTCGTTTGAGAATCGTCATTTTCTTCTTCCGAACTTAGCGTCTTTGCGCCTTGGCGGGAGGAATGTCCGAATCCGAGAATCTTCGACTCGCAGTAACGACGTCTATTTGGGGAGGTGCTATGCGGCTTGAGATGGCGGAGTTTCCGGTAGCTGAGATTACCCTGGGAAGCGAGTTTTGTTATAGCGCCGAGACCTTGGAGATCAATGCGGGAGAACTCAAAAGCCTTATCCTTGAAGATCGGCATATAAAGGATGCATCTCTAGAGGTGGTGGCTCCTGGCGCAAAGGTTCGGATTACCGGCATCCGAGACATTGTAGAACCGAGGGTGAAAGTTGAGGGAAAGGGACAGGTCTTTCCAGGCGTGCTTGGGCCCGTGGTCTCTGTGGGGGAGGGTCGGACGCATCGCCTTTCTGGCATGGCAGTGGTGATCGCGGCGGAATATGAGGGGACGATCCGGTCGGGGAGCGCGGCTCAGCGCAGCGCGATTCTCGACATGTGGGGCCCGGGAGCCGAGGCTTCCCGTTTTAGCGCTCTGGTAAACCTGGTGTTGACTCTAAGACTGGCCGAAGGACTTACCGAGCTGGAGGCGCATACCGCGATCCAGCGGGCGGAATGTCAGGTGGCTAAGAGACTGGCTGAGGTCACAATCGGGCTGAAGCCCCGCAGGGTGGAGAGCTATGAACTCGGTGAAGACGGATCAAAGTTGCCGAGAGTCGTGCTCATTCAGGGTTGTCATAGCGACAGCCATGCCGCCCACTCGGGAATCAGCTACTACGGGCTTTCAATTCGGGATTCACTGGCCACCTTTGTTCATCCAAACGAAATGTTGGATGGAGCGATCGGTATAAACACCACCAAGGCGGTATGCCACCATCCAACCACCTGGGACTGGCAAAACCATCCCTTGGTCTTGGGACTCTACCGGGAAAATCGTCGCCGGGTGAATTTTGCCGGGGTGATCCTGGAACGGATTCGATTCGAGACCCATCACGGCAAGGAGGTGATCGCCCATAACACGGCACAGATGGGGACCGCGCTTCGGGCGGATGGCGCTCTGGTGACTTGGGTGGGCGGGGGAAATGCCTTTATCGATGTGATGCTGACCATACAGGCTTGCGAGCAGAGGGGGATCAAAACAGTGCTTGTTGGCTACGAGTCCGGAGTCAAAGGCGGTGTCGATGCCCCTCTGCTTTACTACGTGCCGGAAGCTGACGCTGTGGTAAGCACAGGCAATCGCAACAGTCCGATTGAGCTGCCTGAAGCGGAGCGGGTGGTAGGAGCCTACGAAGAGATTCAGATTCTTAATTATCCAGGGGCGCCGGTGGTTCCGGCGCGCGGCCGAGTCAAACTGGATGCACTGGATATGATCGTTGGTGGGGCTGATATTTGGGGCTTGCAATCCTGGACGTGTAGAGCTTATTAGGGAGGAATGGGAATGAACAGTCCAAGAACGGTTTTGGTCGTTTGGCGATGGAATCCGCCTGGGGTAGAGAAAAGGCCCTTCAATATTTGAGAGGAGGAAGAGACATGTTAACAATTGTCCATATAGTGAATCAGTTCTTTGCCGGGCTTGGGGGAGAAGAGAAGGCAGGTAGTCCTGTGGGGGTATTGGAAGGGGCGGCAGGAGCGGCTCGTGGACTTCAGGCTCAGCTTGGGGATCGCGGCAAGGTGGTGGCGACGATTTACTATGGGGACAACTATTTTCATGAGCATGTTGAGGAAGCGAAGGGAGTTATTGTGCGTGAAGTGGAAAAGCGTCGTCCCGATGTAGTGGTAGCGGGGCCGGCATTTAATTCTGGGCGGTACGGACTTGCATCGGTGGAGATATGTCAGGCGGTAGCGGAGGGATTGGGGATCGGGTGTGTGGTGGGGATGGATGCTGAGAATCCAGCGGTTCCGGCGTATCGGGAGTATCGGAACATGAGGGTGTATCTACTTCCTACGGCGGAGAGTGCGGCGGGAATGACAACAGCGCTCTCGTTGATGGCGCGGTTTGCGTGTCGAGTGGGGAGTGGTGCGGAGATAGGATCTGCGGCGGAAGAGGGATACCTCCCGCGCGGCATCCGGCGGCTGGAACGAACTGACCGTCCGGGGGTAGAGCGCGCTATCGAAATATTACTCAAGAAGGTAGCGGGTCAGCCCTTTGTAACCGAGGTACCCATGGAGGTTTGGGACCAGGTTGCGCCCGCCGCGCCGCTGGCGGATTCCTCTTCGGCCACCATCGCCGTTATTACCACCAGCGGGGTGGTTCCCTGGGGCAATCCGGATGGTTTTAAGACCTACAGGAATACATTTTGGCGAAAGTATAATTTTGCCGAGTTAGGGGCATTGGAGCCGGGGCGTTGGGAAGCGGTCCACGGGGGTTACAATGTCTCTTATATGAATGCGAATCCTCACTACGGAGTCCCTCTGGATGCTCTTAGGGCGCTGGAGGCCAAGGGCAAGATCGGGAAGGGGAAGCTTTATCCCGCCTACTATGTGGTTCCTGGGAATCAAGGATCTCCGTCGGTGATGAAACGGATCGGTCAGGAGATCGCGGCGGATTTGCGCAAGGAAGGGGTAGGCGGAGTGCTGTTGGTAGCCACGTGAGGGACCTGTAGTCGCAGCGGCGCTGTGATTACCAAAGAGCTTGATCGAGCGGGGTTCGCGGTAGCGCTTATCAGCGCGATGTATCCTGTGGCAGAGCAGGTGGGTGCGAGTCGTATCGTGAAGGGGGTAAGCATACCGCATCCTTGCGGCGATCCGAGCTTGCCGGCGGAGATGGATTCCCAGTTGCGTCAGGAGATTGTTGAGACTGCATTGAAAGCGCTGCAATCAGAGGTAAAAGCGCCCACCGTCTTTTTGCCCAATATGGTTGTAAGCGCTTGAGCGGAGGAGATGAGATGCGCCTTGAGATGGCTGAGTTTCCGGTAACTGACATACGTCTTGGAACTAGGTTCCGCTACGATTCTGGAATTTTGGAAGTGGATGGGGAAGAGCTCAAGGAATCGGTCCTTCAGGACAAGCGCATAGAAGAAGCAGGGCTGGAGGTGGTTGTCCCCGGTGAAAAGGTGAGGGTTACAGGTATTCGGGACGTAGTGGAACCGAGGGTTAAGGTGGAGGGAAAGGGACAGGTGTTCCCGGGGATTCTTGGGCCCGTAGCCCTAGTGGGAGAGGGCCGCACGCATCGTCTTTCCGGCATGGCGGTATTGGCTGCGGCAAAATATGAGGGGATTATCCGGTCGGGAACCGACATGGAGCGTAGCGCGATTCTCGACATGTGGGGTCCGGGGGCGGCGGCTTCGCGTTTTAGTGCTCTGGTAAACCTGGCGTTGACCCTCCGGTTAACTGAAGGGCTTGCCGAGCTAGAGGCGCATACGGTTATACAACGGGCTGAGCTCGGGGTGGCTAAGAGGCTGGCCGAGGCCACCCTCGGGCTAAAACCTGAAAAGAATGTGGAGGTCTACGATCTCAGCAACGAGGAACGAGATTTGCCCCGGGTCGTACTCATTCAAGGGTGTATGACAGAAAGCCACAGTCCTCACTCTGGTGTGAGCTACTATGGGCTGCCTGTCAGGGAATCATTGGCGACTGTAGTCCATCCAAACGAACTGCTAGACGGGGCAGTGGGAGTTAATTGCACCCGAGGGGTATGCCACCATCCAACCACCTGGGACTGGCAAAACCATCCCTTGGTATTGGGGTTGTATCGTGAACATCGTCGACGGCTCAATTTCGCCGGGGTGATCCTGGAACGGATTCGATTCGTGACCCATCACGGCAAGGAGGTGATCGCCCATAACACGGCACAGATGGGGAGCGCGCTTCGGGCCGATGGCGCTCTGGTGACTTGGGTGGGTGGCGGCAATGCCTTTGTGGATGTGATGCTGACCATTCAAGCTTGCGAGCAGAGGGGGATCAAAACAGTGCT
>Ga0326597_10003234_pt1 | contig 23694 bp, 22 predicted proteins | sample RVTome_12_FD_203789 | JGI IMG/M metagenome (GOLD analysis project Ga0326597, IMG submission 203789) | Soil microbial communities from uranium-contaminated site in the Upper Colorado River Basin, Wyoming, United States - RVT100D185 | ecosystem: Environmental > Terrestrial > Soil > Contaminated >... | reverse complement strand
GATCGCATCATCGCCATTGTCGACAGTCACGACTTTTACGTCTTCGCTGGCGAAGCTGATCGCCACGACTTTCTGGATCGTGACGCTGTCGTCAGCCAACAGAATCGTATTCGGCATGGTCCCCCCCCAGGTGCGACCGTCGCGCAGAACGGTGCTGCGCGAGCAAGCGCTCCTCGGCATGTAGTATCGACGGCGGATCCCCTGGAATTGAATGGTTTTATGCCTTTGTCACGCCCCGCGCGCCAGGCGGCGGGGTCAAGGCGGCCGCCCCTCATTCCGATGAATCCCAGGGAGAGTATTCCGCCTCCGGCCGCGTGGGTCGACTGGCGGACCGGCCACACACCCCGCGAGGGCCCCCAGAGCGCATGATCCTTCGATCAGCCGCCCGAACCGATGTCGGTCGCAGACGCCGAGCCAACGAGGACTGCTACGCGATCGCCGCGGAATTGGGGTATTTCGTCGTGGCCGATGGGATGGGCGGCCACAAAGCCGGCCAGCTCGCGAGCCGACTTGCCGCGGAAGCGGCCGTTGCAGCACTCGAAGCCCTCGAGGGCTCGGCGGCGACCCTCACCGAGAAGCTGAGGTGCACGATCGCCGCGGCGAATCGAGAGATTTACGTCGCCGCTCAGGCCAAGCCCGAATATTCCGGTATGGGGACCACGCTGGTCTCGCTGCTCGCTGCGGAGGGCAGGATCGCGCTCGCACACGTCGGAGACAGCCGCGCTTATCTGATCCGCAGTGGCCGCATCCGACAGCTGACCGATGATCACTCGGTCGTCGGTGAACTCGTTCGCCGGCGCGAGATCACGGAGTCCGCAGCTCGAGAGCACCCGCACCGGCACGTGCTGACCCGGGCGATCGGTGTGCGACGCGAGGTGGCTCCCGACCTGGCGGAGCTGACGTCCTCTCCGGGTGATCTTTTCGTGCTCTGCTCGGACGGCCTGACGGGGCTCGTCCAGGATGAAGAAATCGCGGAAGCGGCGAACGCCGGTACCGATCTCGACGCGATCTGTTCGCAACTCGTCGACCTGGCAAACGAGCGCGGTGGCGAGGACAACATCACGGTCGTCCTGGTTGGCTACGAGAAAGACACCGCCTGAGTTTGCGGGTCGGCCGACGGATCGACCGCCTAGCGATCCAGCATGCCCTTGAGCTTGGCCCGCAGTCTGAGTACGGATTTGGTGTGGATCTGGCAGACGCGCGATTCCGTGATGCCGAGGATCGATCCGATCTCCTTCATGTTGAGATCTTCGTAGTAGTAGAGCGAGATGACCAGACGCTCCTTTTCGGGGAGGGTCCCGATCGTATCCGCGATCACCTGTTTGCTCTCGGCGAGTTTCAATGATGCAAAGGGATTTTCGGAGTTGACGTCTTCGACGATGTCGCTGAAGGTGCCCGTGCGATCGCCGTCGGAGTTGGTTCCGCGGATCTCTTCGAGATTGACCAGCGAAATGCCGCGCACCTGGTTGAGGAGTTCGTGAAATTTATCGATCTGGATGCCGAGTGAATCTGCGACCTCGTCTTCACTCGCGGTGCGCCCCAGCCGTTGCTCGACTTCGCCATAAGCCCGTTCCAGCTTCCGACTTTTCTGGCGAACGCTGCGCGGCACCCAGTCCATGGAGCGGAGTTGATCGAGAATCGCACCCTTGATGCGGAATTCTGCGTAGGTCTTGAACTTGCAGTTCTTCTCGGGGTCGTACTTGTCGATGGCATCCATCAGACCGATCACACCGGTGTTGTGGAGGTCGTCGAGATCGATATGCGAGGGCAGTCGAACCGCGATTCGATTCACGATGTATCGGATCAGCGGTGTGTGCTCGAGCACGATCTGCTCCTTGAGCAACGGGGGGACCTCGGAACTCTGTTCTTTCGCTTCTCTGAGCAGACCTTCCATGGACGAATTCCTCTCCTCGGCTGACGACATGCTTTAGGTCCCACGGCGCTCGGCTGTTCGCAGCCTCATGCTCGTTGGTTGCGCAGAGAAGCACGCGCTGTGCCAATCGGGTCCAAATGCTGAAGTCGGCGGTTGGGCGCCGAACGTCAGCCCGCGGGGGAATCGCCTTGAGGTGGCTTAGGTGCTTGATTCCGCTAGGTTTTCCATATTTCTAAAACGGGATCGCAGAAATGGAAAACAAGGTAGATTCACGTGCCGCCGATGGCGGCAGTCGATTGAACCGGTGCGCAACATCGTCAGCGGTTCGACGCTTGGGTCGTACAGCGATTACGAAACCGTCAGCGTTTTGCCGGTGAGGTGCCGCTCGCTCGCAAACCGGGAACGACTGCTGCCGATTCAGTGCGAACGCCGGGAATTCGGTAAATCGCCCGTTTCCGATCCCGCATTTCGCTCTGCGAACTCGTCCGCCTCTGCTTGGTGCTCGGCCCTGGCGCGGGTATTCCCGTCTATTCCCAATGAATCGCGCGATGCGCCATCGAACTTGACACCCTTCTTCTTCATTTTCTCGAGCATCGTCGTTCGATTGATCCGGAGCAGCTGCGCAGCGCGATTCTTGTTGCCATGGGTGATTTCAAGGGCCTGGAGGATGAGATCCGATTCGAATTGATCGACCACGTCGCGGAAATTCAGTCCCTGCGGCGGGATCAGCGGTGCGGCGGGCGCTGGTGGGCTGCTCGCCTGGAGCGACTTCGGCAGATCACTCGCTGCGATCTCGCGGCTCGAACAGAGCGTCACCAAACGCTCGACGAGATTTTCGAGCTCTCGGACGTTTCCCGGCCAATCGAATCCCGTCATGCGTTCTATGACCTCGTCCGAGAACTCGACGGTCTCGTTTCCGCGACCGTCATTGGCGATGTTCAAGAAGTGCTGGGCGAGCAGGGGAACGTCGTCTCGGCGCTCCCGAAGGGGAGGAACCACGATCGGAATCACGTTGAGTCGATAGAACAGGTCCTCTCGGAAACGGCGCTCGGCAATCGCGTCTTCGAGATTCTGGTTGGTCGCGGCGATGACGCGCACGTCCACGCGCTGGGTCTTGGAGGAGCCGACGGGTTCGAAGGTGCGATCCTGGAGCACCCGCAACAACTTCACCTGCAAGGTGGCGCTCATATCCCCGATCTCATCGAGGAAGATCGTGCCCTGGTGGGCAACGGAAAATCGGCCCTCGCGATTGGCCACCGCATTCGTGAAGGCGCCGCGAACGTGGCCGAAGAGTTCGGATTCGAGGAGTTCTTCCGGAATCGCGCCACAGTTGACGGTGACGAACATCTTTTCCGCCCGCTTGCTGTTGAAATGGATCGCCCGCGCTACGAGTTCTTTGCCGGTTCCGCTTTCTCCGGTGATGAGAACCGTGCTTTCGGTCATGGCCACCTTGGAAACGGTCTCCAGGACGCTGCGCAGCGTGGCGCTCGAGCCGATGATGTTCTCGAAGCGGTACTTCGAGCGAAGCTGGCCCTGGAGGAGCCGATTCTCGGACTTGAGTCGCCCGTGTTCGATGGCCTGCTCGACGAGCCTGCGCACCACGTCGAGATGGCCCTGATCGAACGGCTTTTCGAGGTACCAGTAGGCGCCGGCTTTGAGCGCTTCGACCGAACTCTCCGGGCTCGCGTAGCCCGTGACGACGATGCAGGGCAGATCCGGTGCGAACTCGTGGATCTGCCGGACCAGCTCGAGGCCGTTGATCCCGGGCATCTTGATGTCCGCGAGAACGAGGTCGATGGGCTGGCTCGAGACGATTTCGAGCGCGGACGTGGCGTCGCGCGCCGTGGCGACGTTGTGGCCTACGCGGACGAGAATGCGCTCGAGGGCGCGCCGATAGAGTTCCTCGTCGTCGACGACGAGGATATTGGATTCACGCAGTGGGGTTGCCTCCGCCTTGCGGAGGGGGGCAGGCCTATCTTAGAGAGCCCGGTCGAACCATTCAAGCGTCCCGAATTCGATACCGATAGGTCCTTCATGTCACCCTTGAGCGCGGGATCGTCCGACGACCATCACTATTCCCCGCCTGAAGAAGCGGGCTTCGTGCTGCTCGTGGATGACGAGGCGCTGTTGCTCCGGTCGCTGAAGCGGGTTCTCGAGCGGGCCGGTTACGAGATCGCGCTCGCGGAATCCGTGGCAGAAGCAGAGCCCTATCTAACCGACCCTCGCCTCGACGCGGTGCTCGTGGATCTCCTGCTCGGACCGGTCAGCGGGCTCCAATTGCTCGAACAGATCAAGAGTGTGCGCCCCGAAATCGAGGTCATCGTCATGACCGGCCACGGCAGTATCGAGAGTGCCGTGGGCTGCATTCGGCGGGGAGCCTTCGATTACCTCGAAAAGCCCTTCGATGACGTTCACCGGATCCAATCCACCGTTCGCAAGGCGATCGAACGGCGCAGCCTGGTTCGCCGCAACCGCCAACTCGAAGACGAATTGCGCGCGCGCTCTTCGATTCCGCAGCTCGTCGGCAGGTCGCCGGCCATGCGGGCGCTGGCGAGCAAGGTCCACAGCCTCAGGCAGAACGAAAGTCACGTCTTGATCCAGGGGGAGAGCGGGACCGGCAAAGAGTTGCTCGCCTATGCGATCCATTCGAGCAGCCCGCGCTCTTCGGGCGATTTCGTTCCGGTGGACTGTGGAGCCCTTCCGGAGACGATCATCGAAAGCGAGTTGTTCGGCCACGAGAAGGGCGCGTTCACGGGTGCGGTCGGCGCGCCAGGCCTGTTTCGGATCGCAAATCGCGGCACCCTGTTTCTCGATGAGATCGGCGAGATCCCGCCGCACGTCCAGGCGAAACTCCTGCGCGCCCTGCAGCACAAGGAGGTTCGTCCCGTTGGTGCGGCGAATTCCGTGCCGATCGACATCCGCGTGATTTCTGCAACCCACCGCGATCTCGCGACGATGGTCGACGAGGGCGGTTTCCGAACCGATCTCTTCTACCGACTCAACGTGGTTCGGGTCGTGATTCCAGCACTTCGCGAGCGGCGCGAGGACATTCCGCTGCTCGTGCATCATTTTCTGCACAAGCACGCAGACGAGAATTCGCGAATCGAGGGGATCGACGAGCGAGCCCTCGAGTTGTTGATCGCATCCGATTGGCCGGGCAATGTCCGCGAACTCGAGAACACGATCGAGTCGGCCATGGCATTGGCACCCGGCCCGCGGTTGCGCGTTTCCGATCTCGCGCTCAATCGACCGGTGCGCCGGTCGATCACGGTGCCCGTCCCGACGGACCTGCCGATCTCCCTGGACGCCTACGAGCGCTGCGCGCTCGAGCGGGCGTTGGCGGAATGCGCGGGAGATGTCAGCGCGGCTGCGAGAATTCTCGGGCTGGGACGCAGCACCCTGTATCGGAAGCTCGCAAAGCACGACATCGTCGCGGGCGGTCGCTCTCAGCCCGAGCAATCGCCAACCGCGTCTACCTCGGAGCGGTACGGCATCACCCGCAACGGCTGATCGTTCGCAAAATTCTTCGCGGTGATGCGCTCGAAACCAGCGCCTGCGCACCAGCCGGGCCGCGTCGGTACGCGGTCGGATGGTCTTTCGCTTTCGGCTTGCTGGAGCGGGAGCCGATCCGGTAGGCTCGTCTTCCCCCCAGTGCGCCATGGCCTCACCGCCCGTCGTTCAGGCGACCTGCCCCCAGTAGGAGTAAGCCACGTGAAGCGAGCGGGTGCCGAGGTTCAAATCATCGTTGTGCGACCCGCGGAATCCACAGCCGCGGACCCGACCTCCGCATTGCGGCGACTGGGCTCTGGCGCGCGCGTCGAGATCCTGCACAGCGCCGCCGCTTGCCGTGCCCGATGTCGCGACGGATCGGTCGACCTGGTCGTCGCGGAAGCTGCCCTCGGTTCCGAGTGCTGGAAGCTGCTCGAAGGCTTGGGATCCGAGGGGCCGCCGGTGGTCGTCGTCAACCGCGACGGAAGCGAGTACGCCGCGCTGGAGGCCTTCAAGCGAGGCGCCGCGGATTGTGTGGTGGCTGGGGAGGAATTCGCGGACGTTCTCCCCGTCGTCGCGCTGGAGCAGATCCAGCGCTGGCGAGCCGCGCGCGACCAGGGCGTGGCAGAGCGCCGGATCCGCGATCTCGAGAGTTACAACCAGAACATCATCCAGAATCTCAACAGCGCATTGTTGGTGGTCGATCTGGACGGCCGGGTCGTCTTTTCCAATCCGCCCGCCGAGGAAATCCTCGGCGAGAGTGCGGAGGCGCTGCGCGGGCGCCCGATCTGGCCCTGGTTCGCGGGAATCCCGCGGGACGAAATTCACGTCGCGCGCACGCTCGAAACGGGAGAGCGATTCAAGGGTTACGAGAGCACCCTCACGCGGGCGGACGGAACCGTCGTGCCCATCGGAATCTCGAGCGCTCCGGTATCCGATGGTGCTGGCAACAAGCTCGGGGCCGTTGCCGTCTTTTCGGATCTCACCGAAATCAAGCTGTTGCAGCGCAAGGTCCTGCAGACCGAAAAGATGGCATCGATCGGGCAACTCGCGGCGGGTGTCGCGCACGAGATCAACAACCCGATGGGATTCATTCACGCAAACCTCTTCCAGATGGCCGAGTACCTGACGGACCTTCAGCGCGTGTGGGACGAAGTCGGCGCCCTGCAAGCGGCCGTGGCGGAGGGGGAACCGGTCGACATCCGGCGCAGATCGGAGAGTCTCGCCGCACTGTCCAAAGATCTCAACGTCTCCTTTGTGCTCTCCGACTTCGCGAAGGCAATTCGCGAATCACAGGAGGGATCCGAACGGATTCGCCACATCGTCAACGACCTGCGCGATTTCTCGCATCGCGATAGCGAACATCCGGTATTGGCCGACGTCAATCAGTTCCTGGATTCGACGGCGGGCATCGTCTGGCCGATGATGAAACACCTCGTCGTGCTCGAGAAGGAGTACCGAGATCTTCCCAGGGTTCATTGCTACCCGATGCAACTTCAGCAGGTGTTCATGAATTTGCTGGTCAACGCCTACCAAGCCATCGAGCAGCGGATTGGAGACAGCGGTGAAGCCGGGACGATCTGGTTGCGGACGGAACCCCGGGCGGGTGGCGTCGCGATCGTCGTGAAGGATACCGGGGTCGGGATCGCAGCCGAGAATCTCGACCGGATCTTCGATCCGTTTTTTACCACGAAGAAAGTGGGGATGGGCACGGGGCTGGGCCTTTCGACCTGCTTCAACATCATCGAGCGGCACGGCGGCAGCCTCGTGGCCGAAAGCGAGCCCGGTGTCGGGACCGTGTTCACGGTATGGCTTCCAGGCGCGGATGCGGGTGGGGGCGAGGATTGAGAGCCAACATCGCGACCGAGCGGCCTACGCTCTTGATCGTCGATGACGAGGCGCAGATCCTGTCGGCGCTGAAACGAGCCCTTCGCTGCGAGGGATATGAGATCGTCGCTGTCGAGAGTGCGGCGGCTGCATTGCGAATTCTCGACGAACGCCGCGTCGACGCGATCCTTTCCGACCACAAGATGCCCGGGATGAGCGGCGTGCAGCTGCTTGCGCGAGCGGCCGAGATGAGGCCGAATGCCGTTCGAATGCTGATCACGGGTTGGACCGAGGAGATTTCACCCAAGCGGCTCCAGAAGGTCGGGATCTGCGCGCTGGTCACGAAGCCGTGGGACGACGCGAAGCTCAAGGCCACCTTGCGCCAGGTTTTGGGCGCGGCGCAAACGCCTAGTCGGCAGGCAGGCGGCTCAAATATTCCAGATCGGTCTTCTGACTATTCTTTGCGCCGATGAGCAACACGCGGTAGCGAAGATTGCGGCCGCGGCTGTAGTAGATTCGCCCTTTCCCCGCAAAACCGAGTTCATAGATCGAGAGTTGCGGCGGCAGGCCGCCAACCTTTCGGCGGATCGAGGCGAGTTCGGAGTCGTCCGCGAGCCGTTTGATTCCCTCTTCGGCTTTGAGCTTCATGGTCTCGTCGCGCAGCGCAACCATGTCCTGAATCACGCGATCGTCGAACTCCACCGTTTTGTAGAGGGTGCGCAGCCGGCGGGACAGCTGCTCGACCGCGCGGGTGCGCCCGCCGGCACGGCCCTCGCCAGCATTCTTGGAGGCCGTCTTCAGGCGAGCCTGAAGATCCTGGATTTCCTCTTCTTTGTTGGTGAGATCGCCACTCGCTTCCTCGAGCAGCTCCTCCAGGGCCTGTCGCTCCTGGTCGAGTTCGATCGATCGCGCCGCGGAGCGCCGCAGTTCGGCCTCCCGATCCGCGAGATCCGAAAGTTTCCCGCGCAGAGTCAACCGCTCGCGCTGGAGTTCCCGGATTTCTTCGGCTTGCATCTGCTCGCTGGGTTCGACCTTGCCCAGGCGCTCGCGCACCTCCTTGAGTTCCTCCGCGATCGCTTCCGTGCGCCGCGCGGTCGCTTCCCGCGCGGCCAGCGCGGACTCGAGCAGCCGGCTGTCGCGCGCGGTGACTGCGCGGTTGTAGAAGAAGAGGGACGTGATCAAAATCGCCCCGTAGGCGAACAACATCGCAATCGCGAGATTCCCCCTCGGCGGGACTGAAACCTCGAGTGAGTAGCTGGCTGGAAGGAGCCGGACCGCCTCGGTCATGCTCGCGATCGGGTCGAGGGTTTCCGGTACCGGAATGAAGCGGTCTTCGAGGTAAAGGGGCGTGACGCCGTCAGCGCCGTAGACGTGGATACTGACGCGCGCCTCCCCGACCTGAATCCATCGGGATAAACGCACCAGCTCCTGGATCCGGGACTGGATCTGCGAAACGATGGGGCCGTCGGCCGGGCTGACCCGCAGCGCTCGCTCGATCTGGGCCGCGAAGTGGCGCTGGAGCATGATCTCGGTCACGTCCAGGCTCACGACGTAGACCGCTGCGAAGGCGAAAATCGACAAACCGATGATTCGGAACGACCTCAGGCCGCCCAGGCTCGCCGCGCCCGGTTCGGCGGCCGAGCTGGCTAATAAACCCGATTCTGCCGGTACCGTCTCCGCCATGTGTCCGTAGAGCATACCGTGCGAGGCTCCGCGCCCAAGGGCCCCGCCCGGCTCGATCGAGTTCACGCCAAAAAGGAAATCAGTCGCTTAGGGTGGCAGTTGCGAAGCGTTCCCGCGCGCTGACGGGCTCGGGCTAGTATCCACTTCAGCATGAGGGTGGTAGATCTCGACCGCGATATGCGTGACGTCGTCCCGACCGGAACGACCCGCGACACTGAATTTCTCTTCGCGCGGATGACCGGGCGCACCCTGGATCTCGCGCGGCCGGGTCGCGGTACGCGCGTGTTGGACGTCGCCAGTGGGTTCGGCCAGGACGCGATTGCGTTGTCCCAGCGGGGTTCGTGGGCAGTCGGCGCAGAGCCGTCGCAGCGGATGTCGGGTCTGGCGCGGCTGCAAGCCGACCAGGCCTCCGGCCGGCCGCCGAACTGGGTTCGCAGCTGGTCCGACGGGCTGCCGTTTCGAGACGGCAGCTTCGATGGGGTGATCTGCAAGGGAGCCCTCGACCACTTCGACCGGCCGCTCGAGGCGGTCGCCGAAATGGCCCGCGTGACGCGCCGCGAGGGGCGGGTCGTGCTCGCGATCGCCAATTTCGAGTCGCTTTCTTGCCGTGTCGCCCGCGGGCTGGATGGCTTCAAAGAGAATTGGCTCGGGCGCCCGCTTCCGCGAGGGCGTCGCCACTACGACGTCCCGAGCGATCACTTCACGCGCTATGAGATCGACCTGATGCTCGATCAGGCCGGCGCGTCACTCGAGATCGATGTCGTCGAGGGGATTTCGCTGGCGTGGGGGATGCCCGGCTGGTCGCGATCGGTGGGCCGGCTTCCGGCTGCCGTCGCTCAGCGGATGCTGGAGGGCCTGGACCGCATGGCGCGGCGGCTGCCCGCGCTGTCCGATGTCGTCATCCTGGCAGGTCGACCCAGGCGCGCTCGAAACTCCTCGATGATCCCCGCGTAGGCATCTGCGGTCGCGCGCGCGACCCGCGGCCACGCGAAGGCTTCGTTGACCCGTACGCTCCCGCGCTTGCCGAGCATGCTGCGCAATTCGGGCCGCGCCATCAGATGTGCGATCGCGACGGCGAGCGCTTCGGGCTCGTCCGGCGGCACGAGTACGCCTCCGCCCGCGGTGCCAATCACTTCCGTCAGGGCTCCCGCCGCGCAGGCGACTACCGGGGTTCCGCACGCCATCGCCTCAACTGCTGGCAGCCCGAAACCCTCGTAGCGAGAAGGCACGACCACGAGCGCTGCGCGCCGGTAGCGTCGGACGAGATCGTCGTTGTCGATTCGGCCCGTGATGTGGAGGCGGTCCGCGCAGCCGAGCCGCTGCGCTCGCTTTCGCGCTGGGCTTTCCGAATGGTCGTCGTCGACGAGGGTGAGCCGCAGGTGGTGTGGAAGCCGCGCGAGCGCTTCGACGAGGTTTCCGATGCCCTTGTTGGGGTCGGAAGCTCGGCCCACGCAGAGGATTTCGCCGGAGTCTCGCTCGACCCCGGGCGCGGGCCGAAATACTTCTGTGTCGATTCCGTTGGCAACCATCCGGATCCGCTCGCACGGAACGCGAAAGTCTCGATGGATCAAATCGGCGCTCGCCGCTGAAGAAGTGAAGAGGCCGTCCAGCCGCCGCGCCACGATTCCCTGCATGGTGACCGGGTAGAAGCTCATCGTTCCGATCGCCTCTCGAAGGCTCTCGTCGCGCTCGAACGAGGCGCGCCGATCGACGGTGAGGGGGTGGTGGACCGTGGTCACGACCGGAATGCCGAGCTTCCGAATCCCGAGAATTCCGTAGCCCAGACACTGCACGTCGTGAACGATGTCGTAGTGCTTTCCCGCGCGCAGCCGAGACGCCACTGCACGAAATGCACGCACGCTGAACGCCAGGGGTTCCGGCAGGAAGCCCAGGTAGCTGGCGGCGAGTTCGTAGAAATTCAGCGGTTCGAAGATTCGCAACGGGCGTGGCTGGGGGATGAAGCGCTGGGGTTCGCCGAGGAACCACTTGCCCCAGAACCGCTCGTTGGGAATGGCGGTCACCGAGTTCGCGAATGGCATCGGGTCCGGATATGGAGGGCCTACCAGGACATCGACGTGATGGCCGAAGCGAGCGAGTTCGCGCGCGAGAAACCAGAGGTACACCCCCTGGCCCCCGCAGTGCATGTTTCCGCGGTACGCGATGAAGCAAATCCGAAGCGGCGATCGCGACCCCTGGTCCGGGAGGTTGGACGGCGCGTTCGTCATCTCAGTGGGTCCGACTCTGCAATGGCGCCGACTCACTGCTGGGCCGTGCAGTCGTCATGTCGGTGTCCGTGGCGCGAACGTGGCTGGCGTTTTTCGGCGTAGAGAATCAGGCTCTTCGGAAAACAATAATTGAGCACGCCCTCCAGCCCCGTGAGGAAATTCGATCGGGTGGCGAGCAACAAGAAGCGTCGGTAGAGCTGCACGAGCGGGTTTGCGTCGGCGCGCGGCAAGCCCGCGATCGAGCGAAGTACCCAATAAGGCGTGTGGAGCGCGTGCGCGAATCCGACGCCGATCGTTGCGAGGCCCGCCTCCGCCAACCCGAGCGCCAGCTGTCGCGGCCGAAAGATCCGGATGTGGCCGCCCGGAGATTCGAAGTAGTCGTCGCCTACGCGCAGATAGAGGTTCTCGCTCGTGGCGGTCGGGATCGTGACCGCCAGGCAACCTCCGGGCTTGGTGACCCGCGCCAACTCGCGCGCGGCTCTCCGGTAATCGTGAACGTGTTCCATGACCTCGGAACAGATGACCTTGTCGAATATTCCATCCGCAAACGGAAGTCGAAACGCGTTGCCGTGAACCAGCGCGCCCAGCCGACTGCACTCGGCCGCGCGCCTTCGGAGATGATCTGCGTTGGTCTTGAGAGAGGCGAGATCGAGGTCGAGCCCCACGACGTGAGCGCCCCGGTCGAGTGCGCCAAAGCAATGCCGACCCTCGCCGCAACCCGCGTCGAGGACCTTCTCGCCGGAGCGAACCCTAAGTCGCTCGAGATCGACGGTGAGCAGCACGAATGGTTTCCTCGAAAACCGCTATCAGTTCTGCGGCAGCCTCACTCCAGCGAAACGCGCGCTGAATGCGCCGGCGCGCGTTGCGGCCCATCCGATCCGCACGCCCGGGCTCGCACAGGATATCGGAGATCGCGCCCGCCATGGCGCGCGCATCTCGCGGCGGGACGAGGCAACCGGCTTCGCCATCGCTGCCCACGACTTCGGGGAGGGCCCCCACCGCGTTGGCGACCACCGGCAACCCGCACGCCATCGCCTCGGTCGCCGGAAATCCGAATCCCTCGAAGAAAGACGGGATCAGCGCGATTCGCGCGGTCGCGTACTGTTCGACGAGTTCATCGACCGCGAGCATTCGATCGACGATGGTCACGCGTTTTTCGAGCTCGTAGCGGCGAATCATCCGGGGCACCAGGCCGTCTTTCGGGATCCGCCCGTCGATGATCTTGAGCCGCACGCTCTCGGGCAGCAGCGCAAGCGCCTCGAGCATGGTGCCGATGCCCTTCTTGCGATCTTCGGTTCGCCCGACGAAGAGCAGATCTTGTTGTTTTGCGACGCCGTCGATCGGTCGGAATGTCTGCGTATCGGTTCCGTTGTAGACCACGGCGACATTTTTCTCGGAAATGCCGAAGTAGCGCTCGATCGCCGCCCGCGAGGCCTGGCTGACGGTGACGATCTTGTCGAGTCGCGGCGCGACGCGTTGCTGCATCCACAGCGGGAAGTAGAGCGTTCGCTTGATTCGTTTCCACAGGCGCCGGTCGATCGCGAAATCGGCTTCGCGGTCGATGTGGAGCGGATGGTGGATCACCGAGACCACCGGCACCCCCATGGCCCGAATGCCGAGCAGGCCCCAGCTCAGCGATTGGTTGTCGAATACGATGTCGAAGCGATGGCGCTGCTGGATGCGAGGCCAGCGCAACATCAAGCGCAGCCCGAACGTGTGCATTTCCGGAAACACGCCGAAGCGCGAGACTCCGAGTTCCCAGAGGCTCAGCGGCTTGAAGAGCGAGAACGGAGACCCGGGGTCGAAGAAGTCCGGATGCTCCTGTCCGAAGACGTTGTCGTTCGGAATCTCGTGAAGCGGGATGTCGGGAGCGAGTTCCGGCAGGGGCGGGCCCGCAAAGACGTGGACGTCGTGGCCGGCGCGTTTCCACTCGCGCGCGAGCGCGGCGGCGTAGATCCCCTGACCGCCGCAGTACATGTTCCCGCGATAGGTGAGCAGCGCGATGCGCACGGCCGCTCAGCGCGACGTATCGCGCGTAGAGCCGCTCGGATCGCCCGTCCCGGGCGGTTCGATCTCGTCGATGGGTTCGACCTGGATCGTCGCGATCGTATAACCGACCCAAAACGTCAACCCGAGAGCGAAGAAGACGATGGCCGCGACCGGAATCGCGATTGCCCAATAACTCTGCTGGAGCAGGGCGAGCAGGAACCAGGCCCCCAAAATGGCGACTGCAACACAAATCAGACCGCCCTGGGTCCGCGACGAATCCTTCATGCGTGGGTCTCCGCTTCGCTGTGAGAATGCTCCCCCCAAGCGGGGGCATGGGCGGCCGAAGCTTTCCGGCAGCCGCGCTGGCTGTTAAATAGCAGGCTGCGAACGGGGTAAGCTCGCCAAATGCGCGTAATCGGACTGATGTCGGGAACATCGGCGGACGGAGTGGATGCGGCGCTCGTCGCGTGGCCGGAGGGAGCGGCTCCGAAACCGTTCGAGCTGGTCGCGTTTCGCAGGGATCCGTTTCCCGAGGCGCTGCGGGCGCGGATCCACGAACTCGCGGCAGGGCGTCTGGCGTCTGGAACTGCGCTGAGCGAGCTGGCGGCCCTCGATGTGCTGCTCGCGGAGCGTTTCGCGGAGTCGGCGATCGCACTCGCCGAGAGCGCCCGCATTCCGCTCGACGAAATCGATGCAATCGCGTCGCATGGCCAGACGGTCGCCCATCACCCCGAGCTCCGGGCCACACTCCAGATCGGGGATCCCTCGCTGATCGCGGAGAGGACCGGCTGCACGACGGTGGCAGATTTCCGCCCGCGGGATATTGCGGCGGGGGGGCAGGGTGCGCCGCTGGCGCCGTTTTTCCATTTCGCCGCGCTCTCGGATCCCGGCGAAAACCGACTTGCACTCAACCTGGGTGGCATCGCGAACCTCACCTGGCTGCCGCGGGGGGGGCGGGCGGATGACGTGATCGCTTTTGACGTCGGCCCCGCGAACGCGCTGATCGACGGCGTGGTCGCGATCTTCTCGGGGGGAGGGGAGTCGATGGATCGCGATGGCGCGCGCGCCCGCCGCGGCCGGGTTGACGAGAAATTGTTGGCTCGCCTGCTCGACGACGAATTTCTCAGCTGTCCGCCGCCCAAGTCGACCGGGCGCGAGCGCTACGGGACCGAACAGTCGGAGGCCCTGGTCGGCGAATCGCGCAGTGAGGGCCGCTCAGACGACGATCTCGTCGCAACGCTGGTGGCCTTCACCGCGGCGGCGATCGCGCGCGCACAGCGGGATTTCATCCCTGGAAAGGTCGATCGATTGCTGGTCGGAGGAGGCGGCGTGGAAAATCCCGCGCTGATGGACGCACTCGCCGCAGCACTGCCCGGCGTACCGATCGCTCCGTTCGACGAAGTCGGTGTCCCCGCGCGCGCCGCAGAAGCCATGGCGTTCGCGCTGATGGGTCGCCACGCGCTGCTCGGAATCCCCAACCACCTGCCGCGCTGCACGGGCGCCCGTCACGCTGTGGTGTTGGGCGAGATTTCTCCAGGCAAGCGCAGCCGCTAGCCGCGCGAACGATTCGCACCGATTCAATTTTCAATCGAGAACGGTGTTGAGCAGCTGATTCAGCGAGTGGGTTCGCGTTGGGGAGCCGGGGGGAAGGGCTACTCGCTCCAACCCCATGTCGCTCGCAGCCCTTCCCCCCGGCTCCCGAGCGAATGGATTGCCACGCGAGAAAAGGAACCACTGCATTCAGCGGCTCGAGCCAGCAAAGCGCGACTCGGGGTCGGTGACGAGGGGCTATCGGGCGACATGGGGTTAGAGCCCGATAGCCCCTCGTCACCGAGCCCGCGCAACCAACCTCGTGCATCCAACCCCGTGCCGAGGCGCTCAGCCGACCGGGTGAAATTTTCCGCCGGCGAAGATGCCGTCGCTCGCCTCCAGTCCTTCGGGCACACGCTCGCTGTCCCAGACCACCGCGCGCTGCAGGCGGACTCCGGGGCCGAGTTGGGCGCCCGCGCCGATGATTACGTCGCGCTCGGTGCGCGCGCCTGCGCGCTGCGCGTCGGCGATTGCCGCTTGGTAGGAGAGTGGGATCGGCTCGAGGTTGGCGGCGAGGTACTCGGCCAGCGTTCCGACGGGTTCCCAGATGAAATCGCCCGCCGCGACGAACTCGCCGCGGATGTCCGTGGCGCCCGAGGCGAGCTGGGGGGCGATCCAGTGGTCGAGGTGGCTGAAGATTTCGCGCTCGGGGAGCGAATCGAAGGCGCGGGCGGCGACCACGTTGGCCCACGCGTAGAGGCCCGCGCGGTGTTCGCCGCCGAGGTCGTGGCGCGAGCCGATGCGTCGCACGCGGTTGTGCGAGTCGACTCCAATCGTCCCGAAGGCTTTTTCGCGCGGATCGCCCGCGCGAAGCAGGAGCGTCCAGGCGTCGCCGCGCTCGCGGTGGGTGGCGACCAGTGCGGACAGATCCGCGTCGAGCAGCATGTCGCCCGCGACGATCAGGCAGGGATCGCTCGCGCGCAGATAATCCGCGACGCGCCGGATGCCGCCCCCGGTGCCGAGCAGTTCCGCTTCGATCGAAAAGCGCAATTCCATGTCCAGCGGGCAATGGCGGCGGGCCGCGTCCATCAGGATGTCCGGAAGGTGATGGGCGTTGACGATGACTTCGCTCACGCCGTGGCGCGCGAGCAGCGCGAGCGTGTAGGCGATCAGCGGAATGCCGCGCACGGGGAGGGCGGGTTTCGGGCGCAGTTCGGTCAGGGGCCGAAGCCGGGTACCCAGCCCGGCAGCGACGATCATCGCTCTCACGGATGCTCCGGAATTGCTTGAATCAGATCATTCAACTCACTGTATTCTTTGAGTTTTGACGACACGCGATCGGATGCTTTTTGCAGGTAGCGCCGCGTCGCTGGCAGGTAGCGCAAGTAGCGGTCGTCGCCCCGTTCCGCCGCCACTGCGCGAAACAGCGCGTGGTCCTTTCCCTTACGGGTGAGCGTGAGCAGATCGAAGCGCAACCGGAACGTTTCTTCGTCTGGGCAATCCGGAAGCGCCGGACGCACGCGCGCGAGATGGGCATCCAGCGCAGCGTCTTCGAGTTCGACGTAGGAATCGCGCAGCAGGCAGACCAGGTCGTATTCGGGAGGGGCCATGAAGGCGCCCTGCAGGTCGATCATGACGAGCCGGGCTGGCCGTTCGCGCACGCCCGTTCGGGTTGGCTCGACGGCGTCACGTGCGGAACCGATGGCGTGGTCGGAGGAATCGATGGCGCGGCGAGGGAGGCCCGCGACGCGACGAGCGGGATCGACGATGTGGAGGTTGGCGCTCTGCAGGTCCCGATGCGCGAGCCGTTGCGGGGCTTCGCGGATCGCGCGGGCAATTCGCTCGAACGCGTCGCAGACCACTCGGGTCTCCGCGGGGCTCGCGCCGCGCTCGGCTCCGAGGCTCCAGCGCGCGAAGCGCTCGGCCTTGTAGTGAAGCTGCGCGGCGTCGAGCTGGCGCTCGAAGTTCGCGATCTGGCTGCGCGGCTGGATCCGCTGCAGTCGCGGCGGCAGTTCGCAGGCTTCGCCGTAGAGGCTTTCGAGATCGGCTTTGCTCGCGGTTCGGGCGAAATCTGCGAGCGGCGTTTCGCCCAGATCCTCGAGCAGTTCGACGCCGCGTTCCGGATCCGCCGCGTAGCGCCGCGGCACCGGAAGCCCCTCGGCTTCGAGCAGCGCGCGGATCGGTTCGAGCGACGGCTCGGGGAGGGCGCCCGCGGGCCGCCGCCCCGGATCCTCGGAACCTTCGATCCGCGCGACGAGTGTTTCTGGAATCGAATTCCTCTTATTCTTGGAAGCTTCGAGCCATACCCTTGAGAAGTTACGGAAGCCGAGCGCGCCGCGGAGCGGCTCGATCTTCGAGACGGCGACCCCGAACTCGGCGCCGACGAGTTGTGCGATGATCGCGTCGGGTTCCGGGTTGGCTCGGCTTCGGCTCACGTGGTCTTCCCAGCTGGATGGAGGTTGGCTCATGCAGGTTTCGCGAATCGCGCCGGCCCCGGAGTTTCCTACGAGCCGGAGTCGCGCGTCAGAAGAATACCCGGCACCAGAACAGCGCGGCGAGTGCGCCTCCGATATCCGCGGCGATGCACGCGAATACGGCGTGTCGAGTGGCTTTGAGCCGGATGCTCCCGCAATAGAGCGCGAGCACGTAGAAGGTCGTCTCGGTGCTCCCGGCGAGCACGGAGGACAGGTAGCCGATGAAGGAGTCCGGACCGTAGGTCTGCATCGTCTCCGTCAAGACGCCCAGCGCCCCCTGGCCGGATAGTGGGCGAATGATGGCCATGGGAAGTGCTTCAGGGGGGAAACCGATCAGCGAGGTCACGGGTTCGACGGCTGCCAGGACGACGTCGAGCGCGCCGGACGCGCGGAAAACACCGACTGCGACGAGAATCGCGACCAGGAACGGAATGATCATGATGACGATCTGGAAGCCCTCTCGCGCGCCTTCGACAAGCGAGTCGTAGACCTTGACGCGCTTGCTCAGCGCAAAGAGCGAGATCGTGACCGCCAGCAGTGGCATCAGCCAGTTGTTGAAGATTTCGAGCATCGCATCCCACGCCTCGCCCTCGGCAGCGATCAAATCGCGTGCGATCATTGACGCGACCCACGCGCCGACTGCGAGCAACAGCGCGACACCCCAGTGCGAGAAGTTCTTCGCCTCGACCGATTCCGGTACTTCGATCTCGTCGACTTCAGCTTCCTCGACCTTCGCGCCTTCGGGGAAAATCGCTGCGGAGCGCTCGTAGGCGAATATCTTCCGGCGCGCGAGAAACTTGGCGACGATGATTGCGGTGATCGTCGAGCAGAGGGTTGCGAGGACTGACGGGATGAGGATTCCGCTCGGGTTCGCGGAGTCGAGACTCGCTCGAACGGCCATCCAGCCGATCGGGAACACCGCGATCCCCGCGGTGTTGATCGCGAGAAAGAGCGCCATCGAATCCGACGCGACGGCTTTGTTGGGGTTGAGCTTCTGCAGTTCCTGCATGGCCTTGAGTCCGAACGGAGTCGCTGCGTTGCCGAGTCCGAGCACGTTCGAGGCCATGTTCATCACCATTGCGCTGATCGCGGGGTGATCGGGCGGGATCGCGGGAAAGAGCCATCGCATCACGGGGGCCAACGCGCGCGCAATGTTCGACATCACGCCCGCGTCGCGGAGCACGCGGAAGAATCCGAGCCAGAGCGCCATCGTTCCGATCAACCCGAACGCGACGGTGACTGCCTGGCGCGCGGATTCGAAGAGCGCCTTGTTGACCGCTGGCATGCTACCGTTGAAGGCCGCGGTCATGACCGCACCTACGAGTAGCGCGATGAAAATCGCGTTGAGCACGATCCCCCCGGACGTGTCTGTCGATCTCGATTGCCGCGCCGAACGCTCCCGGATAAGCTGGTCTGCGTCAAGCGCGAATTCCAGAAGCTCCCCCAGCTTCTCGGCGCCCGTGGCGCCAGCGGTGAGTCCTTTCTCTCGCAGACCCGTTCGAACGCTCGAACGATTGCGGGGATCGGGCACACACGGATTGAAACCGCACTGTAGGGCCGGCCCGAAATACCCGAGGAGAGGATGCATGCGTCGTATCCGGAGCGGAATTGCCGCAGTACTCGCGCTGTCGCTCGCCGGATCGGCCGCGGCGAACGACCTCTCGGCCAGACTCGATCTGGCGCTGCGAAACCGGGCCCTGCGGGATGCCAGCATCGGGGTGTTGGTCGTCGCGCAAGACGGCGGTCGTGTGCTCTACGAGCGTCTGCCCGACCGCGCGCTGACACCCGCGTCGAACCAGAAGATCCTGACCGCGATCGCGGCGCTTTCGGCGTTTGGGCCCGCACACCGCTTCGTCACGGAGGTCTACGCGGACGCGCCCGCGGACGCAAATGGAGGCGTCGACGTGCTCGCGATCCGGGGAGGAGGCGATCCGTCGTTGACGTCGGAGATGTACTGGCGGATGGCGTCCGATCTGCGGTTGCTCGGGATTCGCAAGGTTCGAAAGGGGTTGCTGCTCGATCCGAGCGCGTTCGACGCGGAGCGTTGGCACCCGGACTGGGGGGAGACTTCGGCGCGGGCCTACCACGGGCCGATCGCCGCCCTGACGGCGAATTACAGCGCGTTCTCGGCCACCGTGAAAGCGGGATCGATGCCGGGCGAGCCGGTCGGCGTTTTGCTGGATCCACCGGTCGCCTACCTGCGCCTTTCCAACAACGCGACGACTGGCGACCGGAAAGCGGCGACGAGCCTCGCGGTCGATCGATTGCCAGCCAAGACCACCACGGTCGATCACGGGTTCGTCGGCCATGCGGAGGACGTCATCGTTACCGGAGTGGTTCGCGCGGCGAGAGAATCGAAAGCCTACCACCGAAGTGTGTTGGATCCGGTTCGCTACGCGGGCTCGGTGCTGCGCGCGATGCTCGAATCGAATGGAATCTCGGTCGCGGGAGAAGATCACATCGGGGCAATTCCCGATGCGATGGTGTCGCTGCTCGAATTCGAGGGCAAGAGCCTTGCCGACGTCGTGCAGCTGTTTCTCAAGTACAGCAACAACACGATGGCAGAGATGCTCGTCAAGGCGTTGGGGGTTCACGGTGCTGGCGAGGGGAGCTGGTCGGCGGGAATCGCGGCCATGCGTGCGGAACTCGCGCGGCTCGGCATCGCTGTCGAGGGACTCTCGATCGTGGACGGTTCGGGGCTTTCGTATCAGAACCGCGTGACGCCACGCGCGCTGGTATCCGCGCTTCGCATCGCGAAGGATTCCTTCGATTTCGGCCCGGAGTTCGTCGCCGCGCTGCCGATTGCCTCCGCGGACGGGACCTTGGAAAAACGCACGAAGGGTGCGGCCGATCGGGTGCGGGCTAAGACGGGCCTTCTCACCCGCGTCACTTCGCTTTCGGGTTACGCGCTGTCAGCTGACGGCCAGCCGCTCGTGTTCTCGATACTCGTCAACGGCTTTGCGAGCAGCGATGAGGCCGCGATGGCTGCTGTGGATCAGTTTGCATCCGAGTTGACGAAGAGCCGGATCTTGGCGGCTCCGGATCGCGATCAGGGTGCCCGATAGGTGGCGAGCACAGAGCCCGAGTAGGACGCGGGCAGCGCGACGCCGCGCCGGATCTTCGAATCGATGCGGCCCGGTCCCCAGTTGTAGGCTGCGAGCGCCGTCGCCATGTTTCCGTAGCGACTTTCGAGTTGCCTCAGGTAGGCGATGCCCATCCGAACGTTCACCAGCGGATCGAAGAGCGTATGCGACCCGTGCCAGGGGATATCGAGCTGCGCGGCGAGCTCTTCGCCGGTCGGGGGCATGATCTGCATCATTCCCATGGCGCCGACAGGCGAAAGCGCGAAGGTGTTGCCGCGACTTTCGATGTGGATCACCGCCATCACCAGGTCCGGGTCGATTCCGTGAACATTGGCCTCGCGCACGATCGTGGCCGCGACTTGCGCAATTTCAGCTTCGCTGAGTCCCGAACGGCGCGCCTCCAGATATCGGACGGCGCGATCCACGATTGGATCGGTCGTGCCGTCTTCTTCGACGGGTTCAGGCGAAGCAAGCGACACCGGGGGCAGAGCATCCGTGAACGGGACCGAGAATTGGCCGCAAGAGAGCGCTCCAATGGCCAGGCACGCCAGCGATGCGAACGATCGGCGAGTCATGGGGGCTATCCGACACCAAGGGGCGAGATGCCGAGCGCTTCGATCGCCCTGTAGTTGTTGATCACCGCGTAACCCGTAGAGATGACCACGAGGGCGAAGAAGCCCTTCTTGACCAGAGCGGGGACGCGGCGCGTCGTGAGCAGGAAGACCACTGCGGCAACCGTCACGAGGCTATCGACAAGCAGTCCTGGGACGAGACCAACGGTCTGAAAGAGCCAGTCCGAGATCGGATTGGCCTCCGTGACATCCCAACCCGCGACGGGATGGCGTAGACACACGTAGGTGGTCCAGTGGTCTGCGGCTGAAAGGGCCAGCGTGGCGATTGCGAGTGCGTACACCGGTACTCCCCACGAGGGCCCGCCCAATTGCGGACCAGGCGTCAATCGAGCAAGAAGCGTGCCTCGCCCGACAGTGGGGCTGCAGACGCCATGAAAATCGGGTGCTTCGGGCGCCGAATGCGCATGGAATTCGAGCGGGGGAAGTCTCCGGGCGGGGCCGGCTGTGGGAACTTATTTTCCCATTTAGCGACGGGGAAGGCCGGTAATCGGCCGCCGCGATCTGCGATGTGCAAGTACCGATTCGGCGCGGGGTGGGTGTGAGAAGGGGGCCCGGCCAAGCGGCCGGGCCCCCTTTGTCAAGATTCGTCTCCCGCCGACTAGCGGCCCTTTCGCATCTTGCCCTTGCCCAGGAGCAGCCAATCGACCGAAATGTTCTCCTTGAGCGCCAGCGTGATCAGAAAGTCCGTGTGGGGTGTCGTCCCACTCTCGTAACGGTTGACGTTCTGTTGAAACACGCCCAGATCACGCGCGAACTGTCGCTGCGAACGATCTCCTCGAACGGTCGCGAGTCTTTCGGGAAGCTTCCGCTTGAGACGTCCAACTGCAGCTGTTGCCATATGATTGATTCTCCTGGTTTGCGCTCCGCGGCCGCGGCCATCCTCGATCAGGCGGCAGCCGTAACTCTCGTCATCACGTCACAGTCGGCGTTTTTGTTGCCTGTTCCCTTTTTGTATCCTGCTGTCGACTGAGGCCGAAAAAAGCGCATTGGTTTTGAATGTCCGCAGATCGCAATCGCAAATTCGCGTCACCTACGAGTGAGCGCAGTGTAGGATCGAAGAAGAGCCAAAGCAAGAGGAAGAGGCGGTGATTTTGACTGGAAGGAGTGCGATGCGGGCAAATGTCGGAGCGATCAACCCGATCGGTTACTCGACTTTGCCGACGGATCGTCGGAATTACGTGGGAATCAGCACTGAAACTAGTGTTTTTACCTAGGTTCATTTCGGGATGCCGCACCGCTATCGGTATTTCCCCTACTCTCGAGTCAATTTAATGTGTTGGCCAATAGATTTCCCATCGCGGGGCTGACGTGCGAGGCGGAGAACATCGCCTTCGGGTGATCGGAGGGCGCCTCTCTGGCCGACGCTTTCGAGTGCCCCAGGGCGCGGTGCGACCGACTTCCGACCGGGTTCGCGAGGCACTTTTCGGCCGGCTCGGTGGCCTGGAAGGCGTCCGCGTGCTCGACCTCTACGCGGGTAGCGGCGCGCTCGGGATCGAGGCGATTTCTCGCGGTGCTGCGAAAGCGACTTTTGTGGAGAAGGAAGCCCGGACGTTGGCCGTGTTGCGGGCGAATCTAGCAGAGCTCGGAATCGATTCGATCGCGGCGGTCATTGCCGGGGATGTGCGGGCAGCCGTTCGTCGTCTCGGGCGGGTGGAGGAGCGCTTCGATCTGGTGCTGGTCGACCCGCCGTATGCATCCGAAGAGCCGGCGCTGGCCCTCGAGGCCCTGGTTGCTTCTGCAGTTCTGAATCCGGGCGCTATGGTGGTGCTCGAGCGCGACCGGCGTCATCCTTCGCCGAGCGTGGAAGGTTTGCCCGCACTCGATGAGCGTCGCTATGGAGACACGGTCCTGGCTCGGTTCATCGCCGGTCAGACTGAGCCAGGGCGAATCGGCCGAACTGGATAGGAAGCGATTGGAAGAAACGATGGAAAAGATCAGACAGATGGAAAAGATCAGACAGATGGGAAAGATCAGACAGATGGGACAGATGGGACAGATGGGAAGATAGGAAGGTTCCATGGCGAATCGAGAGATCCGAGAAAAAGTGGCCATCTTTCCGGCCAGCTTCGATCCGCTCACCAACGGCCATCTGGACGTGGTGGAGCGGGCGCTCGGAATCTTCGACCGACTCGTCCTCGCGGTGGCCTTCAACATCGAGAAGGAAGGCACCTTCAGCAAGGACGAGCGGATCGCGATGCTCCGATCGGTGTTTGGCGATGAGCCGCGAATCGAAGTGACTGCGTTCGACAACTTGACGGTCGACTTCGCGATGGAGATCGGCGCCAAGGTCATCATTCGCGGTTTGAGGGCGATGTCGGACTTCGAGTACGAATTCGAGATGGCGTTGATGAACAAGCATCTCTACCCCGAAGTCGAAACGGTATTCATGATGGCCAGCCAGAAATACCTCTACGTCAGTTCCTCTCGGCTCAAGGAACTCGTCCGTCTCGGCCGATCGGTGGACGCGTTCGTGCCCGCGGTCGTCGCCAAGAAACTTCACGAGAAGCTCGGTGGGGTGGCTCTGGGTTGAATCCGTGACCTGGCGCGGACCCCGGCCCGTCCACGGGTTCGTTGTTCGTTTGGCTGGGTTCCGTTAACCTCGCAACCAACAAAGGAAATTCCCAAGGCCTTGCCCATGGAACAGCGGCGTATCCTGGTCGCAGTCACTGGCGGCATCGCGGCGTACAAGGTTCCGGAGCTGATCCGGATCCTGCGCCGGGCGGGCGCTTGCGTTCGCTGTGCGATGACGCCGGAAGCCCGGGAATTCGTCGCTCCACTGGTTCTCCAGACGCTCAGTGGCCACCCGGTGCGCACGAACCTCTCCGACGCCTCCGAGGAGGGAGAGATCGACCACATCTCGCTGGCCGACTGGGCGGAGCTCGTGATCCT
>Ga0326597_10003233_pt1 | contig 23703 bp, 18 predicted proteins | sample RVTome_12_FD_203789 | JGI IMG/M metagenome (GOLD analysis project Ga0326597, IMG submission 203789) | Soil microbial communities from uranium-contaminated site in the Upper Colorado River Basin, Wyoming, United States - RVT100D185 | ecosystem: Environmental > Terrestrial > Soil > Contaminated >... | reverse complement strand
CGGGCCGAACGCGAAGTTCTGGTATCCCAAGAAGGGCGGCATGGAGAGCCTGCCGCGCTCGATGGGCGCCCACCTCAACGGCGGCTCCGTCCACACCTTCACGCGCGTCAAGACCATTCACATCGCCAAGCACATGCTCGAGTTTGAAGACGGCTCGACATGCCGGTATGACTCGCTCATCTCCACCGCGCCGATCAGCCGGCTGGCGCAACTCGCCGATGATGTGCCCGCGGAGGTGCAGGCGGCGGTCGGAAAACTCAAGTGGAACACGGTCTACACTGTTAACATCGGCCTCCAGATTCCCAATCTCACGCCGATGCACTGGGCGTACTACCCGGAGCCGAGTTTGATCTTCCATCGCCTGAGTTGGCCCAAGAATTTTGCGCCGAGCATGGCCCCGCCGAACTGCTCTTCTGTTGCTGCGGAGATTTCGGTGAGCCGGTGGAAGGACGTCGGCCCGACGGATCCGAAGACGCTGGTCAAGAAGACGATTGAAGGTCTCGTTCGCATCGGCCTCATCACCAGCAGGCAGGCGAGCAGAATCAATCTTGAGCACTGCGGCGTCGTGCGACTCGAACCCGCCTACGTCATCTACACCTGGGACCACCGAAGCGCGACGAAGGTGATTCACGACTGGCTCGAAAGCCACGACATTTACGCCTGCGGCCGCTTCGGCGACTTCGAGTATCTCAACATGGACCACTCCATCTTGTCGGGCAAGCGCGCGGCCGAGAGGCTGATGCAGCGCGAGTTAAATGCGTTCCCGCTCAAGGGAGTGGATGAGAAGGCGCTGGAGCGGTGGATCGCCGCTGATTTCCAGGTCGGCGTCGCCCACACCGATGCGGCGATCGATGCGAAGTTGAAAGCGCAAGGCGCGTAGCAGTCGAACGCTCACCACAAAGGCACCAAGCGGGCACGAAGTCAATGCATCGTTTAGCCGCGACCCGAAGGCTCTGCGCAGGGGAGCGCGCCGAACGTGCAAGTGCATCCGCCGCGCCATTGAGCGCGCAGCACCAACGACACCAGGGCGCAAAGCGGGCACGAAGTTCGGATCAATGGTTAGCCGCGACGCGATGGTTTCGGAGCGGAGCGCGGCGAACGTGCAAGGACGCCCCGCTACTTCCGGCGCCCCTCACTCGTCCCAGAACTGTCGCATCGGGACATGCAGGCAGCGCACGGGGTGGTAGGATCATTCCATGCCCAGCGCCGCGCTCATGCCCGCCCCCGCGTCCCAACGCCGTCTCACGAAGCGCCGCATCCTCTGCGGCGCCGCTGCACTTCTCGCCCTCCTCCTCGCCTGGCAGGTCTACGACATCCTCACCGGCAAGCCGGACCCGAAGATCGACTACGCGACACAGTTCTATGAACTCTCCGCGAGCGCCCAGCCGGAAGGAGAGAACGCCTGGCCGCTGCTGGTGGAGGTGCTGGATCGCGTCGCCGTCGCGACCAGCCGATTAGCGCAGAATCGCGAGGCCACTCAGCGCTTCACCGACGGCACGAGCATGCCCGGTTCGTTCAGCGACCTGACTTATCAGCCGGGCACTTCGCGGAAAGTGCGCCCGCACCGGGCGGCGCTGGCGGAACTCGACAGGGATGGGACGTTTGATCTCCTGGCGCGAGTCGCATCGATGCCGCGGTGCGTCAGGCCCCACATCACCGGGACACCGTTCCACGAGGCGCATCGGGCGCAGATCTGGCCGCACCTGGCGTCGCATCGGCATCTCGCGCGACTGCAAACCGCGCGTTTCGCGGTTGCGGCCCACAACGACGACTGGACGGAGTACCTTGCCGCGGCCGATCAGTCGCTGGCGGTGTTGCGCTTTCTGGAGCACCAGCCGTCGCTACTTGAGCATCTCATTGCGGTGGCGTGCATCGATCTCATGTTGAGCGAGATTCGCCTGACGCTCGTTGAGTGGCGAGTGAATGAACACACCGCGCGCTCTCTGCTGAGCATCATTGACCGGCGTCTCGACTTGCCGCCTCCGGAGCATGTGCTCGCCGGCGAGCGGATGCTCTACCTTGACCAGTTGCAGCATACATATACCTCATCCGGCCGCCTGCCGATCTCTTCGTTCGGTCAGTTCACCGCTCAGGCCAACAACCCGATACTTGTTCCCGCAGCGGGCGCGGGCATGTCGGCGCGCGAGGCGGCGGCGGAAGTCAGCGCCATTCTCATTCCCGGCCGCTCGGGCGCCGAGCGCCTCTACGAAGAGTACTTCAATGAAGCGTTGCGCCTCACCCGCGTACCCGGAAATCCGCGCGACGCCGGCAACTGGCAAACCTGGTCCACCACTCTCCCGCTGCACCAGATTGTGGTGCGCGCCACGACCTTTGACCCTGGAGCGCTGGCAGCCTCGTGGCAGGGCACTCACCACTCCATCGCGGCGACACGGCTCATGCTCGGCCTTCAGATCTACATCAGGCGGCACGGGCGGGCGCCGGCGAGTCTCGATGATCTCGTGCCCGAGTGCCTGCCCGAGATACCCGTCGATCCGCTCAACGGCAAGGGTTGGGGGTATCGTCTCCGAGGGCCAAGCGCAAGCATCGCCAGTTACGACCTCTGGTCCTTCGGCCGCGACGGGGAAGACAACAACTGCTACGAGGGCGACGGCGGCCCTCGCCACACGCCCGGCACCGACATCTGGATCAACCGGCCGCGATCCATTCCCGAGGGATTGATGCGATGAGCGGGGAGCGGGGCGCGTTGAAGGGGAAGCGGCAGGCAGGGAGAGCGCCTTGAATAGCAACATGCCGACTTTGATCTGGCGCGATCGCTGGCTGCGCAAGAAGCGGATCATCGCTGTGCTGTGTTGTCTCGCAGCGCTTTGGCTTGCCTGGCAGGTCTATGACATCCTGACCGGCAAGCCGGAGGCGAAGGTTGATTACGCCACGCGGTTCTACGAGTTGATGGAGGGCGCTCAGGAGCGGGTCGGCGAGAATGCCTTTGGGACTCTGAGCGAGGTCTTTCTGCGTGCCCACGCGACGGAACACGGGCTGATGGAGGGTCTCGACGCCGCGACGATCGACATGGGGGACTACGACGCTCAGCCGTTCTTCTCGAATCTGCTCGACGGTCCGTTTCGGCCGCACCGCTGGGTGAAGCAGATCGAAGCGATCGAGCAAATGCGGGCCGACGGCACGTTTGATCTTTCGGCGCGGATTGCGACGCTGAAGTGGTGCGCCAGGCCTCGCGTCGCGAGCACGCCCTTTCACGAAATGTACATGGATGAGCGGACCGGTTCGATCGGCGAGATTCGCGCGTACTGCAAACTTCAGGGCGCGCGAATGCGCCTCGCCGCGCACGCCGGAGATTGGGATGACTTCATCGCCGCGTTCGATGAGTCGATGGCGGCGATCCGACTCAGTTCATTCGAGCCCGTGTTCATTGACTCGCTTATTGCGGTGTCGTGTCACGCCATGATCCTCAACCAGTTGCGCTGGGCCCTTGTTGAGTATCGACTGCCGGAGGAGACGGCGCTGGCGCTGCGAGCCGCGCTGGATCGCGGTGCAGACCTGCCCGAGCCAGAGTATGTCCTGTCGGGAGAGCAGTGCTTCGCTCTCGACTATCTGCAGCATGTCTACACGGCTTCGGGTCGTCTTCCGCCGGGTCTCTTCAGGATGTACGCCCGCGACGTGCGCAGCGGCGTGGGAACGGCTCTGGCGATCGTCATTCCCGGCCACGAGACCGCCCAGCGCCTCACACGCGAGTCATTCGAGGAAATGAAGCGAATCTCAAACCTGCCGCTCGCGGAGATCGTCGCGCTCGAACAATCGGGCTGGTCGGTTCAACTTCCGATCAGCCAGGTGGCCATCTCCGGACCCGATTCGACCATCCCGAAGATCTGGGCGCGGCGCGAGGCGGAGTTCGCCGCGACTCGACTCATGCTCTCGATTGAGGCTTTCATTGCCGGGCGAGGCGAAGCGCCGGCATCGCTCGCGGAACTTGCTCCGGAACTGCTTGATGCGCCGCCTGTTGATCCGGCGAACGGCAAGCCCTACGGCTACCGGCGCGTCACCGCCGATGCGCACGGCCGGACGTATCTGCTGTGGTCCTTCGGCCCCGACGGCGAGGACAACGGCGGCGTGGAAGACCCTGAGAATCCGTGGTGGGATGCAGCCGACGGGACGGACTGGATCATCAACGCGCCGCGCGACATTCCGGAAGGAATCCGGCCGTGAGGACGACCCGCGCCTTGAATCGCGACATGCCGACCACGACCTGGCGCCAACGCTGGCTGCGCAAGCGGCGGATCATCGCTGTGCTGTGCTGCGTCGCCGGGCTGTGGCTCGGTTGGCAGGTCTACGACATCGTGACCGGCAAGCCGGAGCCGAGGGTTGATTATGCCACGCCGTTCTATGAGTTGAGTCTGCATGCTCAGCCGGAGGGGGAAGATGGCTGGGCGCTCTTTGCAAAGACAGTGGACCATATCGGCTCGGTGAATGACAGCCTGTTTGCCGAAGCGCGGCGCGCTCGAGCGGAGCGCCTCGCGGCCGAGAGGATAGTCGATGACTCGGAAGGTGCGGGGACGGGCGACTCCGTCGATGATGATCTGTACTATCCATCGTTTGATGATGTTGTGCGCGGTCCGTTCGACCCGATCGGCTGGGCGCCCCATCTGGAGATCGTGGAAGCATTCAAGGCGGATGGCACGTTTGATGCACTGACGCGATTGAGTCGAATGCCCAGGTGCGTCCGTCCGAAACAGCGGCCTGAGGCGTTTTGTCGAGCGCCGATCGTCGAAGGGAAGCTGTCGAACTTTCGAACGCTTTCGAGATTGCTCGCAGCGCGGCTCCGCCTTGCTGCAAGCGAGTCGCGGTGGGATGACTTCGCGCGAGAGACGGACGAAGGGCTCGTGATGATGCGCTTCGTGTCCAGCCAGCCGACCATCATTGAGCATCTGATCGCCTTGGCGGGGGTTGCGGCGGTATTGCGCGAAGTGCGAGATTCGTGCGTCGAGTTCGGAGCGCCGGAGCCAGCGTGCCTCGAACTCGTTCGCACCATCGACGCTCGCCTGCCGCTGCCGAGCGCGGCGCTTCACATTGAAGGGCATTGTCTGATCGCACTTGACGAACTCCAGCACACTTACACGCCTTCGGGACGCCTGCCGGTTTCCGCGTGGGGCGAGTTCACACCTCCGGGTCGGATCAAGGGTTCCGTTGCGGACGGGCTGGCGATCACCATACCTGGTCATGAGACCGCCAAGCGGTTCACGAAGCAAGCGTGTGAGCAAGCGATGGAGTACGCGAGCCGTCCACTCGGCGAGCGGTTCTCTCAGCGGGTCGCGCCGACGATCGACGTCGATCAACTACCGGTATCGCAAGTCGTGTTGAAAGATGGCGGGTTCGTTGAGTTCACACGCCTCATCCGAAACGACGCCACATGCGAAATTGATGGCTATGCCACGCGCCTCATGCTCTACATCGAAGCCCACTGCGCCCGGCGCGGGGCGCCGCCGGCTTCGCTCGATGACCTTGTGCCGGAGTATCTCGATGCCGTGCCGATCGATCCCGCCTCCGGAAGGGGCTATGGCTATCGCCTGCTCACTGATGATCCGCACGGGCGGACGTATCTGCTCTATTCCTTCGGCGTCGACGGCGAGGACAACGGCGGGCACGAGGAGCCGATGAAGCGGTGGTACGATCCGAAGGATGCGGGAGTGGATTACGTGATCAACAAGCCGCGCGCGGCGGCGCTGCCGTAATGGTCGGTTCAATCCTCGCTCGCGCGTCGGACTGGTTCTTTCATCGGCGCCAATCCTGTTCCACCGGGATCTCTGCGATTTCTGCGGTGAATGGGTCTATCCCGGTTCGTTCGCCGGCACACACCCGGCGCTCCCCTGCGCAGAGCCTTCGGGTCGCGGCTAAACGGTTCCAACCCCTCGATGCCTTCCCCCTTCCCCCAGGCATCCACCTCACTGGCGGCCTGCGGCCCCCGCGCTATACTCCCGCCCGTTGCAGCCGAGGCAGTCCGCCTTGCGCGCTGCACGTTCCCGCATCATTGCGACCCGCATTTTCGCGAAACGGAGAGGATTGCCGACATGTCCAATGGACTGATTGCCGCCCATGGCGGAAAACTCATCAACCGCCTTGTGGACGCCGCCACGGCCGGGAAACTCAAGTCCGAGGCCCAGGGCCTGCCGCGCCTCAACCTCACGCCCAAGCAGTCCTGCGACCTCGAACTCATCGGCAACGGCGGTTACAGCCCGCTCACCGGCTTCATGGGCAAGGCCGACTTCGAGAGCGTCTGCACGAAGATGACCCTCGCCGGCGGGGATGTCTGGTCCATTCCCGTCCTCCTCTCCGTGGACAAGGCCAAGGCCCCGAAGGTCGGAGACCGCGTCGCCCTCCATGCCCCCAACGGCACGCTCCAGGGCGTTATGAGTGTCACCGAAGTCTTTGCCCACGATAAGAAACTCGAGATTCCCAACGTCTTCCGCACCGAAGACCCGGCCCACCCCGGGGTGGCCAAGGTGCTGGAAGAGGGGGACACCTGCGTCGCCGGACCCGTTGATGTCGTCACGCTCTGCGTCGATCCTGACGGCCCCGAGGCGTTTCTGGACATGCGCCTCACGCCGCTCCAGACGCGCGATCAGTTCAAGCAGCGCGGCTGGAAGACGGTGGTCGCCTTCCAGACCCGCAACCCGATCCACCGCGCCCACGAGTACGTGTGCAAGTGCGCCCAGGAGATCGTGGACGGCCTGCTCATCCACCCGCTGGTGGGCGAGACCAAGGCCGGCGACATCCCCGCGGACGTGCGCATGCAGTGCATCAACATCCTCGTGGCGAACTATTTTCATCCGAAGAACACGATGGTGAGCGTGCTGCCCGCGGCGATGCGCTACGCCGGCCCGCGCGAGGCGATTCATCACGCCATCATGCGCAAGAACTACGGCTGCTCGCACTTCATCGTCGGCCGCGACCACGCCGGCGTGGGCAACTACTACGGCACCTACGACGCGCAGAAGATCTTTGATGAAGTGGACATGGACAACCTCGGCATTCAGCCGCTCAAGTTCGAGCACTCCGCGTGGTCGAAGAAGTACGGCGGGATGGTGAGCCAGAAGACCTTCCCGTGGACGGACGGGGACATCGTGAACCTCTCGGGCACGAAGGTGCGCGACATGCTCAAGGCCGGCGAAAGGCCGCCCGCCGAGTTCAGCCGCCCCGAGGTGGCGGATGTGCTCATCAAATGGGCGCAGAGCGCGGGGTGATTGGCTCAGGCAGGACTGCGCTCCGCATCGGGAGCATCCCCGTTTGAGTCGGGCTTCTTGGGCGGGTTCGTGCTAGCATTGCTTCAAGAGGGAGCAGCGGCATGAGGCGATCAGGTTCTCCATTGCGCGGTCGAGGCGCCTATTCGCTGTCCGAGGCTGCGAGGTACGCAAGCGTTCACCCAAACACGGTGCGTTCCTGGTTCCTTGGCCGAAGTGACGGCAAAGGACGAGGCCCCATTCTCAGTGGTGATGGCGCCGTCGTTGGAAGCGACCGCGCCATCAGTTTTCTCGACTTGATCGAGGTCGCCGTGGCAGGGAGACTTCGGTCATCCGGTGTGACGATGGGAACCGTGCGGCAGGCGCACGACCTGCTGCAGCGCGAACTCCAAGCCACCCATCCGTTCGCTCATAGCGATATCTACACAGACGGACAGCGCATCTTCACGAATGCCTTCGACACGCTCGGTGGCGAGCGACTGCACGATGTCATCAGTCGGCAGCAGTACTTCCCGCGCATCCGAGAACTGCTCGATCACGTCGTCTACAACGATGAAACAGGCATGGCGTCACGCTGGCGGATCGCAGAAGGCGTCCATCTTGATCCCGCAGTCAGCCATGGCAAGCCGGTCGTCGGCGATACGGGGGTGACAACGTACGTTGTCAGTCAGATGTATCGAGCGAATCAGCAGGACTCGCGTCTCGTCGCGGATCTGCTTCACCTCGCGGAGAAGGACGTCATCAACGCTGTTCGATTTGAAGAGGATCTCGGATGGAGCCGGGCGGCCTGACGTTTTTCGCCGACGAAAACGTGTCGCACCGCGCTGCAAAACTTCTGCAGGCGTTCGATTCTTCGAACGAAATCCGAGCGTTTGACGATCACTTTGCCAAAGGCTGTCCGGACATCAAGTGGATGGAATCGGTCAGTCATTGGAGCCCGAAGCCGGCGATCATCGGCGGCGACGGGCGAATCCTGCGGAATCGCGCTGAGGCGACGGTGCTCAAAGCGTGCGATCTGATGTTTGTTTACCTCGCGCCGGGCTGGGTTCACCTCTCGTGGAATGACTTCGCATGGAAGATCGTCAAAGCCTGGCCGGCGATCGTCCGCAATGTTGACCTTGCCCGCCGACCGACACTCTTTGAAGTCAGTGCATCCACCTTGAAGGTCGAAGGCCGAGGCGCCATCGTGGACCTGCGGAGCCGCTGAATCGCCCTGGCGGATGTGCTTGGAACACGGAGTCGCTGATTACGACACCACCTGCGCGATCCCCGCCACCTCCCACGTCGCCCCGTCGCGCGTGACGGGCCGATAGAGCGTGTCGCGCTCGATCGGGTCAAAGCCCGCATCGCGGATGGCGCGGCGGAGGCGGTTCACATCCGTCTCCTGGTGCGTGCCGGCGCCGCCGACCTTGGTGATGTCGTACCACACCACGGTGCCGTCGATGTCATCCGCCCCGGCCTGGAGCATGAGTTCCGCCATCTCCAGCGTCTGCATGATCCAGAAGGCCTTCACGTGCGGGAAGTTGTCGAGCATCAGCCGGCACACGGCGAGCATGCGCAGGTTCTCGACGCCGCTCGGGCCGGGCAGGTGTTCGAGTTCGCTCTCGTCGGGAATGAAGGGCAGCGGGATGATGGTCTGGAAGCGCCCTGATCCGGGGCCGGCGGCGATCGCGTCATCCTGCTGCGTGCGCAGCAGGTCCATGTGATGGAGGCGGTCTTCGAGCGTTTCGATGTGGCCGTAGAGGATCGTCGCGTTGGTGTTCATGCCCAGGCGATGCGATTCGCGATGCACTTCAAGCCACTTGTCGCTGCGGATCTTGCCCTTGAAGGCTTCATCGTGGACGCGATCGTCGAAGACTTCGGCTCCGCCGCCGGGCAATGAGCCGAGGCCGGCGTCGCGCAGGTCGCGCAGCACGCCGGCGATGTCATTCGGTCGCTTGGCGATGCGCGCGAGATGCACGACTTCCACGGCGGTGAAGGCCTTGATGTGCAGGCGCGGCGCGCTGGCGCGGATGGCGCGGAGCATGTCGATGTAGTAGGAGAAGGGCAGCCAGGGGTGCAGGCCGCCGACGATGTGAATCTCCGTCGCCCCCGACTCCTGCGCACGGATCGCTTCCTCGCGGATGGCGTTCACGTCGTACTCGTAGGCGCCGTCGTCGTCTTTTTTGCGGTAGAAGGAGCAGAACTTGCACGAGAGGGCGCAGATGTTGGTGTAGTTGACGTGGCGATTGATGTTGTAGTAGGCCCGCCGGCCGTGTAACCGCGCGCGGACGCGCTGAGCGAGGCGGCAGACCTCCCACAGGTCGGGGGTGCGGAAGAGGGCGAGTCCCTCATTGAGGCTGAGGCGCTGCCCGGCTTGGACTTTCTCGGCGATGTGCGTGAGTGTGGTGGTCATCGATGGCGGCCGCCGGCCGGAAGAGCGGTCATCCGGCGGCGTGAAATCGTAGGAGAGGCCGGATCATCGGGCGTGTCGGAAATGGCGGCAATCTCGGGGCCGAAACTCGTAGCGCGCGGTTCAGTCTCCCTCTTTTCACGCCGATAACGACGACGAGCGCCCCACTCCTGCCCGACCCCTGCACCGAGCCTTCGAGGTGATGATCATGGCCGACACGCACGACGCCAAGCAGCACACGCCAGCGACCCCACCGGCGACCGGGCCGGGCGACCCCGACAGCGGCGACGTGCTCGACATCATCGCCGACGTTGAGGGGCGGCTCGAGCGGCTGCGCAAGGTGTCGCGCGAGGGCGGCGCCGTGGTGGATTCGATCCATCAGAAGCAGACGGCGCTCGCGCACAAGCAACAAGAGGTCGAGAAGCGCGGGGCCGAACTCGACGCCGTCCGGCAGGCTCTGGAGCAGAAGACGGCGGCGCTGGACGAGCGTGAAAAACACGTCGAGTCGCTCTGCGAACTCGCCGACACCGAGCGCCGCGAGATCGATGAACTCAAGCAGCGCATCGAAGCGGATCGCCGGACGGTGGAGCAGGAACGCGCCGCCCTCGATCAGCAGCGGTCCGAAGTGCAGCGGCAGCAGGCGCACATCGAGCGGGAGAAGGCGGAGATCCGATCGCAGAGCGAGTCCCTCGAATCGGCGCGCGAAGAACTGAAGTCGCAACTCCGAGACCTCGAAGAGCAGCGGTCGCAGTGCGAGGCTGAACACCGCGAGGCGATGCAGGCGGTCGAGAAGCGGCTCGACGACATTCAGCGCCAGCGCGACGAACGGGCCGAGGCCTTGCAGGGCGAACTGGCCGCGGCCAACAGGCAGGTGGCCGCGCTGAACGAGCATCTCGAATCGCACCGGGCCGAGTCGGCAAAGATCGAGCAGTCGCACCGCCATGAACTTGAGCAATCCGCGCTGCGCACCGATTCGCTCCAGGCCGATCTTGACGCCGCCCAGCAAAGGGCGGGCGAACATCAGGCCGCGCTCAACAAGGCCCAGGCAGACCTCCAGAAGCGCCATCAGCAACTCGAAGCGACCAAGAGCAAACTCGTCGAACTCGGCCAGGCGCTTGACGCCCAGAGCGAGCAGATCGAGGCGGGAACGGCGGCCCTCTCGGCGCTCGAAGACCGCGATCGGCACATCGCTGAACTCGAAGCGCAACTCGCGGCCGCCGGCAGCGCGGGCGGCGGCGAAGCGGCGGGCGGCGATCCCGCCGAACTCGCCGCTCGCGATCAGCGCATCGCCGCGATGGAGCAGGAGATTCACAGCCTCGAAGCCCGGGTGCAGGCGGCCGCACAGACCGCCTCCACCTCCGGCGAAGGCGCCGGTGAGGAACTGGCCCAGCGAGATCACGCGATTGAGGAACTGAGCAAGCACATCCGCTCGCTCCAGGCTTCGATCAAGGAAGCGCAGGCGCAGACGTCCCAGCGCGTCACAGAGATCGAGCGCCTCAAGGCGACCCTCAGCGAACTCCAGTCGCGTCCATCGGGCGCTTCGGGCGATTCATCGGCGCGCGATGACGAGTTCACCGCCCGACGCCGCCAACGCATCGAACGAATGCGCAAGGCCATTCGCGATCGCTCGCGCCGCCTGAACAAGGCCCGCGACGTCGTCAAGCAGCAGGCGCAGCAGGTGCGCGAGATCGAAGATGACAAGCGAACGCTTGCCGACGTGCGCCGCAACCTCGAACAGGCCGAGCAGCGGATGATCCGGCGTTGGGCGCGATCAAGCGTCGTCACCCACCTCTTCCTCATCACGCTCACCATCGCGGTGCTCGGCGCGGTGAGTTACTTCGGCGTGATGACCTTCTGGCCCACGTCCTACACCGCGCGCGCCACGATTGAGGCCAAGGGCAAGCCCGGCTTCCCCCTCACCGACACCCAGACCAATCTCTGGCAGACCGTGCATGAGCAGATGGTGCTCGGCGACAGCGTTATGAACGGCGTGGCGGAGCGGCTGCGGCAGCGCGGCTACGCCGACCTCGCCGAGCCGGGCAACCTCAAGCCCTTCCTCGAAGCCAATCTTGTGACGGCCTCGCCCAAGCCCGGCACGATCACCTTTGAATTGACGACCATCGGCCACGAGGAGGCGCAGCGCCTTCTGGAGACCTACTCGATTGGCCTCGTCAGCGCCTCCAACGCGGAGCGCGGCCGGAGAACGGACGGCGCCACGACGAATCTCTCGGCGCCCGCGACGGTCGATCCCCTGCCGGCGAAGGACAATCGCGTGCAGGTCGCGGGGATCGCGTTCGGCTCCTCGGTCGGGGCGCTGCTGTTTCTCGGGTTGCCTCTGTACCTCAAGTTGCGCCGCTCCGCCTCGGTCTTTTCCGATACGGACCTCGAGTCGCCGCTGATGGATACGCAGCGCTGGTCGCAGATCAGTCACGGCAGCACCGACTCGACGGAGCATGTGATTTCCTGACGGCCGTTGCCGCCATCCCGTGCTATTCGCCGCGAGGCGCGCCGGGCGCGAGGAGGATGTGCTCGACGGCGAGCATACCCGCGCCGTAGTGCGCCACCGGCCAGATGATGGCCAGCAACACGATATTGCGCAGGATGCTCGTCCAGTTCACCTCGCCGCCGAGGAAATTGCCAAAGCAGGTGCATTCCACGTCGATCTTGCGGATGATGACCGTGACCATGGCGAGGCAGAAGAGCACGAGCAGCGCCGCGATGAGGCGCGCGGCGCCGCGCGTGGCCAGGCCGATGAGCAGCGCCAAGGCGCACAGGACTTCGAGCCACGGCACGAGGAACGTCACATAGGGGATGAGGTCGTTGTGAAGAATGTCGAAGCCCTTGATCGACCCGGCGAAGGTGTAGGGATCGATGCCCTGGTCGGCGATGGGGGAGAGGATCGCCATGCCGCCCAGCGCCTTGAGCCAGCCGAGTTTCGCCGCGCCGCTGAAGAGAAACAGCCCGCCCATGAGCCAGCGCGCCGCGAGCAGGCCGAGGCGAGCGCCCTTCGAGGTCGAAACCGAGGTGCCGCATGCGGTGGACAAGGGATCGCTCCGGATGGATGGAATCAGTTGGGGGGTTCGCCGGGCTCGGTGGGCAGTTGGGCGTCGATCCAGCCCGGAAGGCCCGCTTCCATGATGAAGACGCGAGTGAAGAGGCGTTCGTGAATCAGGCGGGTGCGGACGAGGTGCGAGGCGTCGCAGTCGCCGCCGCTGCAATAGACGACGATGACTGAGTCCTTGGGCCAGAACTCCATGTCGGCGGGAAGGGTGTCGTTGACGAAACTCTGCGGAATGACGTGGTACGCGGCGGGAATGTGCCCCTTGACGTAATGATCGCGCTCGCGCGCATCGATGAAGATGACCGACGGCGGCTGGGGATCGTCGCCGTAAGGCAGGTTGTAGATGTGCAGCGCCTGATCGACGGAGATCATCTCTGCGAGCGATTCGAGGCTGAAGGGCGCTTCAGCGCCGCCACCGGTATTTTCAGGCGCGCCGGGGTCGGCCGGTCTCTTGAGAGACTCATCGATCAGACCCCGCTGTTTGTCAGCGGTGCGGAGATGAAGGCCCGCCGCGCCCGCCGCGAGGCCGGCGAGAACGATGAACTGCATTGACGCACACTTGAACGGATTGCACGACACGTTGGCGCCTCTGTCCGATTGGCCCGGCCGGCGATCGGCGGGCGATCACTGGCCGCTGGCGGATTACTTGTCGTCCGCGGCCGGGCTGTCGCCCGTCACCGGCTGCTGACCCGTCGGACTGTTCGACGGCAGGATGATCGGTCCCCGGCCGGCGGCACGCACGCTGCCGAAGAACTTGATCTCGAGTTCCTTCTCGTCGGGGAGGTCGGTGGCGATGAAGATCGAGCCGAAGAAACTGCCGCGCTGCTCCGGCGCCTTGCCGGTCATACGAATGATCGGAACCTGCTTGCCGTTGAGTTCGGTGGCTTCCTGCGTGACGACGATCCCCGCATCGGCCTCGGTGTCGAGGCGCAGGCCGGTGACGTTGAACGGCTTGTCGAGGAGATTGTAGATTCGCACTTCGCGCGTGAACTCTTCGCCGATGGGAATGGTCCCGATCGAGATGCGATCGGGGGCGGCCTGGAGTTGGCCGGCGATGTGGGCGTTGAGATGGTGGCGCACCATGTGCTCGATGGTGCCCTGGCCGTCGACGTTGCTCAGCACCGTCATGTAGGTAATCTGCCGATCGAGCATTCCCGCGGGCGTGGCGGGATCGACCTGGAAGCGGACGGTGATGGCGATGGCTTCCTTGCCTTCCCCGCTGGGGATGACTTCCCGCTTGACGATTTCGCTGGTCACATACGCGCCGCCGATCGTGATCTCCTTGATGTCAAAGGTCGAGCGCTCGGAGGTGAGCATGACCTCGCGGCTGCCGCCGTGGCCCTGGACGAGACGACCGATGGAGACGGCGGGCACCGAGAGCCGCACTGCCTGCTGAACTTCGACGTCGAGACCGAGTTTGCGCTCGGGCAGAGAGATGTCATTGGACTTGACGGTGATGAACTTGTGGTGCTTGCCAGGGCGGTCCTTGGGGTCGAAGCGGACCTCGATCGTGCCGCTCTCGCCCGGGAGATAGTCGCGGATGTCCAGTTCCGGGACGGTGCAGCCGCACTCGCTGTCGATCTGGGAGATGATGAGCATGTCGTTGCCGACGTTGGTGAAGGTGAAGGTGCAGGTGACGGTGCCCGTGTCCGGGACGACGCCGAAGTTGTGGCCTTCCTTCTCGAACTCGACGCGGGCCGTGCGCACCATGCTCATGTCGCCGTCGGGTCCGGGCATGGTGCGGCCGAAGAGTTGAGCCGAGGCGGCGGAGGGCGCGACGAGGAGGCTCACAGCAGCAGCGGCCGCGCACAGGTTGATGCAAAACGTCGAGTTCATGGTGTAATTCCCCTTCTGAATCGCCACAAAGAGCGTCTGATAAGTGAAACCGCGGCCGATCCCCGTGGACCATGCCGGTCAGGAACAGTAGACGCCTCACCCCGACTCAGGCGTCACGACCTCGAGAAAAATTCCACCGGATCGAAGCCCGACCTTGGCTGAATCGGCCGGATTCGCACTCCCATTGAGGCCCTCGGGTCGGCCGAGTCAGCAAAGCCCGCCAGATGTGGCACAGGCTTGTCAGCCGGCAATCGTGCAACGCATGGCTGTCCCGGTCTGCCCCCATCTCCCTCTCCCTCCTCTGCCGAACCGCGTCAAAGGGCGGGGACGGGGCGGCCAAGTGCTCGCCCGATCCACCATCCCCTCCCACGACCCTGCGGGATGGGCACGATGGGAGTGATTCAACAAGCCGCGCCGGTGAGGGTCTGTTGCCCAAAGGCGCCGGCCAGCGTCCTGCCCGCGCAGCCGGGCATCCAGCGGACTTCCTGTGCGTCCTGCGCGAACTGGATTCCCGCCTGCGCGGGAATGACGGCTTTCGGCAACGGACCCGCGAGGGTCTGTTGCCCAAAGGTGTCTTCGGCGTTGACGAAAGGTTCGCGGTGGCGTGGGTTCCGGCGAATCGAAGTGTGGCGATCACGCGATTCGCGGGCGCGATTGGCTTCGCAATCCCTCATTTCGCCGGCCGCACTTCGAATCGCGAGAGATTCTGCTGCCTGGCGAACTCGCCGGTGATCTTCACTTCGCCCTGGGCCGGCTCGCGGCCGTGGGCGCTGAGCCACTGCTGGCCCTGCGCGAACAACTCGCCGAAGTCGTCGGGCGACATCTCGTGGGCTTCGTACTCGGCCCGCGCGATGGGGACCAGGCGGAAGAGCGGCTCACCTTCTTCGATCACCACCTCATCAATCTTCGAATCCTCGAGGCGCGGCAGTTCGATCACGCCGTGCCATGGGTGCGCGGGGAAGTACCAGTCGCACTCGATGAGCGCTTCGATGACCGACCAGGCGCGGTGGGGCGTCGAGGCGTGCGTGGCCGGCACGGCCTTGATGAGCAGCATCTCCCCCGGCTCGGTGCGCAGGTAGAGAAACGTGCTGATCTTCACCTGGTGGCGAATCTGCGCGTAGACCTCATCGGTGATGACGTGCGGCCGCTGCTGGCGTTGCTCCCAGAACCAGGCATTGAGTTGCGGGTGAGGCGCGGCACCGTCTTCGAACTCGATGTCGGACTCGACTTCGACGGCTTCTTCGATGTCCCAGTGGCCCTGGCTGTCGCGGATGAAGCGCATGGTGAAGGGGTTGATGACGTCCCAGCCGAAGGCGTTGGCGGCGCGAATGGGCGGGCAGTGCTCGGGCCAGCCGCTGCCCTGGCCGCGTTTGATGTAAGCGGGCCTGGCCGGGCGCGGGTGGGGCAGGTCGGCGTGAAAGCGGAAGTAGTCGAGCATGGAGTGATTGTAGAGGTCATTGACGCGCGCATGAAAGAGCACGGGAGAGAGGCGCAGGGCGATCGCGTTTACGTCATTCCCGCGCAGGCGGGAATCCAGCCGCGCTGGACGTAGGTGTTTCAATCCCCAAGACCGATTCGCGTGCGCCTTGCAATCTCGCTGGATGCCCGCCTTCGCGGGCATGACATCGAAAGGACGATCGCCCCCACGCCGGCCCTCCCCCGCAGAACCGGGGGAGGGAATGCGGGCTCATCGCAGGGCGATTCGCTGTGCGCGCCACATGCGTCGTCGCACGTTCGGCATATCCACGCGAAGCGCGAGGCCATACCACGCGCTGCCCCGGCGCAGACAGAAGCCCATGTTCACGGAACATGGGCTTCGAGGTGTGGTCACGAGTGATCGAATCACTCTGCGATCAGAGTTGAATCTTGTCGGTGCCGAGGGCGCCGTGCTCATCCATGCCGCCGCGGCGCGGGCCGGCCTGCGGGCCGGATTCGCGCTTGCCTTGGCCCGGCTCGGGCTGGCCGCTGGCGTCGCCCCACTGGGCCCGTTTGAGCGAGAGGCCGATCTTGCGGTCGTCAGTGTCCACGCGGAGGATCTTGACCTCGACCTCTTCGCCCTGCTTGACGACATCCTGCGGATTCTCGACCTTCTGGTCGGAGAGTTCGGAGATGTGCAGCAATCCTTCGAGGTCTTCTTCGAGTTCGACGAAGACGCCGAAGTTGGTGATCTTGGTGACCTTGCCCTTGACGACCATGCCGGGCTGGTAGGCGCCGGGGATGGCCGAGACCCACGGGTCTTCGGTGAGTTGCTTCATGCCCAGGGCGACTCGCTGCTTTTCCTGGTCCACTTCGAGGACGACGCACTTGAGCACGTCGCCTTTCTTGAAGATCTCGTTGGGATGCGCGATCTTCTTGGTCCAGGAGATGTCCGAGACGTGGAGCAGGCCGTCGATGCCCGGCTCGATCTCGACGAAGGCGCCGTAGTTGGCGAGGTTGCGGACTTTCCCCTCGACGATCGTGCCGATGGGATACTTCTGCGACATGATCTCCCACGGGTTCACCTGAAGTTGCTTGATGCCCAGGGAGATTTCCTGCTTGTTCTTGTTGATGTTGAGAACGACGACGTCGATTTCTTCCCCGACCGAGAGGAGTTCGCTCGGGTGGTTGATGCGCTTGGTCCATGACATCTCGGAGATGTGGACGAGTCCTTCGATGCCGTCTTCCAGTTTGACGAAGGCGCCGTAGGAGACGATGTTGACGACGGACCCCTTGACCTTGCTGTTGAGGGGGTAGCGATCTTCGATGTCATCCCAGGGCGAGGCCTCCATCTGCTTGAGCCCCAGTGCGATCTTCTCCTTCTCGCGGTCGATGGAGAGGACTTTGACTTCGAGTTGCTCGTCGATGGAGACGACTTCGCTGGGGTGGTTGATGCGTCCCCAGGACATATCGGTGATGTGGAGCAGGCCGTCGATGCCGCCGAGGTCGATGAAAACGCCGAAGTCGGCGATGTTCTTGACGACGCCCTTGACGATGTCGCCCTCGGTCAGGCCGGCGAGGAGTCGGTCGCGGGCCTCGCCGCGCTCCTCCTCGATGAGTTTGCGACGTGAGATGACGATGTTGCGGCGCTGCTCGTCAATCTTGAGCACCTTGGCGCGGACGGTCTTGCCGAGGAACTCCTTGATGTCGTTGGGCCGGCGCACGTCGACCTGCGAGGCGGGGAGGAAGACGGGCACGCCGATGTCCACGAGCAGGCCGCCCTTGATCTGGCGAAGAACCTTGCCTTCGACGATGTCACCTTCCCTGGTCTTTTCGAGCGTGGTCTCCCAGCCGCGAATGCGGTCGGCCTTGCGCTTGGAGAGCATGACCAGTCCATCCTCACCTTCGATGGATTCGAGGAGGACTTCGACATCGTTTCCGACCCGAATCTCTCCGGGATCGTCGAATTCGCCTTTGGGAACGAGACCTTCCGACTTCAGGCCGATCTCGACGACGACGTTGTCGCCGGCGAGCCCGACGATGCAACCCTTGAGGATGCTGCCGGGAGTCAGGTCCGAGAACTGTTCGGCGAGCAGGGAGTCCATGTCGAACGCACCGGCTTCGGCTCCAAAGGCGCGATCGAGCATGACCTGAGTTTCGGTATCCGAGAGAGCGAGATCTCCTATCAAGTTGTGATCTACCATGGGTTTACCGTTTCCGCACAGAGCAAGAACAAAGAGGTGGTCCGAGAATGAAAGCGGCCCAAGCAACAAACTCAGGTGAAACCGCACTCTACGGCCAATCGAATAGCATAGCGCCGCCAGCCCTTCGCGTCAGGCTTTTTGTCCGTGCCGATCCGGCCTTGGCGCCACGACGAGGGGAGGGCGGAGAGTCGGTTCCCCCGGTTCGACGAGGGGATGAGAAGTTGGGGCGTCCGGGCGCGGACCGGAAGCGGACCTTGTTTCAGAAAGAAGATGCGAAAACCATCGGGTAGTCGCTTCCATTTTGGTCATCATCGTGCATACTGTTCACCGAGGGGATATTCTCGCGACTCGGCGATCCTCAGATAAGTCAGCCTGCGGCCGTCCGCTCCGCGCCGGTTCCGGCGAAGCGGCCGCGCTTCAAGTTTCGGGCTGCTCCGAGTTGCGGGATTGGGAGAGACGGTCTTGACCGGACTGGGTTCGATACAGTTTTCCGCGGCTATCGCTGCGGCCGCATGCCTGCTCTGTCCACTGATTGGTCGCGTGATCATCAAGTGGCAGGAGCCATCGGGCTGGCGCCGTCCGCTGCATCCTTCGCTGGTCATTCTCACGCTTTGCCTCATCGCCGTGGGCATCATGGTCTTCGGGTGGGGGGGCGTCTACGCGCGGGCCGACGCCGTCTTCGTCGCCATCCTCAGCCTCGCGCTGGGGTTTGGACTCACGGGGGAGCGATTCGCGGCTCGACGCGCCGTCAAAGTGACGGTCCAGTTGGTGCTCGCTTCAATGATCGCGCTGGTGGGGATTCGGCTTCCGCTCACGGGGGGCGTCTACCCGATCGTCGATGCGCTCGGCACCGTGCTGCTCATCGTGGGCCTGCTCAATCTGCTCGTCGTGCTCAACTTCCTTGACGGCCTCGCCTCGCTGGTCGTGTTCATCCTTTCATCCTGCGCGGCGATCATCCTCAACCTGAGCGTGGGGTCCGATCAACTCGGCGATCCGGCGGGAGTGGTCTTTGCCCTTTCGTTGTGTGGGCTGAGCCTGTGGTTCTTCATCTATTCGCGACCGAGTTCCAAGGCCTACATGGGCGACTATGGAACGCTGATGCTCAACATCGGCTTGTGCCTGCTGGTCATCCGCATCGGCGTCGTGAGGGATGAAGTGCTTTCGGTCGCGGTCGTCGGCAACCCGGCGCTCTTCCTCCCGCTGCTGCTGACGATCCCGCTGCTGCTCGCGAGCATTCATCGCGAACAGAAGGCGCTCTTCCGCCGCTCTCGATTGGCGCTCATTCTCATTCTCGCCGGGCACTTGCCCTATCTCTTCCCGCTGCTGACCGGTCCGCCGAGCCGGATGATGCTCACGGCAAGCCTGTTGATCGCGTCGGTGATCCTGTGGACGGGCATGGTGACGCAAGGCCGGATGCTGCGCGGCTGGTCGATGCGCTGCATGGCGGAACCGATCAACGACACGCTGTGGATCGCCGCCCGCGTGCTGGTGGTCAACGCGGCGCTGGCGTGGGCGTTCGACGTCGGGGTTCTGGTGGCGATCGGTTCGGTCGCGGCGACCAGTGTGCTGCTCATCCTTCAGATCGCGTTCTGGCGCCGCACGATCGAGACGGATGCACTGCCGGAAGTCGTGGTGTTCGGGCGGCATGAGGACTATCGCAAGGCGCAGTTCATCTTCCTGAACTGCGAAGACCTGTTCGGCCGCCGCCGCGCGCGGCGCTCTCGCATCGGGCTGAACTCCAAACACCTTCGCAGCGAGGTGATCGCGGAACTGAAGGCGGGCCACACCTGCCTGATTCTGGCCAAGTCGGCGCGCTCCTCACTGCTTGGCCTCCAGAGTTACGAAGATCTGATCTTCGCGGGCGATTGCCTCCTGCTTCGGCACCTGGACGAGACCATTCGTCCGCGGCGGATTCCGCCCTTTACCGATGTGGCACTCGATATGCTGCATCGGGCGGCCGCGGTGTTCGCTCTGGTCTCCCTCGCGCCGATCGGACTGGCAGTGGCGGCGGCCATTCGACTGGAGGACGGCGGGCCGATCTTCTTCCGACAGCGACGGCTCGGCCACCAGGGACGACGCTTCACCGTCTACAAGTTCCGATCCATGCGCATCGACGTCCCGAAGTACAGCATCAGCCCCACCACCAGCGTCGATGCCCGCGTCACCCGCGTCGGCCGCCTCATTCGGCGACTGAGCATCGATGAACTGCCGCAACTGATGAACGTCCTCCGGGGCGAGATGCGGCTCGTCGGCCCGCGCCCCGAGATGCCCTTTATCTGCTCACGCTACACACCCCACCAGCGCCAGCGACTGCTCGTCCCGCCCGGACTCACGGGTCTGTGGCAGATCAGCCCCCATCGCAACGCCCCCATCCACGACCACGTGGAATACGACCTCGCCTACGCGCAGGCGCGCGGCCCGATCCTCGACGCCGCTGTCATCATCGCCACCGTCCTCAGCGCCTTCAAGAGCGGCTTCTAGGACGGCGCCCGGTCGAGCCTCCCGGTCCCATTTCAGGTTGGTGTAGTCCGAGTTGATGGCATGTGCAGTGAATCGCGGCATCCTGGATTTGACCCCGGAAGGATCGCGGAGCGTAGCCACGGGTGGAGCGAAGCGCAGCGAGCGAAACCCGTGGAAGGGAGCGCCCCCCCGACATCTCGCCCCGGACGGGGCGATGGAGACGAACGATGTGCAACGGCGCGATCAACTCCATGTCTCGCGTCCAACGAGATGCATGCGTCTCCGCGGCCCTTGCCGGGGCCGGCCGATCGCGGCGGTTCGCCAACCACGGGTTCCGCTCGCGCGGCTGCGCCCGCTTCGCTCCACCCGTGGCTACATTCCTGCGCCCCTCCGGGGCGAAAGGCATCGCACGCTGCGCGTGGACGATTCACGTCGCGCCGGGCACGATTCGAATGCCATTATCTTGAACTACATCCTTTCAGGTGCCTGCACTCGCTCGATTCACGCGAGCGGAGTATCGTCATGTCTCGACGCAATCCTGAGCGAGGTGCTGGACGATGGGAGAGGCAGCGACCAACGCGGTGCGGGTGATTCGCCGCCGCTCCTACGACTCGATTCTCGGCGTGATCGGCAATACGCCGATGGTGCGACTGACGCGCCTGGCGCCCCCCGGCTCGGCGACGGTGTTTCTCAAACTCGAGTTCGCCAACCCGCTCGCCAGCGTCAAGGACCGCATCGGCCTGGCGATGATCGAAGCGGGCGAACGCGAGGGGCGGATCAACCCGCAGACGCACATCATCGAGCCGACCAGCGGCAACACCGGCATCGCCCTCGCCTTTGTCTGCGCCGCGCGCGGCTATCGCCTCACCCTGACGATGCCCGAGTCGATGAGCATCGAACGGCGGGCCATGCTCCGGCACCTCGGGGCGTCGATCGTGCTCACTCCGGCGACGCAGGGCATGGGCGGCGCGATCGCGCGGGCCCGCGAACTGGTGGACGCCGACCCCAACTCATTCATGCCTCAGCAGTTCGACAATCCCGCCAATCCCGCCATTCACGAGCAGACCACCGGACCGGAAATCTGGGAGGATGCCGGCCACCGCATCGACGCGATCGTCGCCGGCGTGGGCACGGGGGGAACGATCACGGGCGTGACGCGGTTCATTCGACGGCACAACCCCGACTTCCAGGCCATCGCGGTCGAGCCGGCCGACTCGCCGGTGATCTCAGGCGGCAAGCCGGGGCTGCACAAGATCCAGGGCATCGGCGCGGGGTTCATCCCCCGCAACCTCGACACGACGCTGCTCAACGAAACGCTGACGGTCACCAATGACGAGTCGTTCGAGTGGAGCCGTCGTCTGGCGCGCGAGGAGGGAATCCTGGGGGGCATCAGCACCGGCGCCAACGTCTGCGCGGCGCTGCGGGTCGCGGCGCGGCCGGAGTTCCGCGGCAAGGCGATCGTCACCTTCGCGTGCAGTTTCGGCGAGCGCTACCTCAGCACGCCGCTCTTTGCCGGCGAGCACGAGATCGCCCGCTGAAGACCGGCTGGCGTGCGTACAGAAAATGAACGGCGCCCCGGACCGAGTCCGGGGCGCCGCGCTGAAAAGTCCTCGGCTGAGTCGCGCGGCGTGGTTCGCGCCGCGGCTCGCACCGGCCTCAGTCGTAGAGAGCGCTGACGGTCGGCATGACCGGATCCGTCGCCAGCCAGAGCGTCGTGTCGATGCGGAAGTTCGATTCCGTGCGGTGGCGCTCGGCGAAGAAGAAGTCGAGAGTGGCGGTTTCACCGTCGGTGAGGCCGAGGCGATCGAGTTCGACGAGTTGGGCGACCTTGCCGTGAACGCCGCCGATGTCGATGACCAGTTCGCCGTTGATGAACACCCACACGTCGTCGTCACCGTAGAAGGAGAAGACCTGGCCCTGTCCCTGTCGGTAAGTGAACTGGGTGCGGAGTTCGAAGGTGAAGTGGAAGTTGTGGTCGGGGCTGCCGCCCGAGTTGCCGTACATCTGCCCGTCGATCGGGAAGAACGATGTGTTCTGATAGGAGTAGATCGGCTGCTCGTCGGTGCCGCCGCTGCGGGTGAGCGTCAGCGTCAGAGCCTGACTGAGGTTCTTGCCCGGAACGTCGCGATACCACTGGGTAAAGGAATCGGCGGAGGTGATCGCGCCCGAATCGGTGTAGGAACTCAGGCTTCCGGCCGAGTCTCCGAGCGAGGGGTCGTAGGTCGAAGGATGGATGGCCTGGCCCGCGCTGTTGCGCCACTGGCTGAGCACCTTTCGGCCACCGCCGGCGAAGACTGGCTTGCGCTCCGAATCGAGCATGGTGGCGATGTTGCCCATGTAGTGTCCGAAGCCGTTGACCGGTCGGAGTTCCATGTCCGAGTGGCCGCCGGTCTTGCTCCGCTCGATGAAGTCGCGGACAACGCCGGTCAACTCGACGGTGCTCGGGGGCGGATCCAGAGCCATCGCAGCGCCGGTCGGCGCGAGAAGGCCCATTCCAGAGATCGCAAGCAAGGCATAGTGGCGTTTCACGTTGGTGCTCCTTCGATTGATGCTTCTTCGTCGCCCCGGCCAATTGGATTCGCGGCGACGGGTACATCAAAGCATGAGATTAAAAGTGCCTGTGTGCAGCGGGAAAGATGTGGAATCCGGGAAACGACGTGAAGGTGTGCCGGTTGTGCCGCCGCCGCCGGCCGCCCGCCTTCGCCGGAGCCAAATCAGGCGCCGACCTGGTCCAACGGGACGCCTCAACCGCCTAGAAAAACGACCGACGCTCCGGAGGATTCCGGAGCGTCGTCAACGAGGTCTTCGTGAATCGATCGAGGGCGCCAGAACGGTTTTCGGCATCGTCCAGCCGGTTCCTCAGTCGTAGGCGGCGCTCACGGTGGGGAACACGGGATTGGTTTCGAGCAGCAGTCCGCCCGTATCGATGCGGAAGTTCGACTGAACGCGATGGCGTTCCGCGAAGAAGAAGTCCAGCGGATAGGACTGGCCGTCCGTCAGACCGAGACGGTCCAGTTCCACGACCTGTTGAGTCTGCTGGTGAATGCCGCCCAGGTCGATCACAAGTTCATTGTTGATGAAGACCCAGACGTCGTCGTCGCCGTAGAAGGAGAAGTACTGCCCCTC
>Ga0326597_10003231_pt1 | contig 23705 bp, 24 predicted proteins | sample RVTome_12_FD_203789 | JGI IMG/M metagenome (GOLD analysis project Ga0326597, IMG submission 203789) | Soil microbial communities from uranium-contaminated site in the Upper Colorado River Basin, Wyoming, United States - RVT100D185 | ecosystem: Environmental > Terrestrial > Soil > Contaminated >... | reverse complement strand
TCCGTAATAGACTTGTCCACCGGTGAGGTATTCGCTGGGTCTCTTCTTGCAAAGGGGCGCTTCCACCTTGCCGCGCTTTTCCCACTCCTCGTCCATGCGGTCCATCCAGTAAGGTATCCAACCGCAACCGATCTCCAGGTAGGCCAGTTTGAGGCGCGGGAAGAGTTCGGGAATACCGCCAAAGACCATCCCGGTGAGCTGCCTCAGCACGGGAAAGGGGTGGCCCGTGGTGTGAATGCATATGAACTGGTCGAAGATCTCACTGCCCGCCTCATCCCCCCCGAAGGCGTGGATGGAGAGTGGCGCGCCCAGCCGCTCAGCTTCTTCATAAAGGGGATAGAACTCGGGGCTTCCCAGGTTTTTATTATGGGCCTGGGCCGCCAGCATGGCGCCCACAAGGCCCAGTTCGGTAACCGCCCGGTGCAGTTCCCTGGTCGCCTCCCCGGGGCTGTGGACCGGGAGATTGCCCACAGCTTTGAATCGAGGGGAGGCCTTGCAGTAATCGGCCATGAAATCGTTGTACGCCCGGCAAAGGGCAGCCTGAAAAACGGGATCCCGCACCCGCCCGATACCCAGGCCGGCGGTAGGATAGAGTACGGCGGCATGGATCTCCTGCACGTCCATGGCGCTCAACCGTTCCTCGTGCTTAGTCGCCCGCTGGCCCAGGGTGCCCCCGAGCTGTCGATCGTAGGTTTCGCGCGGGATGAACCCGGAATTTCGGTTTTGATAGGGCGCCGGCAGATACGGCCGGATGAACTCATCCAGGTCCCTTACGTGGGCATCGGCGTCAATGACGGTGACCGCGTCCCGCATGCGTTCCATAGCAACCCTCCTTTGCAAATTCGTTACGGCACCTCGCCGTCAACGACAAAACATCGGGCCGGGGGAAAAAGGCGCCGCTGTCACAAGGCTTCACGCTTTTAGGGTTCCCCTCCGCCCGCCGGGTCTCCGCGCATCGACAGGGGAATCACGCAGTCCGGGCCAGGCGGTAGTTCCGCAGGAGCCAATGATAGCAAAGGGCCAGGGGGAACAAGAACACGGTGTTCACCAGCAACAAGGCATGCACGGCATTGCCCGTGCCTTCCCCCCAGAGGTCGAAGATCAGCACGGGAACGACCACCGTGGCGGGCGTATACAGAATAATGGCCATGGAAACCAGGCGAAAAATCAACAAGAAAACATAGAGAGCCGCCCCAGCAAAAACCGGAAGGAGAAGCGGGACGACGACGTGGGCAAGGGTCCGCCACCAGGTGGCCCCGCATACCTGCGCGGCCTCTTCAAGCTCCACATTGATCTGCGCCAGGGCCGGAGAAATAAAGCGCATGGCAAGGGGCAGCAGGGTGGTGGTATAACCGATGCAAAGGATCAGCAAGGTCCCGTAGACGGGGATGGGCAGGGTCAGGTAAATCCAGATCAGCGCCACGCCGATCATGATGCCGGGAATGGGGAGGGGGACGAAGGTCAGGAGGTCCAGAAGCCAGCTCCAACGGATCTTGGCCCGGACGACCAGCCATGAAGTGGCGGTGGCCAGCGTCACCGCCCCGAGCGCGCTGGCCCCGGCAACGAGGGTCGTATTTTCAAATGCCAGGAAGACCGAGGAATTTTCCCATAGGGAACGGAAATTATCCAGGGTCAGCTTCGAAAAGGCCTTGGGCGACGGGACCATGAAATACGGCGTAAAGGCGCTCCAGGTCACCACGGCCAGCGGGAGCAGCGCCACAACCGCCACGTAGAAGAGGAGAAAAACGGCGGCCGCGATTTTCCACGCCGGGCTGAGTTCCGCTTTAGGGGCGTGAAACCCCTTGCCGCTGATCGTGACGAACCGATAACTCTTGCTGAGCACGCGATGGTACAGATAGATTCCCACAAGCGAAAGCAAAACCAACCCCAAGCCGAAGGCATTGGCGGCGCCGTAATTCCGCTCCACGGTCACCAGCGCGTATATCTCCGTAGTGATCACCGTGATCCCGTTGGGAATACCCACCACGGCGGGAACATCAAAGGACTCCAGACCGCGCACAAACCGGAATATGAAAACCGACAGAAGGGCGGGAAAGCTGAGCGGCAGGGTAATGCGGCGCAGCGTCTTCCAGGTGTTGGCCCCCGTGACCCTGGCGGCTTCTATGAACGAGTGGTCCATGGAGCCCAGGACCGGCAACACCAACAGATAGGCCAGGGGCGCCCCGTGCACCCCTTCCACCCAGATCATTCCCGCCATCGAGTAAACGTTGAAGGGACCCGCGGTGAGACCCAAGACATCCATCAGCCATCTGTTGACAAGACCCACTCTGGGAGACAGTAAAACGATCCACGCAATCGCGGAGAATAACCCCGGAACCGTAAGAGAAAGCAGGGTTGTAATGCTCACCAGAGCGCCCAAGCCGCTGCGGGTTCGCTCCACGAACCAGGCCGCGGCGCCGCCGAGAAAGATCGCCACAAGCGCGCTGCCCGCCGCAAAGACGAGGGACCTCCCCAAGAGGGGCGGGAACTGCCAGCCGGCGAAGGTTTCAACAATATGCCTGAGCGTAAAGTGGGGGTTGTCCAGACTTTCCGCAAAGGCGCCGTAAATGAGGAACAGGAACGGCAGGCCGACCAGGTAAACGAGCACCACAACGGTCAACCCGAATACCTGGTGAACCTGATTGAAGCGAATTTCGTTTAGAAGCACGACGAAGCAGGTCCTAGCGGGCAACCCACGGCGGCCCGGGGCTTATTTCTTGGCCACCAACTGCTGGAACATTGCCATCCAGCTTTTCAGATGATCGCTGTCGCCGGCTTTCTCGATGCGTATTCTCCCGGGAAGCTTGACCGTCCCTTTCTGCCGCTTGTCCACTTCAGCCGGTGTCCATTCTCCCTTTAACTCTGCGGCGATGGGCGCGCCCTTGCCGAGCACCCAGTCAATGAACAACAGGGCGGCATGAGGGTTTTTACTCTGCTCAAAAACGCCCACCAGGTTCGAGCTGAGGTTCGTTGGATCCAGCGCCAAGATTCCCGATGGCTCTCCCTTGATCATATTCACGTACCCGCTGGTCAGGCCCTGCATGTTGACGTCGAATTCTCCCGACAAGAGGCCCGACCGGCCTGCCGCAGGCCGCACGTAAAAGTGCGGGTCCTGGTCGCCCAGTTTCTTGAGGAAGCTCTTCGTTTGTTCCTCGCCAAGGATTTCGAGCAGGGTCCCGACCCACCTTCCCGGGTAATTATTGGGCCGCACGAACAGCCCGATGCGTCCCTTCCAACGCGGCGCCAAGAGATCCTCCACTTCCTTTGGAATATCGGCTTCCTTGACCCGCTCTTTGCTGTAGGTGAAACCCACGCCGCCGAAGGAGTAGGGCGCCGCCTTGGGGACCAGATCAAATTTCGCGTTGGGGCTCTTGAACGGCGCCAAGAGGTGATCCAAATTTGCATAGACGTCGACGTTGGTTCGCAACACGTCCGCCCCCAACCTTCCCGCCTTCGCCTCCGCCAGGACTCTCTGGGTGAGAGGCTCGCCTCTTGAGGTAAATACATCCACCTTGACAAAGGGGAACTCTTTCATGAAGGCCGCTGCGACTTCTTTATAGCCGCTCGACGTCGCGTAGATCATCAACTTTCCCTCGCTCCTAGCGCCCTCTTGCAGGGCGCGCTGGCGCTCGGGGCCGAACTTGAGGTTGGCGACCTCCGCCACCGTAGCTCCATGGACCGGGCCCGCTAGACAAGCCAATCCAAGGGTCATAAAGAGCCGCCAATAGATAAATCCGGTTTTCATGGATGTCTCCCTTCTTCTCCATCATCTCGCCTTCAGGCGCTACGAACCGCCGAGGACTCCCGCGGCACTTCAAAGCCATAAAAGCGCTGCGGGTTTTCGCCAAAGATCCGGCGCCTGTCGGCCTCCGAAACGTCCTGCCGTTTTCTAAAGGCCTCAACCGTATGGGGCCAACAGCTGTCCCAATGGGGGTAATCGGAAGCCCATAAAAGCTTTTCGGCCCCCACCCGCTCGATCACCACCGGCACCATCGACTCCTCCAGCTCAAAGGAATAGTAAAAACGGCCGCTCAGCATGTACTCGCTCGGCTTGCGCTTCAGCAAGGGGGCCTCCCGGCTGCCGCGAACCTCGAACTCCTCGTCCATCTTATCCATTAGAAAGGGCAACCACCCGCACGCGGATTCCAGCACCGCGAAGCGCAGCTTGGGAAACTTCTCCGGCACGCCCGCGAAGATCAGGCTGGTGAGCGCGGCCATACACTCGAAGGGAAAGGCCACCGTGTGCACGGCGATAAACGTCTCGAACCTCCCGTGCATGCGCTCCGCAGCGTTGGTGCCGCCATGGAGCCCCAATCCGGCGCCCAACGCCTCCACGGCTTCGTAGAAAGGCCAGAACTCCCTTGCCCCGATTTCCCGGTCGCGCACGTTGGTGGGCATCATAATCGCCACGTGCCCGAGGTCTTCGATGGCCCGGCGAGCCTCCTTCACTGCGGCATCCACGTCCTGCAGCGCCACGACGGCAACGCCTTTGAGGCGCGCGGGGTTCGCCGCGCAGAACTCGGCCAGCCAGTCGTTGTAGGCCCGGGCCAGATCCACGGCCAGAGGCGCTTCTTTGACCACGGGAATTCCCAGGAGCGCCGTGGGATAAATGACCTGCACGTCGATCCCTTCGGCGTCCATGCCGGCAAGCTGGGTCTCGGGGTCCTCGCTGCGAATGCCCAGGGTGCCGCCGAAACTGCGATCCCAGCTCTCCTTGGCAAGCAGCGGGCGCTTGCGATGTTCCTCTTTAAGGCGACTCCGGAAGCTCTCAACCGGCTCAGTGACATGTCCATCCGAATCGATGATCAGCATTTCCTTCACGGGAACCCCCTTTAGCTACAATCGTCCCGGTTGCCTTCGCCTCCAGGTCTCGAAGGCCTGAGGGACACTCGGTCCGAAACAGGCCTTAGATCAAATTTAGTGCACCTGGAAGCCGTAGAATTTTTCTGCGTTCCCGGCCATGATCAGGCGCTTGTCCCCGTCCCCGATGTCTTCCCTGGACAAAAACTTCTTGACCGTGTTGGGCCAGGAGCTGTCCCAGTGGGGATAGTCCGACGCGTACAGCAGCTTGTCGGCCCCGATGCGGTCGATGACGTAGGGCAAGGTGGACTCGTCTCCCTCGAAGGAATAGTAGAAGCGGCCGCTCAGCAGGTACTCGCTCGGCTTTCCCTTGAGCAGAGGGGCCTCGCGCGAGCCGCGGATCTCGAATTCCTCGTCCATTCGGTCCATGAGGAACGGAATCCAACCGCAGCCGGACTCCAGGGCGGCGCACTTGAGCGTGGGGAAAACCTCCGGGACGCCGGCAAAGATGAGTCCCGTCAGCGCTGCCATGCACTCGAAGGGAAAGGACACCGTGTGTACTGAGATGAAGGTTTCGAACCGCCCGTGCATCCGCTCGGAGGCGCGGATGCCCCCGTGGATGGCCAGGGGGACCCCCAGACGCTGGACCTCTTCGTAGAAGGGCCAGAACCTGCGGCGCCCGATGTCCTGGTCGCGGACGTTGGTCGGCATCATGACCGCCACGTGCCCCAGTTGTTCCACCGCACGGCGCGCTTCTTTTATGGACGCATTCACGTCCTGCAGCGCAACCACGGCCACCCCTTTAAGGCGCCCTGGGTCCGTTGCGCAGAAGGCCGCCAGCCAGTCGTTGTAGGCGCGTGCGATATCCACCACCAGATCGGTCTCCTTCTCGGCGCTCAGCGAGAGACGCGAACTCGGATAGATCACCTGCACGTCGATTCCTTCGGCGTCCATGTCCGCAAGCTGGACTTTGGGATCTTCGTTCTGCTTGCCTAGAGTGCCGCCGAAACTTCGGTCCCACGATTCCGAGGCCTGGAGGGGACGCGACCGGTACTCTGCCTTCAGGTACTTTTTAAGGCTCGCGTTGGACTCGCTCACGTGACCATCGGCATCAATGACCAGCATGTCCTTCATAGAAACCTCCATCCCGGGGACAGGTTTTAATTGGACATGTGAATATCTCTTTCGAAGATTCGCTGTCAAGGGGCATTACGGCCTGGGATCGGCGGGAAGGCAGCCGGGCCCTTTTGGCGTCTCGCGGGGGGGTCTTCGGTTCGGCTGTCTTCCCCTCAATCTTCCTCGGCCGGTGAGCGCGTCGAACCGCGACCCTGACCCTTCGACCACGCTCAGGGTCATGCTGAGGTACTCGAAGTATGAGGCTCAGACCCGAAGGGAGCTCACCGTCGAAGCCCGGCAGCGCTAGTCCACGGCAAAGGGCATAAGGGAAGCGGGTCAAACGTCAACCGTTATTGGTCAAACGGCCAACGAGGCTAGAAGGCTAGGACGCCAGGAGGCGGAGATGGCGATGAGATCCGAATGCCTCCCAGCTTTCGAGCGATGAGTTACGACTCGTTACAATCCATTACCACCCGTAACCAAATCCTTGGCTGACATCCGACCTCTGACCTCTGATCTCTGGCTTGGGGACTCAACTATCGGCGATCAGAGGGCTTAGCTCGCGGCAGAACGCCCCGATTTCCCCCCGATGGGTAAAGTCAGCCATCGGGTCCAGCGGAGTGGGATCGCGATTCACGATGGCGAGCAGCGCCCCCCTTTGTTTGGCAAGGACGGGGAAGGACGCGGCCGGATGAACTTGCAGGGAAGAACCCAGGACGAGAAAGATGCGGGCCGCCTCGATCAACTGCCGCGCCCGGGTCATCGCCTCGTAAGGCATGGGCTGCCCGAAGGACACGGTGGCCGGCTTCAAAAGCCCGTGGCACGCGTCGCATCGCGGCGAGGAAAAGACTCCAACGAGCGTCTTGAAGATCACCTCGGGGGCAAAGTTCTTACCGCACTGGAGGCAGACCACCTTGCGATCCGTTCCGTGCAGTTCAACCGTTTTGTCTTCGGGGAGACCTGCCAGGGTGTGCAGTCCATCGATGTTCTGGGTGATGAGGCCTAGGAGTTTTCCCCGTTCAGCGAGGGTGCGTACAAAGACGTGGCCGGTATTGGGTCGGACGTTTCTGTAGAGCTCGTGGGCTTCGCTCTTCATGGTCCAGGCGCGCACGCGCGCCTCTTCGCTGTTCAGAAAATCTGAAAAGTAAACCGGAGCGTAGCGCGTCCAGAGCCCGCCCGGGCTCCTGAAGTCCGGGACCCCTGATTCGGTGCTGATCCCCGCGCCGGTGAAGCAAACGACGTCGCCCGTCTCTTTGATCTTCTGGGCGAGCCCTTGCAAGTTCACGGCCGGGGATCAGCGCTCACGAGATGCGCGGGTCGCAGAACCTTCCGCGACGAGAGGAGAATTCGGATGACCTCGTCTACCCGAGATGGTCGCTGACGAGCTTCGTCATCTCGAACATGCTGACCTGCTTTTTGCCCCGGAAAACGGCTTTCAGCTTGTCGTCAGCATTGATCATGGTTCTCTTCTTCGTGTCCTGCAGGCCCCGGCGCTTGATGTAGGCCCAGATCTTTTTAGTGACCTGAGTCCTGGGCATCGGAGCGGAACCGATAACGGCGCTGAGCACCGCGTCAGGTTTCACGGGCTTCATGAATGCCGCGTTCGGTTTGCGCTTCTTTTTTGCCACGCGCTTTTTGGCCTTGCTCTTCTTTACGACCCGTTTCTTCGTCTTACGTTTCTTTGCTGCCATTCTACCTCCCTCGGAAATGGTATTCTTAGAATGAATTTTACCTTAAAAGCAGTACCTTTGACCAGCTTTTTTTTACAAAAATCACCTCTACACCCCGGCGGAGGCCCGCGCTTCGCCCGAGGCATCCCCGGGAATCCGGCGCTGCCGTGACCACACCGTTGGGGAGGGGGGGGTATCGTGCCTGCCTTTGCCCTTGCGCTAGGACCGGCCAAGATCCTATTCTCTCCTCCATGATAACAAGACTCTTCTCCTGGCTGGGCGGGGAATTTATCGCCCTCTCGACGGAGGGTAGCCCCGGTGAAAGCGCCGCCGAGGCGGCGCAGGGGATCTTCACACGTTTCGATGAAACGCTCCGTGGCCTCGGTCTCACCCTGGAGTGCGCGGTGAGAACCCGGCTGTGGACGACGGATCGTGAGAGCCGGGACCGCGCCAGCGACGTGCGGTTCAAGCGCCTGTCCGGCGCCGCGCGCGCGTCCAGCTCCAGTTTCATCGCGCCCGACCGATTCCAGTCCGACGCCCGGGTTGCCCTGGACATGATCGCCATGAAGCCCCCGCGACCGGGCGGGCGCAAGACTGTCGTAGAGTACGATCCGCCGAAGCGCCCCTGCCGTTACGTCGCCGTCGACGGTTTCGTTTTTCTAACGGGGGAGGAATCCAAAAAAGCCCTGCGGCCGGTTCTTGCCGATCAATGGAGGGAAATCTATTCTCTGCTCACGGACACCCTGGCCCAGGCCGGGGCCTCCTGGGCAGAGACCGCCCGGGTTTCCTGTTTTCTGCACCGCTCCCAGGACCCCGCGGCCCTGCGGGCCATGATGGCAAATGACGTGAAGACTGAGATCCCGTTTATGGAAATCGCCTGGGTGGACGACTACGCCCTGCCGGGAGGCCTCCTGGAAGTGGAGGTCACCGCAAAGAGGCGCTGATGCCGCACCCGCTATTCTCCGATGATTTTCACCAGAACCCGCTTGCGCCGGCGCCCATCGAATTCCCCGTAAAAGATCTGCTCCCAGGGCCCGAAGTCCAGGTTGCCGCCGGTCACGGCAACCACCACTTCCCGCCCCATGACCTGGCGCTTCATGTGGGCGTCGGCGTTGTCCTCCCCGGTATCGTTGTGGCGGTAGCCTCGCACCGGCTCGTGGGGCGCCAGTTTTTCCAGCCACTGGGAGTAGTCGTGGTGCAGTCCGGGCTCGTCGTCATTGATGAAGACCGAGGCGGTGATGTGCATGGCGTTGACCAGGACCAACCCCTCCCGCACGCCGCTTTCGCGCAAGCATTCCTCAACCTGCGGCGTAATGTTGACGAAGGCCACGCGGGTTGGCGTTTGGAACAAGAGCTCTTGGCGGTGGGTCTTCATGTTGCATCCCCTAGTCTTTGCCCTCTCCCCATATATCTTTGAGACGCTGGTCGCGGCCGCAGCCGTAGCGGTAGAAGGTGTACCGGACCGGGTTCTTCCGGTAATAGTCCTGGTGGTAATCCTCGGCCGGGTAAAACGCCGAGGCGGGCGTGATCTCCGTCACGATGGGGCGGTCGAAGCGGCCGGATTTTTCCAACGCCTCTTTGGAACGCTTTGCCAGGGCCTGCTGCCCCTCGTTGTGGTAAAAGATTCCCGAGCGGTACTGCGTCCCGAAATCGCAGAACTGCCCGTTGGCTTCAACGGGATCGATATTTCGCCAGAAGACTTCCAGCATTTTCTCGTAGCCGATCTTTTTGGGGTCGTAGCGGACCTGAACGGCTTCCGTGTGCCCCGTGTTGCCGGAGGAGACTTCCTCGTAGGTCGGGTTCTTCTTGTGACCGCCTGTGTACCCGGAGGTGGTCGACAAGACCCCTTCAAGCTCGTCGAAGGGATGCTCCATGCACCAGAAGCAACCGCCGGCAAAGGTCGCCGTGGCGAGTTTCTCGTCGCCGCCCGGGCCGGCGGCGGCGCCGAGCCCGTTTCCCGTCCAGGAGAACAGGACTGCGAGCGAGATGAACAGGGCCGGCCTAAGAATGGCCAAGGGCCAAGGCGTAACCCGTCTCACAGAACCCCCTCCCCCGTGGCGACGCAGCGAAAGCCAAAGTAGGCGTGTCCCATCTGCGCGCGGGAGGGATCGACCACCTCCCGGGACGTAGCCGTCAGCCCCTCGGGGCCACTGGCGGAGTTACCGCCACGGGCGACGAGGTAGCCCCCCGAGGACAGCTCTTCACGCCCGTCCTTGGGGTCGTAGGGGTAAGCGCGGTGCAGGGAACGGGTCCATTCCCACACCTGGCCCGCCATGTCGAGCACCCCGTAGGGACTGGCGCCGTCGGGGAATTGCCCTACGGGAACGGTTTCCCCGCGGTAGCCGCCGAAGAAGGCCAGGTCCGGCCGCGGCGGGTCATTGCCCCAGGGGTATAGACGCCGGTCTTTTCCCCGGGCCGCCTTCTCCCATTCCGCCTCGCTGGGGAGGCGCTTTCCCAGCCACTGGCAATAGGCCGCCCCTCCGTAAAGGCTCAGCTCCGCCGCAGGATAATTTTCCGCGCCGGCATCGGCGAGCCATCCGTCTTCGGTTTTGTGGATGCGCACGTCGGGGTCCTCCACGTCCAGGTACATCTCTCCTCTGGGTCCCGCGGGTCCCTTGACCCGGATGAATATGACGTACTCGCCGACGGTGACGAGGTTCCTGTCGATATAGAAGGACGGCAGGAACACCTCATGGGCCGGGCCCTCGTCTTCAGGACCGTCGTCGCGTCCCATGGTAAAAGGCCCCCCCGGGATAAAAACCATTCCGCTGTAGGGCCCGGAGGCTTGAGCCGCAACCGTGTGCGCTGCCCCCAGGGTCCACGCCGACATACACAGGTAAATCGCAACTAGCCTGCCGTTTAGCCTGTAAGCCATAACCCTTTCTCTTTCATTAAACGCATAAGATCAAGGCCCGGTTCCCACGGTGAGGTTGAATTGAAGCTAACTGGAGAATATGATCGGCGAAAAATTCAGGCAAGGTTTTTTGGGGAGGCCACAGATGCCCTACCGGACAGTAGGCAAACCCGTGCCGCGGGTTGAGGGGGTGGATAAGGTTACCGGCCACACGCTCTATGCGGCGGACCTCAACAGGCCGGACGCCCTTTGGGCAAAGGTTCTACGGAGCCCCATTCCCCATGGGCGCATCGTCAGGTTCGACGCTTCTCGCGCCGAACATGCGCCCGGCGTTCACGGCGTTTTGAGCGGCGCCGAGCTACCGCACATCCTTACCGGGCTACGCATGAAAGATATGCCGGTGATGGCCCGGGAACGGGTCCGCTACGCCGGCGAACCGGTGGCCGCGGTGGCCGCGGAAACACCGGAATGCGCAGAGGAGGCCCTCGGTCTCATCGAGGTCGAATACGAGGAACTGGACGCCGTCTTCGATCCCCTGGCAGCCATCAGGCCGGGGGCTCCACTCCTTCACGAGGACCGCTCGCTTTTCAAGAACGCGCCTCCCCTGGAAGTGGACCTCCCCAACATTCAATCCATCAAGGTATGGAAGCACGGGGACCTCGAAGCGGCTTTTCAAAAAGCCACCTGGATCTTCGAACATACCTTCCACACTCCGCTCACCCACCACGGTTACCTGGAGCCGCACGCCTGCACCGTCTATGCTTCCCCTTCGGGGGACGTGGAGATCTGGGCCTCCAACAAGGCGCCCTACGCGCTTCGCGACCGGCTGGCGGGGGAGTTCGATATCGCGCCGGAACGCATCAAGGTCCACGTCCTCTCCGTCGGGGGAGACTTCGGGGGCAAAACCTCCATGGTCGATGTTCCCATCTGCTATTTCCTTTCCAAACGCACCGGGAAGGCCGTCAGGATGGTTTTGACCTTCGCCGAGGAACTGACGGCGGCGGCCCACCGTCATCCTTCCATCATCACGCTTCGCACCGGGGTAACGCGGGACGGGAAACTCGCCGCCGTCGACGCCAGGGCCGTCTTCAGCGGGGGCGCCTACGCCGCGCTGAAGGCAAACCCTGAGGTGACGGTCATGGGCCCGAGACGGCTCGCCAGCACCTACCGCATCCCGGCCATCCACGTGGAGACCACCTGCGTTTACACGAACCAAGTCCCCTGCACCCAGTCCCGCACCCCCGGGAGCCCGCAGGTTGTCTTCGCCGTGGAATCTCAAATGGACATCATCGCCAGCGAACTGGGCCTGGACCGGATACAGTTTCGCCGGCAAAACCTGGTCCAGGATGGAGACCCCTCGCCCCTGGGACAGAAGTGGCAACACATCCTCGCCCTCGACGCCCTGGAAAAAGCCGTGAAGGTGTCGGGCTGGGGCCGCCGGCGGCCCTCGCACACCGGCTTGGGCATCGCCCTGTATGAACGGGCGGCCACGGCCAGCAAAGCCACTGCGTCTATTACCATCGACTCGGATGGCAGCGTGACCGTGCTCACCGGGGTCCCGGAGACGGGCCCTGGCATCCACACGGTCATCCAGCAAATCGTGAGCGAGACCCTGGGCATCCCCCCCTACGGCGTCAAGGTCCGGTTCGAGGATACGCACAGCTTGCCCTACGACCCTGGCACCGGCGGCAGCAAGTCGACGGTTTCCACGGGTCACGCCGCCTACCTGGCGGCGCGCGAAATCCTGGAGAAGCTCAAGGCCAGGGCGGCCAGGGAGCTCGGCTGCGACGCCGGAGAGGTACGTGCCGCCGGGGGGCAATTCACTGCACCAAATCGGAGGAAGATCTCCTTCAAGAATCTGGCCCTCGCCGCTGCAGAGGAAAACCTGGGGCCCATCTCACACCTCGCCTACTTCGAGCCCGGCGGCCAGCCATCCGTGACCTCTTTCGCGGCACAGGTTGCCGAAGTGGCGGTGGAGCCGGAAACAGGCCAGGTACGGGTCAAGCGTATCACCACAGTCCACGACTCCGGCGTGGTGATCAACACGCTGACCTATCAGGGCCAAATTGACGGAGGGGTCATCACGGGTCTCGGCCTCGGCTTGATGGAAGAGACTCCCATGAACGACGGACGCGTAACGACGGTAAGCCTGGGCGAGTTCAAAATCCCCACCTCCCGGGATATCCCCGCGCTGACCACCGTGCTGCTGGAAAGCCCAACCGGGCCCACTCCCTTCCAGGGCAAGGCCATCGCCGAAATCCCCAACGCCCCCACTGCCGCCGCCATCGCCAACGCCATTGCCGACGCCGCGGGCATCCGGCTCTTCGAGCTCCCCTTGAAGGCCGAGACACTCTACTGGAGCCTCAAACAGAGCCAGCGCCTCCGTTGACCCTGTCTTGCGGGCCCCCTCTTTTCCCGGGAGACGCCGAAGCGCCGCGGTCCCCGGCGGCGCGCGTCAAGGCGGGAGTATGTTATATTGAAACCATGCGGCAGCCGAGAGATCCAAGGAAGGCCTCCACCGTCATCCTCGTCCGGCCCCATGCGGAAGGAAAGTTCGAGGTCTTCATGACCCGGCGTCCCATGGAAATGAAGTTCCTCGGCGGGTTCTACGTCTTTCCGGGAGGGAGCATCGGCGAGGAGGACCACAGCCAGGCCGTCCTCAAGCGCTGCCGTGGATTGTCCCCCGATGAAGCCCGCAGCATCCTGGGGAACGAGCTCAGTCCCGAGATGGCACTGGCCCACTGGGTAGCGGCTATTCGCGAGCTTTTCGAGGAAGCGGGCGTGCTCCTCTGCGTGACGGAGGCGGGCCACCCCCTGGACATGGAGCAACGAAAGGTCCGGGAGCGGCTGGCTGAAAAACGCTTGGCCCTGGTGGAAGGCTCCCTGGACTTTCTCACCCTGCTGAAAACCGAGGGGCTCTATTGCGACGCCGGACGGGCGGTCTTTTTCTATCATCGGATCACGCCCGAGGTTTACTCCACGCGTTTCGACACCCGCTTTTACCTGGCTCGGCTTCCCGCCGGCCAAACCCCCCTGGCCCGCTCCGAAGAGGTCATCGACGGGCGCTGGATCACACCCGAACGCGCCCTGGAATCGTGTCACAGCGGGGACTTCCCCATTATCCCCCCCACTACCACCTCCCTGCAGACCCTGGCCGGCTTCGACTCCTGGCAGAGCCTTTGCGCCGAGTATCGCCTCCACTAGCCTCAATCCCGCGCCGGAGTCCTTGTTGCTCGCCGGCTCCCTTCGTTGGTATTCTAAATGGGAGTGCCGGCGACCCCACCTCCGGGGCATTACGCCCCGTGCTGCACCGCTGAGCGTCGTATCGGAACCGACCATGAATGCATCGAGCCCAACCCGGCGTGCCGCCTGTCCCGTCCCCCAGTCCCAGTGGGAGAACTGGACCGACGAGAAACTCCTGGACACAAGACTGTGCGACCTCGAACTCAAAATCGAGGGAACCGAGCTGGAGGAGCGCATCCAACAGGTCTACAGGGAGCTCGAGGCGCGGGGGATCTGTTTTCGCCCTTATGTCTGGCTCTCCGACGACTGGTTCACCCCCGACGGCATTCCCGGCATCGCCGTTCCCTTTTACATGGCCCATCCCCGATTGGCCCGGCTGGAATTGAAAGAGATGTTCGAGGTCGAAGGCGGCACCCCGGAGTGGTGCCTGCGCATCCTGCGCCATGAAACCGGCCATGCCATTGAGAACGCCTACCTGCTGCGCCGGAGGCGCAAACGGCAGAAGCTTTTCGGAAAGTCCTCCCAGGACTACCCCGAGTACTACGCGCCCAAGCCTTACAGTAAGAGCTTCGTCCTGCACCTGGACTCCTGGTACGCCCAGAGCCACCCCGACGAGGACTTCGCGGAGACCTTTGCCGTGTGGCTGAACGCGGATTCCCATTGGAAGGAACGCTACGCGGGCTGGCCGGCCCTGCGAAAGCTCGACTACATGGATTTTCTCATGAGGGAGATTGCCGGGAAGGCACTCCTGGTCACCACCACCAAGCACCTCGATCCGGTCTCACAGCTGCGCAAGACCCTGCGCGAGCACTACCGGAAAAAACGCAAGCACTACGGCCTGGAACACCCCAACTTCTACGATCGCGACTTGCGCAGGCTCTTTTCCAACGAGAAGGAGTTTCGCACCAACGCCACAGCGGCCTCGTTCCTGGAACGGATTCGCCGGGAAGTCCGGCGCAAGGTGGCCGGCTGGACGGGAGTGTACCAGTACACCATCGACCAGGTTCTCACCGATATGATCGATCGCTCTCGCGAGCTAAAGCTCCATCTGGTAAACTCCGAGGATCAGACCAAACTGGACTTCACCGTCCTTCTCACGGTGCAGACCATGAATTACCTCCACAGCGGGCGCCATCGGCTGGCCCTATGAAAAAGTTGCGCGTGATGGTGCTGATGCACGAGGACCTGGTGCCCCCCGAGGACGTTTCCGGGGAGGACGTGGCCGCTGCGGAGTGGAAAACCGAGTACAACGTGGTATCCACCCTGCGTGAGATGGGACACGACGTGCTGCCCCTCGGTGTGCGCAGCGATCTGGAGGTCATCCACCGGACCATCGCCGAGTGGAAACCCCATATCGCTTTCAACCTCCTCGAAGAGTTCGACGGCGTGGCCGTGTACGATCAAAACGTCATCGGCTATCTTGAACTGCTGGGCCTGCCCTACACCGGCTGCAACCCCAGGGGACTGATGCTGGCGCGGGACAAAAGCCTCTCGAAGAAGATCCTCGCCTATCACCGCATCCTCTGCCCCGAGTTCACCTTCTTTCCCATGGGTCGCCCGGTACGAAGGAGCAGGCGGCTCTCTTTTCCCCTCATCGTGAAATCCGTCTCTCAGGAGGCTTCCCTGGGTATCTCCCAGGCCTCCATCGTTACCGACGACGAGAAACTCGGAGAGCGGGTCGCCTTCATACACAACAGCATCGGCACCGACGCCATCGCCGAACGCTACATCGAGGGGCGCGAGCTCTACGTGGGCGTCCTGGGCAACATGCGGCTGCGGGTATTTCCGGTCTGGGAGCTTTATTTCGGCCAGATGCCCAACGAGGTGCAGCCCATTGCCACGGCCCGGGTCAAATGGAATCCCAAATACCAGGAAAAATACGGTATCAGCTCCGGCGTGGCCAAGGACCTTCCCGGCGCTATGCTGGAAGCGATCCAGCATCTCGCCAAACGTATCTACCGCGTGCTCAACCTGAGCGGCTACGCCCGCATCGATCTCCGCATGGACGCCGTGGGCCGGGTCTTCGTCCTGGAGGCAAACCCCAACCCCGAGGTGGCCTTCGGTGAGGACTTCGCCGAGTCCGCCGAGATGGACGGCATCGACTACCCAACCCTGCTGCAGCGCATCCTCAATCTGGGGCTCGGCTGGAGACCCGACCGCTTGGGCTGACCCCAAAGGCATCGCAGCGCGCCAATAAACAATTCACGGGACCCCACCGAATATCCAGATATTTTTCGGTTTTCAACCCGCCTTTCCTCTTGTTTGACAACGTGGTGTGAGAAAGGTTACAGATGAGGTTAATGAGGGGAACGGCGAAAGAGATTCGCCTTCCCTTCGCGCATTGCGGCAACGGGGTTTGCTGCGGAGGTTTGGAATATGCTTGTGAAAATGTCCCAGGGAGCAACCCCTGACCAGATCGAGGCAGTGGAAAAGAAGCTCCACGACTGGGGCTATAAAACCGGCAAAATGGAGGGCGAACAGATCACCCTCATCGGAGCCTATGGGGACATCAGCCGTCTGCCCCAGGAAGAGCTCCGGGAAATGAGCGGCGTCGACACCCTGATACCGATTTCGCGCTCCTACAAACGGGCGGCGCAAAAGGGTAGCCCGGGCAATCCCATCTACCAAACCGTGAAAATCGGGAAGATCGAGGTGGGCGGCAGCGACCTGACGGTGGTCGCCGGCCCCTGCTCCGTGGAGAGCGAGGCCCAGGTCATGGAGGCCGCTCGCATGGTGAAGGAAGCCGGCGCCAGGGCCCTGCGGGGCGGCGTGGTGAAATACCGCTCCAGCCCGTACAGCGGCTGGGAAGGCATCGGGTCCAACTCGGAGGAGGCGCTGCGCAACGGCTTGAAGCTCATCGTCAAGGCAGGAAAGGAGTACGACCTGCCCACGGTGGTGGAGATTCTGGACCCCGCCGATGTCGCCATCTACGAAGATATGGGAGTGGACTGTATCCAGGTGGGCGAGCCCAACTCGAAGAACCAGGCGCTCCTGAACCGATTGCGCGACACGCGGCTTCCCGTGATCCACAAGCGGGGCAATTCCCTCGACGTCGAGGCCTACCTCCTCTGGGTCGAGCGTACTATGTCCGGGGGGAAGGAAAACATCATCCTCTGCGAGCGGGGAATCTTCAGCGCCAACAAATACACCCGCAACACCCTGGATCTCGGCGGCATCGCCGCCCTGCACCACCAGCTTTCCTGCCTGCCCATAGGGGTAGACGCCTCCCATGGAACCGGCATCCGCGACCTGGTCCATTCCATGACCCTGGCCGGGATCATGGCGGGGGCCTCGCTGGTCCTGGTGGAAGCCCATCCCAATCCGCTCATCGCCAAATCCGACGGCTTCCAGGGACTGTTCCCCGAGCAGCTCACCCAGCTTGTCACCGCCTGCAACGAAGTCTGGAACCTGCGCCGGCGCATCGATTCTCTCTACACTCCCAGCGTGAAGCTGGAGCACGACTACCAGGCCCGGGCGGCCAGCGACAAGAAGCGCTTCTTCGGTCCATCGTAAAAGCGGCTCCTGATCAGGCTCACGGTCGTTCGGAGCGCCGTGGCTTCAACCGGAACACCGGGGATCATTCATGCGGGTCCATTTTCTCGGTTGTGGGGACGCCTTCGGCAGCGGGGGAAGAAACCACAGCGCCTATCTCATCGAAGCGTCCGAACGCCTGGTCCTCCTCGACTGCGGACCCACCGCGCTTCTCTCCATGAAGCGGGCCGGTCTCGATCCGCGCCGCCTGGATGCCGTTTTTTTGAGCCACCTCCACGGCGACCACTTCGGCGGCCTTCCCTTTTTTTTCCTGGAGTTCCTCTACGGCGAGCCGCGTGTCGAGCCGCTGCATATCGCCGGCCCTCGGGGCACCGAGGAGCGCGTGCGCGCGCTCGCCGAGTGCATGTATCCCGGGAGCTCGGGTCCGAGACAACTTCCCCCCACCCGGTTCCACGTCCTCGAGCCTGGAAAGCAAACGACCGTCGCGGGCATCGAAGTCTTTCCCTTTCCGGTCCCCCATCAGACACGCCAGGTCTCACTGGGGCTTAAAGTTCGCTGCGACGGGAAACAGGTTCTTTTCTCGGGCGACTCCGCCTGGACCGACCTCTTTATCACCCATTCCCGGGGCGTAGATCTCTTTATCTGCGAGAGCAGCTTCTACCAGGGCGACGACCCCGCCCACATGAGCTACGAGACCGTCAAGGAGAAGCTCCCGCAACTGGCGTGCAAGAAACTCGTTCTCACCCACATGGGAGAAAAGATGCTCTCCCACAGAAATGAAATTCCCGAGCAAACCGCCGAAGACGGCATGGTGGTGGAAATCTAGGAGGGCCAGGAATGGAGATCATCAAAGCCAGCTTTCGCAACGTCAAAGGGATTCCGCCGGGCGGGCTTTGCGTCGGCGTCCACCGGGCCGGCGCCATGCACATGAAGATGGTGGAAAAATACGGCGAAGGCCTCGCCGTCTGGTCCCTGCGCCCCGATCTTGACTTTGTCGCCTTCAAAAAGGAAGGACTCGGCCAGCAGGGCATTCGGGCCACCGGCGACATCGAATCGATCCACCGCACCGCGGGAGAGAAGCTGATCTACGGCGTGCGCGGTGCCCCGCCGGAAGTGCGCCGCAAAGCCCAGGAACAGGGCCTCGAGCTTTTGGCCGACGCCACCTGCCCCTTTGTTGTCGAACAGGAAAAGGCCGAGGTCGCGCTTCTCAAGGAGGGGTTCAACCTGGTGGTGCTCAGCAGCCGCACCCACCACGGCATCCCGCGCCTCCTGGGCATCGCCCGGGATGCCGGGCGCGAGGTTTTCATCGTGGAAAAGGAAGAGGATGTCGATGAGATCCGCCTGACCCGGTTCGAGCCCGTGGGGGTCATCGTGCAAACCACCTTCTGGATGGAGTCCTACAAGAAGATCATGGCCCGCATCCTGGAGCGCTTCTCCAACGTGCGCATTCGCAACACGGCCTGCATCGATTCCTACCAGCGCCTCCCCGAAGTGGAAAAACTGGCCAGAGAGGTCGAGGCCGTGGTCGTGGTGGGATGGACCGAGGGCATGACCAGCCGCATGGTGGAAGTGGCCCGGACGTTTAACCCCTCCGTCCATAAACTTGAGAAGGTGGAGGAACTGCAATTGGACTGGTTCCGGGGAAAACAGAAAGTCGGCGTCATCGGGGCCAACGAGACCCCCGACTGGATGGTGGACGAGGTCGTGGAGCGCATCCGGTCCATGTCGGCGTGATTTCCAGACCATGCCAATTATCACGTTCATGCCTTCGGGCAAGAGCTTTGACGTCGACGCCGGAACCACCGTCCTCACCGCCGCCGTACGCAACGGAATCCACCTGCCCCACGATTGCACGGAGGCCATCTGCGGCACCGACAGGGTCAAGGTCCTGAACGGCGCCGCGAACCTGAGCGCGAAGACCGACAATGAGGACCTCACCCTCGGCATGCTGAACGCCGGCCCCGAGGAGCGCCTCGGCTGCGTGGCCGAGATCAACGGCGACGTGACCGTGGAGATCCCCACCTGAGTTCGCTGAGCAAACGCGATCCCCTGAGACCGTGGCCCAGAAATATCCCGCGCTCCCGCACACACCTGGGGCCGGACCGCTTCAGTTTACGGACCCGATGGAATCCCCCAGGCAGCGAATGCCCCAACGCGTTATTCCAATCCCCGGGCGAGACATCAGGACTCCACGACAAGGATAATGGAATCTCCGCGCCGGACTCCCTTGACCCTTTGTTGAACTAAATGCCGGGATCAAGTAGGTTTCGTGCAGAATACGAGGAGCGGAAGGCCGGCGGGGGGGGCGTGTCGGGATTGCCTTTTGGGAACGATTCGTTGTTTTAACACGGCTCCGATCGACGGGAGGGGATCATTGGTTGTTCGAGGAGACTGGGCTCCTGACTTTGTCCTGCCACGGCAAGACGGCACACCGATCCGCTTCTACGGGTGGGCCGGCGGCAGGGCAACGGTTCTGTTCTTCTTTGGGGCGAACGACAGCGACGAGACATGGGAAACGCTTGTTTGGTTTTCTACGGCCTTGAGCAAACAAAAACTATCGCTTTTTGCCCTGAACCATTGTGCCCCTGCAACCAACCAGGGGCATGCAAGCCATTTCGGGATTTCCTTCCCCATACTCTCAGACGCCGAAGGTTCGGTAGCCTCGTCGTACGGCGCCGATCCCAGTAAGAGCATGGTCCTTGTCGTTCTCGGTCCCAACCTCAGGGTGTTAGACGTGCACCCGTTCCTGAGTCGAGAATCTTCCCTGCAGAAAATCCTAGGCGCCGTAAAAGGGATTGCGCGGCCCGAGCCCGCGGAGATCACTATGCAAGCGCCGGTACTCTTGGTTCCGGAGGTGCTCGAAAGGGAATTCTGCAGGCATTTGATCGAAGTCTGGCGAACTCAGGGTAATATGGAAACCGGGGTGGAGTCCTCTAGTGAGGGCCGCCGCGGGGACGCTGTTATTCCCGGGACTAAGCACCGGCGGGATCATGAAGTGACAAACGGCTCACTACTCCGGCAGCTTACCTGGCGAGTCGGACGTCGGGTCATGCCGGATATTCATAAGGCATTTTCATTCCAGGCCACACGCTTCGAAGGATTCAAAATCGGTTGCTACGATGCCCTAACGAGAGGGTTTTTTAGTGCCCACCGTGACAATTTAAGTTCGAGGACAGCCCATCGTCGCTTCGCCCTCAGCTTGAATCTTAATGATGGATATGAGGGCGGACATCTCCGGTTTCCAGAATACGGTCCTTATCTCTATCGCCCTGAAGCCGGGGGCGCCATTATCTTCTCCGCATCCCTTTTACATGAGGTCCTCGAGGTGACCAAAGGGCGGCGCTTCGTCCTTCTCTCCTTTTTGTATGGGGAAGAGCAGGCCCGAGCACCAACCGAGCGGTGACACCCTTGACCGCTTCCGGGGAAGAACGTTATAAGGATGCCGCTTTCTTCAAGGGAAAAGGTCATGGATTTTGAACTGACACCGGAGCAGCGGCGGCTGGTCGAGCGGGTGGACGCCCTCGTCAAAGAGCGCATCGCCCCCCGCGCCGCCGACTACGACCGCTCCATGGAGGTTCCCGCCGAGGACATCCGGGACCTCCACCGCGAAGGATGGCTCCTCGCCAACCTGGAGAAGAGATACGGCGGTCTCGGCTACGGGCTTGACGGCGACGATCCCCTGGCCTTCTTCCTCCTTATCGAACATTTAGCTCACGGGAACCCGTCCACGGCCCACTGCTTCCAGGTGCATAACAACGTGGTCATGATGGTGAACGCCATGGCCTCCGAAGAGCAGCGAAAACGCTGGCTTAAGCCCACCGTCGAGCGCGGCGCCCTGCTGGTGGGCGCAGGCGCCGAGCCCCACGGGAGCACGCCTACCACGGCGACCCGCGCAGCGGGCGGCTACGTGGTGAACGGCACCAAGCACTACGCCACCAACGCTACAATGTCGGAGTGGATCTGGGGCGGCAGGATGGCCTTTGAAAGCAAATACGGCGTCCTCGGCTTGATGGTCCGGCGCGACAACCCCGGCCTCAAAATCGACGCCTCGGTTTGGCAGCCGACGGGGATGAAGGCCTGCGTGAGCCCGTGGGTCCATTTTGAAAACTGCTTCGTCCCCGAGGAAGACACCATCGGCAGCCTCGGGCAATTCCAGAGCGAAAACTGGCTGGGAAAGATCAACTTCGCCTTCTCGGCCAACTACCTGGGCTCCGCCCAGGCCATGTACGATTGGGCCGTGGACTACGTGCGCGAGCGGGGCACCGGGAAGGACCCCTACCGCCAGCTAAGGGCGGGGGAGCTTAAAAGCTTGATCGAAGCCTCCCGGCTCCTTCTCTACCGGGCCGTCACCCTTTACAAGAAAGACCGGCACAAGGCCATGGTCGAGGCCCACGGCGCCAAGTGGATGGTCAAGGAAACTCTTCAGAAGGTCATGTGGGGCGCGGCGGAGCTTACCGGCTCCACGTCGCTCTTCACCAAGTATCCCCTGGAGCGCTTCTACCGGGACATGCACGTCCACATGCTCCACGGCCGCCACGACGTGGCCGCCCAGATCGTCGGCGCCGCCGAATTCGGCGAGCCGTATGATGTGAACCGGACGCATTGAGGTGTAAACGTGGAACCACAACAAACAACAAAAGACTCTACCCCATGACCGCCCCCCTGATTAGAAGGAGCCGAGAGTTTCCGAGGCTCAAGAGGCCATCTTTGACCAACCCAAGGCCACCGACCGTATAGTAGTAAGCCTAGTAGTAAGCCGTGGCAACGTCCAACGACCGGCCCTTGTACTCGGCCAGGAGACCGGTCAGGATGTCCGCCAGGCGGTGGGTCAGGTTGTCGATGACGTAGGGAAGCTTCACTAGCGAAGGAGTGTCGAAATCACTGCCGCTAAACAAGATGCGGGTCCGCTACACCGTCGGGCTTGGAGGATTACTTTTTGGACTCCTTTTCACCCTTTTCTGTCTCAGCCAGCTCTCGCTCCAGCTCCTCCAATGGCGGCAAGATCTTATTTATCGCCTCTTTAACCTTGGGCAAGTCATCCTGTACAATTTCCCATACGCGGTTTAAGTCGACCCCTTCGTAGGCATGAATCAGGACGTCTCGAAAGCCGGCCATAAGACGCCATGGAATTTCCGGGTGACCTTTGCGGTACGCTGCGGGCACCCGCTTGGCTGCCTCGCCGATAATCTCGAAATTCCGGATCACCGCGTCCTGAATTAAGGAATCGCTGAGAAACTCTTTCTCGCCGTCCTCCGTGTAGCGCTCGATTTTTTGCGCACACTCCAGGATGTGGGCGAGGTAGACGCGCGGATCCTTCTTCATATCGGCCTGGCTTCTCTCAGGATTCGTCGACGGAGCAGCCAATAAAGGCCGTTTGTAGTGACCACGTCCACCCGCCGCCCGAGAAGTCCTTCAAGCTCCTCGACCAGCCCCGCAGGAAACCACGGGGTCGTCTTTTCTGTCGTATCGACTAGTAGATCTATATCGCTGGCTTCAGTAGCCTCTCCATGAACCACAGAGCCAAAGACCCGGACATTTCGCGCTCCATGTTTTTCAGCTATTCGAAGGATCTCTTCGCGTTTCTCCCGTAGGAGATCTTCAATCCGCGCTGTCTTTTCATTTCGCGCCATTTTGATGCCTCAGCCAAAATATGTAGGTGGCCTCGCCGAAGCTTCTCACCTCTCCAAATATAACAGGGTTAGGCGGTTAAAACCAAGCGACCGGAGAGCTCCGCCAAACCGCCGTTCGACTACTTCAGATATGCAATAATTCATCTATTCCACGAACTTCTACACACAGAATATACTTATGAGAACCGGACACAGGGCACGCGATTAGATCGCAGCCCGAAAAGCCAAAAAACATCCTCTGCCCTTTTCCTTTCCCATATTCTATCCGTGAAATGCTGTAAACTGTCCCCGGAAATCCTTCAGCCCCTAGTCGGTTCGTCCAACCGGTGCAAGATCTCCTTCAAGTCTCCCGGACTCTTTGAAAACGCCCATCTCCACCTTCCAAATTCCCCTTGCTCATTCACCGCCTTTACCCACTCGTCCAGGGAAGTCCGCTTGGTCTTGTCCTGATCGCCTTCCTGCCCCTTGGTTTCCAGCACGAGCATCGCCCCGTTTTTTAATCGGATGAGGAAATCAGGCCGGTACTTGTGAACCACGCCCTGGTAGATGTAGAGCACCTCAAAACCCAGGTGATCGTTCTTCACCCACGCCGCAACATTCTGGTCTCGGTCCAGCTCGAAGGCTTCCGTGGCCTCCCACGCGCTGTCATAGACACAGAAATTGATGTGGGATCTTTCGGTGTACTCGCACGGCTTTCCCGTGAACCAGGTCCTCATGTCGCCCGTGGAGAGAATAGGCTTATCGCCGAGACCTTCGTGACATCAGGCTTCCCCTCTATGATCGGCGCCATCTGCACCAGCATGGGGGTTTCATAGGCATTGCGAGGCAGAAAAGGAACCTCTTTGATGCCTTTGCTTACCCTCTAACGGCTTGACTTCGACGACTCTCCTGCCCTATTTT
>Ga0326597_10003230_pt1 | contig 23711 bp, 23 predicted proteins | sample RVTome_12_FD_203789 | JGI IMG/M metagenome (GOLD analysis project Ga0326597, IMG submission 203789) | Soil microbial communities from uranium-contaminated site in the Upper Colorado River Basin, Wyoming, United States - RVT100D185 | ecosystem: Environmental > Terrestrial > Soil > Contaminated >... | reverse complement strand
GTGAGGGTGGTCTTTGGTCTTTGGTCTCTAAATTTAGTCTTTGGTATCGCCGGTCCATCCTCTGGGACGACAGACGAAAGACTCAAGACTAGAGACAGCGCCCACGCTCACGGGCGCGGTGCCGGAGCCGGTCTTGCGAACCGCGCCGCGTCAATCTCGACGTTCGGCTGCACGTCGCTCAGCTCGATGGTCATCTGCATGTAGGTCTGGCTCTCGGTCCGACGAAACGGAACGCGGACCCCGGCGACGTCACGGTAGTCGGCGTAATCAATCTGCGTCGGGACAAACCCGACCGGCGTCTGCGTCCAGCGCACCAGCCGCACCAGTAGACCCGACTCGCCGAAGGACAGGTTCACGACCGGCTGTCCCGCGTCCGTTCCCTGGACAACCATGACCTCCTCATCGCCGAGAACCGCGCGACCGACCCGCCACTCACTGAATGCGTTCCGGATGCCGGCCGGAAACCATAGCATCGCTTCGAGTCGGGCACGATCCAGATTGCCGGCGCTGAGCGTGAGCAGCGGTAGCGGGGTGTATGGCCCCGCCATCCACCCGTTGCGGCCGTCGTAGGTCCTGACGCTGTCTCCAGCAGACAGATGGACGAGCGTGGTGTGCTGATTGGGAGCCTTGGCGGAGATCTCCACCGGCACCTTCGCGAACGATGTATCAAACCCGGAATACGTTCCGGTGGCGACAAAGCTGGAGAGCCCGGCCAACCGCTCCGCGCCTCCGAGCGCCTCGAGGTACCGATCAAACACCTGATCGGCGGACACCGTTGGATCCGTGGGAAAATCTCGAGCATTCGGATCTTCAAGAGGCGTACCGTACTGCAACGCAAGATTCGGATCGCTCCGCGGACTCTGGTTCCCGCTGTGACAGGTGAAGCAGGTCACGCGTGGCTCTCCGCCGAAGTAGGTCTTGTTGATCGTGTTCATCATCACGATCATCTGTCGCGCGCGCTGGATTCTCGGGGTTCCCTCGGCGAAGGCGGACCTGTTCAGGGGCGCGGACGACGCGTGGCAGTAGGTGCAGTCGTTGCCCATGGCATTGGCGAACATGCCCATCGACTCCAAGAACGTGTCGACCGGAATGCCCTTGAGCAGGACGACGCTCTTGAAGACCTCTTCGGCCATCGTCGGGATGTCCTGCGCGTTCTGGGCCTGCCGCGCCTGACCGGTCGCGGCACCGAGCAGACACGCGACGGCGATTGCCGTCGCACCAAGGAACGTTCGCCTCGATCCGATCTTCATGTCGTGTCCCTATGCGTGATGTGAGTCCAAGAGGAGGAGTCGCAAGCGGGGCGTGGGCACAAGTGGCACTGAGCGTGGACCGGAGAGCCGGAACGCGCGTCCCGGATCCCTCGGTCTACTTGTTGAACGGATTCTGGTGGCCACCCGCGACGCCGTACTGGTTGTTCTCCTGACAGATGTACTCCATGATCTCGTCGCCGGGAGGGCTGAGCCGGGCGTTGAACGAGACCGTGAATGGCCTGGAGAACGCCCCGGGATCGTCGATCGTCACCGTGTTGACCAGGCGTTCGAGAGCCGGCCGCGTCCACCGCTCGATGGTGTGCAACTGCTCGGTATGCGGGGTCCCTTTGCGATCGAACCAGAACTTGTCGTTGAAGCCAACGGTGTCGATGACGAGCGTGTCCTTGCCTTCCCACGAGCCGATCGAGTGGCCGAACCAGGTCGGGTCGAGAAACTCCGGATGCCCGCGGCCATCCATGAAGACCTGCCGATAGCTGTGGATGTTCCCCTCATGCACGATGAACATGTGCGTAGGCGCCTTGTGAGTGTAGTTCGCCACGAACCGGAACGGATACGGCGTGGATCGCGGCACGCCCATGGGCATGCACCACAGATGCGGGTCGTCCGTTTCGTGCTGTGCCCGCTCCACCATCAACGCAATCGATGAGGGCAGCAACGGAAGCGTCTCGCCCTGCTTCAGCCCCTGCGCAATGTCGCCGACAGGACCGCCGCCAGACCAGACGCCGTCCAGATCAACCGTGCCATCGGGCAGTCTCGGTGTCGGGCCTGTGGGCGTGGGGGCACGATACTCGACTCGCTGCCCCAGCGCACCGAGCTCGCCCAGCGGGCCATCGTTGGCACCACCATCGCCCTGCGCCTGCGCAAGCACAGGGAGCGCCATCGCAACGATGCCGGTGACGACGAACAGCTTCCGAACGCGGCCCTCCACGCCTCTACTGTCCCCCGCCAGGAGCGCCATCATCGGCCGCGCCGGCAAACAGCGACCGCCCATCGGCCGTCACGACCGTGCGGACATTCCCCATATTGGGGGCAACCTTGGCGGCATACCCTTCGACGGCCACCTCATCACCCACCTTCAGCGTCCGGCTCGTCCAACCGTTGCGCGACAGGGCGCTCGGGCTGGCCAGTTCCAGGTTCCAGGTCGCGACCGCCCCAGCCCCGTCGATGACATCGACGTAGAAGCGGACATGGGGATTGGTCCATTCGACCTTCGACACCGTCCCCTTGAAGCTGAACGTCTTGTCAGCCGTGTACTCCGTCGTGAACGAGTGATGAGCGACGAGCGCCGCCCCCGAACTCAGCAGACCGAGACAGGCGACCAGCAACCCAATTTTCACTTTCATCGAACACCTCCACCGTGTTTCCGCAGTATAGCTCAGTCATTTTACGCATGACAGGCGAACGAGGGTGACCGGGCGCGTATTCGGGCAGGCAACCAGCACTCCAGCACTCGGTCAGAACTGGAGAACGTTTTCCAGATAACCAAAGGTCATCGTCTGTCCCGCGAACGCCGGACGCACGACACCGCCGCCCCGGATCACGCCCACGTATCCGTTGATCGACCAGCCCGGGGCAATCGCGTAGTCAGCCGACCCTTCCACAACGCTCCCCAGGTTCGAAGCGCCGTTCGCGGGACGGGTGCCGAAACCGAATATGGTCCCCCGGTTCTGTGTCGCGCCGCTACCGAAATACCAGGCATCGCGCGGCGACGCGAGGCCGATGCGGTGAACATCCAGACCTACGCCGACGGACGGCGTCGGGCGCAGCAGCGCCTGCACGAACAGGTCGGTGTTATTCATCTGGTTGTAGCTTGCGGTCTGCGCGTACCGCCGGACCGTGGGCAGCATCTGGAAGAAGGTGCCGTGTCGATCGTCGGCGGGATCGGCGTCTCCCGATGCGCGCAGATACCCGGCGCGCACCCAGGGCCGCGCCGGCAATTCGGCCCACTGATGTCCAACCTCGGCGGCAACGCTGAACGCGCGGTGGGTCTGGCCGAACCACGTGCCCGTCTGCCCGGCGAACCAGAGCAGGCCATCCCACTGACGGCCATCGCGCACCGCCGAGGCGGCGACCAGTGTCGTCCCCAGGGTGGCGATGCCGACATCGGCCTTCGCGGTGGAGCGTCCGCTGTTGTCCGGCCGGTCGGCGACCTGCCGGTCATCGTCGTAACGATACGCAAACAGCTGCCACTCGACGTGGGGAAGCGCCGTCTCCGGCTTGAATGTCACGCTGGCGCCGAACAGGCCGACGTCCTTCATCATCCGGCCGGCCTCCTCCTCGAAGCCCCCCTGTGTCGGCTGCAGGGCGAACGCCGTCGCGCTCCATGCCGGCCGCACCGCATCGACGCGCACACCATCGAATCCGCGCTGATACAACGACCAGCCGAATTCGCCGATCAGACGCGCCTCGACGCGCTGGAGCTTCACGGCCTCGATCTTCGGGTCGCCAGATTCGGCCTCCCCGCCTGACGAATACGGCATCCGCCCGACCTGCACGCGCAGTCCCGCAGGCAGGTTCAGGCGCAGGTTCAGGTAACGCAGGTAGACCTGATGACTGTCCGAGCGACCGGCGTGGCCGTAGTACACCGCGCCAAGCCCGAGCGGTCCCGGACCAACGGCGGCGCCCGGCAGCCAGCCGAAATGGACGTACTGCAGCGCCGCCGTCGCCTCGTACCGGGGGGTCGCCCGGCGGACACCGACCTGCAGCCGATTGGCCGCGTAGGCATAGTCGTTGTCACCGCCGCCCGCAAAGGGCTCGAAGAACCGCCACAGCTCCGTGCGGGTCCAGTTACTGGCGCTCCATGTGGTGGAAGCGTTTGCGGGGGGCGGGGGATTTGATTGCACCTGACCGCCGGCGGCCGACGTGGCACACACGACCAGCGCCATGAGCGCCGCAGACGTTCGCAGGCGGTCCGACCGCCTAGAAAACTTGACCGCCGGATTTCCAACCAATTGCGTCAAGTTTTCTCGCCCCGCGGAGCGGGGCAAAAAGATACTGCCACTCGCGAGGCGGAGCCACATGCTCGACGGTCCGAGGCGGAGCGTCGTTGCCCTGGTCAGCGTTCGAAACACGGCCGGCACAGGAGATTACGTGGCGCAGTCAGTGACAGACGTTATTGGACAAGCCGACGCTGAACGCGCCGATGCCGGTATTGGTCGCGCGCACGTACCTGATCTCGCGGTCTTCCAGGTCGACAATCGCCACCTCGGGACTGTCGCGGAACGCGACGTACGCCGTTCGCCCGTCGACCGAGCCTTGCGCGTCAAGAGGGGTGTGAGTGAACTCGCCCGATTTGACGACGGCCCGCCTGATATTGTCGTAAATGAAGTACCGGCGGTTCTCCGAACTCGCAAGCAGGTTCAGGCGATCGAAACGTCCGACGGTGACGAGATCGATGCCCTTGCCAATGATCGTGTCGTCGTGCTGTTCGAAGCGGTTCTGCTCGATCGACACGAAGCGGCCCGATTCCTTGTCCATCATGTACAAGAACAATCCCTCAGGCGTGGTGTACGGTCTGGCGGGAGCCGCGCCGACGTCGAAGGTACGATAGACGACCTTCGAGAACGCATTGAGGGAATATACCTCGCCGGTGGTTTCGTTGGCGACGTACACATAGCGCCCGTCGACGCTGCGGCTCGGCGCCGAGAGCACCTGATCCGCCGCATCCGTCACGGGCGTTTCGACGGTCTTCCGGAGTTTGGTGTCGATCACGCCAATGGCGCCCGTCCTGCTGTTGCTGAAAAAAATATCGACCTCGTTGGGATCGAACAGCACATCCCGCGTCGGCGGAAAATCGGCGAGCGTAAACATCACGTCGCCGCCCAAGGCGGAGAGCAGCACGAAGCCGCCATCCTGGCTGTCACTGAAGCCGATCTTCGAACCGCCGGTGTCGAGCACCATGTGCCTGGGGGTCATCGGCAGCGTGACCTCCTTGGCGAGCTTCTGCGCCTTGAGGTCGTAGAGGCTCACGAGCTTGCGCTCGATATTCGTGTACACGAGCACGGGGGCAAATGGGGTGACGACGAGGTCATCCACCCGGTACTTGGTCTGGATCCTGAACACCGTCTTGCCAGATTCCAGATCGATGACATCGATGACGTTGTCCCGGACATCGGCGACGAACATGAGCTTGAGAGGATTGGAGATATCGGCAGCCCACACCGGTGGCGGCGAGAGCCACACCGCAAGCAATACGCTCAGCAGCCTCAGAGTGCGCATGGCTAGTAGAGCCCTAGATAGGGATAGATCATGTCACTGACCGTGTGGAAGTTGTCGGTGATCAGAATGACTCCGAAGGCGACGATGATCGCCATGCTGGCGTAGCTCAGCGAGCGCGCGTGTCCCGCCAGAAGAAGCAGGATGCTGTTCACTCTCGAAATGTAGAAGGCTGCGAGCAGGAAGGGGATGGCGACGCCGATGGCGAACGTCAGCATGATGCCCGCGCCGATCAAGGCGCTGCCGATCGCCCCGACATAGACGACCAGGGTCGCCACAATGGCTCCGCCGAAGCACGCCGTGCAGCCCAGGGCATAGCCCATCGACGCGATCACGGTTCCTGCGATATCCCTGGACGACAGCGCATGCATCGCCCTGCGGTCGGGCAATTTACAGACCATGTCACGGGTGCCGCGCAGGCCCACCCAGAGGCCAAGCAGGATCACCACGACGCCGGAGACAATGGCTGCCGAACGGCTGTACTCCGCAAAGACAAGCTGAGCCTGATGCCCTACCGCGCCGATCAACGCCCCGGCCAGGGCGTAGAGCAGGATGAAGCCGATGACGAACGCGACGGCGATTTGCGTCACCTTGCCCCGAATAACTTCCGTCATCTCGGCGGCGTCGGCACCCGTCTTGCCTGGAACGGTCGAGAATCCGGCGATGATTCCGGCGAATATGACAACAAGCTGCAACAGGCAGGGCGTCATCACCGATGACAACAGACCGGCGCCGAGCGCGAGGACGGCCACCGGCGTGACGTCGGCTCCGGACTTGAGCTCCTCGGGTAGCGCGTAGGGAGTATCCCAGCTGCCAACGAAGGTCATGTCCTCCTGGCTGCCCAGGTAGTTGTTGGCGACGGACAGACGCATGCTGCCGGGCGCGTCGAAGTCGATCAGATTCCCATCGGTATCCCGTTTCGGGAAGGTGTAGACGCTGAGCCGGTGATGATCCACATCCGACGGGCCGTCAGTCACCGACGGTTGGAACTCACGACCGCCGAACTGCAGGGTTGCCCGGGGCGGCTCGGACGGCAGGTCGCCTCGATGCACGGTCTCGCTGACGAAGAAGACCAGATTCCGATCGGGGCGAAGATTACCGACAACGGCCGCGCGATCGACGTACTGGAAGTACTCGTTGCTCGCCAGCGTCGCGGTGATCTCGAGATCCTTGTTTCGGACCAGTTCTCTGGTCAGATAGCGCGAGACGCTGCCCGCCTTGATCATCCGGCTGTTGTCGCCGACGTCTCGCAGCATCTGCTGACCCTGAACGAAGTAGGGAAACACGAGCCACGACGACGCGATGGCCAAACCGGCCAGGACCAGCAGCCCAAGCTTCACTGGATTCGCCCGCTTGACCTCGCTCATCCGGAAGTCCTGATCGACGGCGACAGCGCTCTCTGAATTGCCGCTCACTGCGTCACCGTATGGCTTCCAGGATCGTTTCCGGAGCGGTTGCGAAGGGGAACACCTCAACCAATTTACCGTCCGGGTCGATCAGGAACACATTCGCCGTGTGCTGAACCGTGTATGTGTCCTGAGTTTTCGTCACGGCGTAGCTGACCTTGAAGTGCCTGGCAGCCTCATTGACCTGCTCGATACTGCCGCCGAGTCCGAGCATGGCATCGCCAAAGTGCGACGCATACTCCTGGGTGACAGCAGGCGTGTCGCGCTCGGTATCCACACTGACGAAGATACCAGTCGCCGCTCTGTCCACGGACCGCAGTACTCGGCCCATGTTCAGGCCCATGAGCGGACACACGGTCGTGCAGTTCGTAAACCCGAATCCGAGCAGCACGTACCGGCCGCGAAAGTCTTCATCCGTCACGAGCCGACCCGCGCTATCAACCAACTCGAAATCGACGACGATTCCGTGGCTGTCGACATCCGCCGCGGCGGACGCCGCCATCACGTGTCCGGCATGGTCGCTGCCGGGCTCTTGAGCCTGTGCGACAGGGGCCATCGCGAGCAGACCAATGACAGCTAGACCGATGCCAGCGACACGCTCGACGGAACTCAACTTCGTGCGATCGTCTGTCACGTCATTACTCCGTCCCCTGTCGACCTAGAACACTTGACCGCCGGATCTCTGACCAATTGCGTCAAGTTTTCTCGCCCCGCGGAGCGGGGCAAGAAGATACTGCCGCTAGCGAGGCGGAGCCACATGCTCGGCGGTCCGAGGCGCAGCCTTGCTAGCATGTCGGCTTCCCCGGCTCGATTTGCGGCGAGTATATCGTATCCCCCTCAGGGCCCCGATCAGGCGAAATGGGCCATCCGGGCCGGTGATGGCGAGCGCAGGACGCGAGCCCCGACCCATGCGGCCAGCGCCGTCAGAAACAGCACGGTGCCGGAGTACCAGATCAGCAGGACGAGGTTGGAGCTGTCCGGATGGAACAGGCAGACACCCAGCTTGCCCAACCCGGCGGCGGCCAGTCCGCCGAGCCCCGCCGTAAGATGCAGCGCTCTGCGCGATCAGCGGACGGTCAGGGAAGCAGGCGCAACAGGAAGGATGCGGCCCAGGCGTGAAATATCACGGCACCGATGAAGAAGCCGCCAAGATACGCCATCGAACTCGTAGCCCCCTGGGCGGCCAGCACATGCTGTCTCAGAGGACACCCATTCGCGAGCGTCGAGACGTAGCCAACGCCAAAGCCTCCGGCGATGGTTAAGGCCATCGTCACAACGTCTGTCAGAGCGTCCGCCGCCCCGAACGTCCCAGACGCCGTTCCGGCGATGAGGCCAACGAGCGGAAACGCCAGCCAGGCCGTCAGGCCGAACGCGATCAGACCCTTGAGCAGCGCCGTGTCGCGCACCAGAATGAAGTCACGAATGCCGCCGATGAAGCACATGCGCGAACGCTGTCCCAGATAGCCCAGGACCAGGCCGATGATCAACGTCGCAATCGCGGCGGTCATCGCGTGGCCCTCCAGCGCAGCCAGTACGTCCCGAGGACGACCCCCGCCGCCATGCCGCCGAAGCCCATCATCCCGAGCGCCTCGCCCGACGCGCTCCGCAGCAGCAGGCGGATCGAACATCCGCCCGCGATGAGCGCGCAGTTCATCACCAGCACGCCGTAGAGAAACGTCTTGAACGAGTTGTCAGGATTCCACCAGCGAAACTCGCCGCTGGTGCGCGCACCGATCAGCGCACCCAGGAACACGCCAACCGTCGTCAGCACCGGAAAGACGAGCGACGCGGGCGCGACCGTCAGCTGCGTTCCGGCGAGGGCATTGATCGTCCAGTTCACCAGGTCGCGGCCGTGGCACGCCATGCACACGCCGTAGGCCTCAGGCGGCCGCACCTCGAAGAAGGCGCCCGCCACCACCGCGAGCAGCCCGGCGACGATCCCCATCGTCGCCGCCGTCACGCGCACGCCTGTCCGCCGGGGGATCGCCACTGTCGTCGACTGGGGGGTCATGGCCACGGGATATTCATCCGCCCTTGGACGCGTCCGCATTCCAGTCGTCGGTTCGCGGCCGATAGTAGTGCACGCCGTCCACCTGCACGCGCCGGGCGGCAAGCACCGCCAGCACGGTCTCCCGCTGCGCGTAATCGAACCGTAGCGCCACACCACAGTTGGGGCTGAGGTCTCTCGGCCCGGGAACCAGCTGCGCCGCCAGTCCGTTGCGCTTCATGGTCGTCTCGGCGCGGAGCGCATAGTGAGACGCGAAGAAGCTGATCAGGCCGTCCACGCAACCCCCTTGGCGCTCCAGGCCGCGATGGCCCCGAGCGCCTCGACCGCGACGTCTACCTCGGCCTCGGTGTTGAACCACCCGAAGCCAAAGCGCACGGTCCCGGCCGGAAAGGTACCGAGAGTGTGATGCGCCGACGGAGCACAGTGCAACCCGGTGCGAGCCATGACGGCGAACGACTGGTCGAGAATCAGCCCCACCTCCGACGACATCGCGCCGGCAACGTTGAACGAGACGACCCCGCACCGTTGCGACACGTCTCGAGGCCCGTAGACCACAAGTCCCGCGATCCGGGCGGTGGCGTCGAGGAACCGCGCGACGAGCGCCCGCTCGCGCGCCTGCACGGCGCCGACACCGACGTCGAGAAGAAAACGGACCCCCGCGGCAAGACCGGCGATCCCGGCCACGTTCAGCGTTCCGCTTTCATGCATGTCCGGGAGAAATTCCGGCTGAACATCGTGCGCCGAGTCGCTGCCGGTGCCGCCGCGGATGAGCGGCGCAAGCTCGATGTCTTCACGGATGTACAGACCACCCGTGCCCGGCGGGCCCAGCAAACCCTTGTGCCCGGTGAACGCGAGCAGACTGACACCACGCGCCTGGACGTCGATGGGGATAGCCCCCGCCGTTTGCGACGCGTCCACCAGGAACGGAACGTGGTGAGTCTGCGCCAGCGCCGCGAGCGCCGCAATGGGCAGGACCGTTCCGATGACGTTGGAGCCGTGTGCGGCGACGAGGAGCCGCGTCGTTGGGCGCATCGCGCGCTCGACGGCATCGGGATCGAGAGTGCCCTCCGGAGTGCAGGGCACGACCGTGAGTTCAACACCGAGCGTCTCGAGATGACGAAGCGGTCGCATCACGGAGTTGTGTTCGACGCTGGTGGTGACCACGTGATCGCCAGGTCGCAGCAAGCCGTAGAGCGCGAGGTTGAGCGCGTGCGTGGCGTTGTGCGTGAACACGAGACGGCTCGGATCAGCCACGTTGAACAGTTCGGCGAGTGCCTCGCGCGCATCCTCGACGACCCGCGCGGCCGCCACCGACATGCGATGACCGGACCGGCCGGGATTGCCTCCCGCGTCCGTCAGGTACCCGCTGACCGCATCCGCCACGGCGGGAGGCTTCGGCCATGACGTCGCCGCGTTGTCAAAATAGATCGTCGGCACGACCTCTGTTCTCACCATTCGAGCAGCCGCTCGTCGTTGAGGATGACCGGACGAGGCTGTGGTGAGCGCAGCAGGTCGCTGCATTCACCAAGGCCCAGGCGGCTCTGCCCTCCGAAGTCGAGCCGGACGGCACGGACCTCGGGAAACTCCGTGAGGGTGGCGATCAGGCCCAGCAACAGAAACCGAACCCGATCCGGGGTTTCCAGGGCCAGCGTCCGCATCGACGGCGTATAGCTGAAGCCAAGCGAAAGCAATCCTGTCATCCTGTCGAAGTCGTAGGTCACGAGCCGGACGTCGGATGGCACACCGGTCAGGTCGGGGGCCGCCGGGCCCGACATGTACGCAGCGAGCGCTGCGCGCGGGTCGGGTGCCGAAACGGGAGACGCGACCAGCCCGTTGGCCGACGGGTAGTAGAGCATCGACAGGTGGTCGACGGAATCGCCCAGCGGCTCTCCCTCGACGCTGAGCACGACCGACGTGATGCCTGGCAATCGAGTCATCGTGCCGGTCACGGCGGCCACGGCCATCCGGTCGTCGGCATGCGCTTCGGCGAATGCCCGCGACAGATCAACGCGGGCGACGCCATCGATCACTCGAAGAGAGAGGGCCTCGACGCCGCGCGGCAGCGCGCTCGCCAGACCGCTCGCCGGGCTCGGCCCGGCCAGCAACGCCTCGAGCGCCACCCGCGGCAGTTCATCGGTGGCCGGCACCCGACGAGAGACGGGGAAGAGGTGCGGGCCGTCGGCGAAGTAGAGCGTGATGGTCGCGGTGGGCGTCCATGGCAGCCAGCCCGCCCGAGCCATCGGTTCGAGATTCCTCAGCCACAGTCCCGTGCCGATCACCGCGCTGAACAGGAGAACGTGCACCAGCACGCGGGCGGACACGCGCCGGGCGAAGACGCTCTGCGGAGTTGGGGCGTGTTCTTCGACCTTCACACTGACGTCGGTGCGGCGCGTGACGCCGCAGGACAGAGCGCCGTAGCGTTGACGGGGCACGCCGAAGCGAGCCCGGTGATTATACCTACTGGCGTCGAGGATAGTCTCCGCTCCGCAGAGCGCGAACGGACGAACCGAGTGTTGCTTCCGCCTGCGCGGCTGTTGACGGGCGAGCGGGGCCGAGACTACGATTGGCGCTTCCTCAGCCGTCTCCCCTCAAAGGGCGACCGAAAGGACGGGGAGTGACCCCACTGCAGCGAAATCCGTTCGGCCCGGTCCTGATCGCGTTCGGCGCATTCGCGCTGCTGGCGGTCGCCGGCTGCGGCGGCGCGGCGGACTCTGAATCCGCCCAGAGCGCCTCCCCGCCCGCGGCGCCGGTCTACGAGGTCGGCGCCTACGAGGTGGTGAACAATTGGCCCCAGTCCCTACCAGGCGATCACGACGGCTGGACGTGGGGCTCCGGTGCGGGCGCGCACGCTGAGACGGCCGACAAGGTCTGGGTCTCGCAGCGCGGCGAGCGTCCGCTCCCGCCGGGCGCGGCGCCGTGGACCATCGGCACCGCAACCGTTCCTCCGCGCCGCGAGACCGGTCGGGAGGACGAGGGTCCGAACGTCCGCGGGTGGCAGCCGCGTCGGCACCATGTCGTCTGGACGGTCGATCGCAACGGCCGGACGATCGCGGAGTATCCGCAACTCGACACGTTCTTCTACCCGCTCGGCCTGATGGGGCGCGGTCCGCACAAGATTCTGACCAACCCGTACGACCCCGAACGGCATGTCTGGATCGTGGACGATGACCTGCATGAAGTGCACAAGTTCACAAACGACATGACGCTCGTGATGACGCTCGGCGAGCGGAACGTCGCCGGGCGTGGCCCGAACACCTTCAACCGCCCGACCGACATCGCGTGGCTGCCCGATGGCACGTTCTTCGTGTCCGATGGCTATGCGGGAACGCGCGTCGCCAAGTTCGACGCGAACGGCAAGTTCCTGATGGACTGGGGCAGACCGCCGACGGACCTCGACAACCCCGGTCCCAACGAGTTCTGGTCGGTCCACAGCATCGGGATCAGCCGCGACCGCCGCGTGTTCGTCGCGGATCGCGAGCACAGCCGGATGCAGGTCTTCGACGAGAACGGGAAGTTCCTCGAGATGTGGCCGACGGGAGACAAGTCGGCCGTCTACTCCCACATCGTCACCGAGGACGACCACGTGTGGGTGGCCGACACGACGACCCAGCGGCTCGTGAAGTACGACCTCAGCGGGCGCTATCTCTACAGCATGGGCGGCCCCGGCGTTCTGCCCGGACAGTTCGACGGCGTGCACCAGATCCACGTGGATCAGGAAGGCAACCTGTACCTGACCGAGGTGTGGAACGGCCGGTCGCAAAAGCTGCGTCCGAAGCCCGATGCGGATCCTGCCCACCTCGTCGGCCCGCGCGTGGGCGACTGGAGGGAAGGCCACTGGCTGCCCAGCACGCATACGGCCGCGAGGGCGGGTCGTGTCGAGCGCCCGTAGCGTTGACCTCATCAGTCCGCGGGAAGGAGATCCGGTGGTGAATACGTGGAAATCGGTCGGCGGCTCGTGGCGATACGGGGCCCTTGCGCTCGTCCTCGCTGGCGTGTTCCTGGCCGGCCACGCCCGTGCCCAGGAATCGCAGGCCAGCCAGGCGTCACAGGGCTACGTGCGGGTGCTGAAAGGCGCCAACATGCACGCTGGCGTGGGAACGGCCTCCGTCGTGCTGTTCATGCTCCCGGCAAGGACTGTCCTGCCCGTGATCGAGCGAACCGGGCGCGACGGCGTGTGGGTGGCTGTTCGCGTCACACCGGAGGTCAGGAAACAGGCCTCCCGGATGCGCTGGCGTAACGAGGAGCGCGGTTACGTGCACGCGTCAACCGTGGAGTTCATCGACGGCCCCACGGTGCCGTAGCATCGCGACATCGCGCCCGCGCTCGCGACGGCACTGTCAACTTGGCGCGGACAGCCACACCCTCCTCGTGACACTGACCGGGAGCGCCGAGGGCACTTCGTGTACTCGAAGTTGATGTCCGGCTCGCCGAGCGCCACTCCTTTCCAGCGGATCTCGTACTTCCGGCAGGCTGCACGTCGGCACCGCCACGATCGCGCCGGACGGCTTCGGTCCCCTGGAGCGTTTTCCATTGGGCTGTAGCGCGCAGGCTTCATCCTGCGCGCGCGTCGTGAAAAGCGCCCGAGTCTTCACGCTGTGAGGCGCTCCCTCGGCCGGGCCACCCGAGCGTTCAGTCGAGCGGCTTCAGATCCTGAAGCAGCGTCGGAATCAGCTCGCTGATGGTCGGGTGAATGTGCACGGCCCTCGAAATCGTCGTGTACGGTGCGTGGGCGTACATGTTAACGGAAGGCCCAGCTTCGGCTGCGGCCGCCGCAACCGCGTGGTCCTGCTGTCCCGATCCGCCGCTCACTTCGACGGCACCGACAACTTGCCCCCCTTCTTCTTCAATGGCACGCCCCCAGCAAACATCATGATCTTGCCGTCGTTGGACGCATGTTTTCTGGGAAATGTCGATGCTGCCAATCCACGCGCCGTCCATACGGACGTGGGCGACGAGGTTGCCACCGGCGTCTGCCACGGCAATGTTCATCGGTTGTCCGATCTCGGCGGCCTTCTGTTCTCCCGCCTCAATCACCCGCTTCGCATCCGCCAACGTTACGCTCATGTCGATGTCCCTCCGTATCCGTACCCATGAAGATCGAGACCTCAGCAGTCGGCACTCTGTCGGCACGAGGCGCTCGGAGGCTCGGTGAACCGGTTCTGAACCCCAGCGTGCTGCCTTCCCAAGACGGATTACTCGAACGCTTGGAGCGAGCGCCGGAGAAACCGCGCATGCACAACACAGGGGACGAGATCTGAATCAAAATGGGCCCGTGGGGTCAACGGCGAAAGTGGCTGAGGCTGCGCGTGTCTCTCCGCTCGATGAGGCCAATCTCGCTCTGCTCGACGCGGTGCATCCGGCGGATTGGGTAAACCCCGAGCCTCGCGCGGTCTACGACCTTGTGGTTGTCGGCGGCGGCACGGCGGGACTCGTCAGCGCGGTGGGCGCCGCCGGCTTGGGAGCACGGGTCGCACTCGTGGAACGGCATCTCCTCGGGGGCGACTGTCTCAACGTCGGATGCGTGCCGTCAAAAGCGCTGATCCGCTCGGCCCGCGCAGCTGCGGACGCGCGGCGGGCGCCGCGCCTGGGCGTCAACGTCGGCGCCGTCGAGCCGGATTTCGGCGCCATCATGCGGCGCATGCGCGAACGACGGGCGGGTATCAGTCCCAATGATTCCGCGCAGCGCGTGCAGGCGGCTGGCGTTGACCTGTTCTTCGGAGACGCCACCTTCACCAATGCACGCACGATCGAGGTGGCCGGGAGTGCGCTTCGATTCAACCGGGCGGTCGTCGCCACGGGCGGCCGGCCGACGGCGCCGCCGGTCCCCGGATTGGCCGACGTTGACTACCTGACCAACGAGACGCTCTTTTCGCTCACGGAGCTGCCGCCTCGTCTGCTCGTCATCGGCGGCGGACCGATTGGATGCGAACTGGCGCAAGCGTTCGCCCACTTCGGGAGCGCCGTGACCATCTTCGATCAGGCGCCGCACCTACTGCCACGGGAGGATCCGGACGCGGCGGCGGTTGTGCAACGCCGGTTGATGGCAGACGGCGTCCGGTTGGAGCTCGGCGTGACGCTTGTCGAGGCCGTCGGCGACCACGGTGAGATCTGCGTGCGATTCGAACGCCCGAACGGCGCCGACATCGCGGAGGCGCGCGGCGACCGACTGCTCGTCGCCGCAGGACGCGCGCCGAACGTCGAAGGTCTTGGGCTCGATGCGGCAGGGGTGTCGAGCTCGAAGCGCGGCGTCACCGTGAACGACCGGTTGCAGACGTCGAATCGACGAATCTATGCGGTAGGCGACGTATCTTCGCCGTTTCAATTCACGCATGCCGCCGACGCCATGGCGCGGGCCGCGATCCAGAACGCGCTCTTCTATGGACGCCGGCGCGCCAGCGCGCTCGTCATCCCGTGGTGCACCTACACCGACCCCGAGGTGGCCCACGTCGGGCTGTACGAACAAGAGGCGCGTCAGCGCGGCCACGACGTGCAGACGATCACCGTCGAACTGGCCGATGTCGACCGCGCGGTCATCGACGACGAGACAGATGGCTTCGTGCGCGTCCATCACGAGCGCGGGCGACTACTGGGGTGTACGATTGTCGCGTCGCACGCGGGTGAGTTGATCGGCGAGGCCACGTTCGCCCTGACGCATCGCCACACGCTCTCTGATCTGTCTTCGACGATTCACCCGTACCCGACGCAGGCCGAGGCGTTCCGCAAGGCGGGCGATCAGTATCGCCGCTCGCTCTTGACCGCCCGTGTTCGTGGATTCATGGAGAGGTATTTTCGATGGACTCGCTGATTCCGCTCGCGCTTGACGATGGGACGACGCTTCGAGCGCCCGCCTATGCGACCACCCGGCTATCGGCATCCGTGCTTGCGCTCGACCCGGCACAACCCAACTGGATCGCGACCGACGACCGGGGCATGCGACTGCTGGCGCTCTTCGACGGGAACACCTCGATGCGAGAAGTCGTCTCGACCTATGCGGCCGACACCGAACTCGATGTGGCCAGGGCATGGCTCCACGTCGAGACGTTTGCGCGCGACGCGTTGCGCCAGGGCTTCCTGTCCCGTGATGGAGCGGTCACGCCGACCTACCTGGGGCGATCGGCGTACCTGCAGACCGACCGGCTGGCCGAGCTGTGGCTCCACGTGAACGATTTCTGCAATCTTTCGTGCGCCCACTGTCTGGTGTCATCAGGCCCCGATCGGTCCCAGGGGCTCCCGACCGATCGGCTGCTGGACGCGATCGATCAAGGGGTCGCGCTGGGCGTCGAACGGTTCTTTTTCACGGGTGGGGAGCCGCTTGCCCGCCCGGACGCGCTCGAATTGAGCCGGCGCATCGTCACCGACCACGAGCGTGAACTTGTCATCCTCACCAATGGCACGCTGTTCAAGGGCGAACGACTCGACCAGCTCACCGCGCTCGCGGGGGATCGACTGCGCGTGCAGATCAGCCTCGATGGTGCGTCGGCTGAGACCAACGATCCCATCAGGGGCGCCGGCTCGTTCGAGCGGATCACCGAAGGGATTCGGACGGCGGTCGCCGCAGGTCTGCGACCCAGCGTCACGATGGTGCTGTTGCAACGCACGCTGGGAGACGTAGACGCGCTGGTCAGGCTCGCCGCGTCGCTCGGTGTCCGCAATGTGCACCTGCTCTGGCCGCACCGCCGTGGCCGCGTACTGAACGGCCCGTTCGCGAACCTCCCGGGTGCAGACGCGATTCTCGCTGCCGTGCGCGGCGCTCGTGCTGTCGCCCGCGAATTGGGGGTGTCGATTGATAACGTCGACGAGTTCCGCCTCCGCATGGACGGCCGGGCCGGCGTCAAGAACGACCTGTCGGGCGCGGGGTGGAACAGCCTCTGCGTCTACACGGACGGGGGTGTCTATCCGTCCGCCTCGATGGCCGGCGTGCCCGAGCTACGGTGCGGCGATCTGCAGGCCACATCGCTTGAGCGGATCTGGAAGGAGGGCGCCGTGTGCCGGGACATGCGCGCCGCCACGGTCGAGCGCAAGCCGCAGTGCCGGACCTGCACGCTGAAGTTTCTTTGCGGCGGCGGCGACATCGAGCACGGCTACTGGGCAACCCAGAGCTTCGGCGGACACGACCCCTACTGCGACCTCTACAAAGGACTGGCGGCCGACGCCTTTGCGGAGCTGGCCTCGGAAGGGCGCGCGACCGTGCAGCCGCGGTCAGGTTTCGATCGCCCGGTCGTCTTTCGAGCGATGGGTGAGCGGACGCTGCACGACGAAGAGGCCATTGTTCGGACGACGCATTCGGCGTGCGTCCTCTCGGAAGAAGTCATCGAGCGGTCTCGCGGTTCGGTGCGTGAGTTCTACGGACACGCGGCCGACGAACCGCAGGCTGAACTCTGCTGTCCCGTGCGGCCGGACGAGGCCGACCTGACGCATATACCACCCGAGGTTGTCGAGCGCTTCTATGGCTGCGGCAGCCCGGTCACCGCCGCGGCGCTGGCCCCAGGCGAGACGATGGTGGACCTCGGCTCCGGCGCGGGCATCGACTGCTTCATCGCGGCCAAGAAGGTGGGCGCCGACGGCCGCGTCTACGGCATCGACATGACCGACTCGATGCTGGCAGTGGCCCAGGACTGTCGTCCAAAGGTCGCCGACGCGCTCGGCTGGGACGTCGTGGAGTTTCGCCGCGGATTTCTCGAGGCGATTCCGCTCGAGGACGGCACCGCCGACGTCGTCACGTCGAACTGTGTGATCAACCTCTCGCCAGACAAGCCGAAGGTCTTTCGGGAGATCTGGCGCGTGCTGAAAGATCACGGCCGTACGGTGATTGCCGACATCGTGGCCGATCGCGAGGTGCCACCCAAAATGCGCGCCGATGGCCAGCTCTGGGGCGAGTGCATCAGCGGTGCGCTGACCGAGGAGGCGTTTCTCGCGGCGCTCGAACGGGCCGGCTTCTACGGTGTGTCGATCATGCAGAAGACCTTCTGGCGTGAAGTCGAGGGGTGCCGCTTCTACTCGGTGACGACGCGCGGCTACAAATTCGAGAAGCAGGCCGGCTGCTCCTACATCGGCCAGTACGCGATCTACCTCGGTCCGTTGAAGGCCGCGATCGATGAAGAGGGGCATCTGTTCCCGCGCGGCAGCCACGTCGAGGTGTGCACCGACACCGCGGCGAAGCTCTCGCGGGCGCCGTACGCGGGTTCCTTCGTGATCGTGGATGGCCCCACCGGCCACGCCTCAGTGGCTGGCTCCGTGGCCGACTCAGCGAACGGCAGTGAGGCCTGCTGCGCACCGGGCTCAGGCTGCTGCTGAGGACGCGTCGCTCATGGTGCTCGTCCTGTTGACGATGGCCTGCGCGGCCGGAGACAGCACCATGAGTGTCAGCGCCATACGAGTACTCGCGCACCCGAAATGTCGCCGCGCAGAATGGCATCGCCATGGTTGATTGCAATGAGCAGCGCACCGGCGCAGACCGCGTAGAGGCACGCCCGGCTGACAACGGTCTGGTCGCGCGCGAGGTGAAACCTGTCTTTCATCAGGGCACCGTGGTAGAAGACCGCGCTCCCGTTTGAAACACATGACTCGTATTGCAATCGTGGAGTTATAGTCCATAATTACAAGGATGTTAGAGAGGCGCCTCAAAAACAGCCTTGTCTATCTCATAGATCACTACCCCGCCGTGGGCCTGCTGGGACCACGCCAAGTGGGGAAGACGACGTTGGCTCTGGAAATCGCCGGGCAACGGCCCTCGGTCTACTTGGACCTTGAATCCGTCACCGACCTCGCCCGGCTTACCGATCCTGAACAGTATTTTGCCGACCACGAGGACGACCTTGTCGTGCTCGACGAGCTGCATCGCGTCCCGGAACTCTTTCAAACCCTCCGGGGCGTTATTGATCGCGGACGCAGGCGTGAGAGGAAAGCCGGGCGCTTTCTCTTGCTGGGCTCTGCCGCCATCGATCTGCTCAAGCAGTCGGGCGAGAGTCTGGCAGGCCGCATCTCCTACCTGGAACTCGCACCCTTCGACGCACTGGAAGTGCCTGCGGAGGGATTGGACACGCTATGGGTTCGTGGCGGATTCCCGTCGAGCTTTCTTGCCGACGACGATGAATTGAGCCTCAAGTGGCGTCAGGATTTCATCCGCACGTATCTCGAACGAGACATTCCTCAATTCGGGCCACGTATCCCGGCCGAAACGCTTCGCCGCTTCTGGACGATGCTCGCGCACAATCAGGCTGAACTGCTCAACGCAGCCAATCTGGCGCGCGGGCTGGGAGTCGATGGAAAAACGGTCGCCGGCTATCTCGACCTGCTGGTCGATCTGCTTCTCGTACGACGCTTGCCAGCGTGGCATCGAAACGTCGGCAAGCGACTTGTGAAATCGCCGAAGGTCTACGTACGCGACACGGGAATTGCCCATGCGCTGCTTGGGCTGAGACACAAGGAAGATGTCCTCGGCCATCCTGTTGCCGGTCAGACATGGGAAACGTTAGCGATCGAGACCCTGATCGTGGCGGCGCCGGAAGGCGCGGAAGCAAGTTTTTATCGTACGTCCGCCGGTGCTGAAATCGATCTCGTCCTCGCACTGCCAAACCGGCAACTGTGGGCTATCGAGGTGAAACGGAGTTCGGCACCGAAGGTGGAGAAGGGTTTTCACGTGGCATGCGCTGACCTGAAACCGCACAGGCAGGTCGTCGTCTATCCCGGAACGGAGCGGTTCTCCCTCGGTCACAAGACAGAGGCCATGGGGTTGGTGGCGCTCGCCACCGAACTTCAATCGGTAAAGTGAAACGTCAGGGACACTCACGTTGAGCGCCACTCTCCTTCATGACGAGGTCCCACGCAGCTCGGCGTCGAGCGCACGACGCGCGGCCCTCGTGCCAATTACGACGACGGCGACCGTAGCCAGCAGGCCGACGACATAGAGCGTCGTTCGAGCTGCGCCACCTCCCTGCGCCGACGACGCGAGCTCGGCCGCTGCGGGCGCCACGGATCCGAGATACACGTACAGTGCCGCGCCTGGCAGCATGCCGACGAACGACGCGAGAACGTAGGTGCCAAGGCGAACGCTCGTCAGGCTCAACACGTAGTTGAGCGCGTTGAACGGAACGACCGGAGACAAGCGCAGCAACAGCACGAGCTTGAAGCCCTCACGCTCGACGGCAGCCTCGATCGCCCGGGCGCGCGCCGATCCGCCGACCTTTTGCGCGGCCCAGTCGCGCAGGAGCGTTCGGCCGAGCAGGAACGCGCAGGTCGCGCCGGTGACGGCGGCCGGCGACGCAATCGCCAACCCCCAGACCGGTCCATACGCGAATCCCAGCGCCAGCGTCAGGATCGACCCGGGGAGACCGGCCACGGTGCTGATGACGTACGCCGCGAAAAAGATGACAACGCCGAGCGTTCCGGCCTCACGCGCCCCGTGCGCCAGTTCGGTGACCCACTCCCCAAGCGGCAGGAGATACACCGCCGCAGCCACCAGCGCGATCCCGATGACGATGATGAGCGCGCGCAGCTTTGGCACGTCAGCGCCTCGAGCGATCGAGCAGATCGTCCAGGCCTGCATAGTCTGCATCGGCGATCTGCCACAACAGCAGGACGTCGTGGTGGGCGGCGGCGAATTCGGCTCGAAGAAGTTGACTCATCGCTCGGACTCAGACGTCGCAAGGGTACACTGCCTGACGTTCATCCAGAGTGATCTCGCTCACAGACGACGTCGTGCCGAGAGACCTCCGTTGCGGTAACCTCGGGCTCACCCCTGACCATGTTGAACGCCTCCCAGAACGGACCACGGAAACGGGGCGGGAGCGTCCTCGTACGCGCAGCGCTCTTCGCCGGTCTCGCCGTGGCGGCCCTGGCCATCGTGCGCACGGTGCCACTCGACGCGATGGTCGGGACGCTTCGCGCATGGGTAGAGGCCGGTGGGGCGATCGGGATGGTCGGGTTCGGTGCGGCCTACGTCGTGCTCGCGCTGCTCTTCGTGCCGGGCGCCGCGTTGACGATGGTGGCTGGCGCCGTCCTGGGGGTCGGCTGGGGCATCGTGGTCGTCGCGATTGCCACCTCGGTGGCCGACGCCGCCGCATTCCTCCTGGGCCGGTACGTCGCGCGCGGCGCCGCCCTGCGGCTGATGGACCGCTACCCCAGGTTCAAGATCGTCGACCGCACGATCAGCCGCGGCGGGTGGCGCATCGTGGCGCTGATCCGACTCAACCCGACGATTCCGTACAGCGCCAGCAACTATCTGTTTGGCGTGACCGGCGTCCCGTTTCTTCCGTTCCTGATCTCGAGCGGAATCTTCACGCTGCCAGGTGCGTTCGCCTATCTCTATCTCGGATATGTCGGCGCCGAGACGATCGGCGGAAGCGGTCGCAGCCCCGTCGAATGGGTCATGCTCATCCTGGGACTCGTCGTGACGATGCTCGCCATCGCCTACGTCACCGTCCTGGCCCGCCGCGAGCTTGCGGAGTTGGAGTAGCGGACTCGTCAGCGCGAAGCGGCGAAATGCTTCTTCAGCGAGTCCAGCAGGGCCTTGTAGATGGGGTCGCAACATTCCTTGACCCCGCCTTTGCTGTCCTGCCAACTCGACGACCACTCGACAAACGTGGCGTTGCCATCGGTCACCGGAGACACTCGCACGGCGCCGAGATAACCGTGGACCTGATCCTTGGCCACCGGCCCGGGGCCATCATCGATGCTGTACTTCAACTCGCGATCCGTGTCGCTCAATCCCAGCAGGGTCTCGTGAAACACACCGTTCAGAATTCGCCGCGCGCCAATCTGGTGCGCCGTGGCTTCGCCCACTCGATCGACCTTCTGCACGACATGGGGAGCCCACGACATGTCGTGACAATTCCGAAGCACCGACCAGACCGTGTCAACCGGCGCCTGTACTACACACGAGTTGAAACAACCCATCTATCCTCCTGTTCCGGATCCACGCTAGCGACGGACGGACCGGGTCTTCTTCCGCCGGTGGTTCGCCATCCGCTCGAGGACGGCGCAGACGGCGGCCGTATCGTCGTCCTCGCGCCCTGTCGCCGCCGCCGCGGTGTAGATGGGCGCCGTGGCGGAAAAAAGCGGCGTCGGGCACCCCACCTGACGCGCAAAGTCTCCGATGATCGTCATGTCCTTTGCCCAGCCGGACAGCCGGAACATCGCCTCCGAGTAGTCGCCACGCACCATCATCGGTCCCCGCACTTGCCACATCCGGGAACTGCCGGCGCCGCTCGCGATCACCTCGAGGGTCATCGCGGGATCGAGGCCGGCCTTCATGGCGAGCACCAGCGCCTCGGCGGCCGCCACGTTATGGATGGCGACGAGCAGGTTGGCCACGAACTTCATCTTCGATCCGGCACCGAACGCGCCGACGTAGTAATGCGCCCGCGTAAAGGCAGGTAAGACCGGCGTCACCGCGCGATACGCCGCTCGCGGTCCACTGGCGTACATGACGAGATCCCGTGTGCGCGCCTGCGCCCCGGTCCCGCTCAGCGGACAGTCCAGCAGAATTGCGCCGGCCGTCGCCAGCCGGCGGCGCGCCTCCTCCTTCACGGTGATCGGCAGCGTGCTCGTCTCGATAACGATGCGCCGGCTGCGTCGCGCGCCAGCCAGATCCGTCGCCACCGAGAGCAGCGCGGCGGCCGACGGGAGCGAGCAGATCACGACGTCAGCAGCCTGGCCGACATCGCGCGCACTCTTCGCGATCCGGCCACCGGCCCGTACGTGACTGCGCCGCCGCGCCGCCACCACGTCGTATCCGACAACCGTGTACCCATCCCGCATCACGTTCGCCGCGATCGCGGATCCCATGATGCCGAGGCCGATGAGTCCGATGGGGGGCATGGGGAGTCTCCCGTCTTTAGTCTCTGGTCTCTGGTCTTTGGTCTTTGGCTGGTCTCGGCCTTGCCCTTCCACACGCAGGAGGCACTATGGCACGGGATCATAGACGACTGCGCGTGTATCACGACGCTCACGCACTCACCATCAGCGTCTATGACGAAACACGCAACTTCCCGCGCGATGAATGGTTCGGCATCCGTGCGCAGGTCCGGCGCGCCGCCGCACCGAGCGCCAACGTCGGACGGCCACACACGCCAAGACCAAAGACTAAAGACCAGAGACCTAAAGACTTCCCCCCGGCCTCGCGTAGTAATAGCCCTTTAATTCGTCGATCTCGACCGGGCCATCGAAGAGTTCGCTGAGGCGCTCGCTGTTCAGCATGGACGGCTTCGGACCGGAGGCGATGATGCGGCCGCCGCCCAGGAGGATGACGCGACCGATTTCGGGAACGATCTCCTCGAGGTGGTGCGTGATCAGGATGAGCGTTGTGCCCTTGCGCGCGATCTCCCGCACGCGCTCCATGAAGGCGTGCCTGGCAATGACATCGAGGCCGGTTGTCGGCTCGTCGAGCACCAACGCGCGCGGCGCGGTCACGAGCGCACGCGCGAGCAGCACACGCCTCGCCTCTCCGCTCGACATCTCGTCGAGGTGTCGTCGCGCCAGATGCGACACGCCCATCCGGTCGAGCGCCTCGGCCCCGCGGCGCCGCATGTCGTCGGTGACGACGCCGTAGCGCAGGATGCCCTGGGTGGCAAAGAATCCCGACAGCACGGCCGCTTCCGCCCTGACACGGCCTTCGTTGTTGCCGAACACGAATCGGTGATGGAGATCGGACGACACGATGCCGAGCTGCGATCGCAGATCGAACACGTCCCAGTTGTCGCTGCCGAACACGCGAACGGGTGGAGGGGCGTCGGTGACGGCCAGCGGCCGGTCCTCGTGCGTGAGCAGTCGGACAAACGCGGACTTACCGGCGCCGTTGGGACCCAGGATGGC
>Ga0326597_10003229_pt1 | contig 23714 bp, 18 predicted proteins | sample RVTome_12_FD_203789 | JGI IMG/M metagenome (GOLD analysis project Ga0326597, IMG submission 203789) | Soil microbial communities from uranium-contaminated site in the Upper Colorado River Basin, Wyoming, United States - RVT100D185 | ecosystem: Environmental > Terrestrial > Soil > Contaminated >... | reverse complement strand
CGTCGTCAACATTCACTGACCACCAACACAGGCCGCAGGTCGCCACGCGCGAAGCACAAGGACTGTTTGGAGACGGTTCGGTGCCGCTGTCGGCGCGGGGCGCGAGGCTCTATGGGTTCGGGGAAGGGACCCGAACAGACGTTGAAACAATCGAGGGGTGCAAACAGCCGAGAAGATCATGGGGCGTTCTGCTGAAACCAGAGACTCAACCGACGGGATCTGGTCCATCGCGCTCTTGGGCCGGTTCGCGGTGTGGTCGGACGGGAAGCTCCTCGACCTCCCCACCGACTCGCAACGTCTCGTCGCCTTCCTGGCGCTCCAGTCGGGACGGGTTCCACGAGCCTACGTGGCCGGCACGCTTTGGCTGGACGCGAGCCAGGAGAGAGCATTCGGAAACCTCCGCTCGGCGCTGTGGCGTCTCAGACGCGAGACAGAAACCCTCATCGACGCCGACAGCCAAACGCTGGAGGTCAACCCTCGAGCCGTGGTGGACATCGCCACCGTAACCCGCTCGGCCGACCGCTTGTGTGCGTCCGCGACCGAATGCAGCGAGCACGACGTCGACCCCACACCCTTCACCAAGGAATTCCTTCCCGGTTGGTACGACGAGTGGACCGTGGTCCATCGCGAGCGTCTCCGGCAGCGATCTCTCCATGCGCTGGAGGCAATCGCTGAGCATCTCACGGAAATGGGCCGGCACAGCGAGGCCATTCAGGCTGCCCTCGCCGCTATAGAGATCGACACCTTGCGTGAAACGCCGCACCGCTGCCTGATCAGCACTCATATTGCCGAGGGCAACTACTCGGAAGCCGTCTCCCATTACAACCAGTACCGCGACGATCTGCGCAGAGACCTCGGCATTGCTCCCAGCCCCAGAATCCAGGCACTCGTTGAACAGGTGACACTCTGAACACGCCGGGGTGACGCTGGCTGGAGACAATCGGGTCGGTGGCAAATGTCAGCGAGCACGAGATGCTCATCACCATCACCGTGCGACGGGATCCGGGTTACCCGGACAAGCTGTTCCTGACCTTGCGGCGCTACGACCTCAACGCCGACGACCCCCCTACGGACAGCGTCGAAACGGTGAAGCTCGAGGACGCGTTGGGCGTCGCTGACCGATGGATTCGGTCACTCGTGCCGTGAGCTTCGAACAAGTTTCGTCGGGAAGGTGCTGAAGTGGGTGGGGCTCTAGCGACTTCGCCTCAATCGACATCCTGATACGCAAAGAACCAGTCATCCCGGTAGTGCCGCCCCAACACGGCATCGATTCCCCCGATGCCGACCACCTGACGGTCATACGCATCCACGGCCAGGAGACTCGGGTCTCCATGGAGCGGGAGAAAGAGATGACCGCGAAAGTTGCCTCCCTTGCCGACCCATCGTCGGAACAGCACGGCGGCCAACTCACCGCGCTCGACCCGAGCCACGAGTGCGTTTCCCGTCACGTCGGCGGGAGCGCAGATGGACGGGAAGGGGGGAGAAGACCTTCCCAACACTAGGTGACACAAGTCATGTTGGTCTTATTCCTTCACCGGGCATATCCCTGATCTCCTCTCTCGGCGTCTACTCGGCCAGTCCAACGGAGCCCAACTCAATGCGATCATCAACCCTGCCTTCCCCGGTCCCGCAGACGGTGAGGCCAAAAGCGGCGATTAGAAGTCCCCCAATGAACCACGTCCTAATCGGCTTACCCGACCTAGTCACACGGCTCAAAGGGCACGACATCGATCGTGACGTTGCCAAACCAGCGGTTCCGCAGTATCTCGGCGACCCGCTCGTTAGAAACTATGTAACGGTACTCGAAGCCGCAGGTTCGAGCTATGTCCAGATGGTTGAGAACTTGTTTGTCCAACTTATCCAAGACTGCTCTTGATACCGCTTCTCCTCGAGCAGCACCGGTCAACAGAGCCTCATACCCGCACTTGCACTCGTACCAAGTGTTACCTCTTAAGGCGTCGATCTCGGCCCATCGGCGCGTTGCGGTCCCAGCGCCGGACTCGATGTGCACCCTGTAGGAGTACGGGCTGCCGGTGGCCATATGGCAGTAGAGGGCGGAAAGTGGATCGTCCCCCAACGGCGCTATCGGACCAGTCAACCGACATCCGCCACGCCGTCCAGTTTGTCTTGCTCGGAGGCGGCTACGGGAAAGAGATGGAACTCGCTGCGAACGCCTCTCCAGCGCTGCGGCGAAGACCTGCAATCGGGTCTCGCCGCGAGGGTCGAGATCTCGCGGAATCGTGGGAATGTCCCACGGGGCAATAAAGACCATCGGACCAACCGGGTATGTCCCACGCGACGCTGGCTGAGACTCGACCAAGGCAATCGCCCTGTTGTAGAGCGAGACCTCAGGGATGTAACGGTCGACGATGGCTTCGAGGTCCGCTTCGCTGTTCGCTCGCCCGACCTCATATTCGATCGCGTCGAGAACATGGAGCCGCCGAATTCTCACTTGGACAGACCCACCTCCGCCAGCACCGCCCAACCATGAGTGTGTGCGCGTTCCGTGCTCGGTAATGAAGGTGGGTGCCCGGCCACCGCGTTCGAGGGTGGCAAAGGGGCGTTCCTGCTCTATCCGAATTCGCTCGGCATATCCCCTTATCTGACCGCGTCGTAGTGCCGCTTCAAGACTGGTATCGAACCGGCTAGGGGCACCTAGACGCTCGGGTGCGGGCCGGACGGGCGGCCGTCTCACTAGAGGGCCCCGCTTTGCTACGTGGGGTGGTACTCCTGTCCGCTGCTGGATGGTGTGGGCGAGTTCGTGGGAGAGGAGAAGCCGTCCCTCCCGAGTGTCGGGTTGATAAGCACCCTCCGAGAATGCAACGTGTTGGTGATAGGTAAACGCCTGCGCACCGACTCGATCAGCAAACTCGGCGGCTCGGGAGCCAGTATGGATCCGAACCTGAGACAGATCGGCTCCGAATCTCGACTCAAAGAACCTGCGTGTCGAGGTAGAAATCGGTCGGCCTGCACCCATCGCCTCAATATCGGAGCGGCTGACGGACAGCTGACCCAGCTGCGTCGCAGCATCACTCGCATGGATCTTCTCATCACAATGACATCCACCGGCGCACCGTTGAATCTGCGGGGTCTCAGTGCCAATACGTTGGCGGACCACACCGGTGGCGCCCATAATCCTCCCGGCTACCAGCTCCGCCTCCCGTTCAGCAAGATCACCGGGTCGGCTGATCCTGAGGCCGACTCCCGATGCCTTCGTTCTTTCCCCGCAGCGCGGGCAACCGCCACCGCAGGCGCACCCCTGGACCCCCGTCGAAGGCGGCGCCCGCCTGAGGACTGTCATGGGCCCCGGAGCCGACGTCTTCACTCGCTCGGTGGCGGTGTCCTTCACAGCCGTAGCAAAAGTCAGATCGACCTCCTACTTCCTCGTCACCGTCTCGCCGGCAACGACCACGTCCCGGAATTCCTTGCCAGTAGTCTCGAGCTTGACGCTCTCCCGTGAGATGTAGTCCCTCTTGCCGGACTCGCGGATATGAATGAACGCCTCTTTCTCCGGTGGCTGGTCGACGAGGATCTCGTACTTGCCGGTGGAGTCGGTGGTGATGTTTTCCGCAGCTCCCGGGATTTTCTTGCCATCTTCGTCGCGTAGCAGCACCGTCGCCCCTTCCTTGGGCTGGCCGGTTGCGTCGAGGACGTAGCCAACCATGGCGAACTTGTCCGGCGGCGGATCGGTAACCGCCGTCGTCGCCTTGGTCCCGGCGTAGCCGACCGCCTCCTCGGCACGCTTGGTGCGGGCGTACGCATTCTCGACTGCCAACACTCTCGGGTCGGTGCCGGCATACCTGTTCTTGACATCCGCGAGCTCGAAGTCCTTGACCACCGATTCGGCCCGTAACGCGCTACCCACCACTGAGTAACCCTTGGCCCGATTCACGTCGAGTACACCCACGACGTCGGTCATCAGATCGAGACCTTTCTTGGCGTCGTCGGAGGGTCGTTCGACCACTCCAACCTCTGCACCAATACCAAGCGAGCTTCCCAAGTAGCGTCCGAACGATCCACAGAGACCCCTCCCGGTGAGGTCGGCCAGCGCGAAGTTGCCCTCCCGATATGGCGGCACCCCTCCCAGTATCAGGAGGCAATGGGTGGAGTGGTTGTTGGCTGTGGTGTTTGCGGCCGCAGTCATCGAGACTCCAGAGAACCGGGTTGTTGCCGGCGTCTCCGACATCCGGTTTCCCAGAAAGCGCCCGGTCGTAGCCAGAGTGAACACGTTGGCGGTGACGGTGTCCTTTCTGGTCGCCAGCTCGAGCAATGCGTCACACTGGTTGTTGGCGAACACCAGATCTCCGAGGGTGGCCACCAAGACCGCGAACTTGGCCTCTGTGGCGGAGAAGTCGACGAGGTCGAGCACACACTGATTGCCCACGAACTCGACGTCTCCACCCACCATCATGTTCGTGGTGACCAAATCGGTGTCGGTCAATGCCATCGCCGCACCGGCAGAGTCGGCGGTCATCAGTTGGTTCCCCGCCGTAAGTGCCAGGGAGAACGATCCGGTCAGGTTCTTACGTGCCGCACCGGGCGCTGTCAGCACGGCGTCGTGGGAGATGCCGAGGTTTAGGATGCTGACCACTCCCCCGGTGGCCGCCGAACGGGCCTCCACACCGTGGGAAACGAGATGGTTGTCGTGAACCGAGATCGATCCGAGAGCGACGGCCAATACCGCCGGCCCCAGGGGCTGACTCACCGTGTTGTCGTGGATGGTCGCTGCCGGAGCGCTGCGTAGCGCCAAAGGCCTCCGCAGAAGACTCTCCCTGTCTTTGGGCGACCCCTCCCAGGGGGAGGTGGCGAGCTGGAGGTAGATGCCGGCCCGGGATCCCCTGCGCGCACCGTCGATGTCCTCACCCGACTGTGGGCCGTTGTTGATGATGTGGTTGCGCTGGATGTCGGCATGTTCGGCGTGGAACACATAGATCCCACAGACGGGATCGAGATGACTTCGTCCGTTTCCCGTGATCACGTTGTCGTAAGCTCGGAGATCGGAGACTGTTGCCAGGGTCACTCCCCCAAACCCGATGCGCCCGAGCATCTCATCGGTGATCGAATCGGGACGCCGCCAGAGACAACCTCGAATGTCGTTGCCCAGCAGGGCGAGCCGATCCACTGTGATGGTTCCCTGCTCGTCCTCGGGGAAGAAGCCGAGCACACCGACCCCGTTCATGCCCATGGCCGCGATGCGGTTTCTCTCGATGTGGATGTCTGCGAGCGGCTCACCTGCAATCTGGGTCTCGGTCGCCTCCGGATTCGCCTTGGGCGGGATCCAGATGATGATTGGGCCCTCGGGGCCACATTCTTCTTCCTGCCACAGATAGAACGGAAAGCCGCCAAACCAATACTTCGGACCCTCACCCTCGATGCGGGTCCTGATGTCGCCAAGAGTGATGCCGTTGCCTCCGCCTCCCGCGATCAGGTTGTCGATGACTCGAATCCTCTTGCAGCCACCGCGCAACCAGAGACCGCCCAGACCGTCGGCGGTGGTCACCGGAGCCCCGTTTACTCGCTCCGCAGTGCCCAGGTCGACCATCGGGGTCATACCGGACTCGGGTTCGCGGGCAATGGCATAGCGGAGTGCTCTCTCGACATTCTCCTCCCCGGCGCTGGCGGCCAAGAGAGGAGCCCACGAAGTAGTGGCGATGTTGGCGGCTATGTCATAGCTCCCGCTGCTGTCGATGACATCGCCGGTGGGCACGGCCTTGCGGTATGCCTTGATGTCACCGGTGGTGTCGAACACTCCGGGGGCCCCTATCGGCTCGGCGGCTACCACTTCGTCGGTGAGGCGAGTGCCCAGAATCGTGTTGTGCTCGACGAGCGAGTCGACGGCCCGCACAGTCACGGCCGGCCACTCGCTGCCTCCGTTCGAGACGTGGACGAAGTTGTCCCGAATGGTGATGTCGCTGCCGGTACGGACCTCAATCCCGCTCCTCTTCCTCGTGAGAATGCGCAGCCCCTCGAGACGTATCGAACGCACCTGAGCGCGGCCGCCGTCGACCACGATCCCGGGCCCGCTCTCGTCGGTCACGATCGTCATCGACTCCACACGCACATCCCTCGAGTCGACCACTGCAAACACCGGCTTGTGGACATTGGGCGCCAGAGACTTAGACCTGACTCGCGTCTTCGGGCCGCATCCTTTGATGACCACGTCGTGACGCAGGGACACCTCGATATTCTCCTCGTAATCGCCGGGGAGAACACAGATCTCGCCTCCTGAGGCGGGAAGATGGTCCACCGCCTCTTGGATGCTGTCGAAGTCGCCGTGACTGCGGACGCCGTCACCCACCCGGTAACGGCAGCACGAGCCGAGCTTGGTGAGCGGGTTGAAGGGACGACGGCAGTCCTCGATGTCCTCGGCAGCGGCGGTGATCTCAGCTGCGCCCGTCCACTCCAGGACCGCGAGCGGGATCCTGGTGTGATAGATCCCGTGGGGTGGCGAGTCATCGACCAGGGTCTGGCTGTTGCTCACCTCCCCAGCCCGAACATCGAACACCCAGTAGTCGCCGGGGTGGTAGTTGGCACCGGTGGAAGGGTCGAAGTCGAGACGTATCCCGTTCTCGAGCTCTGTCGGCCCGCCAACGAAGTCCGAAACGAGGCGAGTGCCGTCCCAGAGCCGGAAGAAGTGCTCTTCGCTCGAGGTGGGAATCGAGCCGAACCTCTCCTCCGTCGAACCCGGAGTGGGGAGGTCGATCTTCCCCGCAGAGTTGGTAATGCTCACATCCGCTCCGTACACCAGAATCCAGTGCCCCAGGGTCTCGTCGTACTCGAATGCCTCGAGGTAGGGGTCTTCCAGCTTGGCGCGGTCTATCGCCTGGCGACCATCGTCGATCGACAGCATCCGGGCTGCGGCGCTGAAAACGCCTCTGCCGACGAGCCCGCCGTTGAACCGGGAGTATTTGAAGCGAAGGGGATATCCGGGACCCAGCCGCGCGATCTCCACCCGGTACATCTGGTGTTCCAGGCCGGTGTAGCCGCCGGTGTCGATCTGGGGGCACGGGTCGGGTAGAACCGCAGCCGGCTCGAGATCGATCGTGAGCCGCCCTCGGTCATCCGGGTCGTCGAAGACGCGGGCTGGGATGTCGTCGCACGTCTCGCCTTCGAGCATCCGGACGAGACGAAACCTCATGGCGGTCCTCACCCGCTCGGTGGTATCGGGACCGCCGAGCGCTTCCTCGATGAGGAGCTCCGGTCGCTGGTAGCCGTGAATTGTCTCTCGATAGACCTCCAGGATCACCGCATCACGAGTCCCGACGACACCGATGTCACCTGGGATGGGGTCATCGAGGTAGGTGGCGCCGCGTTGAACCGCGTCCTCTCCGACGAGGACCACACGCTTGCCGTCGGCCCACCCGGCCCCTGGTTTGACGCCCAGGGTCACTTCACCGGCGGCCACGCCGGCGGTCACGACCTTAAAGGCGTCGCCCTCGCCAGCCTCGACTGCCAGGACCCCCCTGCCGAACGCGGCAGCCCCAGCGGCGTCCTCCCAGTCGAGGACGAGGTTGGATTGGGCGTTCCAATCGGCGTCGAGCAGCACCCGACCCTGCTGATGGAGGACCGCATTCCAGTTGGGGTCCTTTCTGAATGCTTTGACGGTGGAAAAGTCGCCGTACATGTGCCCTCTCCTTACGTAACTGGTATCAGCAGCGGGCGGACACCCACTGGCATGAATTCGCGATATCTGATTTGGAGATTCCTCCAGTTGTGTGCCTCGAGTAGATGGCCGAACGCACCCATGGCATCGTCACCGGGACCCCTCTCACGAATGGTGAAGGAGGTGTCGAGACTGAGCTGTCCATAGCCGGGCTCACCAAAGACCTCGCTGGTGAAACGCAGGTGGCCCCCGATGGATGAGGCGTAGTGCTGCGGCAGACGGTTGCCGGTGGCGGCGAACCGGCTGAAGCGGATACACCCGGTCTGGTTGTTCTCTACCTCTAGGGGCTGTGTCCAGATCCCACCCTGGCCGTTGATGGCACGCACCTGGACCCGGCCCAGGAAGGTGACCCCGTCCAGCGAGGTCTGCGCGCCGTACTTGGTCGACGGCCCCGCACCGAGCCCTTTGAGAGCAGCACCGGCCGTTGCCGGGTCGTCGTCTGGCCCGCTGCCGGCGTCGACTACCGATCGGTTGATTGACACCGAGTAGTCATTGTCGACGAGAAGGGGGCCCACGATGCTGTAGTCCACCCGGATTATGGGGCTTTGGTCGAACGAATCGCGCTCGGCTCCGGGAGGGAAGCCGTGATGGTCGGCCGCCCGCACCGATGGCGGGAAATCCGGCACCGGTCGGTCTCCGGGGACGGGTTCGACGAAGTCGGACCGGGACTCGAGATCGTCGAGCAGATGCCCACCCGGGTCCAGGGTGCAATGACGTATTTCCAGAGCGTGAAGGGCGGCCCGAGCGATGAGTGGCTGACTGGCCGGGAACCCGGTCTCGTCACGGGTGATGAAGAGACCTTCGAGTCGCACTGTGAGACGAGAAATGCCGCTATCGACCGTCTTGGGTCGGAAGCGCAACGGCTGCTGAAGACGGATTATGGGGCGGTGGTCACCCGCCGCTCGCACGATCACCGACCTGCCGAGCATCAGGTTGGGGCCGCCGTCCTCGGTGACGCTTCCACTGACCAGGGCGAGATCGAGATCGTGAATCTCGCTGTCGGTGATCTCGATGATCAGGGGTGAGCCAGACAGGTTCGCCTGGCCAAGGGCCGCCTCGAGGCTCGCCGCATCGCCGGGAACCTGCAATGAGGGCCCCGGAGTCTGACCGGCGAAGGTAGCCGGTGGGTCGGGCAGGGTCTCGGGATGCGCCCCGACGTTGCCCACCGCCCCGTAGGTATACGACAGCTCCGACGAGTCGCGGATCGCCTCCGCCTTCGCCGCGGTGTCCACCCCGATCAAGACCCGTCCCAGCACCGGGTCAATGACGATCTCATCGTCCCTGAGCTTCGGGTTCAGGCCGTCCTCCCAGGCACACAGGTCGGCTCCGCGGAACGACCAGTGGTCTAGGTTCACATCGGGGTCGACACCCAGTTCGTTGTTCGGCAGAAGGAGCCTGAGGCCCACCTCGCTGTCCCGACCCAACACCTCGATGTACTCGTCGGGGTTCCCCGCGTCTGACTTCGAGTTGAGACGGGCGGTTGGAATCGGCCCGGGTGTGGCGTCGAGTTCGGCGACCACGAGCGGCCGGGCCTCGGGGTCGTAGCGGAAGGTGTTGAAGAGCCTGACCGGACGGGAGAGTGGATCGACGTAGATGCGTACGGCGTGCTCGGCATCGTCTCCGCCAGCTCCGGTGGCCACCGACTCGGCGTTGACCGTGGCGAATGGGACGGTGTAGGCCTCGAGCCTCCACAGAAACACTGCGAGGTTGGGGAGGTTCACCCTCAGGCTATCTGCCGAGGTCGGGGGCCGGACGTCGGCTGTGCGACTGAACGGTTCGAAGGGCGTGCCGGAGAGCGAGATGAGAGCCGGATCTCTCAGGGTTGCGGTGCCGCCACGTGGTGAAGGGGGGAGCGCCGCGGCCTGCCTGCCGTAGGGAGGATCGCCACCACGGTCGGGCCGTTGATGGTTGAGATGGTGGTTCCACGACATCCACTCCCTCAACTCCACGGCGTGGACACCCCAACGGGTGAGGTTGTAGGTGAGGGTCTCGATGGCGCCGATTGTTCCCTTACGTCTGCGCAGTGCGATCGTCGAAGCCACATCGCGGCGCAACGTCAGCTCATCTCCGCTGAGATGGCTGGTGCCGAGGAGGTCGCCGATGTAGGCGATGACCCACGGGTCGCAGTGCTCGATGAACAGATCGTGATAGAGCTGATCGATGTTGTCGTCGATCTCGTCGAAGACCTTTTCGAGAATTCCCAGGTAGGCCTCGAGCTGGCGCGGGGCGGTGTCCTCGTCGTTGCGCGGCTTGTAGACCTCGGGGAGCCTCCGATACAAGCCGATCCGGGAGCGGTCAACCATTTCCGCCTGCCTCTCCGCTGGGAGCGAGTCTGATCAGATCACCCGCTGGCCGCTCCTCGAGCCGTAGCACGTGGTCGGCGTCACAGCCAATGACTGCCCGACCGCCGCTCTGGGTTGTTGGCACCGCGGCGGTTTCCAGGTCGGTGCCCAGGTTGGCCACGGACCGCACCCGGCACCAGGCGACGCCATCGGTCTGCTGGGTACGGGCGGCGATGGTCGTGGCATGACAGGGCTCACCGAAGCGCCGGGCCCTCAGCCCGAAGAGACCCTCGCCTCCGTCGGATGCCTCCGAGGACTCCCCGAGAGCACGATGTACCGAGGCGATCACGTCGGCCTGCTTGCGGCCTCTGGCGATCCCGACTATCACGTCGAGATGGACATATGCGAACATGCCCTGGCGTACGGTGACGCTGTGACGGTCGGCCCCCCGTTCCCGGTCAGCACTCTCAAGGATTTCACGGACCGTTCCGAACTCCTCCTCACGCCCGGCCGACATCAGAATGGTGAGGACGATCCCCGGAGTCCCGGAGCGGATCGCCCAACGGGCTGACGCTTTGGTGACACCGCTGATGGAGAGTGCTTCGGCTTCGAAGTCGCTCAGACCGACCAGACGGCCCAGACTCTGCAAACGGGCCGGTGCCGCCGTGCGGGCGACATCGGGTGTCTCCGGCTCATCTCCGCCGCTGACCACTCCGGGCAGCCAGACCCCGTCGACTCCGTCGAGACGTTCCATCGTTTGGACCGTTGTGTCTGCTTTCAGGGTCCCATGCGCTCCGGTGCCCACCCGGTAGACGGCCGTGATGTTCCCCACCCCCGACGGGACTCGAGCGCCGAGGCGCTCGCCGTCACCGAACTGGACGTAGCTCTCGCCATCGTCACCGCGACGGACGACGAACACCTCAGCCTCGGGGCCCTGTCCGTAGAGAGACGCGACGTGCTTCCAGGCTCGTCCCTCAACGTAGATGTCCACCTCGGGGTCCTGAGGTGGGGTCGAATCCTTCTCGTAGTGGTAGGTCAGGGGGCTCTTGGGAATCTTGAAGGTCTGGAACCTAACCCGTGCGTCGCCGTTGCCCAGGGTCACCTCGGCCTGGGTCTCACCCTGGTTCGCGCCCACCACGTTCCCGTAGAAGACCGGCGTCTCCTCGTCCTCTGCGGGCTCGTTGGAGAAGTCGTCGTAGTCCAGCTCCTGGTCCAACTCGATCTCATGGAGCTTGGTGAACCCGGTCATGGCCGACACGCCGACCGTCATACTGGTAACCGCCAGCTCGACGGAATCCTCTCCTTTCTCCGACATGAGAAGCCGACGACCGAGCAGTGCTGCGGCGTCGCCGCTGGAGCCGAAGAAGAAGAGCTTGCGTCCCCTTGTGGTGCTGGTCTCTCGGGGAGCCCGGTAGACGTCGAGCTTGGGCCCGACGATCTCGTGGAAATGGAATTGGCGTATGTCGTGAGCAGCGCCGCCGCCCGAGGACTTGCCCTTGGAACCTCCGCCCTTTCCCTTGCCTTTGCCTTTCCCGCCGCCTCCGTTGCCACCGTCGTCCTCGGCGAGGAGACGCAGGGGCATGTCCAGCGTGACCAGAGTTGTGCCTCCGGTGAGGGCTCCCCAGGTGATCGAGTCGTTCCGCACCGAGGCGGCCGTCCGCACCACGGTGAAGGAGCCGCCTTGCTCTTCGGAGTCCACCTCGTGGCAGATCAGCTGGGCTCCGACCGGAAGGTCATCGACCTCGACGTCCAGCGGGAATTCGGTCTCGTCGAGGTTGGGGTCCGAGTACTCGGTCGTCTCGGTGAGCTCGCGGTCGTATTCAACGGGTGTCTCGGAGGCCACCCCACCGCTCAGCGTGACCTTGGTTGGCGGGCTATTGTGCCCGAAGTGACGGAAGGTGCGTCCGATCGGATGACCTACCAGGTGAGTGTCGCCTGGAATCGCCTTCTGGCGGGAGCCGGAGGTGGTGACGATCGTCTCCCCGTGAAGCTGGCGGACCTCCTCGACCGCCAGGACTTCGGGACGCATCAGACGACCGTCCATACGCCGAGTTGCCATGAGCATGCGGGTTGCCTCCTCGATCTCGTCGGTGTCCCCGACCAGCCGGAACTCGTTGGTTCCCTTGTCGATCGTGGGTTCCTCGAGCGGGCGGTACAGACTGAACTCGCTGAGCCCGGCCTGGGCGGCGAGGTCGGCGCTGGTCTCCAGGATGACGGGACCGTCCACGCCGTCGAGCTGCACCCTCACTCCGAAGCCCTTGGAGATGGTGACGTCAGTGTCGGCGTCGAAGGCGACGGTCGCCTTGCCCCCCAGCCCCGCGGCGAGGCGGTAGCCGGTGAGCTGGACCAGGTCGGCGACGGTCTCCCGCCATGCCGCCGTGCGCAGCTTCGTCTCGTTGGCGAAGAGCTGCTGGTAGAAGGTGAGGATGTCGCCGACGACGGCGGCGGCCTCGAGCAGGGCTATTCCGGGATCGTCCGGGGAGCGGTGGGTCCAACCGGCCAGGACGTCGCTCTCGTCGAGACATCTCACCATGGCATCCCGGATGTCGGCATAGGTCCCGATGCGGTAGTCGATGGTGGACAACCCGGGGCGGTTCTGGATTTGCTTGGGGAAGACCAGATCGTCGACACAGTGGTCGGCGGTGTCGAAGCGGTCCCAGCAACGCGCCGTGTCGCTCATCCCCGCCCTCCCTGGATGTCGAGGCTGATCATCCCCCGCTCCATGTGATCAGGGTCGTTGCGGACCGAGATGATCTCGTTGTCCCCTGGCTCGATCTTGTCGGTGTCGGTGGGAACCCAGCCCCATCGGGCCATGGTGAGTGACACCACGTGGTCCACCCCCGTCACCCCATGAATCCGGCCCAGGAGATTGCTGGCATGCACAGGCTGGCCAAAGGTCCAGCGGTCGGGCTGGAAGAACCCGCGTCGTCCGTCTGCGGTGTACTCGTCGGAGAGCTCGCGTTCGAGCTCCGCCCTCAGGTCTTCGGGCCAGATGTCCGACCGGGCGCAGAGCGTGACCCGGATGTCGAGCGGCATCAGCACCGGACTCCGGATCTCCAGATCCTCGCCGATGAGCCGCACGGCATCCAGGTACTGGAGTGCCTCGTCGCGGAGCCCGTCCTCGAGCTCCTCGGTACCGACCGGGTCGATGGTCACTCGGACCGTACGCCAGCTTCCGGTCCAGTGGTAGGCGGCATGGGCCCGGGAGACACCGTCGAGCTCCTCCACGCGGTCGACGTAGTCGGACAGGGTCACTGCCCGGAGCTGGCGCGAGCGGTATGCCTCGGGTGCGTTCCGCACCACTTCCGACGACGGCTCCTCTGCTCGACCCGAGCTCACGTCGAAGGGGTTCCAGCAATGTGAGATCGCCGTCTCGGGGCCTGAGCCACGTTTGAAGTGTGTGATCGTGTCGGCGCCGACATTGCCGGAGAGACCGTCACCAACCTGATAGGTACAGCGGACGACAGCCCGATCCGGGAGCAGACGACCGGACCGGCCGTTGCCGAAACGAATTCTGGAGCGTCGCAGCTCATCGGTCTCGACGGCAAAGACCTCGTCGTTCTCCTCCCGGAAGATCAGGCTGATCTCTTCCTCCCAATCGACCCACACCTCCGTGCCGTCGGGAGCCGTACTCGGCCTGATTCGGTTGGGAGGGGTCGCGCCGGGGGTGAAGGTGCCGGTGCTCCCGTCCCATATCCCCTCCTCGGGATCGGTCACCTCCACCCGGAGGGTCGAGACCGGAACCTCCTCGGAACGGGGAAGGGTCTTTCGGTACAAGAGCCGGTGGTCGGGCGGAAGCCGGCACAGGGTTCCCCACTTCCTCGTCTCCTCGAAGTCCCTGGGATTTATGAGACGACCCCCACTTACCAGGGGAAGCGCGGTCCTGGGAGGCGGAACCGGAGCCGAGAAGAAGACCTGCTCGACACGACCCTGGGCCACATCGACCAGGTTCCCGCGGAAGGCCGAGACCCCGGTCACCTGCCCACTGGCCACATCAGCTATGAAGCAGTAGTCCCGTGTGAGCTGGTTCTCCTCACGCCAGGTGACTCTCACGTACCAAGCGCCCGTGACCGGGTCGCGAAACTTCCTCGCTTCGCCGGTTAGTTCCAGCAGCTGACGTTTGGTCGGGTCTCTTCCAACTTGCCTCCCGGTGGCCGGGTTGAGCAGCTCCTCGATCAAGAGACGGGTGACCCATGGAGGCTCGCCGGGAGATCGCTCCTCTGTTACCAGAGCGACCAACCGGTCTGCCGCCGCCTGGCTGGGCATCGCCAGGTCAGCCTCAGTTGCGCCGGCCCTGAGGCCGACCTGGGAGTCGCTCCAGCTGTAGAGGGCGATCTCGTTCAGGATGTCGGACAACCAATAATCGACTCTGTCGTCGTTGGAGACGACAGAGTCGGCGGGAACGAACACCACCGCCTGCTCATCGAACTCCGGGTTGCCGGCCCAGAAGGTCAGGCTCTCGCCGGAGCTGTCGTCGAAACGGGCATCGTGACCCGACACGACTTTCATGGCGAGCACGGTCTCGGCCTGGTTGCCCTGGTGGACGTGGTAGTCGACGAGACGGGCATGCCGGGCGAGAGAGACCCGGTTCCGGGCCCGGGTCAGATAGGCCTCGTTCATCACCCGATCCTGGAAGTCCGACAGCTCGTCTGCGGCGGCGGCGACCTGGCTGATCAGGACCTGGGTGAAGTCGGCCTCGCTGGTCGGCTCCCAGCCGGGAATCCGCCGCTCCATGGCGGTCATCATCACGTGACGGAACGAGTCGTAGTCCTTGGCCAGGTAGTCGATGACGGGCTGCGAGGGCGCCTCCCGGGTCTCGGGGCGATTCGGGGCGCAGAGGTTGAAACAGCCCGGCCGGAACTTGAAGTCGATCGCCGAGAGGACAGGGTCGAACCCTCCGAGCACCGGGTCGCCCGACATGTCGACATCGTCGATCCCTCCGACTTTCAGGGTGTACGTCGAGTAGTCGCCGATGGGGGCGACAGTGAGCTCGAGGACTCCCTGAACGGGTTTAGAGATTGCCTCGACCTGCACATCCCCTGCATCGACTCCACCGCGCACTCGATGGCCACCCACGACGGAGAACATATCCCGGGCAGGTCGACCGTCGGCAACGACCGCGTCGAGATGGTTGTCGTTGTGGAAGTGGACCCCCAGCGTGGCCGAACCGCCGGCGGTATCGGTATCGACGAGGACGAACTCGAAACCGTTGAAGCCGGCGACCCCCAGGTTGTCGGCCCGTTGCTCAAGTGCCTCCTGGTCGGCTATCGAGATCATGCCTCGCCCTTCCTGGAAAAACGAAGGAGCCGGGTATCGTCGGCCCCGGCAGGGCGATAGCTCAAGTCGACGATCAGGGCGCTCTCCTCGATCCGGACTTCGAGCTCCTCGATGGTCACCCTCTCGCCGAGCCAGCGTGACACCGCGTCTGTGATGATCCCCTTGGTCATGCCGGCGGTTGTCTCGTCGATGTTCTCGAAGACAAGTCGCTTCACGTTGGTCCCGAACTCGGGCAAGAAGAGCCGCTCGCCGAGGGCGGTGAGGATGAGCTGGTGCAGCTCCTGAGCGACGTGGTCGGGGAGGGTGCCGACGGTGGCGGCCCGGCCGTCGCGGCCGATGGCAAAGGGGAAGGCGAGGTGTCCGCTCATCTCGCCGTCACCTTCTGCTGGGTGTTGACGATCAGGGCCACACCCTGTGGAGCGTTCTCCGGGCTGTAGCAGGTGCCAACGCTGGACTGGACGAGAACGGGTGTGCCGAACACGTTCGCCGAGCCCGCACCTGCCGACCACTCGATGCGCATGCAGGGCGAGGGCTTGTTGCCGATGGTGAACGGGCAGCCCCTGACGGTGTGGACGTCGGTCTCGAGGAGGGCAGGCGACCCTCCCGCATTCGTCTTGCTGTTCGAGGTGGTGAGGCTGGCACTGCCTCCGTGGGGGCAGGTGATGGTGCTGGCGGTGGTCAGGACAGGGCCGGGCATCACGTCACCTCCAACGCCCCGTCGTTGACCTTCACCGAGTTCGACGTGATCGAGATCTTCTTCGAACCCACTTTGAGCAGGATCTCGCTGCTGGTGAGGACGATCTTCGGTCCGCCGCCGTGCTCGAGCCGTATCTCGTCGCCGTCCTCATCGAGCACGAGCTTGAGCCCGTTGGAGGTGGCGAACACCCTAACCGCGGAAGTCCCAGGTTCCGGATGCTCGTCACAAGCCCACCAGTAGCCGTCGCAGATCGGTTTGGAGATGTCGCCTGCTTCGAAACTGACCCAAACACCATCCCCCACCTCGGGGATGACCATCAGACCGTGTTTGTCCCCGGCGAACGGAGTACACGGTGCCGCCCACGGGGACTCCTGGTCGTGATAGACCTCGGGCACCCTGGCCCTGACATAGCCGAGCAGATCGCCCTCTCCGACCTCGGTCACCAGCCCCCGGTATTTCCCGTAGAACCGGGATCGCTGCTGACCGGCAACATCGACGAGGAGGCGGTCACGGGTGTCGGTCATCACACGATCCCCGAGGGTATGAGAGAACCGGCCGACCCGACTGTGGACTGCCCGTCCGTGATGAGCTGGAACGACTGGCGATATGAGCCGCGATCGAGATTGTGGGTAACGCTGCGGATGACATAGTTGCCGCTAGATGACGAGGCACCCATCCGGACCTGCACTGCCTTGTAGGGCTCCAGGGCGGCTGAGTAGCAACCCTCTCGCACCGAGCCATTCAGACGACTGGCCCAGCGGCTCGATCCGGCACTCGCCTGGGCCCGGTCTCGCAGGTCGCCCGACTCCCCGGTGCCCGGGTCCAGCAGTTCGGTCGAGCCGTCAACTGATCCCAGGAGGTCTTCGTCGCCGAATGAGCGCTGATCCACGATGGTGCCGGTCTCGCTCAACTCGGACTTGTCGCAGAGGCTGAGGGTGAAAGCCACCACCCGGGCGGGCATCTGTGCGTTGAACTCATGATCCGTGGACTGGACGTTGCTGTCGGAGCCGGGAACCACCAGTGGTGGAAGCGTCGAGTCCGCCTCGGTGGGAAGCCCCTTGAAGACGCCGATCGACTCGCCCGGCTGCGACCCGGGGAGGACGTAGGCGTGCAACTGGTTGCGTCTAGCGAGACGGCGGAGATAGACCATCGCCGTCTCCCGCTGCACCTCCTCTCGGGGGCGTCCCGACGACGAGTTGGGAACGGAATCGATGTCGGTTGAGGTGATGACGTCGTTGAAGTTCGAGAAGATGTCGGCAGCGATGCCCGAGTCGGAACGTTGCTCGTGACGGAAGATCTCGGCATTGCGGTCGAGGTACACACTGTCGTCGTGCACGACAAGTGTCACCGTGCTCTCACCCGGTTGATTGCTGCGCGCCGCCCGGCGTGTCACCACCGGGCCGTCGATGAGTGGCACGTAGGTCCCGCTCCCCGGGTCGACCTCGACCCGGACTCGGGAGAAGGCGGTCATGAACGACTCGGCCTCGTCGCTCCATTTTCCGCTCTCGTCAAGACAGACCGGAACCCGGATCAGGGCCTGCCAGGCCGTGTCCATCTCCTGGCTGACCTCGACCGACTCAATCCGCTCCAGCTGTTTCTCGCTGGCCGGCTCGTCCCCGAGGTGGAGGCGGTAGCTAACCTCGCTCATGTCTCCTCCGGCACCTCGATAGTGCGTCCGGTCTCGGCCACCAGGTCGTTGGCCCAGATCTCTGTGTTGGCGTCGGCGATGTGCCAGAAGCGGGTCGCATCGGAGTAGCGGTCGGATGCGATTAGATCGAGCCTCTCCCCGTCCTCGACCTGGCGCGGCTTGGATCTCGGATCTCCGAGACGACGCAGCTTCAGCGCCTTGACCGGGCGACCGCGTGCGTCCTGTACGTCGACGGTCGGCAGGTCGTGATATCTCGAGTTGGCAAGAAACGGCATCTCTCCTCCTAGAACGGGATCATCTCGACGACTTCCTCGGCGGTGTTGGCCAGATTGGTCATAGCCAGAACCTCGGTCGCGATCCGGGAGTATTCCAACGTTCCCCGGGCGACGACATCGCTGCTGCACGGGTCGGGTCGAAGCACGTCGAGGGTGAGCTGAACCTCGGCCTGCACCGGGTTGAGCACGAAATCGAACTTCTGCTCGATGATCGTCATCGAGGTGATTGACACGGGGAGGACACGGGTCGGCCCCCAGATGAAGAGGACCTTGGGATATTTCTCCCGCGGTATGGGTGTGGCGGCCTGGCTGTCGCCTCCCAGACCGACGAGGCTTCCGATGGCATCGACCGCAGCTCCGATAAGACCGGCGATGGTCCCTTTGGGGCTGACCATCATCTGGAGGGCGGCCAACTGCGGTCCGATGCCGGTAAGCCGGGCCAGCACATTCTCCTCGCCCAGCTCGTCGGCCGCGCTGAAGTGGGCGGTGAGCGAGATCTGCTCGTAGGTGGGCTCACCGGACTGTCCCATCTCCCGCGACCTCGCCGTAGATGATCGGCTTGGGATCTGTTGGACGCGGGAGAGTGACTCGGGGTTGAACTGGAAGATCACGACGTTGGGCAACGGACCCAGGAAGTCGCTGCTGTACTCCACCATCGCGCCTTTCAGGAGGTAGGCCATCAGGGTGCCTCCTCTCCGTTCCCGGCCAAACGCTCGGCGACCGCTACAGCGACCTGGCCCGGGGCCGTAGGCCCCGGCACCTGGATCGCGACGTCGATCTGTTGGCCGGCCCGCAGCCGGTCCCGCCGCAGATTGACCTCGTCGAGAAGACTCCTGCCCACCTCGGATGCAAACACCCTCGGGTCATTGGCGGTGTCGCCGAGCGTCAACTCGAGACGCTCCACCCGTATCCTCATGTCGGCTCACCCCCGCGGTCGAGTGATCTGATCAGGTCGGTATAGGCGCCGAACTGCTCGGCGGGCACAGACCTGCCCTCCTTGTCGAACTCCCGCTTGATCGCCACCATCACGGTGTCGACGTCGAGGAAGGGCTTCTTGCCCGGACGACGGCTGGCGCTCTGTAAGGAGGCGGCGAACACCGCCGAGCGGATCTGGCCACCGGTCAGGTCGAAGTAATCCGCGAGCAGGTCCAGGTCGAGAGAGCCTCTGTCCACATCTTTGGGGATCACCACGTCCCAGATGCGTCGTCTTTCGGCGGGGCTGGGGCGATCGAACGCAATTATGTGACGCAGACGCCGGACGAACGCCTGGTCGAGATCCTGGCGTCGATTGGTGGCCAGAATGACCAGTCCCTTGGCGTTCTCCATCCGGCCCAGGAGATACCCGACCTCCAGATTGGCGTAGCGGTCGTGGGAGTCTTTCACCTTGGTGCGGGGGGCGAAGAGCGTGTCGGCCTCATCGAAGAACAGAACGGCATCGGCTACGGCGAGGGCGTCGAAGACCCTGCGCAGGTTCTTCTCGGTTTGTCCGACATACTTGTCGACCACCTGGGACAAGTCGACCCGATATAGGGGAAGGTCGAGGCTCTTGGCCAGGGTCTCGGCCGCCATCGTCTTGCCGGTGCCCGGAGGGCCATGGAACATCGCGGAGATGCCGGCCGAGTTCCAGGCGCGGGCCGTTCCCCACCGGTGATGGACTTCGGCGATGGTCTCCATAGCGCTGCGGATCTCGGCCAGTTGTCGTTTCTGAGAGTGCCGGAGGATCAGCTCGTCCGGCTCGAAGCGGGGCTTGATCTCCTCGGCGAGATCACCTAGCTGGAGTCGCAGCTCGGCCCGGCAGGCAGCCTCCACATCTGCCCCGGTCGGGTAACGTCCGAGAACCTTGAGCCGCCGGGTGAGCGAAGCGATGGTGGCCCGCTCGAAGCGATAGCGGCGCGCGGACTGGGTCAGGGCGCCGCCCAGCCGTGTGGAATTCCTGCTCCCCAGACCCTTCCTCCACAATTCGAGACGACCCTCGTAGTCCAGGTCTGCGGTGGTTATTGCGGGGAGCCAGCGCCCCTTGGGCACGGCGGTCAGATCGGACGGTGACTCCGTCGATGCCAGAATGGTCACGGCGGGGCCAAACCCGAGACCGGGCACGGCCCGGTTCTCATCGTCTCTGCTCAGAAGTCGGATGCTGCTGTCGAGGTCGAGGAACAGGGCGGCGTCCATCAGCCAGCTGCAGGTGACCATGGCGTTCACCGTGCCTCCGTCGACGAGAACGCTGGGGTCGAGCGCCAGAGAGAGGACACGTCGCCCCGCGGCCCTGCCCACCTCGGCGGCGGTCCCGGGGTGGTCGGCGCCTTCGGGGCCGATGATGGGCACGACCCGAACCCGGCGCTCAGTCTCATGACGCAACAGGTCGCTGACGACAGAGCCGTTGCCTATCTCCTCAAGGGGCGCACCGTTGGGCTCCAAAGGCACCAGACCCGGTGGGGGACGACCGTCGGGGTTGAGCAGCAGCCGCGCTACCGAGTGGGGGCATGAAAACGAGCGGTCCCAATCGACGTCGGCGATGCCGAGACGCTGATCGGAGCGCTGGATAAGCCCGTAGTCGAATATGGGTGAGCCCGGCACCGCCACTTCCAGCACCTCGTCGGGACGGTCCCAGAGACGTTGGGCCAGTCCCATCGTGGGCCTCACCGCGTTGGCCTCCCCGAGGCAGTAAGCGATCACCGGTCCCACGGCGTTGTCGTAGGTCGTGGCCAGTCCAAGAGCGACCACAAAACGTGCCGTGTCGTTGAGATCGAGGTCGCGGCATACCCAGCTGAAGGAGCCACGCACCGCCGGGTCGCCATCCGGCTCGGGTTCCTTCAGCTCGTCGGACAGGAAACGAGCCGTGGCGTCCTTGGCCAAGAACTCCCGTTTTCGGTCCGAGTAGCGGGACAGGTCGAGGCCTTCCTGGACCCGATCGCGCTCGTCTCCCTGGGTGGTAATCCCCAACTCGCCCTGCAGGAAGCGGAGCCATCCCACCTCACGCCGGAGACGGATAGTCACCTGCTTCAGCCAGTGACGCCCCACGGCATCGGTGGGCCTAAGCGTCTGAGTGAGGGTGGCCCGGCTCATGGCGGCGGCACGTTCGCCAGCGGGCTCTGCCGCGATTGCGATCCGTTGACCCTGACCACCGCCCGGTAGTCCCCCGGCGGGAGGGAGTTACCGGGTCCGAACACGACCCGACGCTGGGCCTGGGACCCACCGGCTTCGAAGGTATCGGAGGAGACCAGGGTGGCGCCGTCTTTGAGCATTGCCACGAACACGTCGTCGTCGTCGGTCCCGAGGAGAAAGCCGTCGATCTCAAGGACGAAGGTGCGTCTGCCAGCGAAGCCGGGGGTGTTGTCAACCGCCACGGTGTCGACGGAGACGCTGTCCACGATGGGCCGAAGAGCTACCACCTCCGGTGAGCTGACCCGGGTCTTCTGCGGGGTGAGCTTCTTGGCCACGGTCAGCACGTGGAAGCCGGCTGAGATCTTGGACGGGTCGATGAACCTTCCTGATGGAGCCGCGGCGCGGCTCGTCCTGACCAGCAACGAGTTGTCTGCCTGGAGCTCGGCGTCGAGCTCCAGCGGTCCGAGACGCGCAGGTAGGTCGACCGTCTCGAGGTTGAACCCGGTGATCGTCATCTCCTCGTCGGCTTCGATGCTGGAAGGCTGGACAGCCGAGATCATTAGACCGAGCATGGGCTCGACCAGTAGGCCGATCCCGAGATCATCTCTGATGGCGTGCGGATCGGTCGAGTAGTCGATTCCAACCAGTAGCGAGTACGAGGGGACCTGGGACGGGGCGACGAGCACAGGTCGCACCTCGAACGCGGTCGAGAACCGAAAGCTCTGGGTGTCGCCTGGGGTGATCTTGGAGAGGACGTCGATGTCGATCTCGTTGAAAGTGATCTTCAGCGGCTCGGGGTTGGCCGCGAGAGCCTCCAGATCGGCCGGATCAGTTCCCTCGATGGGCAGGTAGTTCAGCTCCTGAAGCGCCCGAAGGCCCGCTCCCATCAGCCGCTGCGCATCTGCGGTGTCGCTCCTTCCCCCCTCGTCGAATGCGGTCATGATGTAGCGGGAGATCAGCCAGAGTGGCGGTCGCTGCCCGTTGTCGAGCGCCACGTTGCGCAACGTCGGGTCGTGTGCGACCTGGTAGAGGTAGATGTTGAGTCGCGGATCGGGAGGGTTGGCTCCCTCAGGCTCGGGCTTTCCCACGCTCACCTGTAGACCCGTTCGCAATGCGAGTTGCTGGCTGAGAACTTCGGAGACCGCTCCGAGGGCTCGTGAGGTGCTTGCGAGACTCACCGCTCACCTCACCTTGACGTAGTGGCGGGACAGGTCGATCGGCCGGTTGGTACCGCCATCGCTTCCCGTTGGACCGGCGACGGACTGGCGAGGTGTGGGAGGGGCCGCCGGTTGAGATTCACGGCGTGGCGCGGCCGGCTCGGAGACCGTTACGTGGATGGTCCCGATCGATAGCTCGACCGGCTCTGCGGGTTGGTCACCAGCGGTACCCGGGGTTTGGCCCGCACTCCGCTCGAACCGGCTGATCAGGGCGGGCCTTTCGGGATCTGCCGTCGGCGCCAGCCCGGAAGTCTTGGGGGCGGGTTCTTCCACCCAGCGACGTACCACCCTGAGTGCTGTCTCCAGCCTGGCCGCTGGGTGATCGACGATTCCTGGCGGGTGTGGGGTCACATCTTCCGCGTCGACCGGAGCCAGGTCGCCACGGTCGACTGTGGCCGCTGCCGGCAGGTCGCTGCCTGTCGGAGATGGGGGTGGTGGCGGCGGAACACGAAGGGTCCTGGTCTCCAGAACGACAGAGGGGTCATGTCCAACGGCCCCGTCCTCTGCCGTCTCCGGAGCAGAGGGGGTTGCCTCGACCGGTGGTGAACGGCGTGGTGCGGCCGCGGGCGATTCCGGAGAATCCACCCGATTCTTCGTCTCTTCCCCTGAACCTCGTGCTGTCTCCTGGACCGAGATGGATGGCGGTCGGTGCACCGGCGTAGGTGTGACGGGTTCGGCGGATGAGGGCCGCGCCGATCCCTCGGATGACCACGCCTTTCCAATCACTGGCGAGTCGGGCTGTTCAGGCTCGATCCGATCTAACGGCTTCACCTCCATCTCGGGGGAGGGAACAGCAGACACGGTCGACATTCGGGCCAGGGCGTCGAAGTAGCTCATCGGCCCATCCGTTCTTCGATCAACCGGAGATATTGCCTCCGTCGATCCGGGGGAATGGCCAGTACCTGATCCTCGGTCCAGGAGTACGCAAGAGCGAGACGATGAACTTCACGCAGGATGTCGTTGCGGGCGGTCTCCAGCCCGTGCAGGGCTTCCGCCTCGAGGTCGATGGGGGTACTCAGTCTCTGGCCACACTCAGGGCACTCGGCATTGAGGGCGAAGTCGACCAGAGGGTCCGCTTCGGACAGAGCCCGCTCGACCACCTCGGCGGGGGTTCGATTGGCCAACCCCAGGTCGGTCATGACCGTGTGGTCCTCCGAGAGGGCCCATCGCTCCAGATCGGAGCCGGTGGGGAGCCTGATCTCGACGTCGTCGGGGCCGACAGTCACCACCGACGGCAGCTCCCAGCTCCATATCTCGACAAGGAGCTCGGCCAACGGCAGCGATAGCTCCAACTCCTCCTCGCACGACGGGCAGACCACGTGGAACTCCGGGTCGATGCGGCTCGTCTCGCGCCAGACACCCAGAAGCGCAGCGATCCGCCAGCTGAGGGGCCTGTCGGCCGAGGAGCCGTCGCCGTCCAGGGCGCGGTCCAGTATCTTGGTGACAAGACGCGGTCTCACGGGCTCGCCGAAGTCGATGGCGAGGAGACCCGATCCGTCTTCGAGACCCCGGATCGACGGGTTCACCCGGTCCTCAACTTCCTGCAGCCTGAT
>Ga0326597_10003228_pt1 | contig 23716 bp, 21 predicted proteins | sample RVTome_12_FD_203789 | JGI IMG/M metagenome (GOLD analysis project Ga0326597, IMG submission 203789) | Soil microbial communities from uranium-contaminated site in the Upper Colorado River Basin, Wyoming, United States - RVT100D185 | ecosystem: Environmental > Terrestrial > Soil > Contaminated >... | reverse complement strand
AAGTCGTGATCTCGGACCAGACGCGCATCGAGCGAAAGGGCCATCCCGGCATCACCGCTCGGGAGCTGCGCATCGGCTGGGAGGTGGAGGTCCAGGGCCGCAGGGACGGGGACCACCTCGTGGCCGAGAAGATCAAGGTCGAGACCGAGCGGCACAAGAAAGTCGACGTCGAGGGGTACATCGAGTCCCTCGGTGAAGATGCCTTCGACGTCGATGGCCGCCCGGTCCGATACTCCGGTGTCGACCGCACGCTCCTCCGTCCCGGGGCGTTCGTCGACGGCGAAGGCATCCTCATCGACGACGGCACCATCGAGCTCGAGAAGTACGAGGTTCGGCCTCGCGAGCGAGACCGGGGAGAGGTCGAGTTCCTCGCGCTCGCCGCGACCGAGCTCTCGGAGCTGAAGAAGAACCTGGACTTCTACGATGACCGGCTGTTCCAGGAGTACGTTTCGCGCGTCGGCCATAGCCTGGTCCCGGAGTGGGTGGACCGAGACGAGGTCCAGTTCAACTTCAGCATCGTGAACGACCCGGAGCTCAATGCCTTCGCCCTTCCCGACGGCACCATCGTGATCCACACCGGCCTTCTGGCGACGCTCGAGAACGAGGCGCAGCTCGCGACTATCCTCGGCCACGAGATCGCCCACGTGACCCACAAACACGGATACCGCGGCTACAAGCGCGCGCAGAAGATGCAGTGGGTAGCCCTCGGCGCCGCGGTGGCGGCCGCCGCCATCGACGCCGATCGAAAACCCTGGGAAGGACCCTCCTGGGCGTCGACCCTGGTCTCGATCGGGGCGACGCTCACTCTTACCGCCGCCGTGAACGGTCACGGACGGAACCTGGAGGACGACGCCGATCGCGTCGGGCTCAACTATTCCCTCGACGCGGGATACGATCCGTTCCAGGCGCCGCGGGTGTGGGAGATCTTCAGCCTTCATACCTCCGACCGAAGCGCGGTATCGAACTGGTTTTTCAGCAACCACTCGACCCACAGGGCTCGAATCGGAAACCTGACCCAGGAGATCAACCGGTATTACCGCGACCGGCTAGATCTGGAAAAGCTCAACCGGAACGAGGAGGAGTACTCGCGGATGGTGGCGCGGCTACGGCGGCACAACGCGGTCATGGATTACCAGCGTAAGGAGCTCAAGAACGCCGAGACCGCATTTCGGAGCCTCCTGAAGTCGAATCCCGACGATGCCGTTGCCCACCTGTACCTGGGGAAGATCATCTGGGACACCCGAGGCATGGCCGGGGCCGATGACGCGCTCGCGGAGTTGAAGCGCGCGAGCGAAGTCGATCCCGAGCTCGCGGATCCCTATCGGGAAAGAGGCTTCATCTATTACAGCCTCGGCTATCGGGAAAGCGCGATCGAAGCATTCCAGGCGTATATCGAAATGGCTCCCAACGCGGCCGACGTCGAGGAAGTTCGGGGATACCTCCGGGATATCTCCGGCTAAGGGCGGGGAATTCCCCTCACGGGCCAAGGGAGGCGCCTCTCCAAACTAGGACGGCTCAGCACTTAAGGCCGCGCGACTTGGCCCGTCGTCGGGAACGCTACTTGCATCCAAGACTCCCCATGGACGCAGCCGACCGCCGACGCCACCCGCGGATTCCCGTCGAGCACCTGATGCGGGCGCGGCTCATCCGCGAGGGCGTCGATACCGTCGGCCGGGTCCTGGATCTCAACAACGCCGGAGCGTTCGTCGCGACGGAGCTCGTTCTGCCCAAGAACACCAAGCTCGAGGTCGAGCTTCGTCTTCCAGGTGTCGAGAAGAGTCTCCCCCTTCAGGCCATCGTCGCCCGGCGTACCGAAGCCGTCGAGGGCCGGAATCGAACGGTGCCCGCCGGTCTCGGGATCGTGTTCCTTACCACGAACGTGATGGAGAGGTCCTTCATCCAACTGGCGGTGCTCGCCGCCCTGAGATCCAGCCTCGAGTCCACCAAGGCGAAAGCCAGAGGGGCTCAAGCCGCGGGCGCTTCCGACTCGACGGTCCTCACCGAGAACAACTCGCGATAAGCGCGCGGCAGGAACGCGAGGCCGAGCGCCGCGTTCGCCAGCATGAACGTCAGATGTCCCGCGAGGCTATAGGCCAGTAGCTTCGGCGGGTCGACGACGTCTCCGTGAAAGAAGATCCATGCGAGAGGCGTCGTGCCCACCCGCGCCACGTTGATGGGGAGCGAGCCCACCATGAAGATGATGGGAAGCGTCGCCAGCAGGCGAGGCATCGGGATCTCGAATCCGAAGGCCCTCGTGGCGTGGTAATGCGCGAAGACCGCGCCCAGGAGAAGCGGCGCTTTCAGGAGCAGCACCTGCGCGTAGCGGTTGGCGGAGGCGAGTCGGAACGTTCGAAAGAGGCGCCAGTCGGGAGCACGGAGGTATCGGCCCAGAAAGGCGAACCCTCCATGTACGTAGCTCAAGAAGATCGCCCAGATCGCGGCGAGCCCCAGAGGCACCAGGAGCAGCGTCGCCGGAAGCGTTTCCGAGACCAGCGCCATACCCACCCCCGCCCAGAGGATGAGATGGGTCTTCTGGAGGAAGTCGAGAAACAGGATGCTGCTCGCGATCTCGAGGAGGCTCGTCGAGAGGCGGCGCGCGAGATAGACCGCCATGGCCCCCTGAGAGACCCGGTGGTTCAGGATGGACAGCAGATAGTCGACCGCCCGAACCGGCAGCAAATCCGCGAGCGCGAGCTCGCCATGGAACCATCGGACCACGCGCCAGAGCACGACGCTGTCGAGGGTGAAGTAGAAAACGGAGAAAGGAAGAAGGGCGGTGAAGAAGCGGACGTAGTCCGCATCCCGAAGAGCGTCGGTGAATCGGGCGAACGGGACCCTCCGGAAAATCAAGAGGAAGATCGAAGCGGTGACCAGGGGCGGGAGGATCGCCCGCCAGGGAATCTTGTATCGCCGGCTCTCGGTCATGGCTCAGTCTCTCGATTCGGAAGGCCGGTGATGCGGATCCCGGTCGATTTGACGCCGTAGATCTTGTTGATGCCGAGGAGGACCCCGGCGAGCGCTTCGGCGACGCGGGTCTTCTCGAGAGACCCTGCTTCGACGCCGCGAAGGCCGATCGAATCGACCAGAGCCACCGCCTCGCGCCGGGTCTCGAGTGCATTGGCGAATACCAGGACGTCTTCCGGCTCGCTGTCGAGTTTTCGAAGGGAGCTCGCCGAGACCGTTTGAAACGCTGCGGCGACGCGGGTCGTTCCTTCGAGCGCTTTCGCGAGCTCCTCGGCGGCCGAGGGGAGACCGTCGAGCCCCGGCGGCCAGCGGAGGGTCGCGGTGACGAGGAGCTTCCCATCGAGCGCCTCTCTCAGATCGCGCGCGGTGTCGATATGGCCGGGGTAGGGGAGTGTCGACACGATGACGGCGCCATCGCGGGCGGCGTCGGTGTTCGTGGTCCCGACGATGAGGGTCGTGCCCAGTCGGGTGTTCAGCTCCTGCGCGACCCGCCGTCCCTTCTCGGACTCTCGCGAGCCGAGGATGACCGAGCGACCACGCGCCGCGAAGCGAAGCGCGAGCCCCTGGCCCTCTTTTCCCGTTCCGCCGAGAATCGCGACGACTTCAGGGGAGGCTTTCACCGGAAGAGATCCTGCTCGGGGTCGCGAAGCAGGCGGCCGAGGCCGCCGGCTCCGGGCTTGAAAGAATAACCTCGCACCACGGCCACGGGTACGCGCTCGAGCTTCCCCATGACGAGCTCCGCCGCTCCCGCGATCTCATCGGCGACCGCGATGGTGCTGACCAGGAGCTTTCGTCCCTGCGGGTCGACGAGCCCCCTATGGTCGGCGAGCGGCTCCATACCGGCGATTCCGATGGCGACGTTCACCTGGCCCTCGCGCCAGGGGCGGCCGAAGGTGTCGGTCACGAGCACCGCGAGGCTTTTCCCCGTGCGCTCGGTGAGAGCGGTGCGAAGCCGCTGCGCCGAGCGATCCGAATCCTCGGGGAGGAGACAAACCGCGTCCTCCTCTTCGACGTTCGAAGCGTCGACGCCGGAGTTGGCGCAGACCAGCCCGTGGCGCGTCTCGGTTACGAGAATGCCGCGGTCCATGCGAACCACTCGACGCGCTTCCTGGAGCACCAGCTCGACGAGCCTCGGGTCTCGCCCCGCCTCCTCGGCGAACCGCGAGGCCAGCGCGGAAGGCTCGACGCCGGCGAGAGAGACGATTCGGCCCTCGCTCTTGGAAACGACCTTCTGGGTGAAGACGAAAACGTCGCCGTCCGCGGGCTCGATCTCTTCTCGCTCGCAGGCGTCGAGCGCGAGGGCCGCGAGACCGTCGCCCGGGCGGATCTCGGGAAGGCCTCCGAGACCGATCACCTCGATTCGACGCGACGCTCTTCCCGCGATGACCGCCATGCGTTTCCAGAAGGCCGGCATTATCTCACTCGTGCTACCATCCACGCCATGTCGTGGCGGAGCTCGGAAGCGGCCCGCGTCTACCACGAGAGAACGAAGCACAGCCCCCTCAGCGTGCGGACCGTGCCTCATTTCCTCGACTGGGACAATCAGCCGCTCGCGTTCAAGATCTACTCGGGCACGGAGACAGCGCCGCTGGTTCCCGTTCCGAAGATTTCCGAGCCGGCTCCGGTCCCTCCATCGCTCACCGTTGAGACTCTCTCCCGGCTCCTCTTCTACACCGCTGGAATCACCAAACACCTTCGATCCCCACGAGGCCGGATGCCCTTTCGCGCCGCCGCCTGCACCGGCGCTCTCTATCACGTGGAGCTCTACCTCGTGACCGGAGGGATTTCGGGCCTCGATGCCGGCGTCTACCACTACGATCCGCGCCTTCACGTCCTCGACCGCCTGCGCTCCGGGGACTTCCGCCCGCGCCTGGTGGACGCGACCGGCGGCGAAGCGAACGCCGCCGACGCCGGCTCGTTTCTGGCGCTCACTACGACGTACTGGAGGAACGCCTGGAAGTACCGCACCCGCGCATACCGGCACGCGTTCTGGGACAGCGGCACGATGCTCTCGAACCTCTTCGCCATGGGAGAGGCCGCGGGGATTCCCTTGCACCTTCTGCTCGGCTTCGCCGACGTCGACGTCCATCGCGTGCTGGACGTCGACGCGGACAAGGAGTCCGCCGTCGCACTGGTGGCGATTTCGGACGCCGGGCGAAAGCCGGCGGCGCCCTCACCTCCCGCGCCGGAGCCTCTGGGCCTCGAGACCACCCCCCTGTCGGCGGCTGCAGTCGACTACCCGGAGATTCGGGAGATGCAGAAGGAGAGCTCTCTCGGAAACGGGGCCGAGGCGAGAGAGTGGAGGGAGGCGGGGCCGAGGGAAGCGACGCGAAACCAGGGGACCGATACGACACTGCGGCATCTCGACCGGCCGGCGTCGGAGGCGATGAACCTTCTGGAGGTCGAGCGCGTCATCCGCAAGCGCGGCTCCGCTCGAGCATTCCAAAGGGGCGCCTCCATCGACTATCGCGACCTCTCCGCGATTCTCGCCCGCTCCACTCGCGGCGTGAGTGCGGACTCGCTCCCGGCGGAGACGACGCTCTGCGATCCCTACGTGATCGTGCACACGGTGCGCGGTCTGCCGGCAGGTGCCTATGCCTTCCATCCCCGAGCCTGTGGCCTCGAGCCTCTCCGGGAAGGGGATTTTCGATCGAACGCCCGGTTCCTCGACCTCGAACAGGACCTGGCCGGCGACGCCGCGGCGAACCTCTACCTCCTCGTCGACCTGGAGCCGCTTCTGTCGCGATATGGTAACCGGGGCTATCGAGTGGCGCAGCTCGAAGGGGGGCTCATCGGCGGGAGGGCTTATCTCACCGCGTACGCCCTCGGCCTCGGCGCGACCGGCCTCACGTTCTTCGACGACGCGGTCACGGAGTTTTTCTCTCCCCACGCTTCGGGGAAATCGGTGATGTTCCTCGTGGCCTTCGGAGTGCCCGTCACTTCAGCGCGGGCGGCCTGACGTGCTCCTCGGTGTCGACGCGGTACCGCTGGTAGTCGTGGTAGTCGATCTCGATCCGCTGCCGGTAGCTCTTCAGGAAATAGAGTCGCGCGTCGAGAGAAACGGCGATCTCGTCCAGTAGCCAGACTCCCTCATCCGGGTCTCCATCGAACCATCCCTCGGCGGACGCCTCCGAGCCCTCGGACACCCGGCCAAAGATCCCTCCGAGGAACTTCAAGTTCTTCACCAAGCGTACCTGGAGCTTCGCGAGCTGGTCGCGGCGGGGATCGATCCAGACCCTGCCCTCCATCCGCGCGAGGATCTTGGTCGATCGCGAGTGCCCCTCGTAACCAGGCTTGGGCAAGAAACGAAACACGCGGAGAGGCACGTCCTGAATGACTTCGTCCTCCAGGGGCTCGAAATCGAAGACCTCGATCGCCTCCCGCAGTCTTTCCTGGAATCGCTCCACGCGCCGTTTGAGCTTGCCCTTCGTCTTGTAATCGCGCTCCTCCACCGGCAAGCGAAGCTGCTCCTTCAGGTACTTCTGGAACTTGCGCTCCTCCTTGGCCTCCTCCTCGGGAGACAGAGGCTTGCCGTCCTTCCCCACGAGGCGACGGTACTCGCCGTCGGGGCCGGGAGTCACCAGGGCGACTTCGCTCTTCGTGCGATCGACGAGGCCCCCGGAGTCGAGATCGCGGGTCACCGTCGTCTCCCGAAACGCGTACTCCCGCGTGAGCTCCTGTTGCCGCTCCTGCGCTTCGATCACGCGCCGGAGGAGAGTCTCCGCGCCGTCGCGCCCCGAGCGCAGGGCGCCGCCCGCGGCAGCGAGCTTGCGAGCGTAGGCGAAGCGCGCGAGCGAAGAGCGAGCGCGCACTGACGACGGATGCGAGTCCCGGAGCGAGAATTGTTGGCGTAGAGCCCCATCGCACTGATTGATGGGAGAAACCGTGAGCGAGATCACGGTCGCGAGCGACAACATCATTCCCGCATCTTAGCATTCGAGGCAGGCGGGGCAACCGAGGGATCGCCCCCATGGGGCCTCCCCCATGGCGTTTGTCGGGTGGAGGTTTTCCTGTTATGATTTTTGCAAACCCATTATCAGAGCTAATGGAGCGCCGGACCCCTCAAACGGCCCGCGCGCGCCTCTGCATTTCGAGGAGGTGGCGGTGTTGAGGCATCAGCAGCTCGAGAAGCTAGCGCCTTCGTCCATCCCGAAAATGAACGGTTTGTCGGACCACGAGAGAGAGCGCGACCGGATCTTCCGCTTCTTCAGGCTCAACCTCGAGCCGCGGAAAGTGGAGTACCACTGGCAGCGTCTGCTCATGCACCAGTCGAGGTTTCCCGCGCCCGAGGGGCGGAAGGTCGACCTGCGCACTGCGGCCTTCGACTATTTCCTGAACGAGACCGACCTTCTCGCGGAGCCCATGGTCATGGAGCGCGCGGAGCTGCGTCAGACCGAGCTCATGGCGTACTTCGACTATCTGACCGGGCTTCGGAACTACGCCTACTTCGAGAGCGAGATTAAGACCGAAGTCGCGCGGGCGAAAAGGTATCAGACCTCGCTCTGCCTCTTGCTCTGCGATCTCGACGGCTTCAAATACGTCAACGACAGCCTGGGGCATCGCGCCGGAAACGAGGTCCTCCGGGAAGTGGGGCAGATCCTCCAGAAAAGACTTCGCTCGAGCGACCTCATCGCCCGGTTCGGCGGGGACGAGTTCGCGGTGCTCCTCCATCGGACCGATCCAGAGAACGGGCGTCGGGTGGCCGACAACCTGTGCACCAGCATCGATGCCCAGTTTCGCATCGAGCCCTTCGGACAGCTTCCACGTCCGCTCACCGCCAGCTTCGGCCTCAGCTCCCTTCCGAACCAGGCGGACGACGAAGTTCAGCTCTTCGAGCTCGCCGACCGCGCTCTCTACGAGGCCAAGCGGGCCGGCGGAAACCGCGTGGTGTTCGCTTCCTGAACCTGTCCGCCGGAGCCTGGCGAAGGCGGATATTCGGGGCGTCGAAACCGCCCCTGGACGTCGCGGGAAGCCGACCATAGACCCCACCCCACCCAGCCAACGACGAGCGCGAAAGCGAACGCCCGCGGGAGGGCGCCTTTGTCCCACATCGCGCGCAGCACTCCCCCGAGAAGAAGGGTGATGAGGGGGAGGATCACCAGATCGTCCTTCGAGAACTGGAAGATGTGCGTCGAGCCCAGGCCCGCGCGGAGAAAGTTCATCCCCAGGTAGGTGCCCGAAGCCGCGAGGGCCAGCGGGAGGGCGAGAGGATGGACTTCTTTGCCGCGCCGCCAAAAGAACCAGGCGAGAAGGGCGATGCTCGTCAGGGCATAGGGCCATCCATAGAAGAGGCAAAGGCGATAGAACGCCATCGAAAGCGCCGCCCAGGGAGTGAGCCTCGGCTCGACGAGCGCCGAAAGACCGCCTGCTCCCGACGCCGCTTCACTCCCGGAGGCTCCAAGGAGCTCGGGGATATACGGCAAGTAGAAAAGCCACGCGGCCGCGAGCGCGCCGGCCAGAGGCCAGCCGGCCAGGGCGGCGACGGTCGAGAGCTTCGGGCGCACTTCGCGGGAGAAGAAGAAGACGGCGAGGCACAGTAACGGAACGAAGAACCCGAGCGTCAGGACGCTTCCCGCGTAGGAGAGGATCGAGATCGCGGCCAGGAGGCCGAGCCCGGCTCCGTAGAGAGGTCGTTGCAGCCGCTCGAAGAACAGAGCCACGTAGAGGACCGCGAGCATGTCCCAGAAGTGCCCGAAGAGCGAGGCGTAGGAGGCGACCGCGAGACGGAACGCGAGAACGCGGGCGCTCGCATGAAGCAGAACGGTTAGAAGTGATGCGCGAGGGCCGAGGCCGAGCTTCCCGCCGATCACGAACAGGACGAGCGCCTCGACCGAGAGCAGGGCGGTCGGGACGAGCTTCATCCAATCTTCGACCGGGAGCCGGAGGAGGCTCAACGGGTAGATCGACAAGTAGAGCAGCGGAGGGTAGGGGAAGGCGACCCAGCGGCCTGAGACGAACTGCAGGCCGAGGAGGTGGCGGTGCTGGTTCTCGATGTGATTCGAGAGAAAGCCGGAGAGCCCCTCGGTCCAGATAAGTGAAACGAACTTCGAGTGCGTTCTCACGTCGGGATAGTAGAAGTCGGGATGGAAGAGCCCGAAGAGACGCACCGCCATGCCGGCGCAGACGATGACAATCGCCCATCGCGCCAGGGGCTCCGCGAAGAACGAGCCCTTCTTCTTCCTGCGCCACGAATAGAATAGCGCCAGGAGGACGGTCATACCGTGAGCGCGGAGTCCCAGAGTCATCGAGGCATGGACCGGCCAGAGCTTGTGCACGAGCGCCGCGACAACGAGGCACGCCGCGGCGGCGCCGCCGAACGCGAGCGAGACGCGCTCCCCGAGGCCGAGGGCCCGCGGGAGAAAGTAGAAGGCCGCGACCCACGAGAGGAGCGCGAGGAAGGCGGGCGCGGTCGGAATCACCGAGAGAAAGCCACCCGAGGGGCGGACCGACATCCAATCGAGGGCGAGCCCCAGCGGACGCGGATCTTCCGAGCTCGACACCAGCCCGAGCTCGAAGACCCCGCCGCCGGGACTAGGGTTTCGAAACCGGCGCACGACGAAGTCCTGGCGCGGGGCGGTGAAGGTCTCGACCGCCTCTCCGTCGAGGAAGAGACGAATCTCCGCGGGCTTCTCGATGTGACGTTTGAATCGAACGGTGACCTCGTAGGTTGAGCGCAGATAGAAGGGGAGCCGGACCCGGGCGCGGTCCTTCGACCAGTGGATGAGGGTGGGCTCGTCGATCTCGAAATCCTCGCGAAAGCCGGAGACGTAGCGAGCGTCGTTCGGTCCAAAGTCGAGAAAGATGTCGCCGGGCGCCTGGAAAGCGAGGAAAAGAGCGCCCAGGGAGAGGAGCGCCAGAAGGCCGAAGGCTTTCATGGACCGGGGGGATCGGGACCGGCGAGGAGGCGTGCCATATAGTAGTCGCAGACGCCGCTACGGAAGAGCCTCTCGTCGGCGATCCGAAAATGGGGCGACAGGAGTCGTCGATACTCCTCCGCCGGGCGGATGTAGTGGCCGTTCTCGATCCAGTGCAACAGATGCCCCACGAGGTTGAGGCGAGATTCCGTGGGGATGTCCTCGATGACCAGCACCTTGCCCCCGGGGCGGACGACGCGCCGGATGCTTTCAGCGACCGCGGTCACGTCGGAGTCGTCCAGGTGGTGGAGGACGCCGTAGACCAGGGCCTCGTCGAAGCGGCCCCCCTCGAACGAAAGCTTGCGCGCGTCCTGGACGAAGAACTCCCCGCGAAAGTGCTTGCGCGCATAGTCGACGTACCGCGGATTGATGTCGATTCCGGTATAGCTCTGCTCCGAGAAGAGGTCGGAGAACGCTCCCGGACCGCAGGCCACGTCGAGCACGCGAATTCGGGGATCAGAGGCGAGGTGATCTTGTATCGTTTTCCGGATGACGGTGAAGTTCGCTTCCAGGAGACCCCGGCAGAAGAGGAAGAAACGCGGATGGTTGGAAAGCTTCTCGATGAGGGCGTGCAGCATCGATCTTCGTGGGTCATACTATCTCAGTTCTAGAATAGGGCAGGAGTGTTTATGCAAAGAGTCATCCGAGGGCTGACGCTTCTGGTTCTGATCGCGGCGTTCTCCGGCTGCGAAGTCGTGGCGGAGCCTCCGACCTCGAACGCGCTCGATACTCGCGCGGGCGAAGCCCCACCCGTGGCGGAGGTCGTGCCCGAGCCGCTGCCTCCCTCTCCCGCCGCGCCCGCTCCGCAGGCGAACCTTCTCGAAGAGCAGGTCATGCGCGTCTTCGAGACCGCGGGACCGGGGGTGGTGAACATCACGAGCCGCAGCATCTCTTACGACTTCTTCCTCCGGGCCATGCCTCAGGAGGGCTCGGGCTCGGGGTTCGTCTACGACGACCGTGGACACATCGTCACCAACTTCCACGTCATCGAGGGCGCGGCCGAGCTCTATGTGACGTTCTTCGACGAGACCCGGGTGCCCGCGGAGGTCATCGGCTTCGACCCCTCGAACGATCTCGCGGTCATCAAGGTCGACGTTCCCCCCGATCTCCTCCGGGTGATCCCCCTGGGGGATTCCGAACGGTTGAAGGTGGGGAGGTTTCTGATAGCGATCGGCAACCCATTCGGGCTCCAGCAGACGCTCACCACCGGAGTCGTGAGCTCTCTCGGCCGCATCATCGAGGGCCCCGACGGGAGGTTCATCGGAGAGATCATCCAGACCGACGCCGCGATCAACCCCGGGAACTCCGGCGGGCCCCTTCTCGATCTCGACGGAAAGCTCGTGGGAGTCAACTCAGCCATCATCAGCCCGAGCGGCGCCTCCGCCGGGATCGGTTTCGCGATACCCGTGGGAACGGTAACGAGAGTCGTGCCCGAGCTCATCGCGCGCGGACGTTACGCCCATCCCTGGCTCGGGGTCGACCTCTGGAACGTGAGCGCGAATCTCGCGGCACGCCTGAATCGCGCCGGAGTGAGGACTCCGGGGGGCGGGGGAGTCATGGTCGTGGGCCTGGTGGCGCGCGGCCCCGCGGCCAGGGGCGGCATCCGCGGACCCTCGGAAGTCGGCCTTCTCGGAAACCTGAGGGTTCCCATCGGCGCCGACTACATTCTCGCCCTCGACGACAAGCCGGTTACGACCGATCGCGACATCACCGTTCTTCTCGAGACCACGCACCGTGTGCGCGATCGCGTGAAGGTCACGGTCTGGCGCGAGGGTCAGGTGCTGGATATCGAGGTGACGCTGGGCGAGCGCCCCGACTAGCTGCCCGCCAGGATTCCGGCCGCGAGGCGCGCCACTTCGTAGAAGTACCTCGCGCCGATGGGGAGGACCTCTTCATCGAACTCGAACTTGCTCGAGTGCGCGGGAAACCCCTCGCGTCCCGGGGCGCGGGCCCCGAGGCGGACGTAGCAGCCGGGGATCTTCTCCATGTAACAGGCGAAATCCTCGCCCCCCATGTTGGCGGTGTGCAGGGGAACGGCATTGGCCTCCCCCACCACGGCCACCGCCGCTTTCCGGGCAATCTCCGCCATGTCCTTCGGGTTGACCACCGGAGGTGTGCCTTCCTCGAGCGTCAGGATCAACCGGGCGTTGTGGAGGGCCCCGATCGAATCGCAGATGCGCGAGAGCGAAGAAACGATGTGGTCGCGCACCGGCTTCTCCTGCGTGCGGATGGTTCCTTCGAGCGTGGCGCGTCCGGCGAGAACGTTGGGAGCCGTTCCCGCGTCGAAGCGGCCGACGGTCACGACCGAGGGATGCGCGGGGTTGATCTCGCGCGAGACGATGGTCTGGATCGCCATGACCAGGAGACTCCCGACGACCACGGCGTCGACGCCCTCGTGGGGCCGGGCGGCGTGGCCTCCCTTTCCCTGGATCTCGATGCGGAAGCTGTCGGTCGAGGCGTTGACCGCGCCCGCGTGGGCCACGATCTGCCCCGTCGGATAGTGACGGTCCACGTGGCCCCCGAAGATCATCGCGACCCCGTCGAGAGCCCCGGCATCGATCATCGCCAGAGCTCCGGAGCCCCGCTCCTCCGCCGGCTGGAACACGAGACGCACCGGGACGGGTAGATTCCCGTCCTTCGCCAGCATTTCCGCGGCGCCGAGAACCATGGCGGTGTGTCCATCGTGGCCACAGGCGTGCATCACTCCGTGATTGACGGAGGCGTACTCGAGCCCCGTCTCTTCGTGGATAGGGAGCGCGTCGGTGTCGGCGCGAAGCGCGACCATCGGACCCTCGATGCCGCCGGCGGCCGAGGGGATCTCGGCGACGACACCGGTTCCCGCCACCCTGCGGCTCTTGATGCCCAGTCCCGCGAGGGCTTTTTCGATCTGCTCCGCCGTACGTTTCTCCTGAAAGGAAAGCTCGGGGTGCCGGTGGAGATCGCGGCGAAACGCCACCCAACGCTGATTGAAATCTGGATTCATGTCACCAACCGTCCGTGAGACTGCCGTCGAACCAGTCCCACAGAAAATAGAAGACGAAGCGCGTCGGCCGCTCGTCGCGGCGGTTGACGGGAAACTGTACGCCGGCGTTCACTCGGATGTGCTGCCTCGTGCTCAGAGTCACTTGCATCTGCGGCAGCAGGCTCCAGTTGGTCTCGTCGAAGTCGACGGTTGCGCTTCCGAGAAATTCGAGCATCGGCGACCACATGCGCCCAAAGCCCCCCGCCGCCGCGAAGCTTCGGCCTATCGCCCCGCGCCAGAAGAGCTCGCGCTCCGCTTTCTCCGAATCCGCGGGGAGCTCCGCTCCGCCCTGCGCCTGAAAGAACCAATCGGGGGAAAGGATGCGGGCGAACGCGAGGAACGGCTCGAATATCGTCGTGCCCGTTCCGAGTCCCCGGCTTTCGTCTCCCGTCGGAAGAATGACCTCGCCGCCCGCGGAAAGGATGAACGCCCCCGTGTGCCATAATGCGGTCTTCCATCCGAGGCCGATGTCACCGATACCCCCGACCCAGGGAGATCCCTCGGACGAGGGAGAGGCGCCGACGGGGAGCGTCGCTTCCCACTGGTGGCGGGCACCGACGCGCCTTTCGTAAACGACCTCGGTCCCGACCGCACCCTTCCCCTCGACGTCGATGAGCGTCGTCCAGACCGCCTCGTCCTCGGGAAAGGCTTTCTCGGTGGCGAGCGGACGGGGAAGGTTGAGCTCGCCCCTGGGCCAGGCTCGGTCGGTGCAAAAGCCTCGCATGAACTCGACGATTCTCTCGATGCGCTCGGCGTCGAAAGCCTCCGCGTACGCCGGCATCGTCGAGTTGAACCCGCGCGCCGGGCCTCCCAGATGGGTCACCGCGATCCAGTCGTCATTGGCCTCTCGCGATGCGAACCGGCAGTCGGTGAAATCGGGAAGCGGGACGGTGAAACCGACGAGAGAGGGATCGACGCCTCGGCCGTCGCTCCCATGGCACTTGGCGCAGCCGATCTCGTAGAGCTCGGGCCCGCTCTCGGGGAGCTGGGCCATGAGGGTCAGGGGGAGCAAGGTGAAGGAGCAAATGAGGGCAGCGATGCGCATCGGCGGCCGGTAAGGTACCATGAGACAGTCGTGAGCTACGACTTCATCCGAGCGGAGCTGAAGCCGCACTTCGAGACGCTCTCCCGCTGCCGCTCCACCGCGGAGCTCCTTACGCTTCCGCTCTATCGGGACCTCGAGCCGAAGCTTCGGCGCGTGCTCTCGAGCCCCGACGTGGAGAGCTTCGCGCGCGGTGAGGCTGCGGCGAAAGACCGCTATCGCGTCGTTGCCTGGAATCTCGAGCGGGGGATCGAGCTCGAGGGGCAACTGCAGGCTTTCCGCGAGCATCCGTACCTGCAAGAGGCCGACCTTCTACTCCTCACGGAAACCGACGTCGGCATGGCGCGCTCGGGAAATCGCGACGTGGCGCGCGTCCTGGCGCGGGAACTCGGCCTTCATTACGCGTTCGCGCCCTGCTACATCAACCTGGCGAAGGGGTCGGGCCGCGAGTACCACTCGCAGGGGGAGAACGAAGTCGGCCTCCACGGGAACGCGATACTGAGCCGGTATCCGCTCGGCGCCGCACGGGTCATTCCGCTCGAGAATGGGAAAGACAAGATGGCCGGGCGGGAGAAGCGGCTCGGGAACCAGGCGGCGCTCGCGGTCGAGGTCCGCTTTCCCCGGCTTGCCTTGACTGCGGTTGCCGTCCATCTCGATGCCCAGTCTCGTCAATCCCACCGTCGCGATCAGATCCGCGACGTGCTGCGTGCGCTCGAGGGCGCGGGACCTTCGATCGTAGGAGGCGACTGGAACACGACGACCCACAACTCCTCGCGCGCGTTTCACGCCATCATGGGCTACTGGCTCCGGGTCTTTCTCGGGATCGACCGCTCCATCGATCATTACCTTCACCCCTACCGATGGTTCGAGAAAGAGCTCTTCGAAAGTGTCACCGCGCACGGGTTCGACTACCGGGAGTCGAACGTCCTCGGCGAGAGGACGATGTCCTACGACGTTACCTGTGGAAAGACCCGCGAAAATCTGGGGGAGTGGATCCCCGCCTGGTGCTTCGCTTTTATTCGTTGGGCGCTCGAGAACCACGAGGGCCGCTGCCCTCTCAAGGTCGATTGGTTCGCGACCCGTGGGCTGCGAACGTCACAGCCGGTCGTGATCCACGAGCTTCGTGAAGGGAGAGAGATGCCGCTTTCCGACCACGACGCCATCGGAGTCGAGCTTCTCGCTTGAGCCGGCGGCGATTTTTGCTGGCCGGGCTCGGCGCCGCGATCAACACCCGATGCGGCGGAGGAGACGAAAGCCCGGTTACGCCGAGCCCTCCGCCGAGCGGCGGCGCAGCGGGTCCCGTCCTCGTCGGTGAGAGCCTCGCGGGCCGTCAAGTGTTCCCCGCCGACAACTGGTGGAACGTCGACATCTCCCGCGCCCCGGTCGACAGGGGCTCGACGTCTTTCATCGATTGGATCGGCCGGGACCGCGGGCTCCATCCGGACTTCGGTCCGTCCCCGTACGGCATCCCTTATGTGACCGTCTCCCGGACCCAGCCGCGGGTTCCCATGCGTTTCGTGGAGTATCCCGAGGAAAGCGACGCGGGGGCGCCAGGCCGTGCCCCGGGCTACCCCATTCCCACCGAGGCCCAGACCGAAGGGGGCTTCCTTGAAGGAGGCTCGGATCGCCACCTCCTTCTGATCGACCGCGACGAGTGGCTCCTCTTCGAGACCTGGGCCACGCGCTGGAACGGGGACGCCTCCGTCTGGGAAGCGGGGTCGGGAGCCGTCTTCGACATGAACCGGAACGACCGACGACCCGAGGGGTGGACCTCCGCCGACGCCGCGGGGCTCGCGATCTTTCCCGGCCTCGTTCGCCGCGACGAAGTCGAGGGCGGAGGCGATATCCGCCACGCGTTCCGGGTGACGGTCCGCGCGACGAACGGCTACGTGTGGGCGGCGTCCCACGAGGCGGGCGGCACTTCAGGAGCGCTTCCGATGGGCGCGCGCCTGAGGCTCCGATCGAGCAAGGACCTCTCCGGATACCCGGCGTACCTCCAGAGAGTCTTTCGGGCGATGCAGACCCACGGGCTCATCGTCGCCGACAACGGAAGCGACCTGTACGTCACCGGGACCATGGACTCGCGATGGAACAACGACGAGCTCAACCCCGCCTTCCGCAGCCTGAGGGCCGAAGACTTCGAGGTCATCGAGCTCGGCTTCCGGTAGAATGCCGCGAAGGCGAGCGGAGCGAGCCCGGCCGGGAGGAAGCGGCCGCTGCCTTCGGCTCGGGCCGCGGGAGTCCGGCCGTCCTCCCCGAGCGAGGAGCGAGGGGAGCGAGCCGAGCGAAGAGCGAGGCGAGCACTTGAAAGGACCAGGAGCCAAGAACATGAAAGTCGCCACCATCGAGACCAACAAGGGGACCATCCGCGTTCGACTCGAAGACAGCAAGGTCCCCAAGACCGTCGAGAACTTCGAAAAGCTGGCCAAGCAGGGTTTCTACGACGGCCTCAAGTTCCATCGCGTGATCGCCGATTTCATGATCCAGACGGGATGTCCCCAGGGGACGGGGACCGGCGGACCGGGCTACAAGTTCGGCGACGAGTTCCACAAGGAGCTCAAGCACAACGGGCCCGGCGTCCTCTCGATGGCCAACTCGGGACCGAACACCAACGGCTCGCAGTTCTTCATCACCCACGTGGCGACGCCCTGGCTCGACGGAAAACATTCGGTGTTCGGCCGGGTGCTCGAGGGGCAGGACGTGGTCGATTCCATCGCCCAAGGCGACAAGATGCTCAAGGTGTCGGTCTCCGTGGAGTGATTCTCTTCGTCCTGTGGGCGGCGGGCTCGCTTCTCGGCGCGACCACCGTGGGCGCCGAGCGCTGCAAGCTCTGTCATCGGAGCGTATACCAGTCCTGGGCGGCGACGCCTCACGCGAACAGGGCGCTCTCCGCGTTCGAGGAGCGGTGCCTTCTGTGTCACGCGACGGGGGAGAAGAGGCTTCCCGCGGTCCAATGTGAGGCCTGTCATGGACCCGGGAGCAACTATTCGCCTCCCGAGGTCATGATCGATCCCGAGAAGGCCGCGTTGGCGGGGCTGATCCGGCCTTCGATCGTCGTTTGCGAGCGTTGCCATGAGAACGACGAGCCGGCCCATCGCGGAACGCTCGTGATGCCGGAGCGGAACGAGTGGACCCGCTGGATCCACGAAATGAAGGACCCGTGAGCTCCCTCCAGAAAGTCGAGCTTGTCTTTCCTCCGGAGGTCCGCTTCACCTGCTCCCGCTGCGGCGACTGCTGCCGCGGCTGGCACGTGATGCTCGGCCCGGGGGAAACGGAACGGCTCGAGGCCCTCGACTGGAGCGGCGTAGCACCGGAGCTCGCGGGTTTTTCTCCCGCCGCGCCCGTTCCGGGCGAGCCTCGATCGGGCCGTGTGGCTCTCGCGCGACGGGCGGACGGCGCCTGCGTCTACCTCGGCTCCGAGAACCAGTGCCGAATCCACGAGACGTTCGGCGAGGCTGCGAAACCTCTCCTGTGCCGGCTCTACCCGTTCGGATTCTTCGCGGTAGGGGAGCGAGTGGCTGTCGATGTCTCCTTCGCCTGTCGCGCCGTCAGCCGGGACCAGGGCGAGCCCCTCTCGCGACGCGTTCCCGAGTGGACCCGTCTTCTTCAGGACGCTCCGCTCACGCAGAAGCCGCACAAGTTCTCGAAGAAGTACGAGGTCTCGGGAGACCTCTTGTGGGAGCTCGAGCACCATCTCGTTTCGATTCTCTCCGACGAGACTCTCTCGCTCCTCGATCGCGTTCGCGCGGTTTTCGAGTTCAACCGCCTCGCGACCACGAGCGATCCCAGGACCGAGGCGGCCCGGATTCTGAGGGACGTGCTGGTCAAAGGCATTCCGAAGCAAATCCGGGAGCGGCCCGTCGAGCCGGGTTCCGAGCGCATGGACAAGACGGGTCGGGCGGTGTTCTTCCACCTGCTCTTCCTCACGCTGAACCCGACTCCGGACGAGCTCTTCGCGATGTCGGGCAAGGCGAGGGAGCGCGAGGCCGGGTTCCGGGTGCAAGCGGCCGACGGATACAAGTTTCCCGAGGCTCATCCGCTTGTCGACAATCGCGACCAGAGGACGACGTTTGAAGAAGTTCACCGGGTCGACGCCAGCTCCGTTCTCTCCGGCCCGCGCGCTGAGCTACTGGCGCGCTACCTGAGAGCGAAGATCCTGGGACAGCGGTTCATGAGGGAGGGAGACGCGGAGCTCCCCTTCGTCGAGGCGGTGCCCCGACTCCTCCTTCTCTTCCCCATCGCCGTCTGGACGGCGAAGGCCCTCGCCTGCGAGCGCGGAGCGGCGTCGATTGCGGAAGACGACGTCCGAGGCGCGCTCCGTCTCGTCGACCGCTCCTACGGAGAGATTCGGCTCTCGTCGCTTCCACCGAAGCCGAGGAAAGCCTGGCGGTTCGTGCTCCTCGAGACCGATCTCCCGGTGAGCGCTTCCCTCGAGATGCTCGCCTATAATCGGTGATGCGCTTTCCCGCGCTCGTTCTCCTGTTCGCCGCAATGCCCGCCGACGATCGCGATCTTCCTCGCTATCGCGACGTCGCGGCGGAGCGGGGTTTCACCCGCCCCAACAGCTTCGGAGGCCTGGCGAAAAAGCTCATCACCGAGACCACGGGCTCGGGCGCGGCGTTTCTCGACTACGACGGCGACGGCGCCATCGACCTCTACGTCGTGAACGGCCAGACGCTCGGGGAGGCGGCGTCCGGGGGCGGGGGAGCCCCGGATCAGCTCTTCCGGAATCTCGGCAACGGTGAGTTCATCGAGGTGACGGAGGAGGCGGGCGTCGGCGATCGCGGCTGGGGGGGAGGCGCGGCCGCGGCCGACTACGACAACGACGGCGATGTCGATCTCCTCGTCACCAACTACCGCGAGGATGCCCTCTACCGGAACAACGGCGACGGGACGTTCACCGACGTCGCGAACGAAGCGGGCGTCTCCGATCCGAGGTGGGGCGCGAGCGCCGCGTTCGGCGATATCGACGGGGACGGCTTTCTCGACCTCTACGTCTGTAACTACATTGCCTTCGAGGAGAGGCTCCTCGAAAAGCTCGACCCAAAGTTCTGCATCTGGAGGGGCGTCTCGGTGATGTGCGGTCCGAACGGGCTTCCGGGCGAAGTGGACGCGCTCTATCGAAACCAGGGCGATGGGACGTTCGAAGACGTCACCCGCGAAGCCGGAGTCTACGATCCCGAGGGGAAGGGACTCGGCGTCACCTTCGTCGACATCGACGTGGACGGAGACTCCGATATCTACGTAGCCAACGATTCGACTCCGAACTATCTCTTCCGCAACGACGGGTCGGGGAAGTTCGAGGACGTAGCTCTCATGGCGGGCGTCGCGCTCTCGATGTACGGAAAACCCCAGGCGGGAATGGGCGCCGACGCGGGCGATTTCGACTCCGACGGCCTTCCCGATCTCATCGTCACCACCTTCCAGGGGGACTACAACGCCCTCCGCCGAAACGAGGGCTTCGGACTCTTCACCGACGTGAGCGATACCGTGGGCCTCACCGCCCCTTCGTTCGAGAAGCTCGGCTGGGGAGTCCGGTTCGTCGACGTGAACTGGGACGGCCACCTCGACCTCTTCGTCGTCAACGGCCACGTCTATCCTGAAGTGGACGGCGCCGGGATCGGCGAAAGCTATCGGCAGCGTAACCAGGTTTTCCTCAACGTGCCCGACGTCGACGGCAGCCGGCGATTCGAGGAAGTTACGGCTTCCGTCGGACCCGGGCTCGAGCTCTTTCACTCGGGCCGCGGACTCGCCCTCGCCGACATCGACGGCGACGCCGACCTGGACGCGTTTATCAACAATATGAGCGACGTTCCGACGCTTCTCGTCGACGAGGCGGAGCATCAAAACCGGTGGGTGAGGTTGACGCTCGTCGGAACGCGAACGAACCGCGACGGCCTCGGCGTCCCCATAGCTCTCGAGGTTTCCGGGCGAAAGCGCTTCCGCGGCTCGGGCCTGATCTGGACGTACCTTTCGACCAACGACCGGAGAGTCACGATCGGGCTCGGTGCTGAAAATGAAGCGGCGAACGTCGTCCTTTCCTGGCCCTCGGGGCGGATGGAGCTCGGGACTCTGCGCGCGGGCGAAGACGTTCTGGTCAAAGAGGGCGTCGGCATCCTGCGGTAACCGCGCCGGAAGATAGGCAGGGACGGGGACTTTGACAGGGGACGCTCATGGTGGGATAATCCCACCATGAGCGCGTCTACCGTTGATTCCAAGAAGCGGATCGTCCTGCCAGGCGGGCGGCCGGGGGATGTCTTCGACATCCAGCAGCAGGCAGAAGGACGTTTCTTGCTGATCCGGCTTCAGAAGCCCGAGGGTACCCAGCGCATGAGCAGAAGGGCATGTCTGGAGGCCATGCGCAAGGCACCCCTGCGCCCGACGATGACGTGGGAGAAACTGCGGGAACTGACGCGAAAGCCGTGATCCTTCTGGACACCAACGTGCTCATTTACGCCTTCGACCCTGACTCGCCGTTTTGCCAATGGGCGAGGGAGACGATCGCCGACGCGGTCGCGGGTGGCAGCGCGGCCATCAATGCGGTTAGCTTGGCCGAGATTTGTGTAGGAGACGCAGACCCACCGACCGTAGCCGACCGGGTACGCGGTTGGGGCGTCGAGATCCTCGACGTGCCCACAGCCGCCGCTGACGAGTGCGCGCGAGCCTACCGTCAGTATCGAAAACGGCGGATGTCTCAGTCCGGCATGCCGGTTCCTGCCATGCCGCTCCCTGACTTTTTCATTGGGGCTCATGCCAGGATCATGGGCTGGGAACTTGCCACTGCAGATCGAGGCCGATTCGATACATACTTCCCTTCTCTCTCTCTCAAGACGCCTCAATGACCGGCGACGGGTGCACCGCCGGCCATCGCTTGATCGGGTACACGCAGATGTTGGGGCCCGACCAGTACAGGTGCGTGACGCGAGGCGTCGAATAGTGCGTCGGACCGCCTGCGGTGACTGCCGGATCTCCGTGAGTCACGCCGGTTGCGGCAGGCTCAGGGCGAGGGCGAGGGCTCGGTCAACCTGGTCCAGGATCGCGCGCGGGACCGTGCCCGGCGGTCCATGGAGATGCTCCTTCCAGACGGTGTAGATCTCTCCGCACTTGGCGATACTGGGCCGTTCGAGTCCGGCTGTCCCTCGTGGAAGAGCAACCTCCCAATCATAAGGGCCAACCAATCTCTGGACGCTGGTGACATGAACGACCATCACTTTCGCGTACCTTTCATTCCGGTTAAAGACATCATCGGAGACGATCAGCATCGGGCGCTCCTTGCCGCGGCTTCCTGTCATTGGAACCCGCCCCCACCAAACCTCACCCCTTTGCATTACTCGTCGTCGCGATCGAAGGCTTGAAACTCCACGAGGTCGCGGTCTTCGTCACCATAGCCTTCCGCGCAGTAACTGGCCACTTGTGCTTCCAGGCGCCTTCTCCTGAGGCGGCGGAGCTTCTCGTCGATGGCCTCGCGCAGGAACTCGGAGGCGCTGCGATATTTGCCCGATCGGACTATCGCTTCGATTTGCTCGAGCTGCGCGGGTTCCGCCGTGAAAACCGCCCTTCTCTTAGGTTGCCCCATATTGGTATACTATTTGAGTGCACTGCTAAAGTCAACCAAGAAGGAGTACCTATTGGGGTGCTCGGAGTGCCTCCGCGCGTTGCCGCGTCTCGCGCGCCTCACGATTTCGTCCGGCGAGGGAATAGGCCTGCGACAGGTTCTCGAGCGCCTCGACGAACGAAGGCGCTTGCGCGACCGCGCGCTCGAAGTGAGCGATCGCCTCCGCGCATCGGTCCATTCGACAGAGCGCCGTCCCGAGCGCGTTTCGGGTGGAAGGTGTGTCGAGGCTTTCGAGTGCCTTGGAGAGGGAGGCGACCGCCTCGGGAAGTCTCCCCATCCGCGAGAGGATGACCCCGCGGTCGTGGAGGGCGACGGCCGAGCTCGGCTCGAGCGCGAGAGCCCTCTCGAGCTCGGCCAGAGATTCCGGCATCCGACCCCGCGAGCGGAGAATGACGCTCGCCGTGTAATGGATATCGTGGTGGTCGGGAGCGGCCGCGAGAAGCGCGAGAGCTCGATCGACCTCGCCCTGTTGCGCCATCGTTCCCGCGTACTCCGCGAGGACCTCGGGGTTCTCGGGAATCCGGCTCTTGAGGGTCTCGAGCTCCTCCATTGCCGACGCCACATCGCCGGACGCTTTCAAGCTCCTCACGATGCCGAGGCGAGTTGAGACGTCTTCCTCCGCGAGCTCGGCTGCGCGGCCGAGGCTCCCGAGCGCCTTTTCGGTTTCGCCGCGGGTGAAGTAGAGCTCTCCGAGTCGGCGGTGGGCGCGGGCGAAGTCGGGATCTCGCTCGAGCGCGGCCTGGAAACTCGCTTCGGCGCCCTCGAGATCGCCGGACTGCCAGAGGAGATTTCCGAAGAGCACGTGGCTCAGGGGTCGGCTCGAGTCGATTTCGAGGATGCGACGGTAGATCTCGATCGCCTCGTCGCGCTCTCCCGAACTCGACCGAGCGTTCGCGAGAAGCTCGAGCGCGAGAAGATTCGTCGGGTCTTCCTCGAGCACCTCGAGCGCGGCTGCGATGGCCTTCGGCAGGTCGCCCGCCCCCTGGTGAAGGATCACCTCCTCGAGGCGACTCCAGACGTGAAGCCGGTCCTTGGGGTCCGGGAGCGACGCGCCTTCGGGAGCGCTCTCCTCGCCCGCGGCGGCGTAGCCGAGAGATCGCAAGCGCGCGATGGTGTCGGGGTCGGGCTGGTTCCGCGAGGAGAATGAATCGGCGAACGCCTCGACCTGCTCCGCGAGACGCGACCTCATGCTCTTCGCGCGCTCTGGGTCCGTTTCGAAGAGATTTTGGGTTTCGCCGGGGTCGGCGCTCAGATCGTACAGCTCCGGGCGTGGAGCCTCGATGTACTTGTAGCCTCCCTCGCGAAGGGCTACCAGGGGAGCCCAGCGGAAGTTGAGCTCGGAGACGTAGCACTCCGCGTAGGCGGGAGAGGCCTCGGTCGTCTCGCCCGCGAGGAGCGGCATGAGACTTCGTCCCTGAGTGTCCTCGGGAACGGGAACCTCGAGCGCCTCGAGGACCGTGGGAAAGATGTCGATGGTACGGACCGGCGTCGCGGTCCGTTCTCCCGCAGGCAACGAAGCGGGGCTCTTCAGGATCAAGGGCACGCGCAGAGTAGCGTCGTAAACGAAAAACCCATGGCTCTTCTCCCCGTGCTCGCCCAGGGACTCGCCGTGGTCCGAGGTGACGACCACGAGCGTGTCCTTTCCCAGCCCCTTGGCCTGGAGCGTCTCGAGCACCCGTCCCACCTGGGCATCCACATAGGCGATCTCGCCGTCGTAACCGGCGGGGTAGGGCGAGGGAGGAGCGTAGGGCAGGTGGGGATCGAAAAAGTGCAGCCACGCGAAGAACGGGCGATCGGAAGACCGCTTCTCGATCCAGGAGATGAAGGATCGAGTGGCGAGCTCCCCTCGGCGCTCGGCGATGGTGCCCGCGATCTCGGCCGCGCCCGCGACCTCGTCGTCGTAGACGTCGAACCCCTGGTCGAGGCCGAAGGAGCTATCGAGGACGAAGGCGGAAACGAAAGCCGCCGTCTCGTAGCCCTGCGCTTTCAGTACCTCCGCCAGGGTTCGGGCCTCGGGGTCGAGTCGAAAGTACGTGTTGTCGCGAACCCCATGGGTCGGCGGAACGAGACCGGTGAAGAGACTCGCGTGAGAGGGGAGAGTGACGGGGACCTGGGCCACCACGTCTTCGAAGACCACACCCTCGGACGCTGGCCGTCGA
>Ga0326597_10003227_pt1 | contig 23718 bp, 13 predicted proteins | sample RVTome_12_FD_203789 | JGI IMG/M metagenome (GOLD analysis project Ga0326597, IMG submission 203789) | Soil microbial communities from uranium-contaminated site in the Upper Colorado River Basin, Wyoming, United States - RVT100D185 | ecosystem: Environmental > Terrestrial > Soil > Contaminated >... | reverse complement strand
CGCCTACACATGGGCCCACACCAACGGGATCATCACCCACGCCATCGTCGCCATCGACAACGCCGCCCACCGCCTCGCCCAACACGCCCTCGCCAACGACGACCCCGACCAGGCCACCTGGGCTGCCCGCAAAGGACTCCTCGCCACCGGAGCCTGTGAGGAGTGCTACCGCAACCTCATGCGCGCAGCAGCCGCCGAAGCCAACCAAGTCGCCTTCGAGGCTGTCTACACAGAGCTCCTCGCCGTGATCGACGCCGACGAAGGCCCCGACGCATCCAGCGTCCTCGACCCGGACACCGTCAAGCTCTACGAACAGGAATCAAGAAGGCGCCGGCGTCAAGCGGGGTGAATCCGGAATCTCCACCTGGCCCACCCGCTCAGAGTGAGACGTTAAATGGTTCCGTGATTAAACCGCCCCGGGTTTGGTGGCGGCTGGGCTACATGCCCAGCAACGTCCTGCTCGACCGCATCCGCTAGCGGGCCGGGCGGAGTGGGGCATCCCCGCCATGCTGATCGGCGTCGCCTACTTCTACGCCGGCGCTATCTGCACCACCCTCATCGACCGCGGCGCACCCACTTGGCTCACCGTCCTGGTGCTGCTGTTCATCTGGAACGGCCTCAAGTTCGCCTGGATCGGACCCGTTAGCCTCATCACCGTCATCCGCCTTCGACGGCGTGAAAGCCGAGCGCTGGCCGCGACATCATGATCGCGATCACGGCCGCTCGGCCGCTGGTCCAGTCAATGGTCTGGCACCGATGGCGTTCTGTAGGGGGAGGAATTGCGGCTGAACGACTGGATCGGCCTTGGACATCAGCAAGAAATATCGCTCACCGTCACCGAACCAATTCAAGAAGACTGTTCTGATTCTTGAGTATCATCGCCGTAGCTGCATCTGGAGTGACATTCCAAATGGTCGCCAGGCTGTTGGTCACTTCGCCTAGCTTGTGAGGCCTAGTCGGTTGGCCTCCTGACTTTGCGTACGGCCCATCCGTCTCAAGAAGAATGCGGTCGCAAGGAATAACACTCATTAGCGAGCGAAACTTCTTTGATCTGGTCATCGCAGCATTAATCGAGAAGTACAAGCCGGCCGCCAGAGCGTCGTTTATCGGGCCGAGTGGACCCGTATACCAGTGAAGGATCGCCGGGAGCTTTGCATCAACGAGCCGCCCGATCACCTCCTTCTCCGCGCCCCGACTGTGTACCGTGAGCGGATGACGTCCTGGCTGTGCCGCCGTCAGGACAACATCGAAAACGCTCAACTGCTGCCTTTTCGTAGATAAGCCAACTTGCGAGAAGTCAAGTCCTACCTCACCGATCCACCTACACTCCGGAACGAGGCGAAAAAACCTGGCCAGGTGGTTCGGGGTGAACGAAGCTGCTCGAAGGGGATGAAGACCCAACGCCACTTCGACGTTGCTGCGTCGCCCCAAGCGCGTTCTAAGTCGGCGATACCCGTCTGGGTCCTCCGTTACTGCGACGATCGAAATGTTCGTCGTTTCCGCTGCTCGGATCACAGAAACAGGATCAGGATATTCAGAGATGTGGCAATGTGTATCGATGAGGCTGCTCGCCGTCATTCCAGCCCACCGATCAGTGTGGCGGTTGCGCCTGTTGCACCATTGAGCCAAGCCCTCAGCTCTTCAATACCTGCTCTCCAGACGCGTATGAACTCCTTATGCTCCCCGTCAGGGATCGGTCCGTTGCGCAGCACGTCACGATCGGGCCGCTCGGCATAGACCCCGTTAATCACTGCGCGCAGATCGGCCGAGCGTTGCGTTCTTCTGTGCAGGAGGTCTTCGCCTGAAAGCGCATCCCAGGCGTAGCCGGCTGGCCCGTCCCAGCCGGCGTGCGCCATCGACGATCGCCGTATTAGACACGGAAAACAGTAGCCGCAGTTCCCTTGTTCTCGCTTTACGTATCGAGCGGCTTCCGGGTGCGAGCATGAGATGCTCAAGGGTGCAAGCTGCTGGAGTAGGGTGGGATTCTTCGTCTCGACGAGAATCTCTCCTTTCGTCTTCAAACGGAACGGATTTAGCACAGGATTAACAACGCCAACTGAGGCTGCTGCTAGACGAAACATTTTGATGAAGTAGGGATGTGTCGTTCGCGTGCTATAGCTGCCGGCTCTTGCCCTCGTGAGAGGAACGTTTATTCCAATGAAACCATTCTCCGGTATATAGACAGGAGTCGTCGGGCTAACCGACGCCGCCAATGCGAGCCCGGCCGTCAAGAACAAGAGCGACCGTGCTCGAGTTGTGTTCTCGCGGCCATCAGGCAGCGGGCGCGCCTGATGAGCGTTCGCCGGAGCAGGTCGTAGGAACAGGCGTCGAGACATGAGGCGATCCTCGCCATAGTGTGCCCGCAACGCCGCCAAGAGGACTTGCTGCGCTGTCGATGCCTTGTCACCTTCGTGATGTGAGAGCAGGCACAGTCGATGGTCGGGGTCCGATTCCAACAGATCGATGACACCAGTCAACGAGTCGAGACCTCCAGAGAACAGGCATACTGCGTCGACAGCTCCGATAGGCGTATCGTCATCGGGGACCCGTTTGAGCGTGGCTACGGGCGACGCAGACTCGGGGTAAGCAGTGATCCCCCATCGATCACCTGTCAGGAAGTCGAGCACTTGCGCCCAGGAGGCGCTAGCCCATTTGCTGATGTCGTCAACAGGCATCTCGATGCGCAGTTCCCGTGTCCAGCGGTCGGCGGTGGGGTCACGAAAGCTGGTCTTATCAACGCAGTACGCCGCAGCCCCAAGCAAGAAGAGATCGAGGGCCTCACGTGGAGCGCGCCACCCGTCGAAGAATCGCGCTCCCGCGCGCCGACCGACTTGGATCGTCGAAGACGGATGCCCAGGAGCCCAGTCGAGCACGAGAACATCCTCGTTGGCTAGCTCCGACGTCAGGTCTGTCCGCACTCGGTACTCCGTCATGACTACTCCGTGCCTTCGAGCGCACTGAGCGCGGTATATACCGATTCGATCGCGTCGGCGGCGATAGCGCGCCCCTCGCTGCCTTGCCAATCGACCGCGAGAGGGTCATCGGGAAGCTGGATCGCGACTAGGTCCACGATGATCTGACGCATCTCCTGATCCGCGTTTCTCATAGCTACCGGATCGGAGAGACGGCTCAACCGCTCCGCGACGACGGGGACGCGGTTATAGATGTAGAGCGCAAGGAAACGCTCGAGAATGCTGGCCAACTCGGCTTGGTTGACCTCAACGGCTTCAAGTTCATCCCAGGCGTCCGCGTCACCAAATATCTCATCTAGAACGTCGCACGCTGCATCTCTCGCCGCCTGGGCGTCGAGTTCGTCGCCATTCCCGGCGACGAACGTGACCAGTTCGTCGAGCACAGTAAACCGGTCTTGTCCGACGAGATGAGACAGGCCGAGAGAGTCGAATGCTTGCTCGACACCGGCAGCGCCGACCCCTGAGAGGAGCGCACCCAACCGCTGAATGCCGCTGCCACCGGCTCTAGCAGACGATGCTGCTCCGCCAGCGCCTCCGAGTAGTGGTACGTGACGTGCCAATACCCGACGCGCTCGATCGCCTGAGCGGTTGCCGCCGATGGAGTGGACGTACGAGTTCGTCGCACGTTTCAGTGGCGTCCAGTCACCGCCAGTCCCCGCGGACCGGTCAGCCGAGGTTCCCACGGCCGGTTCCCTTCTTCGCCTTGGCTTGTCGGCCGCTCCTTACGATCGTCCTCAACCCGGTGTTGTCACTCGACTCCCAGTGGTCAAGGAGCGAAACGACGGCTGAGTTGTCGCCGGGGAGGCGTCGGACGGCTGCGGTTCCAGCGCCAGCGGGAATGCTCATCGGCGGAACGCGACGCAACGACTCGCAAACCGGCTGGACGATGTCGGAGTTCACCTCTGCAAGTTCGAGTATCGCCGTCAGAGCGGTGCTAGCCGGATGGCGCTGGACACGTTCCAGTAGAGCCTCAATGAATTGGGCTCTCTCTGAAGCGTCAAGACTGGCGACGGTCGGGTAGTGGCTCCGTCGACTCTGTTCGATGTCCGACTGGACCTGCGTGAGAAGCTGCTGAAGGTGTGGAGCGAGGCGGGACGCCGATACGCCGAAGGAGAGTTTGTCGCGCGAGTAAGTAAAGTAGGGGCGTAGGTCTACTTGCTTTAGTGACGGTTCGACCCTCAGCCATTCCCCGATATGAACCTTCTCGGCCCAAGCCTCCGCCTCGCTCGGCAGCTGCTCGGGGGATGCCTTCTGCGCAGAGATAGTCTTCCCGGAGATCGTAGGCTTTGTGGATATCTTGTCTGAAGCATCAGTGGCATCTTCTGTGTGCACGGTAGTGGGACGCGGTTCAGACTTCGCGCGTGCATAGTCTTCGGCTTGGATGAGTTCTGGGCATTTTCCGTCAGCCGACATTTCCCAGTCAAACACCTTCTGGAAGTCCGTGTTGTACTGGTCTTCTAAGACCATCAACTTTGCGAGTATCGGTAGTTCGAGTTCGATCTCTCGGCGCGCCGCACTCCGATGTTTGAGAAGCAGGTTGTTCAAGAACCGCTTGAGCTGTCGTGGATTACCTCTAAGAGATGACCCCAGTACGGGCGTGATGTCTGCTGCCCAAGCCAAGTCCTTCGCAAGGTCTGATGGAATGTCCTCTAGTGCTGCGCCAGCAATGCCAGGGTTGAAGGCAACCGAGAGGCCGTTTGTCGCTCGGTTGGTGTTCGTGACTTCTAGAGCCTTGGCGAATTGATCCGACTGCAAATGAAGTTCGGCGAACAGCAAGTTGACATATGTTTCAGCTTCAGGCGCAGATAGCGGAGGGATGACGATCTTTAACTGAAGCATTTTCTCCAAATAATCGCGCCCGATTCCACCCCCGTCTAGCTTTCTGAGATCCGGATATCTTGAATCAATGGCAGATTCAACGACGTTTTGATTCAATGCCAATACGTATGCGGTCTTCGGGGTATTCAGGAATAGGCGAATGGCCTCGAACGTATCTACTACTGTCTCAGGTAGGCATCGGTCTAGGTCATCGATGAAGACGATGACAGCATCGGTGTCGGGCAATCGATCGACGAGTTGTCCGAACTCTTTACGAAACTGCTTTATGTCATCTAGTGGCAATGGTGCATCGTCTGTCGTGCTCTGAAATTCAGACTCTGGCTGGGCGAAAGCCGTTTGGGCTTCCTTGGCAACGGCTCCGGAGAGGGCAGTCACCAAGCCAGTCAATTCGGGTCCAGCGTCTGGCACGGTTGTCTGGAGAAGTAGCGGGATCACCGTGGGGGCAGCCGAAGAGCCGACGCGGCCCAGCCGTCTACCCCAGTGCTTGAGACCAGCCACGAACGCCCGGAGCCGACGCAATTCCTCGATAGCGCTAGGCATACGCGCCTCCAGGGCATCGAGCACGGTCGTCATAAGGGCGACCTTGACGTCCTCATAGTCTTCGTACTGCCACGGGCTGAAGTCGATTGTCAGATACGGCGACGACGCCCGTGACTCGTCGCCCTCGTCAGAACCTGACTCCTCACGGCCTATCCGTGTCAGTTCGGCGGATGCGATGCGCATAAGGCTGCTCTTGCCCGATCCCCAATCTCCAAGAACGCCGACGGTCAGGGGCAAGAGCCGAGGTTCGGTGAGCGCGACGACGAGACCGTCGACCAAGAAGTCGAATCCGAGTAGATCGAGGTCAGTCTCGTTGTCGGCCCACACTTGCCCTCCGTTTGCCCGGCGGCGTAGTGTTCGGAGCCGGGTGGCTACGTGCACGGTACTGGTCGCTCCCCTCCGGGTGTCGGAGATGGCGTGGCGGGCAGGCGCGTACTGCTGTTCGCTCACGGACTGCACCCGCGTCCCAGATCGTCGACCGGGAGGACGGATGGTCGCGCCGGTTAGGAGCACGGTCCGGCGCACGGTGTCTTGACCGACGCTGAAGCGCCTGCCGATCTCTGCCAGTGTGAACCCCTGCTCATAGAGGTTGCCGATTTCAGCTACCTGCTCGCCCGTCAGCTTGCCGCGGCGCACCGGTACGCCCCGGCGCCGCAGATGGATCGCCACCATGGTGCGATGCACACCGAAGTGCTCGGCGATCTCTCGCATGATCTTTCCGCCGACGTACATCGCCACCAGCTCGTCGACCTGGGCGGCGTCGAGAAAAGTTTGAGCCGTCCCAATCGAGCGGACCAACGGTCCACACGAGTCCCGAATCCGGGGTTCTGCCGGTCGACGGTCGTGGCGGTACACCCCACGAGACAGCCGCCAGGCCAGGGTTTTCGCCTGCGGGGAGAAGTTGGAGAACTCTCTACTCAGGTCCCCCTTTGCCATAGTTGAGACCGTCCGGTATCGGCACCTCGGTTTGCTCTCCGGGATTCTGACTGACCACCACCGCGGCGCCTCCACAGGTCATGCGATGCTTCTTCCGTTTCCTCGTTGTCGCTTGAGGGCTCGAGGCTGGCTCGTCTCCTCGAGGTATGCGGCAACAAGCGCGACGTCTCGACCGAGGCTCGTCGCCAGGTACTCGGTCGCCTTTGCACGGACGTCGATGTCAGTTGCTGAGCTCAGGACCGATCTGGCGGCACGGATTGCCCGGGCGATGGCCTCGGGCTCGTCAAGCATGGTTTGTTCGACAATCTGATCGATCAGGTGGTGTTCCAGGGGAGCGACGTTGGCGACGGCTTCTTCAAGTGAGTGTCTTCCGCCGTTTGCGAGCAGGTCTGCAGGGTCGAGTCCATCCGGCAGGATGGCGACGTGGAGCCGGATGCCGTGGTGGGCGCGGTCCAGGTCCGCCGCACGGTCTACCGCCTGGAGACCGGCATGATCGCCGTCGAAGACGAGTGTGACGTTGTTCGTGATCCTCGCAAGTGTCTTCAGGTGATCTTCGGTCAGCGCGGTTCCCCCGGTGGCGACGACGTTGGTGAGCCCTACTTGGTGGGCTGCGATGGCGTCGGTGTAGCCCTCGACGAGAACTGCATTGCCGGCGTCAATGATCGGCTGATGGGCGAGGTGGAGGCCGTAGAGCAGGGACCGTTTCTCGTACAGCTCAGTCTCGGGGGTGTTGAGGTATTTGGGTCCGTCACCCGAAAGGAGCCGACCGGCGAAACCCCTGGGCACGCCTCGGTCATCGTGGATAGGGAAGACCACTCGGCTGCGCATCCGGTCGTAGAGGCGCCCTTGCCGTGACCGGCCGACAACGCCAGCCTCGAGGAGCAGGTCCTCACTAAAGCCTTCTTCGCGGAGCGCCACCGTCAATGCCTCCCGGGCGCCAGGCGCGTAGCCCAGCTGCCAGCGAGTGATCGCCTCGTTGTCGATCCCACGATGCCGCAGGTACTCGACTGCCTCCGCTCCTGCCGGCTCCTGGAGTTGGCGTTGGTAGAACGCTGTGGCGGCGTCGACCACCGTCTCGAGATCCGATCGTGCCGTGGGTTCTGGCGCACGCGTCGCCGTCTCCCGATCTCGGGCCTCGATCCGGGGCGTGGCGGCGATGGTCTCGCGCTCGAGTCGGCGTTCCTGCTCGAGCTGGGTGAGAACCTGGCGGGCACAACCGATCACCCGATTGGCAGTGGCAGACACCTTCGTGATGTCGCCTCCGCTCCATGACGCCACGTAGGGGAGGCTGTAGCCGGCGCTCTCGATCCCGAGGGCGGCGCACACCATGTACGCCACCGATTCGGCTTCCACCTCGACGATTCCACGACACGATGGTCTGCCATCCGACGTTGGTTCGTGCAACCGAACGTGGGCAAGTTCGTGTACCGCCGTCTTGAACCGTTGCGCCCCGGGAAGGCTGGCACGCACCACCACATCTCGTTGCTGCCAGTCGGTGATGCCGTTTGCTTCGCCGAGTCGTTCGAGGTCGGCGACCTGAAGGTCGAACCCGGCCCCGACGATCAGCCCGCTCACCTGGTCCCAGTGGGAGGGGAGATCGCCTTCCACCAACGCCACCGACACCTCGGGGAGTGGCTCGCCTTCTGTCTGGGCGAGGTCGAAGACGTGGACGACTCGGAACCCGACAACCCGCCGCTCCTCGTCCGCGCCGTTGTCAGGGGTGATCTTGCGCGTGACGGGAGCGAGGATCTGTAGTCCTCTCTCGCCACGTCTCACATGCCGGCCGAGTTCCTGCCAGGCCCGGTAGCCGGCCACCCGGCTTGGGGTGAACCCGCGGGCCAACGACTGCGCCCAGATCAGCTGTGTGTTGGAGAACGAGTAGTCGTGGAAGCGGGCTGCGACGGCCAGGGCCTGCTGCCAGTCCTCGGAGGTGACTAGCTCCTGGAGCGAGTCCTGCAGCTGTGCGTGGAGTCGTTCCACGGCATCGCTGGGATTGGTGGTCTTTTCTGCGGACTCCATCCAGGGATCGTGCGGTCCGACCCTGTCAGCGCAGTGTCAGGAACCCTGTCAGTAGCCCTCCAACTTGGCGAGGAAGGTGTGCCCGGTTGTGGCCGTCGATCCGAACCGCCCAGCCACCGCCGGGGTTGTAGGTACTCGTGGCGGAGCTTCCTGGGGCTGTGGTCGGCTCGGGGCACGACCAGCAATGCCCCTCAGCTTCGATGAGATTCCCAGTCCGAGCGACCCCGAGTGGTCACGGAATGACAGGGTCCTCCTTCACGATCGGCCACATGAGCCATATCGCAACAGAGATCCCCGTCTCCGCCCACCATCGCCACCAGGTCACCGCCGTCCAGGCTTTCGCCAGCCCTGTCACCCGTCTCGCATCGGACCCCCCTCAGCACCACACGCACGTGCAACAAGTTGCCTGGGGACTCCTAGCCGACCACTCGGGAGGGTCCGGATGCTGAGCATCGCCAAGGCCCACAAGGACTACTACCTCCAGAAACTGGGCGAGATCACACCCCGGGAGGACTACTACCTGCGAGGTGGAACCGCCACCGGTCGTTGGCATGGCAGCGGCGCCGTCGAACAAGGGCTGAAGGGCATCGTGTCGGCGGAGGGTCTGGTGCGCCTCTTCGACGGGCAACACCCGGCGACGGGGGAACAGCTTGGCCGTCAGCTCCGCAAGGACGGGGTGGCCGCGTGGGATCTGACATTCTCAGCTGACAAGTCGGTGTCGCTGCTGTGGGCCTTCGGGGACGACGACGTTCGCCGCCACGTCGTCGAGGCGTTCGAGGAGTCCACCGCAGAGGCGCTCACATACCTGGAATCGGTCGCGTCGTCGACGCGCGGCGCATCGCGAGCCCCGGTCGTGGACGCCGAGGGTCGGCCGATCCTCGGCGACGATGGGAGACAGCGTCATCGGATCGAAACCTGGCCGATCCGCACCACCGGCTACGTCTCGGCATGGTTCACCGAGTTCACCAGCCGCGCAGACGACCCCCAACTCCATACCCACGTCGTCGTTGGGAACCGGGTGAAGGGCGTCGACGGGGTGTGGCGGGCCATCGACGGGCGTCTCCTGTACCGAAACAAGCTGGCTGCTGGCTACCTCCACGAAGCCGAACTGCGCAGTCGTCTCACCGGACGGCTCGGGGTCCGCTGGCAGCCGGTCCGCAACGGTGTGGCCGACATCGAGGGCTTCACCCGGGAACAGATCATGGCCTTCTCGCAACGACGCCAGGCAATCGAGGAGTGGCGTGACTCCCACGGATACGCCGACACCGCAGCCGCCAACGAAATCGCCACGCTGGCAACACGGAGTACCAAGCAAGACCACCCCATCGACAGCCTGATGCCGGTGTGGGTGGAGCGGGGCGCCGAGATCGGAATCACCCCCGAGTCGGTGACAGCCGTGTTGCATCGCAGCCGGGAGGTGACGGTGCCCGACCCGGACCCCATCTACGACCGGATGGCATCCGCCGGAGGGCTCACCGCCCAGGCGTCGACCTTCGGACGAGGTGACGCCATCAAAGCCGCAGCAGAAGCCCTCCCCGAAGGCGGACGACGAAGCGACGTCGAAGCCCTCGCCGACACCTTCCTACGTCGTTCGGACGTGGTCCCGATCCTCCCCATCCACCCCACACCTGACCCGCTGAGCGACCTGCCGATCAGGCTCGACCCCGCCGAACTCGACCATCTCCTCGAACTGGTCAACTCGACGAGGCCGCCGACAATGCGGCTCAGCAACGGCGACATCTTCCCCGGGCTGGTAAACGAACGCCGATACACCACCACCGAACTCCTCACCGTCGAACAGCGGATCATCGACCGCTCCCAGAACGGTATTGCAGCCGACCGGTGGACCGTCCCTGAGGTGAAGGTCGAAGCCGCCCTCGCCGCGCACCCGGACCTCACCGACGGCCAGCGGGCGATGGTCCACCAGTTCACCGGGTCCGGAAACACCATCGACATCGGGGTGGGAGCAGCCGGTACCGGCAAAACGACTGTCATGACCATCATCGGGGAACTCGCCACCCAGACCGAAACCCCGGTGGTAGGAACGGCATTGGCCGCTCGGGCCGCCGCTGGGTTCGAGTCCGCCACCGGCATCCCCTCGACCACCATCACCCGCTTCGTATGGGAAACCAGAGCAGCCGGTGGCCTCCCGACCGGCGCCGTCGTCGTCGTCGACGAGGCGGGCATGGTCGGCAGCCGCCAGCTCGCCGAGGTCTCCGACCTGGTCGAAGCAGCCTCCGGCAAGCTCATCCTGATCGGCGACCACCATCAGCTTGCCGAGATCGACGCCGGCGGCCTATTCGCTGCACTAACGGCTCGCCTCCCGGCCGTCGAGCTGACCGAGAACGTCCGCCAAGACCAGGAATGGGAACGCACCGCCCTGGCCGAACTCCGCCACGGTTCGATCTCCCGGGCGGTGGCCATGTACAACCGGCGCGGCAAGATCAACGTCGCTGTCAACAGCGACGACACCATCACCCAGGCAGCCGACGCCTGGTACCGCGACCTCCAGGAGATCGGCGACCCAGGCCAGGTACTGCTCATCGGGCACCGCAACACCACCGTCGACCAGCTCAACCGGCAGGCTCGCGCCCGTATTGCTGAATCCGGATTGCTCCACGGACCGACGGTGAGCACTGGTGATCGCACCTTCCAGGCCGGAGACAGAGCCGTGTGCCTCAAGAACCGCTCCAGGCTGGGTGTACTCAACGGCGACCTCGCAACCGTCACCGCAGTGGACACGGAACGGCGCATGGTCACGCTCAGGCTCGACCGCAACGACAACACCGTGACCGTTCCGCATTGGTACATCGACGAAGGCAACCTCGACTGGGGCTACGCCCTCACCGGCCACAAGGCTCAAGGCGCAACCGCACGGCGCGCCCACACCGTTGCCGGTGACGGCGTTGACCGCGAATGGCTCTACGTCACGATGAGTCGAGGCCGAGAGGCGAACACGATCTACCTCACTGACCCCGAACTTGGCAAGGACGACTGCACGCATCTGACCCACCAAAACCCGAACCGGCTCACAGCCCTTATCGCAGCCCTCAGCCGTACCGCTGCAGAGCCGGCGGCTTCTGACACGGGACGTGGACCCCGGACCCTCACCGACGAACAGCTGAACCGGCGGTTTGAGAATCTGGAAGGTGAGCTGGCAGCATCAGAAGCCGAGGATCGCCGACCGGCCGCCGCCGGCAACCCGAGCGATTTCCTCGTCGAGTACCTGGACCTGCACAGCGAGATCCATGCCCGCCGCCAAGACACGCTCGCAACCATGACCTACTCACCGTCCGAATGGATTGTTGCCACCTTGGGAGAGCGGCCTGCAGAGCCTGATCGTGGCGCTGCTTGGGACGCGATCGTTGACCGCGCTCTTCGCTACCGCACCGAGCAGGGGATCCCGGACGTGTCACCCGGATTGCTGGGGCCAACCCCCCTCAGCCGCGAGGTGGAGCAGCGCGTGGCATGGATCGCCGCCCGTCGCGACATCGACCGGGACCTCCGCAAGTCGGTTGCAGAGCACCAGGGGATAGGCTTTGGCATGTAGATAGGCACTGATCGGGTGCCTATGTCGACGGGGTATCGACGTCCGGGGTCCACGACTCGGGAGCCCGTTGCGACCATAATCCCGGATAGGGGTATTCATCTGACCGGACTATCGCAGGTCAGGCCGCTCTCCAAGGCCGAGCCGCCCGGGGGCGGTCCATGCTCGGCGGGTGGCCTCGTTCCCCGGGCGGCGTGGGTGGCACCGCCTTGGGCTGTGGGTTGACGACCAAGTCGCGGTAGCGCACCGGGTCGTGGGCGATGGCGAACTCGAGCACGCGGTAGAAGACCAGTCCCCTGCTCCGGGATCTGCGCCGGTTGAAGCGGAACACGAACTCGTTGAGGTAGCTCTGTAGGTGCGCCTCGGCGGCTCGGCTCCGAGTGGTCGGCAAGGGCGGCAAGGCGCGCACCGTCACCCTTCCCCCCGAAACCGCCGCCGTGCTCCGCCACTATCTGGCCGAACGCACCGAGACGCACGGCACCCCAGCCGCCGACGACCCGCTGATCGTTCGTACCGATAGCCGGCCTTGTACGCGGAGCGCCGTCGATCATCTGGTACGCGGCTGGTTCCGCCGGGACGGGCGCACTCCCCCACCAGGAGCGCTAGCCCACAGTCTTCGTCACACCTACGCCACTCTGCTCATCGACAACGGCGCCTCCCTCCCAGAGGTGCAACGGCTCCTCGGGCACGCCGACCTATCCACCACCCAGGCCTACATCGGGGTCACCGGCAAAGGACTCGAAGAAGCCGCCCTCGCCAACCCCGCCCGGCACCTCCTCAGACCGGGCTCGTTTACAGTGCCAATGTCTAACGAGTATGTGACCCGTGCTCTTGAGCCAATCCACGGCAAGCTGATGAAGGGAGGTGAATCGCCAGATGGGGCTTGAAAGAGGCAGTCGGGTCCGCCTCCCCGGAGAACGCAGCTTCGTCACCGTCGACATGGCCCAGCCGAGATCAGACGGAGGGTTCGACCTGTACGTTGTCGATGGTCGGGACGTGCCGCGCCGTGTCGAACTCACCTCGACAGAGATCACTGAGCTCGTTCAGCTGTCACCCGATGGCGGGGCGCATCCGGACCGCACCCTCGCCGCTTTTTGGAGCCAGTGGATGTCACAGGCAGCCGAGAGTGTCGCGGGGACTGCCCTCGGTTCGGCACCGCTACAGCCCTATCTACACCAGCACGACGCTGTCTATGGCGCCATGTTGCCCCAGCCGATGCTGCGTTTTCTGCTCGCCGACGAACCAGGTACCGGCAAGACAATCATGGCTGGGTTGCACCTCACCGAGGCCAGCCGCCTCGGTGTCGTGAACCGGGCCCTGGTCGTGTGTCCGGCCCACTTGGTGGGGAAATGGCAGGAGGACATCTCGCGGTTCTTCGGTCGCGAGCTTCGTCGAATAACGACGGACACCATCCGCGAGCATGCGCTCGAGACCAGTCAACACCCTTTGTGGATCGTCTCCCTTCACCTCGCCGCGTCGAACCCACAAGTTCGAGAAGCGATCGATCCGGACACTGCTGGGTGGGACCTTGTGGTCGTCGACGAGGCGCATCGCCTGACGCCGACTGCCACGACGTTCTTCCAGGTCGGCCTGACTGTGGCCGCGAAGGCCCCTCGGGCGTTGCTGATGACCGCCACGCCTCATCGTGGCTCGGAGTGGCTGTTTCGCTCTCTCATGCACCTTACGGATCCGCAGGTGTTTCCGCTGCCGGCTGAGCCACAGAACGACGTAGTGCTGAGTCGTCTTCGACCCGGCTCCGTCCATTTCTTGCGCCGCATGAAGGAGGAGCTCGTCGATGTCGATGGCGTCACGCCGCTGTTCAAGAAACGCACAGCTCATAACATCTCCGTACCGCTCAACCTTGCCGAGAAGGTCATCTATGACCGGGCGCTCGAGCTCGTCGACGCCTACTTCCCAACGAACGCGGTTGGATTGGGCCGGATGGTGTACGGCAAACGGGCCGCCTCATCGTTACATGCACTGCGTGAGACCCTGAACCGACGGGCCAACAAGATGGGCACTCCTGTGCATCCCGACGAGACGGCCGAGGTCAGCGAAGAGGACGCCGACGAGCGAGAACTCATCAACATCTCGCATATCGAATCGCGGGCCGCCCGCCAGGAGCGGAGCGAGATAGCTGAACTGATCGGCCGCATCGACACGGAACTCACAAAAAGCGACAATTCTGTGTCGAAATGGCCGCGTGTCGTCGACCACGTCCTCTCACCCAACCACGTCACCGCGGGAAGCGGAGAGCAACTAGTCGTATTCACCGAGTACGCAGACACCGCAGAGTGGCTAACGCAGCGCATGCGGGACGCCGGCTACGCCACCGAGATGTACTCGGGCCGCCAGTCCCACGAGGAGCGGGAGCAGATACGCGCCCGCTTCATGGCCGGCGAGTTCCAGGTGATTGTCTCCACCGACGCCGGGAACGAGGGTATCGACCTCCAATCGGCTCGAGTGCTAGTGAACTGGGATGTCCCATGGTCGCTAGTCACCTTGGAGCAACGGCTCGGTCGAATCCATCGTGTCGGGCAAACACGCGACGTAGACCTGTACAACCTGATCGCAGTGGATACCCGCGAAGGAGACGCTCACTCAACCCTGCTCAACAACCTGGTTGCGGCCGCCAACGAGCTCGACGGCAAGATGTTCGACAGCCTGGCCCTTGTCGGCGAGATCCTCCTCTCTGAGACAGCAGGGGTCGAGCGACTCGAGGACTTCCTGGCCGACCTCTACCAGCCGGGTGCGAACCCCCACGTCGTCACCTCGGCTATTCGGGCCATCACCAAAGACCGCATCCGTCAGATCCATCAGCAGGTTCACAGCGAGGACCAAACCCTCGCCTCGAGGGTCGACGTTGGGCGAGCGATCGCCGGCGTGAACCAGCAGCGCCTCGACCGAATCAACCCACATATCGTTGAGCGGTACCTGTCCCGCCTTCACGACGCCCGCCTGATCCGGCTGTCGCGCTCCACCGTCGCAGACAAGGGCTTATGGCACGTGAAACCTGCCGCCCTCGACCCCCTCCCGTTCACCACGCCGCGGGGTGCCCTCGTCGCAACAAGCGGGGACGCCAAACGAGCCGCGGTCCGAGACGGTGCCACCTCAGCGGAACAAGCCATTCCGCTCGGCCCAAACGACAAGGCCTTCCGCGACCTCGTCACCGAAGCCAACCGGTACCTCCACCCGTATCTCTACCAAGGTGGCGCCCTTCATGACCCCACCGCAATCACCGACTACCGGCTGTACTGCTTCACCGCCACCGTCTACCAGGGACGAACACCCACCCAGCCTGACGTCTGGCGACACACCACTCGCTGGTCATACCTGGTGAAGGTCGACACCACCGGCACTCGAATCGTCCCATGGGAGACCCTCGCCAACCTCGACCCGGCGGGCGAACCGACACCCCGACCACAGCACCCGGCCGACCTCACCAACGCCGAGACCCAGGCCCGCACCGCGGCCAACCGCGACGCCGCGACACGACGAGCCGACCTGGACGACTGGCTTACCCAAGCCCGAACCCAACTGCTGAAACTCCCGAACGACCTCACCGACGACATCGACAATGTCGACGACCGCAAGGCGGCAAGGCAGCGTGTCACCAAGGCCATCAGGGAGCGAACCGCAGCGCTCGAAGTCGCCGTCGATTTCAGCGTCGGGGAAATCGAGCAGGTCGGCTGGGCCCACGTAGCGGGAACCGCGACCCCCGACAGCGACGACGAGGACGCAAACTCCGAGATCGTTGCGATGCGCCACATCACCGAACTCCTCACCAACGATGGCTGGGCGGTCTCCGACGTCCACACCGAGAAGCTCGGATACGACCTGAAAGCCGCCAGAGGATCCAAGTTCCGCGCCGTAGAAGTCAAAGGCATCAAGGGCTCCGCATCCTCATCAGGGATCACCGTCACCGGCGCCGAGCTGGCTACCGCGGGAATGCACGGATCCGACTACTGGCTGTACGTCGTCGACCAATGCGCCGACGGAACCGGTCAACTCTTCGCTGCCTGGCCAGACCCAGCTTCCGTCTTCGCCGGAGCCACCAAAGACATACCCGTCCTACGCATCAACGGATCCGACCTAGCCGCCGCCAAGGAGCGCTCATCATGACCACCACCCCGCGCATGATCGAACGCTGGTTCCCCTGCGAAGAGGTATCTACCAACTCCGCCAAAGGATGGGGCTCGGGCAACAGCGAGGCGAACCTCTTCACGTGGTTCGCCAAGAGGCCATTAGCGCAAGCGAAGGCCGCCGTTATAACCAGCCTGCTGCCATGGCCTGAAGACCCCGAAGAGCAGCGCCGCCTCCAAGAACTCGTCCGTTCCGCGTTCCCCGACCCCGACGATCCGGACGGAAGAGACGCAGCCCACGATGAGCTCGTTGCCGCACTCAAGAAGTATTACCCAGACGGCGCATCGATATTGGACCCGTTCTCAGGTCGCGCCATGATCCCGCTCGAAGCCGCCCGACTTGGTGTACGAGCGATCGGGATCGACTATTCCCCCGTCGCGACGCTCGCCGGACAGCTCCTGGCGGACTACCCGCTGATGCGATGGGATGACGAGCCTCCCCTCCCTCTTGACGACGTCAACGACAGCGAGAGCAGTCAACTGAGCCTTGACGAAGCTGCCGAGTCGCCTCGACTGCTGCGAGACGTCGAGTCTGTGCTCAGGATCGTCGGCGACCGATACGAAGCCGCCATGGATCCTTTCTACCCCAAGGTGAATAGCAAGCGACCGTGGGGATACACCTGGGCTGTCACGCTGCCCTGTCAGGAGTGCAACAGGCGGTTCCCCCTCACCGGATCGCTGGTGCTCCGGCATCCATTGGCGAAGAAGAACGACCCCGGACAGTCCTACCGCATCGTTGCTGACCCCAACAGCGGCATTGTTGATGTAATTGTCCACGATGGGCCACCCGAGGCACAGCCCACACTGGTCACCGTGCAGGGACGCCGCGGCAAGTCAGCCATCTGCCCATTCTCGACCTGTCAGCACGTTCACACGATCGACGTGCACACACGGCTCATGAACGACGGGCTCGCACAAGACCAGCTGATGGTTGTCGCCGACCTCGACGACGACTACGGCAAGGTGTTTCGGAGTCCGACCACGGCAGAGCACGACGCCGTCCTCGCTGCTCGCAAGGTCTTGGATGAGGAACCAGAGTTCGCACCAGGCCTACCGGCGATCCCAAACGAGGGAATCCCGCCAGGCAACAATCACACGGTTCGCCCATCCAAGTACGGATACACGACCTACGGTGCGCTATGCAATGACCGGCAAACGCTCGGCTTCGTTCGCCTCAGTCGCATAATCGCTGACATCGGCGACGAGCTTCGAGCCGGTGGCCTCAGCCAGGCGTACTCCGAGGCCCTCATTGGATATGCGTCTGCGTGTCTCCCACGCCGCCTTCGGTTGGCCACTCGCGGCGCTCCACTGAAGCCTCGCCGTCCCGGCAACAGCAATCGTGTGTACGTAAGTGATGTCTTCCAGAACGAAGCCAGCATCGCGTTCTCCTACGACCATTTTGAAACAGGATGTGACGAGGGCCCCGGAACATGGCGGTCCGTAGCACGTGACACGGTTGCGACGCTCCGAAATCAGTTGCAGCGCAGAGATGGCCTTCCTGGAAGGATCAATCGTGGCTCAGCGCTAGCCGTGCCCCTTAGGACTGGATCGATCGACGCCGTTGTCACGGATCCTCCCTACAACGCCATGATCGATTACACCGACGCCTCCGACCTGTTCTATGTCTGGCTGAAGCGCGCCCTTCATACAACCCAGCCAGCGTTCGCCATCACGGCGCATCCGACCGGGGTTCAGGAGAAAGCGGAGGAGATCATCGTCAAGGACTCCTACTCCGTGGCGAATGACCACCGAACACCGGAGTTCTACAACCAGAAGCTCGGCGAGGCCCTCGCCGAGGCACGTCGCGTCACCTCACCCGATGGGGTCGTCACCCTCGTCTTCGGCCACAACGATCCGGACGTGTGGCGTGGCCTCTTGCACATCATCACCGACGCTGGCCTTGTCCTCACTGGGACTTGGCCTGCACTGACAGAGAAGGGTGGCGGTGCCGGATCCGCCAACATTGTCACCACCATGACTCTGGCATGCCGTGCGGCACCTACCGAGCGACCCGACGGGCGAAGTCACGAGGTGGCGACTGCGATCCGCGCCGAGGTCGCTCGACGCATCCCGCTGTGGGAACAAGCCGGGCTTGCCCTTCCCGACCAGCAGATGGCTGCGTATGGACCCGCCATGGAGATCGTCGGACGCTACCGCCAGGTCCTCAACAACAAGGCGGAGCCCGACGATCCCGAAAAATTCTTGCACGTCGCCCGGCAAGCTGTCGAAGACGCCGCCGACATCCGCATCGACGGGTTGCCGCTCGGCACGTTCGATGCCCGCACACGGTTCGCCCTCGCCTGGGTGCGGCAACATGGACGTGCCGTGTCAGATGCGGCTCAAGAGCGATGGCAGCGACTCACCGCGCAAGCGGTTGCCGGCACTGATCTCGACCTCGACGGCATCGTGACCAAGGTCAAGAGCGGTGTGCGGCTGACGTACGGATCGGAAACGGACACGGATGTCGATCGCAACACCCCAATCATTGACGTTACGTTTGCGCTCGCACGGTCAGGAAAGAGCGTGGCGGGTGCAGCGGAGATACTGAATGCATCCGGTCGAGCCGACGACCAGTACCTGTGGTCGGCGGTCTCGGAGCTCGGCGGTCAGCTTGCCGAAGCCGACCGAGACGGTGAAGTCTTCACTTGGCTGACACGTAACCGCAACGCCGTCACCAACGCGGCGTCAAACGTTGAGGCTGCCAGAGCTGCAGAAGAGAAAGAAGCCAAGCAGGTCGGCCATCAACCGTCGATCTTTGAGCAAGGGGCAGAGTCGTGACAACCCAACCGGCACCATGGTGGAAAGAACTGCGTCTCCGGGACGAGCTGGTGGCGACATCGGGAGCCATCGGAGATATCCAGATGAGCCTGCGGGGAGTTGCCTATGGCATCGCCGGCGAATACCCGCCTTATCGGTCGGTTGGTTATTTCGGTGACATCACGCATCCCTCGCCCAGCCTGCGGCGGATCGCCGCCGACATCGCTGTTCGACTGGGAGGGACCGGCGGTCAATCGGTGGGAGCAAAACCTGTGTGGCGGTTCGACCAAGGCATGGGTGGCGGCAAGTCCCACGCACTCGTCGCCCTTTGGCACATGGCAACCGATCCAATCGGCTTCGCCCAAACCGACCTCGGTGCCCAGATCATCGAGGAAGCCGAGAAGCTGGTCGGGTCCGGCACCCTGGACGCCAAACTGGGTCCGCCGGTTGTGGTTGCCCTCCCCGGCGACCAAATGGACCCGAACCGGCCGGATCCCGAGGTGTTCGGTGGAGCAAGTACCTTGTGGGAACGATTCCTGTTCCGCCTCTATGACGGTGATCACGCCCAGTGGGTGACCGATAAGGACACCATCAGCTACGAAGATGCCCTCCGCAAAGTGGGTAGGCCGGTTCTGATCCTCTTCGACGAGGTGATGCACTACGTCCGCAATTCCACTGCCGCCGGCGCCACCGAACGTGCAGTCCGAGACCAGGCGTTCATCATCGAGATGATGCGCGACACCAGCGACGTGCCCCACTGCGTCGCAGTGATGGTGATGATCGACTCCCGCAAAGACCCCATTGCCCTCTCCGAGTTCGGTGAGCAAAGCCGGGAGGAATTGGAGGCAGAGGCCAGCCGAGGCGAGGTCACCACCGATGCCGTCACTTCTCCCAACGACTTCGCAAGCATTATCCGGCGACGCCTGTTCAAGACGATTCCCGAGGCGAGCGCAATCACCGCCACGGCGACGGCCTTCACCGAGACGATGGCTGATCGCGCCTGGGGTAAAGAGGTGTTCGGAAAGCTCAAATGGTCCGGCTCGGAGGATTTCGCAGCTCAAGTTGAGCGCAGCTACCCGTTCCATCCGGCACTCATCCACCTCGCAGAGCAAGAGTGGTCACAGGTCGCCGGTTTCCAGCGTGTCCGTTCCACGATCAGGGTCTTCGCATCAACCGTCTACGCCCACCTGCGCCGGCTCGCCGACGCTGCCGGCTTGTCGGTCGAAGCTGCCCAAGAATCGCCCGCCGTCCTTGGGGAGGGTGCTTGGGCGCCGCTCCTGATCGGGCCCGGCGACGTCGTGCTCTCCGATGCGGACGTGCGGGAAGCACTCCTCGATTCGGGCCTCATCATCGATGACACGACATCGCAGAATTACCGCCAAGTGATCACCACGGATATCGTTGACGAGGACGACATCAGCGGTAACGCCCGAGCTGTCGACCTCGCTGCCCAGGGTGATCCGTCCCGAGTCGAGAATCCACGAGCCGCAGAACGGGCTGCGACTGCAGCGCTCCTCTACTCGATCAGCGATCGACCCCAAGGTGGACTGGGCGGCTCGGTACCTGAGGTGCTCGCCGCCAGTTTCGTCCCGAGTCTCTCCTACGGCTATGGAGACGCTGAGGTCGTCCTGGAGTCTCTCAAAGATCCGCAGCACGGTCTGGCGTCTCTCGAGCCAATACAGGGCAAGGGTGGGCAACCACCCCGTCTGTACCTGTCGACCAAGAAGACCTTTGGCATGTTCCTTCGGGACGCCAAGAACGCTGTCGCCGATCCCGAACGTGAGAATGAGCTCAGGCGCCGAGCCGAGAAACTCACTGTGTCAGGACCCTTTGGTACCGCGCTCTTCGTCGAACGACCGCACGACACGGCCTCGGCGATGGACACGGTCACGTCTGCTGGGATCGACGATGTCCGCAAGAACCGTCTTGTCGTGCTCGATCCCCGAGTGTTCTCGCTTCTAAACGGGGCTGACACCGATACCAGGAACGCGCTTCGCGCCGTTATGGGCCTTGGCAAGAACAAGCTCGCCGTTAACTGGGCATCGTCAGCGGTGTTCGCAGTAGTAAACACATACCGGCGACGCAATGCGCTCATCGCCGCCGGCGACTATCTCGCGGCCGAGCGGGTCGCATCGAGAGAAGCCGTCAAGGGTGACGCCGACCTCAAGATACAAGGCGCAGAAGAACTCGACCGGGCTTCCAGGGAGTTCGACAAGCAGGTTCGAGCGGCCTTCCAGCATGTCGTCTGGTTAGGAGACGCCGGCAGCGGGAAGCGGGACTGGGCAGATCACCGCTTCGAGGGCGATCTAGAAACAGCCCTCAACGGTTCCCACGTGTGGAAAGTGCTCGAATCGACCGACAAGGCGTTCGGCGTCGGCGAATTCAACGGTAAAGCCCTGCTCCATAACCTCGACGACCGTGATTACGGCAAACCACTGTCTGAACTCCGTGACGACTTCTGGCGGGTGCCGCGCCTCCCGTTGCTTCCTAACGGTGACAGCGACCTGCGGGCTGCCATCTGGGAGGCAATTCGTGATGGTGCCCTAGTAATCGTCGACAGTGACGGCGTGCCCCGCGAAGCACACAGCCACGCCGATATCAACCTCTCGTCAGACATGCAGCGACTTGCCCTCAAGGACGATACGGCGGCTGCCGAGCCGTCCGACGACGATGACGTGACCGTGCCGCCCGACGACACTGGCGGCACGGGGCCAGAAGCTGCTGAGAAGAGGATCACCGTGTCAGCGACCCTGACTGTCGACCGAGGCAACAGAGACGCCATCAGGGTCGTGCTCGACGCACTTCGTAACAGCGTCGAAGACGGCAAAGTCTCCTGGGTGCAGCTGTCCATGCAGGCAACCATGGAGGCCGAAGCCGCCGACGACGTCGACGAAAAAGCGCAGTCATCGGGAATGCACACCACGGTCGTCGACCTGGGGTAGTACGGGACCCCCACTGAGGCATCACCATCAGGCTCACCAACGCCGATCACGGCGGGCACGGTGCCAGCTGGTAACCGTGCGTATACAAAGGGTGCGAATGCTCATCCCGATACAGGTAACTTGTCCAGATGCGACAGGGTTGGTCGACTGTCGGTTGATGTGGCCGACGCACAGGATCCGGAGCACGAAGCTGGCTCTCGTCTCGCAGCCCTAGCCGACGCTCACCGGCCTTTAGCGACCAACCACGGGCTCGCCCCCGGTGTCGGCGCCTTCGGAGCTACGGTCGGTGCTTGTCCTGGAGCACTCGGTGACCAGCCAACTCACGACGCATCGAGGTAGCTCTTTCGTGCAGCCTGAAGCGCGGACCAGTCCGTTTCGAGCTCGGTCAGGGTGGGCCGGACCGACAACGTCTCAAGGGGCTGGGAATGCGCTTCGGTGACGCGGCACGCTTTCTCGAACAGCGGACTGATGACATCGAATGCCTGCTGGAGGTGGTCGACCTTGATCCGATCGAGGCCGGTCATCATCACGTTTGCCTGGTACCGCTGGGTCACACCGGCTAGCAGTTCGATCTCAACAACGGTTTCGCACCATCCCCGGATTGTGCTGTAGGCGCTCTCGATCAGCGCCTCTTGAACAGCCCCGTCCGCTGCCTTGGCGCCTTCGATGATTGTGTTGATCTTGGCAGTGGTCTTTTTGGCGGTGTCCCATCTCGGGTGACTGCCCGGCGTGACGATACCTTTGGCGGGGTCGTCGGTGACGCTGTAGTAGCTGCATCGCTCCGTGTTCCGCTCGAAGCGAGCGAGCAGTTCGGTGGTGAACCATATGTTGTGGGTGAAAACGATCACCTGACGGTCCTCCGCGAGGCTGGCAACTCGGTCTGACACCTCGAGGATTCGCCGGTAGTCCAGGCTAGTCACTGGATCATCAAACACGATGGGCGACGGGGTCAGTCGCAAACCGGCCTCAGCGAGGAAGTCGGCGAGGCCAATCACCTTCTGCTCCCCCTCCGACAGCACCTCGGACGGGTGCTTGGCGACGGGCACGGTCTTGCGTCGGGCCGCTCGGCCCTTCTGTCCCGGGAACTCGAGACCCACGACGGGCGCCCGCAGCGCTGCGCATTCCTCCTCGAAGCGCCTGGCGAAGTCCGTGTTGATCATCCGCTCAGAGGCGACCTTGGCGACGCCTGTCAGCGACGCCCGTACTGGCGGGATGCGCTTGGACAGTTGAGCGGCCTTCTGTGCCCACTTGGCATCGGCCACGAAGCCACGGATGCCGTCCAACCGTTTGGCGAGCTCGATGTTATCAGCCAGCTCGTTCAGCTCGGTCTGAGCTTTCAGCAGCGCCGTCTGCCGTTCCTCGGCGCGGCCGGAAAGCTCTGCGATGAGCGCCGTTGCGGCAGCGTGGCGTGTCGTGACCTCGGCGGACCATCCCTTGGGCAACGCCAAGGATGGTGCGTCAAGGGCCTTCCCCTCGGAGAGTGACACCTGCGCCGTCCGGATGCTCTTGATAAGGATCTCCGCCTGTTGAAGAACGGCGTCGGGATCATCGGGTTGCTGGTGGGTGGCGACCACGCTGAGGTAGGCGGTCGCGTTCAGACCGCGAAGGTCTGCAGTCAAGCTTGCCATGGTCTGACGAGCTGCGGCGATTCGCTTCTGCGCTGCGTCGTTTGCGAACTCTCGATAGCGACGAACCAGGGCGAGCGCAGCTTCATCGAGCGGCTGCCGGCAATAGATGCAAGCGTCGGCGTCCGATGGGTAGCCATGCTCACCGCGGTGGTCGATATACGCCTCGCCTCCGAGGACGAACGCCTGCCAAACCTCGTCGCCCTCGCCGGTCAGGCCAGCAGCAGCGAAGAGGTCTCGTCGCAGCGTCAAGACATCTGCCGCAGCCTGATTCGCGGAGGCAACTGCCTCGTTATACGCCGCGGCGTTGAGAGATCCGTAAACCTGGGACACAATTGCGAGCCCCGCGTATAGGTCGCGCCGGGACTTGGCCGTGGTGATCTGAGTGGCAATCAAGGT
>Ga0326597_10003226_pt1 | contig 23723 bp, 22 predicted proteins | sample RVTome_12_FD_203789 | JGI IMG/M metagenome (GOLD analysis project Ga0326597, IMG submission 203789) | Soil microbial communities from uranium-contaminated site in the Upper Colorado River Basin, Wyoming, United States - RVT100D185 | ecosystem: Environmental > Terrestrial > Soil > Contaminated >... | reverse complement strand
GGGAAGATTGACCCCGAGTTGGCGATGGGTGTCCGAGGTTGAGGTATGATGCTTGTCGCGGCGGGGCATCCAGAGCCGATTTAGTCTTCGCGATGGGACCGGTTGGAAGACCTGTCGCTTGCAGGCAGGACCAGCGGAGAAGAGAACTGGTTCGAAATGAGTACACAGAACAGCCATGGGTCCGGTCACCTCATAGCCTGGCGGCTTTACGCCACGTACGCCGCGATCGTTTTGTTGCTGGCGGTGTTCGTGGCGCGTTTGCTGCAGATTCAGGTCTTGGAAGGTCAGACCTATCTTGACCTGGCGGACGAGAATCGCTTCAGCCGGATCACGATCCCTGCGGCCAGAGGTGTCATTTATGATCGCAACGGGTTCCAGCTCGTCCGGAACATCCCATCCTATCAGGTGCTGATCACGCCGGCGCTTCTGCCCGACAGCGATGCAGAGAAGGATGCGATCTACCGCCGGCTTTCCGCGGCAACAGGCGTCCCGATCGATGAGCCGGGCGAGCCGGCCGCGCCGTGTATCCCCGGTCGGGGAATCCGTCAGTTCGTGGAAGAAGGCGAGACCAACAAGCCCTACAACGCCTGGCCGATCGCCTGCGACGTCGACGAACAGACTGCCCGCATCTTGCGCGAGCAACAGGTCGATATGCCTGGGGTGAGCGTCGTTGCCGTCCCTGTTCGTGAGTACACGACCGATGAATTGACCGCCGCCATGATCGGTTATCTCGGCCCCATCCCGGCTGCGCTGGCCGATCGGCTGCGTGAGCTGTATTTCGAACCGGATCGCGACAAGATTGGCTACGCCGGCGTTGAGGCGACGTTCCAGGACGTATTGACCGGGCGCAATGGGGTGAAACTGGTCGAGCGCGACACCGCCGGTCAGATCTTGCGCGAGATTGGGACGATAAACCAACCCGTCCCGGGCTATAGCGTGCGGCTTACCATCGACACCCGCCTCCAGGCTGTGGCCGAAACCGCGCTGCGCACGCGCATGGAATTCCTCAATCGCGTCTCAACCCAAGGAGGTACGCAGCTGGGCGCGGTTATCGCCATGAACCCTCAAACAGGCGAGATCCTGGCGATGGTCTCACTGCCGAGCTATGAGAACAATCGTATGGCGCGGTTCATCCCGGCCGATTACTACGCTCTGCTCGAAGGCGACACGCGGGGCCGTCCGCTGATTAACCATGCCATCATGTCGGAATTCCCTCCCGGCTCCACTTTTAAATTGGTGACGGCCATCGGCGCGCTCCAGGAAGGAGTGATCACCCCTTCCCAGATAATAAACGATCCGGGGAAGATCACCATCGTCAACCGCTATTTCCCTAATGACCCGGGACGGGCCAAGGATTTCATTTGCTGGAAAGCAGATGGACACGGCCAGGTGGACCTGCTCCACGGGATAGCCTTCAGCTGCAATGTGTATTTCTACAAGGTCGGCGGCGGATTCGAAAACGAAGTCCCCGGAGACGGGCTGAACATCAATCGGATAGAGGAGTACGCTAGAGCGATCGGCTACGGTCAGCCGCTGGGCATCGACCTACTGGGCGAGAACGACGGCCTTATCCCAGATCCGGATTGGAAGCGGCGGAACCTCGGCGAAAGCTGGTCCACCGGGGATACCTACAACGCCGCGACCGGACAGGGCTTCGTACTGGCCACCCCTCTCCAGGTGCTGAACGAAGCTGTCGTAATGGCCACCGGCGGCAAGGTCATGAAGCCGTACCTTGTGAGTGAGGTCCTGGACGGCGAAGGGAATGTGATCCAGAAGACCGAGCCGACCATTCGTTGGGATCTCTCCGACGGCGTGATCACACCAGGCACGCCGGACATCCTGGTGCAGCCATGGGTCATTCAACTGGTGCAGCAGGGGATGCATCTTGTGACGACTGAAGGTACGGCGAGCGGATACGCCGACCTGGAGACGATATCCAGCGCCGGAAAGACGGGTACCGGCGAGTATTGCGACGCTGCGGCTCTGGCGAAGAACCTGTGCATCCCCGGCAACTGGCCGACCCACGCCTGGTATGTGGCCTACGCTCCGTTCGAAAGCCCGGAGATCGCCGTCGTCGCATTCGTCTACAATGGCGGCGAAGGAGCCGTCACAGCCGGCCCGATCGTCAAGCAGATCTTGGAGGCCTATTTCAATCTGAAAGCGATCGACGCCTCCCGCTGAGCTGTACGCGGCTGCGCCCGCCGGGCCCGCCAGGCGCCGGGAGATCGTTGTGAAACTGGGGCTCGTCTTGTTCACCAGCCATCCACGCGGTGGGAGGGCTCCTGAAGGACTACATCGCGTGCGACAGGCCACATCTGGCGCGGTCCTCCTTCCTCAGGGGCAGATCTAGGCATATCCCCTTGACGCTGGACGGCACAGTGGCGGAACCCCGGCATGCGGCCTATAATCGGCGGGCTGGGGAGCCATGACCATCTCGGTATCGATCAAAGGAACCGGCGAAGGGCTCATCGTGTCTGTGCCGGCCGGAGAATGGGGCAAGATCCGGCAGGCGGTCCTGCAGACAATCGACGATCGCGCCGAGTTCTTCCGCAACGCCCGACTGGCGCTCCAGGTTGACGAGCATGAGCTGGGAGCGGCCGAGCTCGGCGGCCTGCGTGATGAACTCGCCAGGCGGGACATAGGCTTGTGGGCGGTCCTGAGTTCATCACCTACGACGAAATCGGCCGCAGCTGATCTCGGCCTGGCACTGCAGCTTGAACCGACCGAGGCCTCGGTGGAGGACCTTCCCCTCGATACGCCGATTGACGGGGAAGAGGCGGTCCTTGTCGCTAGGACCCTTCGCTCGGGCAACGTCTTGCGCCACCCAGGGCACGTCGTCGTGATCGGGGACGTCAACCCCGGGGCTGAGATCACTGCCGGTGGGAATGTCATCGTATGGGGCAGGCTGCGGGGGGTGGTTCACGCGGGCGCCGGCGGCGACGAAGAAGCCGTCGTCTGTGCACTGGATCTGGCCCCGACCCAGCTGCGGATTGCAGGCCACATCGCGGTTTCCCCCGAGAGGAGGAAGGACCCTGGCCCAGAGATCGCCCGCATTCGCGAGGGCCAGCTTATCGCTGACACCTGGAAAGACAGCCGGCAGAGGTAGCCGAATTCGACTCGGAGCACGGACATGAGCGGCACGATCGTGACGATCACATCCGGCAAAGGCGGCGTGGGCAAGACAACCGCCACGGCCAATATCGGAGTCGCCCTGGCGAGTGAGGGCGCTCGAGTTGTGTGTATTGATGCCGATATCGGGCTGCGCAACCTCGACGTGGTCATGGGGCTCGAGAACCGGATTGTCTATGACCTGGTCGATGTCGTCGAAGGCCGCTGCAAGCTGCGCCAGGCGATGATCAAAGACAAACGCCTGTCCGAGCTGTATTTGATCCCGGCAGCCCAGACGCGGGACAAAACGGCGGTATCACCACAAGACATGATTAGGCTGACGGACGACTTGCGCGACGAGTACGATTGGATCTTGATTGATTCCCCGGCCGGCATCGAACGCGGCTTCCGAAACGCCATCGCGCCTGCGGATATCGTAGTAATCGTGACCAACCCTGAAGTCTCGGCGGTGCGCGACGCTGACCGAATCATCGGACTTATCGAAGCCGAAGAGAAAGGGCCTGGCCAATTGATCCTGAACCGGGTCAAACCGGAGATGGTCAAACGCGGAGACATGCTCGGCACCGAAGACATCCTTGACGTCCTGGCGATCAACCTGCTGGGGGTCGTGCCGGAAGATGACGGGGTCGTGGTCTCCTCCAATCAAGGGATGCCGGCGGCCTTGGACCCCCGAAGCCGCGCGGGAAAAGCGTTCCGCGATGTCGCCCGGCGCCTGAGGGGCGAGGAAGTCCCCTTCGAGGCCCTCGAATCCAGAGACGGCTTCTTTGGGCGGATCGCGCGACTCGTCCGGCCGGGAGGCGACGCATGAGCTTCTTTCAGCGACTTACCGGCAGCCGCAACCGGAGCGCCGTCGCCGCCCGCGAACGTCTGCATCTTGTCCTGGTCCACGACCGGGCTGAGCTCCCGCCCGGGAAACTGGAGGCCATGAAAGATGACATCATCGCTGCCATCTCGCGTCACATCGAGATCGATACCCGCGGTGTGAGTGTCAGCCTGACGCGCGATCGCCACGCCCAAAGGTTGGTCGCCGACATTCCCCTCGCCCCACCCCGGGCGCGGCGCTGAGGTCCACCCCCGCCCGATGCAGTTCCCGACCCGAGTTTGGCGTCACTTCGATGTACTCCTTCTTGCGGCAGCGGCCGTCCTGACCATCGCCGGTGTAGCGATGATCCGTTCAGCCATCGGCGGCAATGAGAACCTCGCAGAATTGGTACCTCGACAGGCAATCTATGCTGTGATCGGCTTCGTGGTCCTCTTGATCATGGCGGCGATCGACTATCGGATCTGGTCCGGTCTGGCCCGCCCGCTGTACCTGTTCACCATCGGGATTCTGGGCCTGATCCAGATCGCGGGTTTCGTCGGGTTCGGCGCGGCGCGCTGGTTCAATGTCGGGATTGCCACGATCCAACCCTCTGAGTTGGCTAAGATCTTCATGATTCTTGTCCTGGCCGAATTCCTTTCCCGCAACCAGGCGGCGCTGGAGCGTTTCTCAACTGTTCTGCGCAGCCTGGTCCTGATTGGAGTGCCCTTGTTGTTGATCTTCATCCAACCCGACCTCAGCACCGCCATTGTGGTGCTGGTGATCTGGTTCGCACAGGTATGGGTGATCGGTATTCGGATCCGTCATCTTGGATTGTTGATCGGGATCGCACTCCTGCTGACCCTGCTGTTCGTTCCGCTCATGGCTCGTTATTTCCTGACCGGCTACGTCAACGGGGAGGACTTCTTGTTCCTTCAGTATTACCAGATGGAACGGCTCGTCACGTTTCTCCTTCCCGATCCGAGTGTGCAGCACGGCGCGTCATACAACGTCAACCAGGCTCTGATATCAATCGGGTCGGGCGGATTGTTCGGTCAAGGATATGGCCACGGCACGCAAGTCCAGCTTCGATTCCTGAAGGTCCGTCACACGGATTTCATCTTCAGCGCAATGGCGGAGGAATTCGGGTTCGCCGGAGCGCTGATTTTCTTGATCACCCTCATCTTTGTGATTCTTCGCTGCCTTCGGGCAGCGCGCCGCGCCAGAGACACCTTTGGCGCGCTGATCTGCTATAGCGTGGCGATTCTTCTTCTGTTCCAGGGGGCCTTCAACGTCGGGATGAACCTGAACATGTTCCCGGTTTCGGGCCTCCCCCTGCCTTTCTTGAGCTATGGAGGATCCTCCCTCCTGGCCAGCCTGTTCGGCGTCGGTCTGGTCGAGAGCGTCAACCTCCGGCATAAACAGATAGAGCTCTGAGTCTGCGGCCCTGGTGCGCCTCAGATTACACGTGGTCCCCTCCGATGCGTGTCCTAGAGCCTTGGAGCAACGATGAGTGACACCGCACCGGCCCGGGTCCGGTTTGCCCCTTCCCCCACCGGACGATTCCATCTCGGCAGCGCGCGCAGCGCCCTGTACGATTTCCTGTACGCCCGACAGACCGGCGGCCAATTCATCCTGCGGATCGAGGATACCGACCGGAAGCGGTTCGACCCAAATGCCGAAAGCGAACTAATTGAAGGCATGCATTGGATGGGAATACAGTGGGATGAAGGTCCGGACGTCGGCGGACCGTTTGCCCCCTACCGACAGTCGGAGCGCCTGGATCTTTATCAGGCGCGAGCCAGGGAGCTGGTCAGCACCGGGCACGCCTATTGCTGTTTTTGCTCGGTTGAGCGGCTGGCGCAGGTCCGGCAGGCTCAGCAAAGAAGCAGACAGGCACCGCATTATGACGGGCTGTGCCGCCTCATCCCCCCCGAACAAGCCGAAGCCAGAGTGGCCACAGGCGAGCCCCACGTCGTCCGCTTCAAGACGCCCAAAGATGGCAGCACGACAGCCCTCGATCTCTTAAGAGGCCAGATCACCGTCGAGAATTCCACGATCGACGACTTCATCTTGCTCAAATCAGACGGGAATCCGGTGTACCACCTGGCCGCTTTGGTCGACGATCATGAGATGGAGATCACCCACGTATTGCGCGGATCCGAATGGCTGCCGACATTCCCCCTGCACGTGCTGATCTACCAGGCCTTCGGGTGGGACCAGCCCCTCTGGGTTCATCTCTCAGTCTTCTTGAACCCGAGCGGGAAAGGGAAGATGAGCAAACGTCACGCAGTGGATGCCAAGGGTGATGCGATGTCAATCTACCCGTTGGACATTCGCCAGATGGGTTACCTGCCGGAAGCGATAATCAATTGGATCGCCCTGATGGGTTGGTCCTACGACGACCGAACTGAACTCTTCACGCTCGATGAATTGACCGAGCGGTTCTCGCTCGAGAAGCTCAATCCGAGCCCGGCGGCGGTGAACTTTTCCAAGCTCGACCACTTCAACGGCGTATACATCCGCGGCCTGTCTGTCGACGCCCTGGCGGGTCGGCTGAAGCCTTTCTTCCAGGCTGCCGGGCTTGAACCAGACGAGGCGCGACTGCGGTCCATCACGCCTCTGATACAGGAACGCATCGGAACGCTCGAAGAAGCCGTCGAGATCGCCGGCTTCTTCTTCCGACCTGCCGTGACACCCGACCCGGTGCTGCTCGTTGGGAAGAACATGGACCCGAGGCAATCTGCCGAGGCCGCCCGGCAAGCGCGGGGTGTGATCTCTACTTTGGGGACAATTGAACCGTCGCTCCTCGAGCCGCGCTTGCGCGAGCTCGCCGATCAGCTCGGACTTTCCGCCGGCCAGCTGTTCGGAATCCTGAGAATCGCCGTCACCGGCCAGCCCGTGAGCCCTCCGCTGATCGAGACGATGCACGTATTGGGAAAATCGGAAGTCGTGGAGCGGATTGAGCGGGCAATCGAGCTGCTGGATCAACATCACGGCGCGCAGTAGCACAAGGCGCGTGTGGTAGAATGAGTCCGCTTCGCTGGGGGTTCGTCTAGCGGTAGGACAGCGGACTCTGGATCCGTTAGCCGAGGTTCGAATCCTCGACCCCCAGCCTCAGACCGCTGCTTTCAATGCCCGAGCTGTCAGTTCGGGTAACCGCGTTGGGAATGAAATCGGCCCGGGCGATCACGCCTGGGCCGATTGCCTGTGATGCAGTTGCTTGGGCTCCGCGGCGGTGCTACTCGCCTGCCACCCGAACGCTCAAATTCCCGATAGCCACATCCAGCTCGAGATCGACCTTGTCCGCCGTGTTGGCGTATCCTGGAGAAGTGTAGTCGTCGCCATCCCTTACAAAACCGTCGGGGATGGACCGAGCCGCGATACCCGTGCTGACATGGATCCTGGCTGCCACGCCGGGCGGGATGACTACGATCGTCTCACCGATCGCAGTGCTCAGGTTCGCTTTGATCACCCCGTTGCGCGGTAGGTACACGACCTGTTGGCCGATCCCCTGGTCGAGGCTGAGGTTAAAGACCTTAGTCCCGCGCAAATCGACCACGGATTGCCCGACTCCCATGTCGACCGAGAGATCAACCGGCAACGCCGCCGTCAATTGAAGATCCCAGGTGGGCTGGCCGGGCGGACCAAGCGTCGGGAACAGGACGCCGGAACCTTCGGCGCGGATGTTCAGCAGGGCTGCCTCGCCCTCGGCGCTGAACTCCTTGACGAGGCGCATCCCCCTGCCGACCCAGGTCGTCCCGGAGAGAAGCTCTGCCGCGGAGGCCGACCCCGAGAGGTGCAGGACACCCAACCCCGGCGAGAGATGAATCTCTGCCCGCTTGGCCTGCTGGATGGGGTATATCAGCCGGTCACCCGCCCTGCCGGTCGGGATGTTCTCGGCTTGGACATACCAGACCCCGAAGGCGACTACTCCAACGATCAGGATCACGGCAACCAGTGACCCCCACGCGGATGTGCGCCCAATGACGAGATCCAGACCGGCAGCGATGAGAAAGACAGGCCACAAACGGAAGATCAGCTCCCAAATACTCCAACTGAGTGTTCCCAGGTTGTTCATCAAGAACAGGACACCTATGCCGATCAGCAGCAAAGGGCCGATGAGGCTTCTTCGATGGACTCTGTCGTTCATCTTCGAACTCCCCTGACTCGGTTGACAAGGATCCACCCGCCCGCCAGGATAAGAAGCGCCGGCCAGATCAGATTCGAGTCGAACCACGACATCCACGTCACACCCAAGTTCCGCAAGAGGAATACCGCCCCCAGGGCGAGTAAGGCGATACCCATGAACAGACCAGTTTGTTGGTCGCGTCGCTTTGTGAAGACCCGGATATCGTCTCCGATCGTTCTTGCGCGAGAGGCGATTTCACCGGCGCCGTTCCTCAAATGCTCCTCAAGCGAGCCGCCGCTCTCGGCTTCATCGGCCGGGACGAGAAGCCAGAGCACAAGGTAGGCGGCTACCCCCACTCCGTTTACAAGGGTGAAGACGACGAAGAAGAGGCGCACAATCGTCGGATCGATCCCGAAGTAGTCCGCGATCCCGGCGCATACCCCGCCGAGCATGGCATCTGACCGACTCCGGTAAAGGCGGTCCGTCATTGGTAACTCCTCTGAATCAGTGTCGCCTATCCCGCTTGCGAGCGCGATGTGAACGTACGCAAGAGGATGAAGGCCCCAATCAAGATGAAGAACGCAGGCACGACGTAGTTGACGAGTGAGAGCGCTGCCGCGGACATCAAGAGCCCCATGACAAAAAGGACGACAGCCGGAATCAGCGCCCAGGTCATTTTCCTGTGCGAGGTGGGCAGGAGCCTTAGCAGTAGGAATGTCACCCCCAGCCCAAGGAAGAGAATGCCGCCTCCATCAATGACCCCACCATAGGTATCGGCGAGAGTAACGACGGCCAGGGTCAGCATGACTCCTGCCGGGATCACCGCCCACCATCGATCGATGTCGGTGAGGTAGATCACCCAGAACCCCAGGGATATCCCACCCAGGACCATGGCTCCGCCGGCGGCTTCGCCAACCGCCGGCGCCAGCTCCGAGAGCGCAATCGTCCCGCCGATCCCGAGAAGCGTAAACCCCGGGATGAGCGCCCACCAATGGGCTCGATCGGCCAGGTACACATACAGAAACACAAGCGCGCCGAGGACGAAAGCAGCCCCCCAGAAGATTCCACTTGCAGGGATCACATCCAAGTTCTGCAGGAGGATTAGCACACCGCCCGCCACCAGGAAGATCCCCAGTATCAATTCAGCATTCGAGCGTTTCACCTTGTTCTCCTTCTCAAGGATAGACCGTCGACTCTCTTTGGACGTAACTTGCATCCGACACTGCTCGCCGAGATGTGCTCGTGTCGAGCGGCCTGCTTCCGGGCTACAGGATGCTGACCGAACTCAGGCCGACTTCCGCGTCGATCTCCACTTTGTTTTCGGCTGTGTCGAAGTCGCTGGATTGATATCCGTTCTCTGTCCTGGGAAAGCGTGCAGTATTGACGTTATAGTCCGCCAGCCCGCCTCTATCAATAATCCGTGCCGCCACTCCGTCCGGCACGTGCAGTCTAACGATGGTCGCCCCACCTTTGACCGATACCCGGGTCAGGCCGGCTCGTGCCGGGAGTGTGATGTCGCAGGAGCTCGCACCCGTCTCCAGCCTCAATTCCGTCAGTCGAAGTTGGGAAAGATCCAGGAAGAGCTCACTTGCACCCGTTCTGACGTCGAGACTCAGCGAGACTTCACCCGATAGGCTAAAGCGCCAGTCAAGCGCCGAGCCCGGTCCCCACATCCATGGAAAGGCGTACTCAAACCCGCGACCGACTTCCGCTCTAAGGTCCAGATCCAGGCGCGTCCCGGAACGATTGAGCGTGTGTTCGGCACCGCCGCCAAAACTTCCCGAGAGGAGCTGGCCCGGATCCGCCACGCCACCTATGGTCACCCTGCCCGCACCGTGGCTTACGACAATCCGGGCATCCAGCGCGCCTTCCAGTGGGATAGCAATCAACTCCGTCCGTCTAAACCCCTGACCCAGCAGCCGTCGGCTGAGGATCCAAACCCCAAGCAGGATCAGGATGCTCGGCCAGATCAGCGGCCAGATATCTGCCGGAAGCAGACCGAGATTGCCAAGGAGCAACAGGACACCTACGACGATTAGCAGCAGGCTCCAGAAGTACCGGTAGCTGCGCATTTCTGCTCCTGAGAAATAAAGACGCCCCCTCCTCCGGCTTCGACGCGTCGCCTCGGGGCATGTCACCTGAGGCAATCCCTTGATGCGGGATAGATGACCCCGGGTGGAATCATCAAGGGTCTCGACCGACCCTAGTCTAGGTACATCTACCCAAACGCCACCCTGGCGACCCGTCTGGGTCCGCCAGCGGGGTTCGAGCGCGGCTGAACGCTTCTCCCTCCAATAACTGGGAAGAGGTGGAGCAGTCGTTGTAACTCCGTGCGGGACTGGGGATCACTCCCGCGGAGGTGCACTCCGTCGGGTCGTCCTACGATCACACGGGGTGAGGCCGCTCCAACGGCCTATTATGGATGTGTCAAAAGGCTGAGGCATCATTGGAGCCCGGTCAGTGCATCCATCTCTGGCACCGACGGGCAAGGCCAGTCTCGGTTCCAGGTTTCAGTATACACGCGAAAGTGCCGAATCTCACATAGCCAGATCCTCACGACCTTCCGACCGATCCTCATGAGCATCCCAGAAGAAGAATCCGACCTTGGAGATCCTGCATGAAGGTTGGATGGGATCCATCGCGACACGAAAAAGGCGCCTTGGGCCCCGATGGTATAATGCCGGCCGTGAAACGGGAAGCCTGGTCGGAGTATCTGAGGCGAACGCGCAATGCGACGATGAGCAAGCTGGCATCGCTCTTCGGTGCCAACGATCTCTCCCCAGCCTACTGGGAAGACCTGGAGACTGCTTTGATCCTGTCAGATCTAGGGCCAAAAGTCGCTCAGAAGCTCGTCGTTGACTTGAAAGAGACGGCGGCGCAGCATGCGATCTCCCGCGCTTATGATCTGCAACCTGCCCTTCGAGAGAGACTAGTGGAGCTGGCTGGGACTCAGCTTGAGCCGGCGCCTCACGATCCTCAGCAGCCGTACGTTATACTGGTTGTCGGGGTAAACGGATCTGGAAAGACCACGGTGGTCGCCCGACTTGCCAGATCCTATCAGCGCGCCGGGAAGCGGGTATTGCTGGCGGCGGCCGACACCTATCGCGCGGCAGCCGGCGAACAGCTTGCGAGGTGGGCCGAGGACCTCGGGCTGGAGGTGGTCGAAGGCGCGCCGGGGGGTGACCCAGGCGCCGTCGTATATCAGGCGGGGGTGGCAGCGCGGCGAGGAGGCTTCGACGTGCTGATCATCGATACTTCGGGCCGGATGCACACCAGTCACAATCTCATGGCCGAGCTTGAGAAGCTTCAGCGGGTATCCGCCAAGGTCGTTCCGGGGGCACCCGATGAGATCTTGCTCGTGCTCGACGCGACAACGGGCCAGAACGGTCTCTCGCAAGCGAAGGGTTTTGCCGATGCGGTCTCCGTCACCGGCGTCGTGATAACCAAGCTTGACACTTCCGCACGGGGGGGCGCCGCTCTGGCGGTCGGCTCCGAGTTGGGGTTGCCAATCCGATACGTAGGCCACGGTGAAGGAGTTGACGACCTGTCGCCCTTCGATCCCGAGGCGTTCGTCGACGGACTGATCCCGGAATTCTCCGCGGAGGGCAGATAGCCCAGAACAAGAACGGAAAGAATGCTGACAATCGGAAGGCAGGAACAACGGATGGAAGAATTGACTTCAGAACTCCAGAGCCTGTTAGACAGAATCGAAGACCTTCTGGTGCGTCTTTGACTTCAGGAGCCGAGAGGCCAGGCTTGAGCAAGTCGAGAAAAGCGCCCAGGCCGATGATTTGTGGAACGACCAGGAGAACGCTCAGCGGGTCATGCGAGAGCTCTCACGCCTGCGCCGCGAGGTTGACGGCTGGCGGGCCTTGAGGCAGCGGACGCAGGATGCGCTCGAGCTTTCACAAATCGGCGACGAGAACCTGCTACCGGATATTGCGCCTGAGAAGGGATTCATCGAGCAGGAGGTCGTCCGGCGTGAGGTACAGGCCATGCTCTCAGGCTCGTATGACGAGGATGATGCGATCATCGCCATCCACGCTGGCGCCGGCGGGACGGATTCGCAGGACTGGGCCGCGATGCTCCAACGGATGTACTTGCGATGGGCGGAAGCCAACAGCTTCGCCGCCGACATCCTCGACTTGAGCGAGGGCGAGGAGGCGGGCATCAAGAGCGTCACAATCGCCGTAAATGGCGAATACGCCTACGGCAATCTGCGATCAGAGAAGGGGGTCCATCGACTGGTACGCCTTTCACCTTTTGACTCGGCTCATCGACGCCACACGTCATTCGCCCAGGTCGAGGTACTCCCGCAAGTCGAGACCGATTCGGAGGTCGAGATCAATCCGTCGGATCTGAGAATCGATACCTATCGCTCGGCAGGAGCCGGAGGCCAGAACGTCCAGAAAAACGAGACGGCTATCCGCATCACTCATGTTCCCACCGGGCTCGTCGTAACCTGCCAGAATGAACGCTCACAGACACAGAACAAGGAAAATGCAATGCGCGTGTTGCGCGCACGTCTGCGCGATTTGCAGCTGATCGAACAGGAAAAGGAGCTGGCACAAATCAGGGGCGAACACGTCAAGGCCGAATGGGGGAGCCAAATCCGTTCCTACGTTCTCCATCCGTATCAGTTGGTCAAAGACCACCGCACGGACTACGAGGTAGGGAACACGGCAGCGGTACTGGATGGCGAGATTGACGGATTCATCGAAGCTTATCTGCGTTCCACTGTCGGGAGCCCGGGTTGAGAGTGTCGAGACATCGTGTCTTGCCGCGCCTCGATGCATCTGCTATAATCGCTTGGTTGGTTTGAAACTGGAGGGATCCGCGTGGCCGTCTACCTCAAGTTGGCAATGACGCTGGTCTCCATTGCGATGATCGTGGTGATACTGCTGCAGAGTCGCGGGGCAGGCCTGGGCGGCCTCTCCGGTGGCGATTACGGTGGCGGCGGCTATCACGTACGCCGCGGAGTGGAGCGCCTGCTCTTCAATGTCACCGTCGGGCTGAGCATTGTCTTCTTCGCCCTCGCGATCTTGAACGTCGTGCTGGTCGGGTAACCCGATCTGTTGCATCAAACCCCATTGGTCTAGGCCGAGATGCAGAACATCCGTTGGCAGCTGCTGATTGCGATTGGCGGCCTGATTCTGGTCGTTGGGCTGCTCGTCGGCCAAACACCAGGCCTGCAGACGGCCGCCCCTCAGCCGGTTGCCGGCGGGTCGTATGCCGAAGCCTTGCTGGGGAACGTCATTCGGTTGAACCCCATCCTTGACACAAACAACCAGGTTGACCGGGACATCGATCGCTTGATCTACAGCGGCCTGGTCCGCTTTGATTCACGCGGTGTCCCCCTTCCCGATCTTGCCGAGGACTGGGCAGTTTCGGCCGATGCGAGACTGTACACAGTGACACTTCGCGGCAATGCCATGTGGCACGACGGGGAGCCGGTTGTTTCGGACGACATTGTGTACACTTTTTCGAAGTTCCAGGATTCCGACTACCCTGGGCCGAAAGACCTCCAGGCCCTGTGGCAGAAAGTCAACATCGTTCGCCTCGACGATCACACCGTACAGTTTCAGCTTTCCGAACCGTTCGCCCCGTTCCTGGATTATCTGTCGATCGGATTGCTCCCCGATCATCTTCTGCGGGGAGTGAGCGCCGGTGATCTCGTCGATCACCCGTTTAACCTGGAGCCGATCGGGACGGGACCTTTCCGATTCGATCGATTCCTCATGGACGACGGTGACATCGCCGGGGTGAGCCTGGCTGCTTTCGACGGCTTCTACCTCACACGGCCTTATCTGGAGCGCTTTGAGCTCTTCTTCTACACTACGTCACAGGACATGCTCAAGGCCTACCAGTCAGGTGAAGTCCAGGGCCTGGGCATGGTCGATTCGAGCATTCTCGGCCAGGTCCTTGCCGACCAGAGCCTCAACTTGTACTCGGCCAGGCTGCCTGAGATCGGGCTCGTCTTTTTGAATACCAGGAGCCTCTCCAAGCCGTTTTTCGGTGAAAAGAAGGTGCGCCAAGCGTTGATGATGGCCATCAACCGCCAGTGGGTTATCGACACCGTCATGGGCGGCCAAGCTGTCGTCGCCTCGGGGCCAATCCTGCCCGACACGTGGGCTTCGGCGGGCGACTTGGGACCTGTCCCGTTCGATCCGCAGGCAAGCGCCGACTTGCTCGAGACCGTGGGCTGGGAGCTCCCGACTGGGGCAGTGCCCGGGGCACCCGATTACGTACGTAGAAGCGACGACAACCCTCTCGAATTCACCCTTGCATACCCGGACGACCCGCACCATGAGGCCGTCGCTCAGGATCTCGAGCAGGCCTGGGCGGACATCGGGGTGCGCGTCACCCTGGAACCCGTCGACCCGGAGACTTTGTACTCGGACTACCTCCAGCCGCGCGATTACGAAGCAGTCTTGACCGAGATCAACCTGTCCCGGTTCCCCGATCCTGACCCATATCCTTTCTGGCATGACGCGCAGGCGGAAACAGGGCAGAACTACGGCGGGTACTCCGACCGCAATGTCAGCATATGGCTTGAGCAAGCGCGCACAACGCCGGACCTTGGGCGGCGTGCCCAGCTCTACCGCAACTTTCTGCACAGATTCTACGACCAACAACCGGCGCTCTTGCTCTACACGCCGGTCCGCAACTTCGCCCTCAACGGCGACTTGCAGGGGGTCACGGTCGGACCGCTGTTCGATCCAAGTGACAGGTTTGCCGGAGTGACACAATGGCATTTGCTGGCCCGGCGCGGCCCGGCTCCCACCCCGAGCGTCGTTCCCAGCGGCTAGAGACACCGATCAGCGTGGTATAATCTCGGCCGCGTTTCTCGTCCTCAGATCTAACTCCCAGGAAGGTGAACATTGGAGAGCAAGGATACCGCGGCCCCGGGCCAGCTGGCCGACCTCAAGCCGAAGATGCGCCTGGAAGGCAAGGTCACAAAAGTCGAATTGTTCGGGGCGTTCGTAGATGTGGGCTTTGAGCGCGAAGGGTTGGTTCACATCTCAATGCTCAAGAAGGGGCACGTCAACCGGGCTGAAGACGTCGTAAAGGTAGGGGACGCTGTAGCAGTCTGGGTGCAAAAGGTCGACTCGAACGCCGGTCGCCTGGAACTTACGATGATTCCGCCCCTGGCTTTGGATTGGGGCGATGTCCAGATCGGCATGCGCCTCACCGGGAAGGTCGTTCGCCTGGAAAAATTCGGCGCATTCGTCGATATCGGCGCTGAGAGATCCGGCATGGTTCATGTGAGTGAGATGAGCGACGGCTACATATCCGACCCTTCGGAGATCGTTCATATCGGCGACGAGGTCGAAGTCGGGGTGGTTGAGGTGGATCGCAAGAAGCGCCAGATTCGCTTGACCATGAAGGACGACCCGATGGCGGAGATAGAAGAACCCGAGGCCGAAGAATCCCCGCCGACCGCGATGGAGTTTGCGCTACGCAAGGCGTTAGGCCAGGACGAGCCGAACCAGGGACCAGGATTTCGTGTCCGCCGCGGGCGTGAGAAGCGATCGCAGAAAGACCAGGACGATATCCTTCTCCGAACTCTGGAACAGCGGCTCAGAACTGCCTCGTCAGACAAATAGCCCCGGCCGTTCTCAATCAGAACCAAGGTAGAATCGATAAGGGACGCCTATTTGGGGCGTCCCTCAATGATTGTGTCTGTGGATGATGAAAGTCGGCCTATTTACAATTCTTCGTCTTCGACCCATTCACCATCTTCCTCGTCGGCATCAGGATAAAGAGCCTCATCTTCATCTTCCCAAATGTCCTCCAGATCTTCTTCCTCCCAATCCTGGTCGGGTGGAGTATCGTCGATGTGTGAGTAGGTAAGGCATCCCTCATCCGGGTCGATTTCCACGGCGGCTGCGCCGCAGTACCCATCTTCCAGAAACACGCAATCGACGTAGCGACAGCGAATTCTAGGCATGGCCTGGATCCTCCTACGTTTCCTCGACCCAGGGCTGGCGGAGTCGAGCTATGCTGACGAGTAACAGCAAGATCATGATGATGGCCGAAGCGAGACAATAGGGACAGATCGCATGTAAGATTTCAAGCTCGACGTAAGTCAGGTACCCAGAGTACAGGGTTCCGACGAGCGACAAGCCGAAAACGCCCATCCGAATCATCTCAGCTGCGGCCGGACGGCGCAGCTCCAGCCCGAGGAGGACAATGATCGCCAGGTAAGCCCCCGCCCCAAGAAGCGCGATCGGGATCCCCCGGATGTCGGCGAAGCGACTGGTATTAACAACCTCGCAGTTGCCGACGTTCGAACATGCCACGAGGCTCCCGGTCAGCTTGACCCAGGTCAGGTAGATGGCGTCGATCAGCCCCAACCCAGCCAGGAGAAAAGAAGCCCGCATGACATTGTCTGTATACCTCGGATTTGTGGTTTCGATCAACCCTGAGATTCTCCTTCTTCGCGCCCGGAGTCGTTGGATCCAGCGCCCACGCGCCCAAGGAGCCAGACTTCGACCTCTCCTCCGACCTCAACAGCCTGAGAACCGGCCGGCAGCACGATCAACGCATTGGCCCGGATCATTGAAGACATGACACTCGAGTCCTGGCTCCCCGCAAGCCGGACATGGTAACCCCCCGCCTGCCAGTTCACTATGCCCCTCAGATAGCTCTCGCGGCCGTCAGAACTCACACGTTCAGTGACCCCGGCCCGCACCCGTGCCCGTTCGGTCCCACGCAGCCCGCTCAATCTGTCGAGCATGGGCCTGACGAAGACCTCGAATGTTACCAGGGCGGAAACAGGGTTGCCAGGTAGACCGACGAATGGCACACCCTTGAATGTACCAGATACCAGCGGCTTGCCCGGTCTGATGTTCACCTTCCAGAAGTTGAGGCGCCCGTCCCTTTCCACTGCGGACCGGACAAAGTCATACGCCCCCAGGCTGACCCCGGCTGAAGACAGGATAACATCAGCCTCGGAGGCAATGGCTTTCTCCAATCGTGCGACGAGCGAATCGAGATCGTCGGCGACGATCCCAAGCCGGAGTGGCAAACCTCCGGCTTGGCGGACTGCAGCTGCCAACGCATAACCGTTCCCGTCCCGGATCTGCCCGGGCCGAAGGGGCTTGTTGATTTCCACCAGTTCATCCCCGGTCGAGAGTATGGCCACCTTGGGCTGTCGGTAAACCGAAACCTCGGCTACCCCAAGCGACCCCAGCATGCCGACGTGGGGAGCCCCGATGCAAGCTCCGGCCGCGAGGACCTTTTGTCCGCCTACCACGTCCGACCCTTTTCGACGGATGTACTCTCCAGGGTCGACAGGCGACAAGACTTCGACTCGCTCCGGAAGCTTGTTTCCGGCCATCGGCTCCGGGGAGGAAGTCTTTTCGACAGGTACGACGGCATCAGCGCCGGAGGGCATACAGGCGCCGGTCATGATTCGCATCGCCGCGCCCTGAGCCAGGGCTTGCAGCTCGACCGAACCGGCGGGAATGTCTCCCGAGACCCTCAGCACGGCCGGGTTGTCCCTCGTGGCTGTTCGAACGTCAGCCGCCCGAACGGCAAACCCGTCCATGGCAGAATTGTCGAAAGGTGGAAGGCTTGTGGAGGCAACCACGTCCTGCGCCAGAACCCGTCCAAGAGCCTGCTCGAGGTCGACGAACTCCGACTCGAGTGGAACCAGACCGGAGAGCAGACGCTCAGTTGCTTCCTTGACTGAGAGGTTGCCGATCGAATTCACGATGACGAGGGCCGCAGGTCGAACAGGGCGGGATTATACCATCGCGAGGGCGCGTGATAGTCGGGCGGTGTGACCCGTAGAGGCTCGTTCATGCCTGGAAGGTGCTCAAGCGTGAAGGATGTTGGCTGCGCGTTGGGCGGTAACAGTCTTGACTGGTGCACCCAATTCGCATCAGCCTGGGCGGAGTCGCCGGGCCTCGAGGACGTTTGGCAACGCTTCCAGTCGATTGAGCAGCCGGCTGAGCTGTGAAAGATCGGTAATCCCCATCACAAGATCGAAGTTCGCCAGACTGTTCTTTGTCGAGACGTGGATGGACGACATGTTGATGCCTTCGTTAGCCACCAGAGTCGATACGTCACGCATCAGCCCGTCGCGATCATAAGCACGGATGCGGACAGAGACGGGATACGTCTGATGCGGCAAGCCCCACGACACCTGGACCAGCCGTTCCTTGTCATTAATCCGCAGGACGTTCGGGCAGTCCTTGCGGTGTATCGTTGCGCCCCGACCGCGAGTGATGTACCCGACGATCGGATCGCCGGGAACGGGCTTACAGCACCGGGCGAGGTTGGTCAGCAACCCTGAAAGACCCAGGATGCTGACCTCCTCAGTGGAGACACGCTTCTCAACCGCAGGCGGCAAGACGGGCTGCACAGGATCCGCCGCAGCCTCGTCCTGTTCGACCATGCGCGCCACGATCTTTCCAAGCTGGATATCCCCGCACCCGATCGCCGCAAGCAGGTCATCTGTTTGTGCAAAGCCCATCTCACGCGCCGCCCGATCGAACGACACGTCGTCCATGCCCATGCGTCGCAACTCGCGGTCTAGGAGCAAACGGCCGTGGGAGATGTTTTGCTCGCGGTCCTGGCGTTTGAACCACTGCCGGATCTTGCTGCGGGCTCTCTGGCTTCTTGCCATCTCCAGACTCGGAGTGAGCCAATCCCGACTGGGACCTCCGCGTTTGGAGATCAGGACTTCAACAGAGTCGCCGGTTTGGAGCTTGAAGTCCAGGGGGACCAGCTTACCGTTCACTTTCGCGCCCCGGCAGCGATGACCGATGTCGGTGTGGATGTGATAGGCGAAATCGATCGGTGTCGAACCGGCCGGGAGGTCGATGATGTCCCCCCGCGGAGTGAAGACGAACACCCGGTCGTCGAATACCTCGGACTTCATTGCGTCGACGAAGTCGGTCGCGTCGTCGACGTCTTGTCGCCACTCCATCAGCCGGCGCAGCCAGCTGATGCGTTGCTCAAAAGCGTCGTTCCGCCGACGACCTTCCTTGTAGCGCCAGTGCGCTGCAATGCCGAATTCGGCGTTCTCGTGCATTTCGGGTGTACGGATCTGAACTTCGAGGGTTTTGCCGTCGTCGAATATGACCGCAGTGTGTAGGGACTGATAGAAGTTGTCTTTGGGCGTGGCGATGTAATCGTCGAATGTTCCCGGCACGGGTTTCCAATGGTTGTGGATCACGCCGAGTGCGAGGTAGCAGTCCGAATCATTCATGACCATAATCCGTATCCCGCGGATGTCGAGGACCATATCGAAGGGTACGCCCTTGCGCTCCATCTTGCGGTAGATCGAATACAGGTGCTTCGGCCGGCCGCTGACCTCTGCCTCAATCCCGGCCTCACGCAGCTTCTCCTGAACGTTGAGGAAGATCCCCTTGAGGTCTCCTTCCCGATCGACCCGCCGCTCGGCAACGCTGGCTGCGATCTCTTTGTACTTTTCCGGGTAAACATAGCGGAAGCTCAGATCCTCGAGCTCCCACTTGACTTGCCACATCCCCAACCGGTTTGCCAACGGGGCGAAGATCTCAAGCGTTTCCTGCGCGATCCGGGTTCGCTTCTCGAGCGGGAGATGCGACAGGGTCCGCATGTTGTGCAATCGGTCCGCCAGCTTGATCACAACGATTCGAACGTCGTCGCCCATCGCCAGGAAAGTCTTGCGCAGTGTCTCCTTAGCGAGCTCTCCTTTGGAGGTCCGCTCGTCCTTGCCTTTCCCATTTGAGCGGCTTACCCGGGGCAGCTGAGTGAGCTTGGTGACTCCATCGACCAGCTTGGCCACTTCAGGGCCGAAATCGCGAGAGAGTTGGGGAAGCGTGACCGAGGTGTCTTCGACAGTGTCGTGTAGGAGACCGGCGACGACCACCGGGATCGGGGCACCGAGTTCGACCAAAATCGAAGCCACGGCCAGACAGTGCTGAACGTAGGCCTCGCCTGAGGCTCGCTTCTGACCCTTGTGGGCCTCAGTCGCGAATTGGTAGGCCCGGCTGACTAGGTCTCGGTCAGCTGGGGTCACATTCTCGGGTAGGCTCTTGACTAGGCCAGCCAGGTTCATGCCACAAAATCCTTCGCCATAATCAGTATAGCCTCACGACAAACCCCGTTCAAGGGGAGAGAATTCCCCGAATTCGGAACTCGAAAAGGCTGGCTTGGGTGGCAGCTTTCGAACAGACCGCCGGCGCCAACTCGCCCAACCGAGGTGACTCCCTGGGAGTGCGCTCGAGGGCCAAAAAACTGGCCCGCCGGCCAGCCCCACATCCGGGTTCGGAGCAGTCTACGGTTGGGTGGAGTAGCGACCCGGGTCGGCGGTCAGCAGCCCCAATTCAACGGAACAGGCATCGTGGGGTATCGGGTGGAGATCAGGGGTTGGATGCGGGGGCAGAGAACCCTTCAACAACTGGGACGAATGCCTCCCATCCGGGTGTGATCACGATTTCGGCCTGATCACGTTGGGCGGCTAGCCAGTCACTGAAGGCTCTCTGGCGTTGCGCCGACAGGACGCCGGCGTCGACAGGCCGCACTTCGTGGCCCTCTACTTGTATGAGGTGCCAGCCGAACGAGGTCTGGACCGGACCGACGATCTCACCCACCGCCCCGTCGAAGGCAGCCATCTCGAACTCGGATACCATCTGGCCGCGTGGGAACCACCCCAGATCGCCTCCCCTATCCTTGTTCGAGGTATCGGTAGAGAACTCCATCGCCAACCCGTCCCAGTCCTCGCCCGCTCTGAGTTTCGCGAGCAGTTGCTTCGCCGTCTCTTCGTCGGCGACGAGAATGTGCCTGGCCCAGACTTCGTCCTGTTCGGCCGGTATCTCATCTCCGATGGCTTGCTGAAGCTTCTGGCTGTAGAGCGAGGCCTCGATCCGCGCTCGCACGTCCGCCTCGTTCGCTCCCATGCTGCTTTCAAGGCTAACCAGGTAGTCCTTCACCGCCGTCTCATACGCCTGCTCGGTGAAGACGGTCGGCGTTGGCCGAGGGGTCGGACTGAGCGTGGGAGTCGGGCTGCCACCTGGGGTGGGACTGGCCGTCGAAGTCGGGCTGCTGCCTGCAGTCGGTGTCGCTGTTGGCGCGGCCAGCTCCGTCGGGTCAGCCGTTCGCGTAGGAACGAGAGTCGGCGTTCCTTCGGGGAAGTAGCCAAAACCCTGCTGGAGGGCCTTGTCGACATCGGCCAGCCCGACGGTGATCCCTCGGGCATTGGCCTCATTGCGAATCAAGATATCCCCCACCATCGAGTCTAGAATCCCCTGACCCAAGAGCGATGGGTTGGCAAGCTGTTGTTCGATCTGATTCAACTGTTGCTGGATGGACGACTGGGTGTCGGCGTTCCCTCCGAGGAGCTGGGCGAATTGCTGGTACTGTTGGTACTGACCCAGAAGATCTGCCTGGACGAGTTTCACGCGGCCCTGAAATTGGCCGATGCTGATCTCCTCACCGCCGACAACAGCGACCGGCTTCAACGCCTGGAGGTAGTTTAGATCGACCCAACCGTAAGCCAGGATGCCAATCAAGAGGACCGCCGTCAGGATGGTCCCAAACACGATCCAGTTGCGCTGGATTCGCTCGCGCTCAGCCCGGGCCAGATGCTTCCTGGTGACTTGCGGCGCGGATACACGCCGGCTCATCGCTGAAGGGACCTCCTGCGTGGATCAATGCGAGAAGACCCAATTAGGCCGTTCGATCTTCGGCTCGATCGAGCCGGGGCGAAGCTCCTTCGGGCTTGTAAGACCGGCATCCGCAATGATTCTCCTCGACGATCGAGAGGCGCCTCGGACTTCTCAGGCCAGAGCGCGCTGCGCGCAAGGCTCAGGAATGCAAGGTTTTTTCCCGCCTCGGCTCAACGCATCCTTTCCACCTTGAACGGCAGCAGAGCCATGTGCCGGGCCCGCTTGACTGCTTTGGCCAGGATACGTTGATGCTTGGCGCACGTCCCCGTTTCGCGTCTCGATCGGATCTTGCCTTGCTCTGTGACGGATCGCTTCAGAACATCGGATTGCTTGTAATCGAGGGATTTCATTTTCTCAGCGCAGAACTGGCACAGCCGCGGTCGCCGGACAAAGCGTCTACGGCCGCCAGGCCCCCCGCTGGAACTGCTCTCTCTCCGCTCGTCTTCTTCCAAGTTGTTCTCTCCTTACCGAGTCTTGCCTGCACGCCTGAGGGTTCAGAATGGGAATTCTTCTTCTTCACTGGGCGCGGCGACATAGCTTGTGCTCGAGTCGTCGCGCGCCCCTCCCAGCATGATCATTTCTCTGGCGACGAGTTCGGTCGCGTAGCGTTTCTTCTCATCCGAATCATCCCAGCTTCGAGTCTGCAGCCGTCCTTCGACATACACCTGTTGGCCCCGATGGAGATGCTGGTTGCATATCTCCGCCAGACTTCCCCAGGCCACAACGTTGAACCACTCCGTCTCTTCGTTGCGCTCACCATCTGCCGAGAACCACGTCCTCGAGGTAGCTACACTAAACGTGGTGACCGGCCGCCCGGAGGGCGTGTAGCGCATTTCCGGGTCCCGACCGAGATGGCCGATAATCATCACCTTGTTGAGGCCGCGACTCATTCCACGGCTCCTTTCACTTCAATACCGGTCGAACACGTCCGGGGGTTCATGCCTCTTCGTGAAGCGTCAGCAGGAAACGCATTACGTTCTCATTGAGCCTCAGGTCACGTTCGATCTGGATCATCGACTGGGGAGGAAGCTGGACCTGGTAGAACACGTAGTAGCCGTCGGCGTGCTTCTTGATCGGATATGCCATCCGGCGCTTGCCCCAGCGATCGACTTTGAGCGTCGTGCCACCAGCGGCTTCGATCCAGCCGGCGACCTTCTTCTCAAGGTCGGTCTGGGCTTGTTCATCCAACTCTGGGTCCGAAATATAGCCGAGCTCATAGTTGCGCATTGAGGAGACTCCTTTCCTCGGGATTGCCCCCGATCTGAGAGCCGGGCGGCCCGCGTCGGGAGCAGAAAGCACGCCCACAATCATGGGCGTGGCAACGGCGTAAGTGTAACACAACCCCGCCAAGAACTCAACGCTCATCCCGCCCCGTGGCTTTCACGGTATAATCCCGCGAACCAGGGCCGCACGGATCCCCTTGGGCCAATCGGCCCTGACGGTCTCATACCCTCGTGAGCCAGGCCTCCCACTTAGGCTGCCTTTGCCCGGTGACGAACATTGGGCCTGCCCCGCGATCCATGTGTGCCCTCGTACATTCTCCGGAGATTGGCATCATGGCGTTGCATCCCATTCGGTTTGGTACAGATGGTTGGCGCGGCCAAATCGCCGACGACTATACCTTCGAGGCCGTCCGCCGCTGCGCGCAGGGATTCGCAACCTATCTCTTGTCCCAGGGAAACTCGAAGAAACCTATCATTGTCGGCTACGACAAGCGGTTCGGGTCTGAGCACTTCGCTGCGACGGCCGCGGAAGTCCTGGCTGGAAACGGTCTGACGGTCCTGCTGACTGATACAGCGACTCCCACCCCGGTGATCTCCTACGCCGTCGTGAGCCATCAAGCCATTGGCGCGGTGAACATCACCGCCTCCCACAATCCATCCACCGACAACGGGTTCAAGGTCCGCAACCACTACGGCGGCGCCGTGGCGCCGGAAGGCCTGAAGAAGATCGAAGCGGCGATCCCCGGCGACCTCGGGTCGATCCGGCATATGCCCTT
>Ga0326597_10003225_pt1 | contig 23729 bp, 23 predicted proteins | sample RVTome_12_FD_203789 | JGI IMG/M metagenome (GOLD analysis project Ga0326597, IMG submission 203789) | Soil microbial communities from uranium-contaminated site in the Upper Colorado River Basin, Wyoming, United States - RVT100D185 | ecosystem: Environmental > Terrestrial > Soil > Contaminated >... | reverse complement strand
CGGTGCGATGGTGGCGGTGAACAGCGACGGGCATCGCGCGGAGCTACTCGATCGCCAGATGCAACTCGGCGTGACGACCGCTCGGCGGGGCTGGGTGGAGGCGCGGCACGTGCTCAATACGCGACCGGTCGAAGAGGTTCGCGCCGTCATCGCGGCCAAGCGGGGTCGCTAGTAGGACTTTGCCAGATCGCGGCGCGAAGATCGGCCAGGACTGGCCCGTGAGCGAACCGTTCGGAGGCGCGCGATGCGTGATGGCCGGAAACCGTGTCGCAGGCGCCGGAATCCGCGTGGGGTGACGCAGTGGGGCCCCGCGCTGCCGCCGACAAGCCGCCGCAGACACGGTGTCCCGCGCGCCGGAGCCGGTTCGCGACAGGGCAGATCCCGGCCCAGACGAGGCGATTTGACAAAGTCGTCCTAGTGGCCCGTCCCCGATCGGCCGAGAGCCGGCGGTGACGCCTGCCCGCGCCCCGGCGGGGGCCCGGCCGACCCCGCGCCGCCTCCGGACGTTTGAGGGCCGCAGTTCTCCGAACCGCATGCTATCGTTGGGTATGAGGCTTCATGCGGCGGCAGCAGCCGTCGTCTTCCTGAGTCTCGCGTCCCTCGTCGAGACCCGTGACCGTTCACCAGCGGAGCTGGCGGAGGCGCTGCAGCGGAAGTACGACACCATCCGCGACTTCTCAGCCGATTTCGTTCACACGTACCGCGGCGGCGTGTTGAGACGGCAGCTGACCGAGCGCGGTCGGCTGCTGATCAAGAAGCCAGGCAAGATGCGCTGGGAGTACAAAGCCCCGGAAGAGAAGCTCTTCGTGTCCGACGGCACGACGATGTATGCCTACATTCCGGAGGACAGGCACGTTGTCGTGAGCGAGGTGCCCACCGACGCTCAGGCGTCGTCCCCGGCGCTGTTCCTTGCCGGACGGGGCGACCTGACGCGCGACTTCACGGCTTCCCTGACCGATCTGCCGGCCGGCATGCCCGCCGGAACGCTGGCCTTGAAGCTCGTGCCGCTCTCCCCTCAACCGGACTACGATTGGCTGGTCCTGGCCGTCGATCCCGGGACGCTCTCGCTGCGAGGGCTGGTCACGATCGACGCCCAGGGGGGCACGTCGGGCTTTACGTTCACCAACCTGAAGGAGAACGTCGGCCTGGCCGATAAGTCCTTCGTCTTCAGTCCGCCACGTGGTGTTGATGTTGTCACCGACTCCTCGCGCCGCTGATCGCCACCTCGCGGCCGCGGGCGGACTCCGCCCGTTGGCCCTCGCGCTCCTCTGCGCGCTGACGTTGATGGCCGCCGGATGCGCCGCCTCGGCGGCTATGGGACGAGGCCGCAGCGCCGAACGTCAGCAGGATTACGACCGCGCCGTCGTCGAGTACACGAAGGCCGTGCGGCTGAATCCCGACGACGCCGAGGCGCGGCTGGCGCTCGAACGCGCCAAAGTGCGCGGCGCCGCGGACCATTTCCAGCGCGGCCGGCGCTTCGCCGCGGCCGGGAAATTCGACCAGGCGCTGGTCGAATACGAGCTCGCCGCCGAGCTCAACCCGTCGAGCGCCGACATCGCCGCCGAGCTCGGCGCCACGCGCGACCAGCTGCGGATCCAGATCGCGGTGGCTCGCGATGGCAAGACGGACCTGCAGCGGCTGATCGAACGGGCGCGCGACCTGCCGCTCCCGGGCCGGGACCTGCCGGCCGACGTGCGCATGCCCGCCTCGCTGGTCTTCCGCGACGCGAGCAGCCGGGACGTCTTCCTGGCGATCGCCCGGTTGGCCGACATCAGCCTCGGCTTCGACCCCGCCTTCCGCGAGACCGTGGTGACGGTCGACCTCCGCCACACGTCGCTCGAGAATGCGTTCGCGTCGGTCACCGGCGCCACGCAGACGTTCTTCCGCGTGACGGCGCCCCGCACGGTGCTCGTGATCCCCGACACGCCGGCGAAGCGGCGCGAGTACGAGGAAGAAGTCGTGCGGACGTTCTATCTGAGCAACGCCGACCTCAAGGAAACGATGGACCTGCTGCGGCTGGTCCTCGACGCGCGAAGAATCTCGCCGACCACGGGCACCAACGCGCTGACGCTGAAGGACACGCCCGAGCGCATCGCCGCGGCCGCGCGCGTGCTCTCCGCCATCGACAAGGCCCGCCCCGAGGTGATCATCGACGTCGAGCTGCTCGAGGTGGATCGCACGCGGCTTCTGGAGTTCGGGTTGCAGGTGGCCTCGCCCGCCTCGCCGGGCCTGGATGGGGCCGTGACCGTGGCGGCCGATGCGAACCAGACGCTCAACCTGCGGGCGCTGCGCAGCCTCACTCAGGCCGACGTGCTGCTGGCGAACCTGCCGGGACTGTACTACCGCCTACTGAAGACCGACGCGAACACGCGCACGCTGGCGAACCCCCAGCTTCGCACGATGGAGGGGATGCCGGCGCAGGCGCGCTTCGGCGAGCGGGTCCCGGTGCCGGTCACCACGTTTGCACCGATCGCCACCGGCGGAACGCCCCAGCAGCCCATCACGGCGTTCAACTACGAGAACATCGGCGTCAACATCGACATCACGCCGCGCACGCACCACGACGACGACGTGACGCTGGCGCTGCGGGTGGCGGTGCAGAGTATTTCCGGGACCGGCTTCGGCGGGCTGCCGACGTTCGGCAACCGGGAAATCACGACGGTGATCCGCCTGCGGGACGGAGAAACGAACATGCTCGCCGGCCTGATCCGGGACGACGAGCGCCGCGTGCTGAACGGCGTGCCCGGCCTGAGCGATCTCCCGATCGTCGGCCGCCTGTTCGCCCACTCGCGCACCGAGGCCAGTCAGACCGACATCATCCTCACGCTGACGCCGCACATCATCCGCGTGCTCGACATCACCGAGGAGGATCTGCGCGCGTTCCGGGTCGGCCGCGACTCGCTGGCCCCGCTCACCGAGCTGCCGCAGCAGATCGAGCTGCCAAGACCGCAGGAGGCGCCGGCACCCGGCGTCCCGCCCGGCGGGCCGCCGGCCGCTCCCCCGCAGACGCCTCAACTGCCCGGCGCGCGCTGACGTCCGAGATCCTCCCCCACCTCCTGCAGACGAGGCGCGGTCAGGCGATCTGCGCCACGCTCGCGCCGAGTCCCTTCAGACGGGAGATGAGCTGCGCGTAGCCGCGCTCCACGGTCTCGAGCGGCGACAGCCGGCTCTGGCCATCCGCGGCGAGCGCCGCCGCGATCAGCGCCATGCCGGACCGCAAGTCCCGGCTGTCGAGCGCCCTGCCACGCAGCCGGCGCGGACCGGTCACGATGATGCGGTGCGGATCGCACAGAAACAGGTCGGCGGCCATCGCGCTCATCTGCTCGAGCGCGAAAAGCCTCAATTCGTACAGCCAGTCGTGAACCAGCGTCCGCCCTTCGGCCTGCGTGGCGAGCACGGTGACGAGGCTGACGAGATCGCTTGGAAAGCCGGGCCACAAGCCGGTCGTGATGCGGCCGGCGGCGCGCGGGCGCGACTGCTCGACGCGAAACACATCGCCGTCCATCGCGCACTCGACGTTCAGCCGCTTCAGCACGGCAGCGACGACTTCGATGTCGGCGGCCCGCGCGCCTCTCACCTCGACCTCGCCGCCGGTGACCGCCGCCACGACCGCCCAACTGCCGGCTTCGATGTAATCGCCCCACAACCGATGTTCGGTCCCGTGCAACCTTCCGCCGCCCTCCACGCGAATCGTCGTCGTGCCGGCGCCGCTGATGCCGGCGCCCAGCTTGTGCAGGAACTCGCAGAGCTCCACGACGTGCGGCTCGCAGGCCGCGTGGCGGATCTCGGTCACGCCCGGGGCCGCCGCCGCCGCGAGGAGCGCCGTCTCGGTGCCGGTCACCGATGCTTCGTAGAGATACACCGACGCCGGCTTCAAACCGTCGGGCGTCTCGAGCTGATGACCCGGACCGTCGATCATCCGCGCGCCCATGGCCACGAGCGCATCCAGATGGGTCGCAATCGTGCGGCGGGCCGGAAAGTCGCCGCCGGGGGGCGCGAGCCGCGCGCAGCCGCGGCGCGCGAGCAGCGGACCGAGCAGGAGGACGGAACCGCGCAGCCGGCCCACGAGCGCGTGGTCCGGTTCGTCCTTGACGAGGGTCGGACAGCGGACGCGCAGGACGGTGCTGCCGATGCCCTCCACTTCGGCGCCGAGGTCCAGAAGCAGCCGCGCCATGACTTCGACGTCGCTGATCCTGGGCACGTTGTGCAGCACGCACTCCTCGGTCGTCAGCAGGCACGCGGCGAGCAGCGGCAGCGCCGCGTTCTTGTTGCCCTCGACCTCGACGGCGCCCGACAGGCGCTTGCCGCCTTCAATCAGCAGAGTGGACATCGAATTCCCCGAGATACACGATCTCTTCCCCGAGCTCGACTCCGAAGCGATCCTTCACCAGCCGGCGGCACCGTTCGATCAGGCGCCGGATGTCGCTCGCCGTCGCGGAGCCGTCGTTGACGATGAAGTTGCCGTGGGTCGGCGATACCCGCGCGCCGCCGACGGCCACGCCCTTGCCTCCGGCCCGATCCACCAGCGCGCCGGCGGACCAGGGAATGCCCTCGGGGACCGCGTCGCGGCCGCGTTCGGGATTCCGAAACACGCAGCCGGCGCTCGGCGCCTCGAGCGGCTGCGTGCGCTTGCGGAACGTGAGCGACTCGCGTGCCGTCGCTCGCAGCGCGGCAGCGTCGCCAGGCGCCACACGAAACGTGGCCGACAGCAACACTTCTCCGGTGGTCTGGAGCCGGCTGCGATCGTATCCGAATGCCATGGCTTCGGCGCCCACTTCAATCGGCGAGCCGTTGCGGGCGACGAGACGCACGCTGACCACGAGCTCGCCAATCAGCCGCCCTCCGAAGTGGGCGTTGCCGTAGACCGCGCCGCCGACCGTCCCCGGCGTCCCCGCCCAGGCCTCGAGCCCGGCAGCCCCGTGCAGGATGGTCCAGCGCACCAGACCGTTGATCGAGACGCCCGCGTCGGCGCGCACGCGCCGGTCGTCGACCCGGCGGATCTCGCCTCCCCGCGGTCGGATCACCACCCCTCGGACACCGGCATCGGAGACCAGGACGTTCGACCCTCCTCCGAGAATCGTCGCCGGCACGCCGGCCCGCCAGGCGAGCGCCAACGCCGTCACGATCTCGTCGCTGCTCCTCGTCTCCACGAGCCAGTCCGCCGGTCCGCCGACGCGGAACGTCGTCAGCGGCGCGAGCGGCACGGAACGGCCGACGCGATCCGCACCAAAGGCCGAGCGCAGATCGTCTGCGAAGCCGCTCATCGTCGGGCCGCCGCCTCGATCGCCATCATGGCGCGTTCCTGCGCGATGAGCGCGGCCAACGCCTCCCGGAGCGTGCAGACCTCGAAGGCAATCCGGTCTCCCGGCGCGAGTTGGCCCGCCAGACCGATATCGGCGGCGATCACGGTCGCCAGTTTGGGATAACCGCCGGTCGTCTGGCGATCCGCCATGAGCAGCACGGGCTGCCCGGACGCCGGCACCTGGAGGACGCCGAGCGGTGTCGCATCGGAAATGATATCGGCGCCGCGCGCATGACGAAGGGCTGGCCCTTCCAGACGAAACCCCATCCGGTCGGAATCGGCGTGAACGGCATACGGCGCCGACTGCAGCGTATCCAAGGCGTCGGCGGCGAAATAGTCGCGCTGCGGCCCCGGCAGGACGCGGACGCGCGTCGGGCGGCCCTCCGCCGGCATCGCGGAGAGCCCGCGGGCGGCGGCCGGCGGCCGAGGGGCGAGGCCCGGGCGGACGTCGGGGTCACCGAGCGGCAGCCGATCTCCGGCCGCGAGCGCTCGGCCGTCGAGCCCGCCCATCGCGCTGACCAGATGCGTGGCTCGGCTGCCCAGCGTCGGCGCGCAGACAATTCCGCCGGCGACGGCGAGATAGGCGCGCGACCCGAGGAGGCGCTCGCCGAATCGCAGCCGTGATCCCGACGGCACGGTAAAGGGCGAGTTCATGGGCTGGGCCCGTCCGTCCACCTCGATCGAGAAGACGGCGCCCGCCACCGCCACGATCTGCTCGTGGTCGAATTCCACCTCCGGCCCGCGCAGCGCGATCTCCAGCGTGGCCGCTTCCCGATTGTTGCCGACGAGCGCGTTGGCGAGGCGATGGGCGCACGGATCCATCGGCCCGGCCGGCGAGACGCCGCGCGACTGCCAGCCCCAGCGGCCGCCGTCCTGAATGGTCGTCTGCAGCCCGGGCCTGATGATGTGCATGTGCGAGCGGCAGGAAACGGGCGAAGGCACCCGAGGCTCGACCGGGCGGTGAGCCACCGAGCCGGCAAGCCGATCCCAGTCGGCGGGAGCAACTTCGTAGAACTGCACGGCGTCCCCCGCTTTGAGCAGAAAGGGGTCCCGCCGCGAGAGATCGAAGGTTCGCACCGGAGTCCGGCCGACAAGCTGCCAGCCGCCCGGAGTCTCGGACGGATACATCCCAGTCTGCAGGCCGGCGATGCCCACCGAGCCGGCGGGCACCCGTACGCGCGGGGTCGGCCGCCGCGGCGCCGCGATTCGGGGATTCACCGGGCCCAGGTAGGTGAACCCGGGAACGAATCCCATCATGAACACCCGGTACGTGGGCTGCTTGTGAAGCCTGACGACGTCGGCTTCGCCGAGCCCGGCGAACGCGGCCACGGCGCCGAGATCGGGACCGAACGTGCCGCCGTAGCAGACCGGGATGCGAACAGGCGCTCCGGCGGCGGCCGACTCCGGGCGCGCCGCCGCCGCCTCCCCTTCAAGACAGCGAGCAAGAGCGTCGAACTCCGTCCGGAGCGGGTCGAAGTAGACCGCGACGGATCGATAGGTCGGCACGACGTCGCGGACCCCGGGAAGTCCGGCGGCCTGAATCGCCTCCGCCACCTGGACGGCGCGGGCATTCACGTCCGGGTCGATGCGCTCCTCGAACTCGAGCACGACGGCCGAATCGCCCGCCGCGACGATTCGGGGGTGATCGGTCATGGCACGGACTGGGGCGACGCGAGCGCCTGCAGCAGCCTTCGATGGAGGCCGCCGAAGCCGCCATTGGACATGATCACGGCGAGGTCACCGGCTCGATGCTCCGCGACCAGCGCGCTGATGATGCCGTCGATCGACTCGGCTCCGCGCGCCGACTGGCCGCGATCGTGCAGGTCGCCGACCAGACGCGGCACCGACAGGCGTTCGGCCTCGGGCAGCGTCGAACGGAACACCGGGGCAATGAGCACTTCGTCGGCGCCGGCGAAGGCGCGCGCGAAGTCCTCCTGAAACACCCGCCGGCACGACGAGGCGGAGCGCGGCTCGAACACGGCCCAGATCCGCGCGTTCGGATGCGAGGCGCGGAGCGCCGCGAGCGTCTCGGCGACGGCCGTGGGATGATGCGCGAAGTCGTCGTAGACCGTCACCCCGTCGGCGACGCCCACGATCTCCAGCCGCCGCCGGACACCCTCGAACAAGCGGAGCCCCTCGCCGATGCGGTCGGCGCCGATGCCGACCTCCGTCGCCACCCCGATCGCCGCGAGCGCGTTGCGCACGTTGTGGGCGCCGAGGAGCGGCACCTCGAAGACGCCGAACGGCGAGCCGCCCCGGCGGACGTGAAATCGAGTCGAAGCGCCGGCGGGCTCCAGATCGTGCGCCTGCCAGTCGGCGTCCGGCGCCGTGCCGAACGTGGCCACGCGCGACACGGCACGATCCCGCAGCGCCATCGCGCCCGGGCTGTCGGCGCCGACGAGCAGCAGCCCCTGCCTCGGCACGAGATTGACCAGCCGCCGGAATGCCAGCGTCACGGCATTCAGATCGGCGTAGATGTCAGCGTGGTCGAACTCGACGTTGTTGATCACGGCGATGTCCGGCACGTATTTCAGGAACTTGGCGGTCTTGTCGAAGAAGGCGCTGTCGTACTCGTCGCCTTCGACCACGAAATCCCGGCCGCGGCCGATCCGGTAGCTCGATCCCTGCGGGCCGAAGTTTCGCGCGATGCCGCCGACGAACACGCTCGGGTCCGCGCCGCCGTGCGTGAGCAGCCACCCGGCGAGCGAGGTCGTGGTCGTCTTTCCGTGCGTTCCGGCGACCACCACCGATCGCGCGCCCCAGAGGAAGTGGTCGCGCAGCGCCTCGGGCAGCGAACAGTACCGCACCTTCCGATCCAGCACCGCCTCGAGCTCCGGATTCCCGCGCGAGATGGCGTTGCCCACGACGACGAAGTCGAGGTCGGCGGTGATGTGCTCCTCCCGGTAGCCGGTGACGATCGGGATGCCCTCGGCGGCGAGGAACTCGCTCATCGGTGGATACACGTCCTGATCGGAACCGCGCACGTCGAGGCCTCTGTGCTTCAACATCGCCGCGAGCGTCGCCATGGCGGTTCCGCAAATGCCAATCAGATGCGTTCGTGTCACGGGCTCTACCGCACCGCTCCTTCCTCGATGATGAGGCGGGGATGCGGGCCGCCGACGACCCGCGCCGTCACGCCGAATGGAAGCGTCATCGCCGGGCTGGTCGTATGGCCCGAAGGGAACCCGACGATCACGGGACCGGGAAAATCGGCGAGCAGGCGGGCCATGACCGCTCGCCCCGTGAGATCGCCGGATGGCTCGTCGCACCGGGGTAACTCGCCAATCACGACCGCGGACGCCCGCGAGAGGAGGCCCGTCTGCCGCAACTGCGTCACCATGCGGTCGAGCCGGAACGGCCGCTCCCCCACCTCGTCCAGAAACAAGACGTAGTCGGGCGGCGGCGCGAACGCGTACGGCGTGCCCAGCGACGAGAGCAGCTGCGTCAGCGTCCCGCCGAGCAGCGTTCCGCGGGCGTCGCCGGGGCGGATGGACTCGACTGACGGGGGGGCCAGCTCGCCCATCGGTTCGGCCCGGCAGAGCGCCTGCTCGAAGGAGCGGCGATCGTACCCCGCCTCGCGACGGCCGAGCCGCCCCGCCAGCATCGGCCCGTGGAACGCCACCACGCCGCAGTTCACCGTGAGAAACGTCAGGACTGCCGTCAGATCGCTGTACCCGATGAACGGCTTGGCCGCGCGGCGAGCCGCGGCCGGATCGAGGAACGGCAGCACCTGCGCGCTGCCGTAGCCTCCTCGCACCCCGATGACGCCGGCGATGGTGGGATCGCTCCACGCCGCCTGGATGGCCGCGGCGCGCGTTTCGGGAGAGCCGGCGACGTACTGCTGACGGGCGAAGACCGAATCGTCGTACACGGCGACGAACCCGAGCCGCTGGAGCTCGTCGACGCCTTCGTCGAACTCGGCCCGGTCGAACGGGCTGGCCGGCGCGACGATGGCGAGGCGGTCACCCGGGGCGAGCGCGCGCGGCTTCACCATCACACGAAGCGCGCCATCTCGTCGGCGATCGCCCGATGCTCATCGCGGCCCAATGCCTGGCGCAGGGCCTTCGCGCTTTCCGGCCGCGACGCGACCCGGCCGGCGAGAAAACGTTCCTTCGCGCGCTGCTGGCGGCGGAGCGCGTCCTCGACCCGCGAGAGGCCGAGACGGTCCTCCTCGACCGCGTGCACCAGCGCCTCCAGGGCCGCGGCCTTGATATCGCAGTCCCCTCCACAGATCAACACGCCGTCGCACCCGGCCTCAATGGCGAGAACGGCGGCCCCGGGCACCGCGTAATCGGCCGCGACCGCCTTCATTTCGAGGTCGTCGCTGAGGATCACGCCGTCGTAGCGAAGCTCTTCTCGCAGCACGCCGGTGACCACGCGCCTGGACAGCGTCGCCGGTCGATGCTCGTCGAGCGCGGGCACGAGGACGTGCGCCGTCATCAGGGTCGCCACTCCCGCGTCGATGGCCGCCCGGAAGGGCACGAACTCGACCTCGCGCAGGCGCTCGGGCGGCTGCTCCACGAGCGGCAGCTCGAGGTGCGAGTCGGTGCTGGTGTCGCCATGGCCCGGGAAATGCTTGCCGCAGGCGGCCACGCCCTCGCTCTGGAGCCCGCGGATGATCGCACCACCCAGCCGCGCGACGTCCGCGGCCGTCTCGGCCAGCGCGCGGTCGCCGATGACCGGATTCTTCGGATTGGTGTGGATGTCGAGCACCGGCGCGTAGTCGAGCGTGATGCCCACGGCCTTGAGCTCGGCCGCCAGCGCGCGCGCAAAGCGCTCGGCGAGCGCGACGTCGCCGCTTCGCCCGAGCGTCGCCATCGGCGGCCACTCGGTGAACGGAGCCTTGAGCCGGGCCACGCGGCCGCCCTCCTGATCCACGCTCACCCACGCCGGCGGGTCGGCGACCAGACGGGACGCCTCGCCGGACAACTCGGCCACCTGCTCCGGCTCGCGGACGTTCCTGGCGAACAAAATGACTCCGCCGAGGCCGAATTCACGGGCCAGGGCCTTGAGCTCCACGGGCATCTGCTCGCCGTCAAAGCCGGCGATCAGGAGCTGACCGACGCGGCGGCGGAGCGCGGAGGGCGACATGGACGTTCAAATTATAATTCCGCCGTGCAGATCGCGGCATCCGCGCCGACAAGAATCGACCTCGCGGGCGGCACGCTCGACATCTGGCCGCTCTATCTCTTTCACGACGGCGCGTCGACGCTCAACGCCGCCATCAGCCTGCGCGCGCACGCGTCACTCGAGGCCAGGACCGACGGGCAGATCGAATTGCGCTCGGTCGATACCGGCCGGCAGTCGCGGGCGAGGCACTGGTCCGACCTGTCGGCCGCCGACGATCTGGCGCTCCTCGCGCTTCTCGCGCGTCATTACCGTCTCGAGAACGCGACGCTCACGACGCGCGGCGAGTCGCCAGCGGGCGCCGGCATCGCCGGATCGTCCGCGATGGCGATCGCCGTGTGCGCCGCCCTCGACCGCTGGACCGGCGCCTCCTCCGGTGCCGAGGATCTGCTTCGCGTCGCGATGAACGTCGAGTGCCAGACGATCCGTGTGCCCACCGGCGTGCAGGACTACCGGCCCGCGCTCTATGGCGGGATTGCCGCCATCGAGCTGGGCGTGGCGGGCGTTCGGCGCGTGCGGCTCGACGTCGATCCGCGCGAGCTCGAGCAGCGCATCGTCCTGGCCCACACGGGCGCCCCGCGCAACTCCGGCACCAACAACTGGGAGATCACCAAGCGCCATCTCGACGGCGACAGGCACGTCTTCGATTGCTTCGAGCGCATCCGCGACACGGCGACCACCCTGCGCGACGCGCTCCATCGGGGCGACTGGGACGAGGTGGGCGCGCAGATTGCGAGGGAATGGGACAACCGCAAGCGGCTGGCGCCCGGGGTGACGACGTCGGCCATCGAAGGGCTGATCGCCAGGGCGGGCGCGGCCGGCGCCACGGCGGCGAAAGTGTGCGGCGCCGGCGGCGGCGGCTGTCTCTTCTGCTACGGCCCTCCGCGGGCGCGCGGGGCGATCGCCGAGGCGCTCGCCAGCGGGGGCGCGCGGCTGCTCGACTACCGCATCGAGATGGAAGGCCTCCGGCTTGGATAACCTCGCGATCGCGCGCATCCTCCGGGAGATCGCCGATCTGCTGGAGATCAAGAACGAGAACCCTTTCAAGATCCGCGCGTACCGCAACGGGGCCGACATCGCCGCCAATCATCCGCACGCGCTGGCGGCGCTCGACACAGCGGGGCTCCGCGAGATTCCGGGCATCGGCAAGGATCTGGCGGCACGGATCCGCGAGATCGGGGAGACCGGAGGGTCGGCCTACCACCGCGAACTTGCGGCCGAATTCCCGCCGACCGTGCTCGATCTGCTTCACCTCCCGGGCCTCGGGCCGAAGACGGTCGCCACGCTGTGCCGCGAGCTCGGCGTCCGAACACTCGACGACCTCGCCCGCGCCGCCACCCACGGCCGCGTGCGCGCGCTGCGCGGGATGGGTGCGAAGAAGGAAGCGCAGATCCTGAAGGCGCTCGCCGAGCGGAAGCAGCACGCCGGCCACCACCTCCTTCCCGCCACCGCCGAGGCCGCCGCGGCGCTGGTGACGCTGCTCCAGGAGCGGGCGCCCGAGGCGGAGATCGCGCCGGTCGGGAGTTTGCGCCGCGGGTGCGAGACGTGCGCCGATCTGACCCTCCTCGCGTCCGGCGCGCCGCCGTCTCTCATGGAGGCGTTCGTGAGCGACCCGCGGATCGAGCGCGTCCTGACGCGCGGCGAGACCGCCTCGCGCGTTCTCGTGCGCGGCGGCTTCGAGGCCGACCTGCGGCTGGCGCCGATCGAGAGCCGCGGCGCCGCGATGCAGCACCTCACGGGCTCGACCACGCACAACATCGCCTTGCGGGACCACGCGATCAGGCTCGGCTTCACGCTGAACGATCGCGGCCTGTTTCGGCTCGACGACGGAGTCCGGGTCGCCGGGGAGAGCGAGGAAGGGCTGTATGAAGGGCTCGGACTGGCGTGGGTCCCGCCCGAACTGCGCGAAGGGCGGGGCGAGCTCGAGGCGGCCGCGGAGCGGCGGCTGCCGCGGCTCATCGAGCGGGGCGACCTCCGCGGCGATCTGCACATGCACAGCACGGAGACCGACGGCAAGGACGACGTGCTGGCGATGGCCGAGGCGGCGCGCGAGGAAGGCCTCGAGTACATCGCGATCACGGATCACAGCAAGTCGCTGACGATGGCGAACGGGCTCGATGAGCGGCGAGCGATGCAGCACGCCGCGCGGGTGCGGGCCCTCGACGGCGCCGCCGGCGTGCGCCTGCTCGCCGGCATCGAGTGCGACATCAAAGCCGACGGAAGTCTGGACCTGGACGACGAGTGCCTCGCCTCGCTCGATTTCGTCGTCGCCTCCGTTCACTCGGCCTTCACCCAAGATCGCCGCCAGATGACGGAACGGCTGCTGCGGGCCATCGACCACCCGCAGGTCGACGTGCTCGGGCATCCGACGGGGCGGCTGCTCCTCAGGCGCGAGCCGTATCCGGTTGACCTCGAAGCGGTCGTGGACGCCGCGGTCCGCCGCGGCGTGGCGCTGGAAATCAACTGTCAGGTGGACCGGCTCGACCTCAGCGACGTGCACGCGAAGCTGGCGCGCGACCGGGGCGCGGCGATGATCATCTCGAGCGACGCGCATTCACGCCGCGGCCTCGGGGCGCTGCGCTGGGGCGTCAACGTGGCGCGGCGCGCGTGGCTCGAGCCCGCGCACGTGCTGAACACGCGTCCGTTACCGGAGTTCCTGGCCCGCTTGCGGCGGAACCGATGACGTGGAGCCCGCCGGCCATCGGGAGCCCGAAGGGACACGATCGATGACCCTGCTCAAAATGCTCACGCCCGACGACAGGCTGGCGGAGATCCGGCGACTCTACTTCCGCACGACGAAGGAAACGATTCACCAGGATCTCGCGAAGGCGCTCGAGCTGCTGAAGGCGATGGGGAGCGAGGCGGAGCGCGAACACGCCGCCGTCTACATGGAAGGGCTGGCCCAGATGCGATCGGACTGGGCCCGCTCGGGGCCGCCGCCACGGACAGGCCAGCGGCGGCACTGAGTCGCCGTTCGCCGCTACTTCTTGGAAGTGCTCGCGACGATCTTCTTGCGCGCGGCGACGCGCAGCGGTTCGGGCACGTTCCGATCGACCGAGAGCATCGATAGCTCTCTATCGTTCAACCGGTTCATCAGGTTCAGCGACATCGCCAGTGGCGTCTTAGGGTTCTTGGTCAGGCCGACGACGACGCCGTAGTTCTTCATCCACGCGCGGTTGCTGCCGATGACCCGCAGGACGTCTTCGGAGACGCTCGCCATCTTCGCAAAGCTCTCGACCTCGGCCTCGGTCAGCTTCGGACTGCTGAGGACAGCGCTCGCGATCATCTTGTTCGGATCGCGGACGAAGACCGCGCGCATCTCGCGCGAGCCCTTCATCGCCGCCTTCAGGCGCTCCGCGAAGCCCATTTTCGCGATCTGCTGGACGAGGCTCTCGCGCGAGGCATCCGCCTGGTCCGGAATGTCGAACTCATCGGGACCCGAATCGTCAATGAGCGGCTCGTCGGTCTCGATCGCCGGAATGACGGCGGGAAAGACGCCGCGGTCTCCGAAGAACTCGCGCGTGTTGATCGGGACATCGGACCGCGCGAGATAGGCCGTGAGCGCCTCGATGGGAATCCGGCTGAGAGTCACGTTGGCCGTGGCTCGGATCTCCGGATCCGGATCATCGACCAGCAGGATCAGGATGGCCAGCTGCTCGTGCGCCGTCGGCGCGAGCGTCCCCTGCGCCGCCTGCAGCCGCACATCTCGCGCGACCTCACCGCGCTTGAAGAACTCCAGGAGCGGGGTGGGACGCATCACGGCGAGGCCAGGTAGGTCGAGAAGTTCGCGGGCGTGAGCCGCACGGTCACCGCTCGGCCGGGATTGCCCAGCGGCCGGGCGTCGACGCCGTTCAACGTGACCTTCAACGCGGCGGCATCGCCGGCCGTGAGGACCAGCTCGCGGCGCACCTCGAGCGTCTGACGCTCCCCGCTCTGAAACTCGCGCGTGATGACGCGTTCGCCGTCCACCATGGCGGAGACCCAGCACGCGCCGGTCGCCAGAAGCGTGACCTCCAGTCTGCCGGCCCCGGCCGGCGGGGGCAGGGGCGGCGCGGCCTCGACCACCGGCGCCGGAGCCGCCGGAGGGGGGCCACCGGGCAGCGGCGCCGACGGCGGCGCCGTGGCCACGGGCGGAGCGGGGGCGGCCTCGGCGACGACGGCCGCCGGCTCGGACGGCGCGTCCATCGACCTCCGATTCCCGGCGCCGAAGTAGATGACCACGCCGGCAATCGGCAGGCTGGCGGCAATCAGCCGGACAAACGTCGACGCCATGCGCCGATTGCTTTCGTGGATCTCGTTGTCGTCGACATGTTCCGTTGTCGGGTGGCCGGCGGTGACCGAGTCGTGCGGAAACTGCGCGATGAATTCCTGAATCGCTACCTCGGGATCGAGCCCGACCTCGAGCGCATACGACCGAACGAACGCGCGACTGAAGATGCCGCCGGGCAACCGTGCGATGTCGTTGCGCTCGAGCGCTTCGAGCGCGCTCATCGATATCTTCGTCGCGTTGGCGATATGGCGCAGCGAGATGCCGCGGCGCTCACGCGCGTCCCGCAGCTTGCTGCCGAAACCGCCGGACGTCCGTTCTGGAGCCATGGACAAGGTGGGCGTCACCTATGTTAGAAAGGCGATCCGTGCGTGTCAAACCGCCGGCGGGCCGCGCCGACCAGATCGCCGAGCGGCATCGCGCGGCAGCCATCCGCCGACACCCCCTCCGGCACGCTCATGAACAGGCTGATCCCGGCGATGCCGGCCGCGCCCGAGGCCGCGACATCGGCCAGCCGATTCAGGGTCACGCCGCCGATGGCCAGCACCGGCACGCCGACGGCGCCCACGAGACTCGCCAGGGCGGTCGTCCCGAGCACGCGGTGACCGGTGGGCTTCGACGCACTCGGCCAGACGGTCCCGGCCATCAGGTAGTCCACGCCGGGCGCCGCGGCCACCGCCTCCTCCGCCGCGTGAACCGATTTCCCAATGACAAAGCCGCGGGGCGTGATCGACCGAACGGCGGCCGCCGGCACCGAATCGGCCCGCAGGTGCACGCCGGCCGCGCCGCTGGCGAGCGCGACGTCGACGCGATCGTTGACGAGGACGGCGGTGCGGCTGCCGCGGGCCCGTCCCACAATGTCGCCGACGAGAGCCGCCAGTTCGCCGGCCTCGAGATCGGGCTCGCGCACCTGCAGGAAATCGACGCCGGCGTCGATCCCGTACTGAACCTGCCTCAGGAGGCACTGCCGCCGCCGCGCGGGATCCACCGCGCCGCAGAGCCGCCGCCGGTCGGTCACGAGCTGGAGGATCAGGGCTCGCCCTCCTCGCCGCACGGCACGTTGTGGGGCACGCGGGCCGCAAAGACCGGCACCAGCTCGGCGAATCCGGCGAACAGGTTGACGAAGCCGAGGCCGCTGATCGCGCCGCGAACGAAGTCGTTGGTGACGAAGGGCCGCAGCTCGGGCCACGCGTAGACGAAATAGTTGCGCTCCCAGAACGTGGACCAGGGCAGCACGATGAGGAGCAGGCCGACCTCGAGAAAGAACGCGACGAAGAGGAGGTGGCGGGCCAGGATGCTACCCTCGGGTCTGAACCTTCGCGAGGCGGTCGATCCGAAGGCTCACGTCGCGGAAGTCGCCGGCGTCGGCCTGGAGCTCCATGCAGATCGCCAGCGCCCTCGCCACTTCGCCGGCCGATTCAAGCGCGTCCGCGAGCTCGTACAGCATCACATGCCCTTCATCGGCGGAAGGTGCCGGCGCTTCGGCCGCTCGCTCGAACCACTCGATGGCCTGAGGGACCATCCCCCGCTGCCGGTAGATGCGGCCGAGCAGCGACGCCGTGACGAACCGCAGGCGGGGCGCGCGCGACGCCGTCCGCAACGCCGCGATGCACTCGTCGATCTGGCCTGCGTCGCGCAAGGCGAGCGCGCGCTTGTACTCTTCTTCCGCCGCGTCGTGCCCCTCCCGCCGCGAGGCCTCGCCGTGAAATTGGGCGAAGACCCCGTCCATATCCAGCGCCGGCCTGTCGGACGCCGAAGCCCCCGCCTGCGATGGGTTGCGGATGTCGTCCAGGTCGACGCTCAGATCGACTTCGGCGCTCTCCTGGCGGACGCGCGGCTTCTGCGCCTTCTCGATATCTCCGAGCAGGCTCTCCAGATCGATCGCGTTCTTGCTCAGCTCGAAGTGCGCCGCCTGCACCGGCCGCGCCGCGCGTTGCGGCTCGGGCGCACGGCTCGGCGCCGCAACCGGCTGGGGCGGCGCGGCCGCCGCGTTCGATCGGCCCGGCGGCGTGGGAGGATCCGGCTCGAATGGCGGGAGCCCCTCGCCCTCGAGCGACAAGTCGGTGGCGGTGAACGGCGAGACCCCGCTCAATCGCTCGGCAATCAGGGCATCGGGGTCGGGCTCGCCCAGGATCACGAGCGCGCGGCGGAACCGCTCGATGTTGGCGCGGTCCCACGGCTCGCGTGCGACCAGGTCTTCCGAGATGAATCGCGCTTCTTCGGCCGATCCAGCGGCGATGTATGCGTCGGCCAGCTGCGCCTGCGCGCTGTACATCGTCGCTTCCAGCCCGCCGTCCACGCAAATCCCCACGAGCTTGACCAGGGCCGAGACGTGGTTCGGCACGCGCGTGACGAACTCCTGCAGCGCGGCCGCGGCCGACGGCCAGTCGGACTCCGTCACAGCCGAATCGGCCGCCAGCTCGACGAGTTGAAAGCCCGTGTCCGGCGCCTGTTCCGCGATGGCGCACCCGAGCAGCGCGACATCCTGCCGCCGGCTGGCGTCCTCGTCGATCAACCGCCGCACGATGCTCAGGGCTTCGTCGGTCCCACCGGCCCGCAGTTGAATCTCGGCGACCGTGAGCAGCAGTTGAGGGTTGTTGCCCGCCGTCTCGACGGTCAGGTACTCGGCGGCGCTGCCCATGTCGCCGCGCGCCACGAAGGCGCGCGCCAGATGCGCCTTCAGGTCGGTGTCGGCCGGGTCGAGCCGGGCGGCCTCGCGCAGCGTCGCCAGCGCTTCGTCCTCCTGGCCAATGGCGTCGAGCCTCGCCGCGACGCTCTTGAGCTGCTCGGCCGTGGACGCGCATTCGCGCGCGCGCGCGAAGTCGCCGGCGCCCAGATAGATCTCGAGCAATCGCTCGCGGATGTCTTCGTCCGCGGGGCTGATCGTGGCAGCCTGGCGCAGCGCTTCGATGGCCTCCGCCGAGCGGCCCTTGTCGGCCAGCTCCGCCGCGACCTCCTTGAACTCGCGGAGGGCGCCGACCGCGTCGTCGATGTCCAGGTGGGCGCGCGCGCCGGCCAGGCGCGCGTCGACATCGGCGGGGTCGAGCGCCACGAGGCGAATCTTGATCTGCGCGACTCCGGCCTTGTCCCCGCGGCTCCTCCGACGCTCGCCGAGGGTGTTGAGATAGGAGCGGGCGTCGGCCAGCAGGCCCAGGGTGGCGGCCGTCTCCGCCCCCTTCAGCAGCGCGCGCTCGTCGTCCGGCTTGACCTTGAGAATCTTCTTGTACAGCGCGCCGGCCTTCGGCAGGAAGCCGTCGCCGCTCAGGCCGTCGGCGATCCGGAGGTACTGCTCGACCGCCTTGTCGATCTGCTTGGCGCGGACGTACAGGTCCCCGAGGATGTTGGCGGTGTTCCAGTCGCGCGGCTGCTCCGTGACGACGCGGAGGTACTCCGCAATCGCCTGATCCAGCTTCCCCTGCCGGAGCAGCTTCTCGGCCTGACGTAATGTGGCGGCGCGATCGATGGGCACTTAGGAACTAATCCATCGTATCAAACGGCGCTGGGGGCCGAAACGATCGCCGGTGTGCATCCGAGTAGCCAAAGCGGGCAACGGCGTCAATGTGCACGGCCGTCGCGTAGCCTTTGTGGCGATCGAAGCCATAGCGCGGGTCGCGTACGTGGAGCGCCAGCATCTCGCGGTCGCGTGTCACTTTTGCAATGATCGACGCCGCGGCGATCGCCGAGCAGCGGCGGTCGCCGTGCGGGACCCCGCGCTGCGGCATCGGAAGATCGGGCACCCGGAAGGCGTCCACCAGCACGACGTCGGGCATCGGCACGAGCGCGAGCACCGCGCGCTGCATCGCTTTCAGCGACGCCTGGTGGATGTTCAGGTCGTCGATCTCCTTTGGGTCGGCGGAGGCTACGGCCCAGGCCACGGCGTGCCGGACGATCCGGTCGAACAGGCGCTCGCGCTCCGGCGCCGGCACGAGCTTCGAATCGCAGACGCCGGGGATGTGGCGGTCCGGATCGAGCACGACCGCCGCCGCGACCACCGGGCCCGCCAGGCAGCCGCGTCCGACCTCGTCGACGCCCGCGACATGACAGAACCCGCTGCGGCGTAGCGCGTTCTCCAGCGTGCGCATCGCCGGAATGCGAACCATACGGTACGTGCCCCCTGAGCGCCGGCACCGGGACTCGGAGACTCCTGGGCCCGGCTCGTCCGGAGTTCGACGGCCTACGAGGTCGACGGCTTGAGCTTCGCGTCGGTCCGCGGGGCGTCCTTCATGCGCGCCGCCTTGCCCTTCAGATCGCGGAGGTAGTAGAGCTTCGCCCGGCGCACCTTGGCCGACCGCATGACCTCGACCTTCTGGATCGTGGGCGAGTGCAGCGGGAAGATCCGCTCGACGCCCTGGCCGAACGACACCTTCCGCACGGTGAAAGACGCGCGCGTGCCGCCGCGATGGAGGCCGACCACGACGCCTTCGAATATCTGAATGCGCTCCTTGTCGCCCTCGCGCACCTTCACATGCACGCGGACCGTGTCGCCGGACTTCATGGCCGGTCGCTCGGCCAGCTGCGAATTCTCCACCAGATCAATGGCGCTCATCTCCCACTCCTTCTTCGGCCTTGCCCTGCGCGGCCCGGACCTCTCAGGTCCCGGCCTTCTCGCGCTCCGCGACCAGCTCGCGCAAGATCTCCTGCTCTTCCTCGTCCAGCTCCGCGCCGCTCAGCAGATCGGGCCGCCGCGTCAGCGTCCGCGTCATCGCCTCGCGCTTGCGCCACCGCCGGATCTCGGCATGCTTGCCCGACAACAGGATATCGGGCACTCTCATCGTCCGCGCCTCGGTCGGACCGGGCCAGGTCAGCTCCGACGGACGCGTATAGTGCGGGAAGTCGAGCAACCCGCGGTTGAACGAATCGTCCGCCACCGATTGCTCGTCGCCCACGACGCCGGGGACCAACCGCGCAACCGCGTCGACGATGACCGCCGCCGGCAGCTCGCCACCGCTGAGCACGTAGTCGCCGATTGAGATCTCCTCGTCGACGCGCGTCCGAACGCGCTCGTCGACCCCTTCGTACCGGCCACACAGGAGCACGAGACCGGCCGCCCGGCTCAGCCGCGCCGCCACCTTCTGCGTGAACCGCGTTCCCTGCGGAGACATCAGCAGCACCGTCGGCGACGCCCCGCCCGCGACCTCGAGGGCGTCGAGCGCCCGGAAGATCGGCTCCGGCTTCAGCACCATCCCCGGCCCGCCGCCGTAGGGCACATCGTCCACGATACGGTGCCGATCGGCGGTGAAGGCACGCAGATCGTGCACGCGGACGTCCAGCACTCCCCGCTCGATCGCGCGCCCGACGACGCCGGCCGCGAGCACCTGCTCGACCATCATTGGAAAGATGGTGATGATGTCGAACTGCATTCTGCGTCGCCCCTGCCGCTGCCGCCGTCAGGAGGGCCGGGCGTTCAGCTCCAGCAGCCCGTCCGGCGGATCGATCACGATCCGGCGGCCGGCCGGATCGATCGTCGTGCAGATCCCGGCCGCCAGCGGCACCAACACCGGTCCGGCCGGCGTGTCGACCACCAACCGGCTCCCTCCCAGGGTGCCTTCAACGCCGCTCACGACGCCGACAACCTCGCCCGCGCGCGTCTCCACGCCGCACCCGATGAGATCGTGCCGGTAGAACGTGTCTCTCGGGAGCGCCGCCAGCCGGTCGATCGGCACCCGCAGCTCGGTCCCGGCGAGCGCTCCGGCGGCGTCTACGTCCTCGACGCCGCTGATCCCAATTACGGGCCGCTCGCGCTGAAAGCGGACCGTCGTGATGGTTATCGGCTCGACGCGCCCGGAACGGTTCACGAACAGCTCGGCGCCGGTTCGAAAGCGCTCCTGCGGAAAGTCGGTCTCGAGGTCGACGATCACCTGCCCCCGAAGCCCGTGCGCCCGCGCGATCCGCCCCACCACGGCCATGCCTTCCCAGTCCATCACGCCCAGCTTTTCACCCCGGCTGGCAGCGTCACCCCTTGAAGGGGGTGTCGCGGATCTCGAGCGTGACGGTCTTGCCGCCCTTCTCGCCGGCCGTCGCCGCCAGCGTACGGAGCGCGGCGGCGGTGCGTCCCTGGCGTCCGATGACACGCCCGAGCTCGCCGGGCGCGACGACCAGTTCGATGACCGTCGTGCCCTTGTTGCGGAACTCCTTGACGCGCACCTCGTCGGGACGGTCGCTCAACGCGCGCGCGAGAAGCTCGACGACGGCGCAGACGTCGACCTCGCTCATGGCGCGGGCGCCGGCGCCGGCGCGGGGGCCGGCGTGAGATGTCGCGCGATCAGCGTCCGGACCGAGTCGGACGGCTGGGCGCCCTTCCCAATCCAGTAGTCGATGCGCCCCTTGTCGACCTTGACGACCGCGGGCTTGGTGCGGGGATTGTAATGCCCGAGGATTTCGACGAAGCTGCTGTCGCGCGCGGCGCGCGAATCGGCGACGACGACGCGGAAGAACGGGCGCTTCTTGGATCCCGCCCGCCGCAGACGAATCGTGACCATCGGTCTCTCCTGGAAACGGATTCGAGGCTCGATCTCGAACCGAAATTACGCTGCGCCCTCGACGCATCGAACATGTCCGCTCCGCGGTCGCGGGCCGGGCCTGCCGAGGCCGTCGTCCGAGCCCCGCGGCGCTCAGCCGCGGCTGCGCAGCATCTGCATGGCGCGGCGGCGCGCGTGTTTGCCGCCTCCCGCGAGCCCGGCCATTCCGCCGAGCGACTTCAACATCTTCTGCATCTGCACGAACTGTTTCAGCAGCCGGTTGACGTCCTCCACCGACGTGCCGCTGCCCTTGGCGATCCGCTTGCGCCGGCTGCCGTTGAGGATGTGGTGCTTCTCCCGCTCGTCCGGCGTCATGGAGTTGATGATCGCCTCGACGCGCCCCATCTGCTTCTCGTCCGGCGCGTTCCCCGGCACCGACTTCAGGGCGCCCATGCCTGGAATCATCCCGACGATCTGCTCGAGCGGCCCCATCTTCCGGATCGTCCTGAGCTGGTCCCGGAAATCCTCCAGGGTGAACTCGTTCGAGCGGATCTTCGCTTCGAGCCGCGCCGCGTCATCCCGCTCGATCGCGGCTTCGGCCCGTTCGATGAGCGACAGCACGTCCCCCATCCCGAGCAGGCGCGACACCATCCGCTCCGGGTGAAACGGCTCGAGGTCCTCGAGCCGCTCGCCCGTGCCCACGAAGGCGATGGGCACGCCGACGACCGACACCACCGAGAGCGCCGCTCCCCCGCGCGCGTCTCCGTCGAGCTTCGTCAGCACCACGCCCGTCACGCCCACCCGCCGGTTGAACTCGCCGGCGCTCTTGATGGCGTCCTGTCCCGTCATCGCGTCGGCGACGTACAGCAGGTCCGCGGGCTCCGTGATGTCTTTGATCGCGACGAGCTCGGTCATCAGCTCGTCGTCGATGTGCAAGCGGCCCGCGGAATCGACAATGACGACGTCGAATCCCAGGTTCGCGGCTTCGGCGAGCGCGCCCTTGGCGCGCGCGACCGGATCCATCTGGCCCGCCGGATCGTGCACCCGCACCGACGCCTGGCGCGCCACCGCGTTCAACTGCTCGATTGCGGCCGGCCGCTTCACGTCGGTCGACACGAGCAGCGGATGCCGTCCCTGCCCGGTCAGCCACTTCGCCAGCTTGCCGGCCGTCGTCGTCTTGCCGGCCCCCTGCAGGCCGAGCAACAGCACCACTCGCGGCCGCCTGTTCGTCGTCCGAAGGCCCCCCGCGACGTTGCCGAAGAGCGCCACCATCTCGTCGCGGACGATCTTGACGACCTGCTGCGACGGCGACAGGCTCCGGAGCACGTCCTGCCCCATCGCACGATCGCGGACGCGGTCGACGAAGGCCTTGACGACCTTGAAGTTGACGTCGGCCTCGAGCAGGGCGAGGCGGATCGCGCGCAGCGCCACCTCGATGCTTTCGGGCGTCAGCCGCGCCTCTCCCCGAAGCGTCGTGAACACGTCCTGGAGGCGCGCGCCGAGAGACTCGAACATTGTTTAATTGCGCGGGGCCCCACCCCCACGCCAGCCGCTCTCGCGCCGTCGCGCTCGAGCGTAACCTTCAATGCGACGCGTCACGCGTCGCGCCCACCGTTCCGCCGGTTCCCCCGTGACCCGAGACGCTCGCGCGGTGGCGCGCGAGCGTAACTTTCACGGCGACGCGGCACGACATCGAGCCTAAGCCGTTCTAACGCAAACCCTTATCGTAGTTGAGCGATTGATCCGGTGTCAATGACGGACCTGGCGCTTCGGGCGACCTTCTCAGGCGAGGCAAGCCGGCGGCCCTCGCCGCCCTCGACAACGCGATCTGGCGGAGCGCCGGCGGACCTCAGACGGACGACAGCTTGTGTCCGAGCTTCTCCTTCTTCGTCTTCAGGTAGCGGCGTGTCGAGTCGGAGGCCGGGATTTCGAGCGGCATCCATTCCTCGACCGACAAGCCGTAGCCCCGGATGCCAACCAGCTTTCGCGGGTTGTTGCTCAGCAGCCGCATGGAGCGAACGCCGAGCTCGCGCAGGATCTGCACGCCTACCCCATAGTCGCGCTGGTCGGCCTTGAATCCGAGGCGCTCGTTGGCTTCGACGGTGTCGAGCCCCTCGTCCTGCAGCTCGTACGCGCGGATCTTGTTCGCCAGCCCGATGCCCCGGCCTTCCTGGTTCAGGTACAACAGGATGCCGCGCCCTTCGGCGGCGATGCGCTCCATGGCCGCGTTGAGCTGGGCGCCGCAGTCGCAGCGGGCCGAATGCAGCACGTCGCCGGTCAGGCACTGAGAGTGCACCCGGACGAGCACGCCCTGTCCGTCGGTGATGTCGCCGCGCACCAGGGCGACGTGCGTCTGCTGGTCGATCAGGTTCTCGAACGCGTGGATCTCGAAGTCGCCGAGCTCGGTGGGCAGCTTCGCCGACGCGACGCGCTTCACGAGCGATTCGGTCCGGATCCGGTACGTGATCAGGTCCGTGATCGTGATCATCAGCAGCCCGTGCTTGCGCGCGAACTTCGTCAGCTGAGGCACGCGGGCCATCGTCCCGTCCTCGTTCATGACCTCGCAGATCACGCC
>Ga0326597_10003224_pt1 | contig 23730 bp, 23 predicted proteins | sample RVTome_12_FD_203789 | JGI IMG/M metagenome (GOLD analysis project Ga0326597, IMG submission 203789) | Soil microbial communities from uranium-contaminated site in the Upper Colorado River Basin, Wyoming, United States - RVT100D185 | ecosystem: Environmental > Terrestrial > Soil > Contaminated >... | reverse complement strand
TTCCGCCATCGCCGACTCCAGGGCGTCATGCATACCTTCTTCCAGCCCGAGACCATTGGCAACCACCAGGTCGGCAGTTGCAACTAGAGCCGCCTGGCTGGAAGACATCTGAAAGTCATGGGCGTCTGCGCCGACTGGCATCAGCACGGTCACCTCCGCGTCCTCGCCGGCAACTCCTCGGACTACCTGTCCCCAGATAGAGGTGGTCGCCACGACATTGGTCGCCTCATTGCCACCACCGGTTATGCAGGCCGTCGCTATGAGAACGGGGGCGACCAGCCAAGTCTTGAGCTGCACTTTCATAGACCCATCTCCCAGCGATAATGAGAATCGTTCTCAAAGTCAATCTATCAAGGCGCATCCGGCGATGGCAAACTCGGTCCCCTCAATGCCAACCAATCCTGCAGTGGTGGCCGAAGACCTGATCGTGGGTCACGGCAACCGAATCGCAATCGCCCGGTCGAACTTTGTGATCCCGGCAGGCACCGTGACAGCATTGATCGGCCCCAATGGCTCCGGCAAATCGACCCTGCTCAACGCCATCGCCGGGCTCCAGGCCCCTTTCTCGGGTCGGATTACGGTTGCGGCCGGAGCCGGCCGGATCGCCTATGTGCTCCAGGCGACCAAGGTAAACGAGATCCTGCCGATCACGGTACGAGAGGTGGTGACGATGGGTCGTTATGCCACCAGCGGGCCGTGGCGAAGGCTCAATCGTGACGACCGGCAGGCGGTCGCCGACGCCATGTCAAGGATGGGCGTTGCAGATCTGGCCGATCGTCATCTGGGTGAACTCTCCGGTGGGCAAAGGCAGCGGGTCTTCGTGGCTCAGGGCCTGGCCCAGGAACATGACCTTCTGCTGCTCGACGAACCATTGACCGGGCTCGACCTCGTTTCGGCTCAGGCGATCGACCAGGTGATCCATGACGAGCCTGCCGAGGGTTGCACATTGGTGATGACCACCCACGACCTGGCCGAAGCCGGGATGGCCGATTACGTCATCCTCCTCGCTGGCCGGGTAGTTGCTGCCGGGCCCCCCGACCATGTCTTGAGCGTCGAACACCTGACCGCCGCCTACGGATCAAGCCTGCTCCATACTGACGGTGAGAAGGTCTTCATCGACGACCCCGCCCATCGCCCCGTCCCAGGGCGCCACGTTCACCGGGACATGACAATCCACATCGAGCCACCTGATTCGAGTCTTCATTCCCAGCGCTGACTTGGACTATGCGGAGCGGGCCTTCCACAGAGTGCCGATGGCGGTGGCCAATACCCAGAGTCCAAAGATGCGAGCGAGAGTGTCGGCCGGGATGCGTTGAGCAGCCAGCGCGGCCAGCGGTGCCGTGATTGCGCCGCCCATGGCCAGCAGCCAGACCACTCGCCACTCGACAAGGGAGTGCGCAATATTGACTTTGGTGGCGGCGGCGGCCGTGAAGAGGATGGCCATCAATGATGTGCCTTCGGCGGAATGCTGGCTCAGCCCGAGGAAGAAGACCATGGCCGGAACCATGACTACGCCGCCGCCGATCCCCGCCAGTCCCGAAGCAACACCTGCCGCAGCACCGATCAGGACCCCAACCAGATAAGCAACCGGTTCTTCGACAAGGGGTGGGCCGGTGGCGATTCCACCTCCGATCAGAAGTCTGGCTCCGATTACAACCAGAAACGTACCAAAGATGCGGGCGAGGGTGGTGGCCGACATGGCGTTCATCCACCGGGCGCCGAAGGTGGCGCCGACCAAACCCCCGGCACCCACCGCCAAGCCGTAGGCAACATCAATTGCACCGGCCACCGCGAAGCCGATGACCCCCGAGGCCGCCACCAACAGGATGGTCGCCAGCGAGATAGCGTTGGATTTGTGGCGCGTAAAGCCAAGCGCGGCCAGGGCCGGAACCATGATGATCCCGCCTCCCACTCCTAATAGCCCCGCCAGTATGCCGGTCGCAACGCCAACCAGGACCAAAGTCCTGTTTGCTGTCCGCGGGGGCTGGGGGCTCACCCCCCCACCAGCCAACAGGCGGCATCATGGCCCGGGCTGCCCGCCGGCATGAGACGCGGGTCATCGACCCGACAGCGGTCGAACACCAACGGACAGCGGGGGTTGAAGCGACAGCCTGCGGGAATCCGACCGGGGTCCGGAGTCTCGCCGCTCAGGATGATGCGGGGTTTGCGTTGGGACGGGTGAGGAACCGGAACCACCGAGAGCAACGCCCGCGTGTAGGGATGCGAGGGCGTGGTGAGGACCGAGAGAGTTGGTCCGGTTTCGACAATCCTGCCGAGGTACATCACTGCGATCCGGTCGCTATATGCCGCCACCGTGGACATGTCATGGGTGATCATCACCACTGCAATGCCCTGGTCGCGAGCCAGAGAAGCGAGCAGATTGAGGATGTCGGCCCGGATCGAGACATCGAGCATCGATACCGGTTCGTCGGCGACCAGGACATCCGGTTCCAACGCCAGTGCCGAGGCGATCACGACCCGCTGTCTCTGCCCACCTGACAACTCGTTGGGGCGTACACCCAGATAACGCTCAGGAGGACGTAGCCCCGCCCGATCGAGAGCAATGGCCACCCGTCTTACGAGCTCGGGCCCGGTGGCGGCCCTATGAACCTGGAGAGGCTCGGCGACGATCTGGCCCACGGTCATTCGAGGGTTGAGGGACTCATAAGGGTCCTGAAAAACCATCTGCATCTTCCGACGGGACCGGCGGAGTTCACCACCACTGAGCCCGGCGAGGTTCTCACCGCGAATGAGCACCCGACCGGCGCTGGGAGATAGCAAACCCATGATGACGTTGGCGGTCGTTGTCTTTCCGCACCCGGACTCGCCCACAACGGCCAGAACCTCACCAGGACGTAACTCAAGGCTCACTTCGTCGACGGCCCGGACGTCACTGCGGGGCCGGCGGGCGATCACGTCGGACAGGGAGCGGGGCCGCCCAAAAGTCACCGAAACGTCGTCGAGTTGGAGCACCGGATCAGCCAAGGGCCGCTCCCACCGGTAGGTCGAGCAGGAAACATGCTGCCTCCCACCGATCTCCGATCGGATAGGCAGGCGGCTTCTCAACGTGACAGCGGTCGAAGGCATACGGACATCTGGGAGCGAATCGGCACCCCGGTGGTAACTGGTCTAGTCGGGGCGGCGAGCCTGGAATCGAAATGAGCGGCCGTTCTGGTTCTTCAAGATCGGGGAACGCCTCCAGCAGCAGTTTCGTATATGGATGCTTGGGAGCCGCAAACACCTCGGTGACCGGCCCCTGTTCGGCCACGATTCCCCCATACATCACCACCACCCGGTCGCAGGTCTCTGCTACCAGCGCCAGGTCATGGGTGATCAGAACCATGCCCATCCCGAGCTGACGTCGCAACCGATCGAGCAGCTCCATCACCTGTGCCTGGATCATGACATCGAGGGCAGTGGTTGGTTCATCGGCGACGATGACCTCAGGATCGCAGGCCAGGGCCAGGGCGATCATCGCCCGCTGCCGCATGCCGCCCGAAAACTGGTGTGGGTACTCGGAACCGCGGTCCCCGTCGATCCCGACGAGTTCCAATAGTTCGATCGCGCGCACCCTTGCCTCGGCCTGCCCGATGTCAGCGTGGGCCCGGATCGCTTCGACGATCTGATCTTGGACGCTCCGCACCGGGTTGAGGGCGTTCATGGCGCCCTGGAACACCAGCGCCATGCGGGTCCATCGAGTCTCGCGCAGACTGTCTTCATCGAGGGCGAGGACGTTCTCGCCGTGGAGGTAAACGCTGCCATCTGCGATCTCACCACCAGGCGGCAGCAGACGCAACGCAGCGAGCATCGTCGTGGTCTTGCCACACCCCGACTCCCCCACCAGACCCAGGGCCTCGCCTTTATCGACCTCGAATGTCACATCGTCCACCGCCCGGGATCGAGTGCCATCTGCGCCGACGAATTCGACAACAAGGTTGCGCATGGCCAGAGCCGAAGTCGGTGCTGCTCCCACTAGAGGGACGACCCGCGGTATCGGCTCGGGCTCCAGATGATGGCGACCCTGGCGGGGATTGACGATGTCCTCGAGAGCGTTGCCTACCAGGGTCACCCCCAGCACCACCCATACGATGGCGAAGCCGGGAGTAATCAATGCCCACCAGGCGCCCGCTGACACCGCACCACGATTAAACGCGAAGTTGAGCATCTGACCCCACGAGACCACCGTTGGGTCACCCAACCCGATAAAGGCGAGCGTGGACTCGGCGAGAATCGCCAGTGACACCGTGAGCACCGTGTTGGCCAGCATCAGTGGAAGCACCTGTGGAAAGACATGGCGGCGCAGGATGTAAAAGTCGGAGCCCCCCACCGCCCTTGCCCTCGTCACGAATTTGCGTTCCCTCACCGACAGCGTCTGGGCGCGGACCAGCCGAGCGGTAGTAGTCCACCCGAGGGCTCCGATGACCAGGATGATGTTCTGAAGACTCTGTCCGATGATGGCGACGATGACGATTTGGAGAGCCAGGTCGGGTATCACCAGGAAGAAGTCGGTGAACCTCATCAAGCCGTTTCCGAGCTTGCCTCCACGAAAGCCGGCCACCAGCCCGATCAGCCCCCCTATGAAGAGGGCAATGATCGCCCCCGCGAATCCGACCACGAGCGAGACCCGCGATCCATAAATGAGGAGGCTCAGCACGTCATAGCCCGCATCGTCGGTTCCGAGCGGGTGCTCCGACGAGGGACCTGCGTATATGTCGTCAATCGTGGGCCTGATGTTCTCTTCGGGGTCGTACGGTGCGAGCACCGGGGCGAAGATCGCCAGCACCACCGAGACCCCCAGCATGATCACGCCAATCCGACCCAGCCGGTGCGCCCAAAGCTTGCGTCCGAAGTTCATACTTCAGTCACCCTTGGATCCAGACGGAGATAGAGAAGTTCAGCCACGAGGTTGGCAGCGATCACTGATATCGCGAGTAGCAAGAAGGCTCCCTGCAGAACCGGGTAGTCGCGCTGGCTGACGGCGTCAACAGTGAGCTTGCCGAGACCGGGCCAGGAGAACACCGTCTCCACTTGGATGGCGCCCGAGACCGTGAAGCCAAGGTTGAGAGCGATGAGAGTGACGATGGGAAGCATTGCGTTACGAAATGCGTGCTTGCGAATGATCTCGAAAACACTCAGACCTTTGGCCTTGGCGGTCTGGATGTAATCCTCCCCGAAGACTTCCACCACCGAGCTGCGCATCACGAGCATGTACTCGCCCAGAAGGACGAGAGTGAAAGTGAGAGTCGGCAGGAACAAATGGCGGGCGATGTCCCAGAACTGTTCGAAGGCGTTGGCGTAATTTGCTCCGATCGTGACCCGGCCGGCGGAAGGAAAGCCGAGATAACGGCTGCCAAAGAACAGCAAAAGGATGCCGAGAAAAAAGGTGGGGAGAGCCCACATGAACAACGAGAAGGTCAAAGCCCCCACGTCGATCTTCGTCCCTCTTCGATAAGCGGCCCACAAGCCGAGCGCGACCCCAGCACCAATGGAGAGAATCTGAGCTGGCAGCACCAACCAGACCGTATTCCTGAGCGCATTGCCGATCAGGGAGGTAACTGCCCGGTTGTTGAACGCGTATGAAGTGCCGAGATCGCCTTCGGACAATGCCTGCAGGTAATGAAAGTACTGGCTGTCGAAAAGACTTCCGCCTTCGGTGTTGAGGAAAACCGGCTTGTCAAGACCAAACCTGATTCGGGCCGCCTCCACTGCCGCTGGCGACAGGCGCGGATCTCTGACGCCAGCCTTGGCCGGATCGCCTGGGAGCACCCTGAACAAGAAGAAGTTGAAGGTGATAACGACCATGACCGTCACCACCGACCACAACACCTTGCGAACTAAGAGCCGCCCTCTCATGGTTCCCTTTTGCGAACCCCGGGTTGTGGAGTCCGCTAACGGACGCCTCAACCCGGGGTTCGCTGATCTAGGTCACCCGGCTGCCTGAATCACGGTCAGGGAGGAGGGGTCTTCGAGGGCGATGATGGGAGAGTCGACCAGCCACCCGGTGAAGGTGTCGGTTCGATATGCCTGGATCTTGGGGTAGTACCAGGGAATGATGTAGGGAACATCTTCGAGAGCCATCCGCTGCATCTCAACGATGATCTCGCGCCTCGCCGCTCGGTCGGTTTCGACTGTCTGCTGGTTGTAGAGCTCGTCGTAAGTTGGATTGCAGTAACCGGTCTCCGAAAAGCCCGTCGGTATCGCATCGCACGACAGCACACTGAGAAGACCTTCCGGATCTGGGTCCGACGTCCACGACCACAGGATCACGTCAAAGTCGAAGCCCGGACAGCACACGGCGGTGAGGGCATCGCTGTCAAGACCCTGAATCTGAACCGCCACACCTATGTCCCCCCACCAGCCGGATAGTGTGTCCGAGACCCGGGGATGCTCGTCGTTGTCGGTCGGGTAGTTCAACCGAAACGTGAGATCGCCGGTGGGTCCGCAATCGGCGGTCGGGCATTCTCGAATCCCATCTCCATCGGTGTCTACGTAGCCCGCCTCTTCGAGCATGACGGCGGCGGCCTCCAGGTCGAAGGCGTAGTCACTGGGAATCAGTTCTTCAGCGAACCAATCACCCAGGGCGGGAGGGACCAGCCCGAGTCCCGGCTCCCCTAGTCCGAGGAGAAGGCTGTCGATGAGCTGTTGTTTGTCCACGGCATGCGCCAAAGCCCGCCGCACTTGGACGTCGCGCAAGGCTGGGTGGCCCGAGCAAACACCATCCTCGGGCGGGCAGTCGGCCGGGTCGATCATATTGAAGATGATGTCCGCAAGCCGGCCTCCGAACTCGAGCCCGTCGACGACCTCGACGTTGGCTGCATCGCGCAAAGCGGGGATTGCTGTCGCTGGGAACTCGGTAATGGCGTCGAGCTCACCGTTGATGAGGGCTTGCACCCGAGCATCTGCGTTGTCCACGGTCTGAAAGATGACCTCGTCGACTTTGGGCGAACCTTCCCAATAGTCGGTGTTGCTCTCCAGCCGGACAAATTCACCCTGGGAATATTCGGCCAGCACAAAAGGACCAGACCCGATCATCTCGTCATTGGTAAAGGTGACCACATCGTCCACCGCCTCCCAAATGTGCTGCGGGAGGACGTACATGCCCGGCATCCGGTATTCGAAGGCCGCAACTGGGTACTCCGCGGTCATTCGAATGGTGGTGGCGTCGACCGCTGTGATCTCGGGCACCTGGGGTGTTTCAGGATCGTCGACCCAAGGAGCGAGATAGTCGCCCAACAGCAAGAAAGCCTCTGTGTCCCGATACAGCGCCATGCTGTAGACAACATCGTCGACGGTAAGCGGTTCACCGTCGTGGAACGTTATGTCGTCGCGGATCGTCAGCGTCCAGGTAAGCCCGTCGTCGGATGGCGTCCACGCCGTAGCGACCTCGGGCTGGAAGTTTCCTTCCAAATCGGTGTCGAGAAGGCTGTCATAGATCAGGTTATACATGATGTAGTCCTCGACCAGGACTCCGATGCCCGGGTTGAGATCGGCCGGGGCCCCGGCATACCCGATCCGGACCGTGCCACCAGTAGAAGGCGTTCCGCTGGTCTGCGTTGTCCCGCCACTCGTGGTTGTTTCGGTACTCCCCGGTCCGCAGGCCGCCGCCAGGAGAGCGATGACCACCAGACCCGCACGTAAGACCAGACGCTGTCGATGTCGATTCACGGTCAACTTCCTTTCCGCCCCAGGGAACGGCGATCCAACCTCTATGGGCAAGTCGCCCCATCCGACGTTAACCGCTCGGGCTTGTCCAGGAGGTCTCAAGAAACCCATCCAGAAACGCCATGACCAGCGAGCCGAGCTTGGCGAGGTCGTAGCCGCCTTCTTGGACGATCACAGTCGGCAGGCGCACTGAGCCAAGAATTCGGCCCGCTCGCTCGTAGCCTTCATGGGTGACCTGGAGCGGACTCTCGGGGTCACCCGACCAGGCATCGACTCCCAGAGAAATCACAAGACCTTTCGACCCCTCGGCCACGGCTGCGAGAGCCTCCACCGCCCTTAGCCAATCGCGATCCCCCGTTTCTGGAGGAAGCGGAATGTTCAGATTGGCGCCTTCACCAGGACCCTCACCCTGTTCGTCGGTGAAGCCGAGGAAGTGGGGGAAGTAGCCCGCTGCCGGGTCGATGTGAACGGAGCCGTACCGAACGTCGGCTCGTCGATAGAAGATCTCCTGGGTGCCGTTGCCGTGGTGGGCATCGAGATCGATGACAGACACCGGCCCTCCTATCTTCTCGACCAAACCGTTGGCGGCGAGGGCGGCGTTGTTGAGGTAACAAGAGCCGCCATAGAAGTCGGTGCCGGCATGGTGTCCGGGAGGACGGACCGCGGCGAATACCACGGGGTCGCCTGCCACCACCAGGTCTACGGCGGTCACGGCACAACTGGCGGCTGCCTCGATCGCCTCCCAGCTGCCCGGTCCAATGAGCGTCATCGTGTCAAACGCGTAGAGCCCGGCCAGGGCTGCCACAGACGTGGGCCGCCGCGGTGGGCGGCCCGAGGTCAAAGAAGTCAGTGGGAAGACATAGGGGACTACCCGATCCTGTCCGGGGTCCCTGGGGTATTGGGACTCCTGCCAAAGAGTCCAGGCAGTTCGCAGAAAGTCGACCAGCCCCGGGTCATGCACAGCCTCGAGCTCGCTGGCATTCACAGGGCGCGGTGCAACCAGTTGGTGACCGGCCGCCTCGGCTGCGGCCGCAATCAACTCGACCCGCCGAGCGACTTCGGTTCCGACGATCCGCACACCTACCCAGATCTCAGCCAGGGGTTCGTGTCGGCTCAGCTCTGGCGAATAGACGACTTTCATTCAGAAGACGGTACGAACGCCATCTCCCGGCGGAACTTCATCCAGTCAGATTTCTTGGTCGACCAGATCAGATCGGTCAGAACCTGACCGATGGTCAGCAAAGCCAACAGCACCAACACCCATGAAGCTACGCCCATCGCCCACCCCGCCCCCAGCCCGACCACGGGAATTATCTTGGTGGTGATGGCCCCGGCGGCATGCATCCACGCCCGTCGGTCAGGAGCAACCCGGAGGTAGCTGGCGTAATCGACTTTGACCCCCGGTTGTGGGCGGCCAATGGAGCCGATGAACCAGTGGGTGAATCGCATACCCTGCAGGCTCCCAACCACCAGATGGGCCAGGCCATGGGTGGACACGAGCAACACGCCAGTTCCCGCCAGAAGCAGGAGTGCCTGCATAACGGATGTTGCCCCGTAAGCAAGACCGATAAGCAAGAGACCCAAAGCCGTCGCCACCAACATCAACGTGGTGCCAATAGCCAAGGGCAGCTTGATGAGCGCCCACCGTTCGAACACGGCGCGGTCGATCTGGCCAATGCGATCCGCGAAGTCGTCCACCCAAGCCGGGTCTCTCTTGATGGCGGTGACGGCCTTCCAGAAACGGCTCCCTGCCAGATCGACTTTGCCGCCGGTCGCCAATGAGCCCTCGATCGAAGTCAAGATCGATTCAACCTGGGGCCTGTCCACGACAGACAACGATATCCCGCTCTCACGGTCGCGTACCCCTTGATGCCGCCAACGCCTCGGTGTAAAACGGCGCTATGACCAAACCAATCGTTTTCAATCACCCGTATCTGCTAGGTCTCGTCAAAGAACAACTCGATGGGCACACTATTGTCGTGGAAGACGACGGCTGGACGGTCCATGACGAATCGGTCGGGGCAGTGTTCGGTCTGGTCAACCTGGCTCAGCATCTCGACGGAGTCGACGAGGGGCTCTGGCCGGACCGGGTGCGGGAGTGGGTTCAACGACTACTCAGGATCCGACCGGCCGAGCCAACCGAATACCGGCAAGCCGCTCCCCGCCTGCGAGTGCGACTGACCGCCGATGCCAGCCAGCCGGGCTGGGCCGTCCATCGAAACGTCTGTGATGGACTTGATGAGATGCTGATGCTCCGCAACGACGTGGGTTGCGAGACCGTAAACGATGACCAACTCGCCACCTGGGGCCAGCCGGCCGACAAGGTCTGGAACGATGCCCGTGAGCACACCATCTGGGACGAAACCCGACAACGACGCATCCTGGCCCGCGGCAAAAACCGGGTCGTTTGGGTGCGTGACAGCTTCTTCGCTTCAAGCGTTCTCCTCCACCTCGACCATTTGCTGTCACGTCGCAACACACAGGGCGCCCTGGCGATGGCGCCCTGTCGCGATGCTTTGCTCTATGTCGAGATGGTCAGCACCGACGTGGTTCACCAGGCAGCCGCGATGATGGAGATCGGCGCCCAGTGGTATGCCGATGGTCCCGGATCGATCTCCGCTGACCTGTTCTGGTATCGACCTGGGGGTGACATCGAACGGATCGCCAGGGCCGAAGGCCGCGGCTATCAGAGCTGCTGGGGTCTCGAGTTCTCTAAAGCCCTGGCGGCGCTCGAGGCAAGAACTGTCTGACGACGAGCCGTACCATGCGCTGCCATGGTCGGCCCGCCCTGGCAGTTGGATCCCGAAGTCATCCATCTCAACCACGGCTCTTTTGGTGCCACTCCGCTGCCTGTCCTGACGGCTCAGGCCGAATGGCGGCGCCGGTTTCAAAGTGACCCCACATCCTTTGTCGTCGACACCTGGGAGCCGGCCATCGACGAGGCGCGCCGCCTCCTGGCCGAGGCGTTAGGAGCAAATAGCGAATCGCTCGGGTTCGTGCCCAACACCACCACGGGAGTCAACGCAGTCGTTCGGTCGTTTCCCTTCCGGCGGGGGGATGAGATCCTCACCACCGACCACGTCTATAACGCCTGCCGCAATGTCCTCGACCATGTAGCCGCCCGGACCGATGCACAGGTCGTCATTGCCCCGATGCCATTCCCTCTTGCATCTTCAGACGAAGCAGTCACCGCCGTTATGGACCGGGTAACCAGGAGAACCCGATTTGCCTTGATCGATCATGTCACCTCGCCCACTGGGCTGGTGCTACCGGCGGCAACCATCGTGGGGCTCCTGGAGGATCGGGGAGTACCAGTCATGGTCGACGGAGCCCACTCCCCCGGGATGGTCCCTCTTGAGATCGAGCGCATGGCTCCGTCCTTTTATGCCGGCAATTGCCACAAATGGCTCTGCGGGGCTCCGGGGTCCGCCTTCTTGTGGGTGCGTCCCGACCACGCCGAGGCGGTGATTCCGGCCGTGATAAGCCACGGAGCCAACGACACCCGCACCGACCGACCCCGTCTCCACCTGCTGTTCGACTATCCCGGCACGATCGACCCCAGCCCCTACCTGACCGTTCCCGTAGCCATCGATTTTCTTCGCTCGCTCCACCCTGACGGCCTGACCGGAGTAATGGCCGCCAATCGGGCGCTGGCCCTGAGGGCCCGGGCACTGCTGTGCGAAACCGTCGGGACCCCTCCGCCCGCTCCCGAGGACATGATCGGATCGCTCGCCGCCGTTGCATTGCCTCCGGGCTTGGGGGAACGACCACCCGGGATCGACCCGCTCAGCCGTGTCTTGCGCCAGAAGTGGAGCATCCAGGTGCCCGTGCTCATCTGGCCGGAGTGGCCCAGCCGCTATCTACGCGTTTCGGCCGCTCCCTACAACCGGATCGAGGACTATGTCGCATTGAGTGAAGCCCTGACAATCGAGCTGGCCAACGCCGCGTGAACGGCTGGCATCTTGGCGGGCGGACGGTGGCCATTACTGGCGGCTCCGGTGGAATCGGAAGGGCGACCGCGGTAGCCCTGGCCGGCCTCGGCGCCGAGCCGGTCCTGGTTGGCCGCGATTTCGACAAGCATCAACCGCTTCTCGCATCGCTCGCAGCGATCGGAGCGAAAGCATCGTTCGTGGATACCGACCTGTCTGATCTGGCAAGCGTCGCTCGTGCCGGGCGAGCGCTTGGAGAATTCAATCCTCCGGTGTCAGTCCTCATCAACAACGCCGGTGTCGGTGGCGCCCGTGGCGTCACAGCCGACGGCTTCGAGCTGGCCTTCGGCGTCAACCATCTGGCCCACTTCCTGTTGACCAGGCTCCTACTTGAATCGATGATCCTCCACTCTCCCGGCCGCATCCTCACCTTGGCATCTGAAGCCCACCAGGGTGTGCGCTTCATTGATTGGGACCGGGTGGCCCGCACTACGAGGTCGTTTACCGGGCTACCCGAGTACAGCCGTTCCAAGGCCGCCAACATCGCCTTCACGGTCGAGCTGAGCAAGCGTCTCGCGGGCGACAACGTAAAGGCAGTTGCCATTCACCCGGGACTGGTAGCAACCGGCATCTGGCGCCGAATCCCCCCTCCGCTGCGGTGGGTGATGACGAGGAGGATGTTCACGCCAGAGCTGGGAGCGGCGGTAGTGGTGAACTGCGCTACGACCACCGACTTGGTTTCCGGTGCCTACTACACCCCTGCCGGCCTGGGGACAGCATCCCGATACGCCACCGACGCCTCGACGGCTCGCTCACTCTGGGAGAAGAGCGATGAGATGGTCGCAAGGTGGCTGTGACAACCCTCGTCATACCCAGGCAAGGCTGGGAGGCGATGCTGGCCCATGCCGAGTTCTGCGCTCCGATGGAATGCTGTGGTCTTGTCGCTGGACCTTCGCCCGACGTGGTGTCTTTCGTCTATCCGCTCACCAATGCAGATCTTTCACCGGTGGCATACACGATCGAGCCATACGAGCACTATCGCGCCTGGAAACACGCCGAAGGCAACGGTTGGAACCTGATCGGGGCCTTTCATTCCCACCCCGAGGGACCTCCCTACCCGTCGCCCACCGATCTCCGGCTGGCGGTCGAGCCAGAATGGACCTATTTGATCGTCAGCGGCGGCCATATCCGCGGCTTCTCCATGGACGCCACTTCGGCCTCTGAAGTGCTCCTGATCCCGGAAGCGAGTTAGCTCAGGCTCGCCCTACCGGCAAACAGCTCTGGTCGTAGTCCACCAACCGCGGTGGGGTGGATTCATCCGCGCAGGCCGGGCACGATGGGTCGCGGTTTACCTTGACCGTCATGAAGTCTTGGTCGAGTGCGTCGTACACCAGCAACCTCCCCACGAGCGGCTCGCCGAGCCCGAGGAGGATCTTGATCGTCTCCATGGCCTGCAAAGAACCGATGATTCCGGGAAGGGCGCCCATCACCCCGGCTTCGGCGCAATTGGGCGCCAGCTCGGGGGGTGGCGGTTGCGGGAACAAGCACCGGTAACAGGGGCCCTGGTAAGGATTGAAGACCGATACCTGGCCATCAAAGCGGAAGATCGACCCGTGCACTACCGGTGTTCGCATCCAAAGCGAGGCGTCGTTGACCAGGTAGCGGGTGGGAAAGTTGTCCGCCCCGTCGACGATGACGTCACAACCTTCGATTAGCTGGCGTACATTGGCTGCCTCGAGTCGAACCTGATGTGCGTCGACCACGACATCGGGGTTGATGGCTGCGACGGTCTGGCGGGCGGACTCGACCTTGGCCCGCCCCACACGATCGATGCCGTGCAGGATCTGCCTTTGCAGGTTGGACTCATCGACCACATCGAAGTCCACGATCCGGAGGTTGCCGACGCCCGCTGCCGCCAGGTAGAGCGCTACCGGCGAGCCCAACCCGCCGGCACCAATCAGTAGGACCTTGGACTCGAGCAGCTTGCGCTGGCCCTTTTCTCCCACTTCGGGCAGCACCAGGTGACGGGCGTAACGCTGGCGCTGCTCGGCGGAGAGGGCGCTGTCGACTTCAATCGGGAGGCCCTCGGCCTTCCACCTGACAATGCCGCCCGCCAGGTTGGCCACGTTCTGATAACCCATGTCCTGGAGGGTCTTGGCTGCCAGGGCCGATCTGATCCCGGTAGTGCAATACACGACGATGCGGGAGTCAGCGCTCAGGCCCGCACCGGAGACCGCCACCTCGACCTCAGAGCGCGGCACCAGGGCCGCCCCTGCAATCACGCCAGTGACGAACTCCTCTGGTTCTCGACAATCGATCAGGAACACATCTCCGGCGGCCATCTCGGTGGCAACCCCAGCTGGGGGGACTTCGCGCACCTCACGCCGGGCCTGGGCGATCATCTCCTGATATGACAAGGGCATAGGGGGAAGGATAAGACGGAAGTCGGAAGACGGAAGCCCCGAATAAAACCTCGTAGAGTCTTGGGCATGGACATCGTCGACGTATACGTCTTCGTCCTGGCTGGATTCGTTGGATATCAGGTAATCAGCCGGGTGCCTGCCCTACTCCACACCCCCCTGATGGCAGCCACAAATGCGATCTCCGGGATCTCGCTGGTGGGGTCGCTGGTGGCGGCGGGATCGGGTCGCAGCACCCTCGCCACGATCCTCGGTGTCATCGCCGTCGCCTGTGCCATGGCCAACGTGGTCGGAGGATTCCTCATCACCGATCGCATGCTTCGCATGTTCCGACGCACTGGCAGCGGCACTAAGTAGCGGGATTGATCGGCATTCTGTGAGTAGAGACATTCTCACCCAGGTCACTTACCTGGTCGCGTCAGTTCTCTTCATCCTCGGGCTGCGCAGCCTCACCAAACCGGACCAGGCCAGGCGTGGCATGAACCTCGCCGCCCTGGGCATGCTGCTGGCGATTGTCGGCACGCTCGTCAAGACCGAGATCGTCAGCTACGGGTGGATTGCTATCGGACTGGCCGTCGGAACCGTTATCGGATATCCGCTCGGCATGTGGGTGCCAATGACGGCGATGCCTCAGCGGATCGCCTTCTCGCACATGTTCGGCGCCCTCGCCGCCACCCTGGTGGGGGTTGCCGAATACCACACAGATCTCACCGAGGGTCACCCGATCTCAGGCGCCAAGATGGCAGCCCTGGCCTTCGAGGTCTTGTTTGGTGCCCTAACCGTCACCGGCAGCTTCGTCGCCTTCGGAAAACTTGCCGAGTTTCTTCCGGGACGCCCCATCACCTACAAAGGCCAGAACGCCGTCAACCTCACCCTGGCGACCGTGGCGGTCGGGCTGTTCGTCTATCTGATTGTCCGCCCCGAGACCGCTCCCGCCTTCTATCTCATGGTGGGTCTGGCCACTCTGATCGGCCTGTTCCTGGTGCTCCCTATCGGTGGCGCCGACATGCCGGTTGTCATGTCGTTGATGAACTCATACGCCGGTCTAGCGGCAGCCGCCACCGGTTTCGCTCTCGGCAACGAAGTTCTCATCATCGCCGGTGCCCTCGATGGAGCCAGCGGATTCATCCTCTCGGTTGTCATGTCCAAAGCCATGAACCGCTCCTTCTCCAATGTGCTGTTCGGAGCCTTCGGAAGCGTCCAACCGGCGTCCGTCCGCACGTCCGAAGGACTGACCGTGTCCGAGATTTCCCCCGAGGATGCAGCCCTCCAACTTGGATATGCAAAGTCGGTAATCGTGGTTCCCGGGTACGGGATGGCGGTGGCGCAGGCCCAACATCAGATCCGGGAGCTGGCAGAGCTGATCGAAAAGAACGGTGGCGAGGTTCGATATGCCATCCATCCCGTCGCGGGCCGCATGCCGGGCCATATGAACGTCTTGCTGGCGGAGGCCAACGTTCCGTATGACCGGCTGTACGACATGGAAGAGATCAACGACCGCTTCGGTGAGGCTGACATCGCTCTTGTCATCGGAGCCAACGACGTCGTCAATCCTGCTGCCCGCAACGATCCAGGCAGTCCGATCTACGGGATGCCGATCCTCAACGCCGACCTGGCGCGGCGGGTCATCGTCCTTAAGAGAGGCATGAGCCCGGGCTTTGCGGGGATCGAAAACGAGCTCTTCTACCGTTCGAACACTTCCATGCTCTTCGGAGACGCCAAAGCCTCGCTGACCAGGGTCATCGCCGAAGTAAAAGCGGCATGAGCTCGCTCTGGCACGCCTTTGCGGATATGAACCTGGTCCAGGATCACCCTTTTGTCGTAGCCCGGGGCGACGGATGCCATGTGTTCGATGAGTCGGGGACTCGTTATCTCGACGCGACTGCCGGGCTCTGGTTCGCCAACCTCGGTTACGGACGCCGCGAGGTGATCGAGGCCGTTCGTCATCAGATGGAGACGCTTTTCGCCTATCACACCTTCACCGACTTCGCCGCTCCTCCCACCATCGAGCTGGCGAACGAGATTGCCGCCAAGGTCGCCCGGACGGACGGCAAGGTGTTCTTCACCAGCGGTGGGTCGGATGCTGTCGACTCCGCAGCCAAGCTCGTACGGCGATTCCATGCCCTGACCGGCAATCCCCAGCGAACGGTTTTCATCGCCCGCGACTGGGCATATCACGGCATGCATGCCTACGGGACCTCACTGGCAGGCATCGAATCAAATCGAACCGGGTACGGCGATCTCGTAGCCGAAGTCGTGGTTGTTCCCCATGACGACACCGAAGCGGTCGAGAAGGCCATCGATCATGCCGGGGCCAACCGGATCGCCGGTCTCTTCTGCGAGCCCGTCATTGGAGCGGGCGGGGTGAGACCGGTATCGATCGACTACCTCCACCGGGTGCGAGACCTCATTCGGGCGGCAGGTGGGCTCTTCATCTCCGACGAGGTGATAACCGGATTCGGCCGGTTGGGAGACTGGTTTGCAGCCAATCGATTCGACCTCGATCCCGATCTGATCCTGTTTGCCAAGGGAGTCACGGCTGGATATCAGCCGCTGGGAGGAGTCATCGCCGGCGCCCATGTCGCGGCGCCCTTCTTCGAATCCCCGGGGGTGGTATGGCGACACGGCTACACCTACTCGGGCCATGCCTCAGCATGTGCTGCGGGATTAGCGGTGTGTCGGATCTACCAGGACGAGGGCGTCTTCGCTCGCGCCAACGAACTAGAGGGAGAACTGGCGGCCGCCGTTGCCAGCCTGGAAGACCTGGCGCCAGTCACAGGCACCCGGGCTGGAACCGGGGCCATGGCCGCAGTGCAACTCGATCCCGATGACCCTACTTTGGCGCCGAGAATCAGTTCAGCGGCGCGAGAGCTCGGGGTGATAACCAGGGCAATCGCCGGTAACGGCCTGCAAGTCTCTCCCCCGTTGATATTCACTGAGGCCCATGTCGATGAGATGACCGAGGGCCTCCGCCGGGGCATCCGGTCGGTGTGAATTTGTAGTGTCTGGGGCTAAGGAGGTTGATCGATCGTGACTGTCCCCGCCCAGGCCTACCCGGAAGCAAGCCAATCCACGACCATCCTGGTCCTTGGGATACTCAGCGTGGTTTGCTGTGGAGCGTTAGGCATCGCCGCTTGGGTGATGGGCAACAGCGAAATGCAGGCCATCGACGAGGGCCGGCGTCCACCCCAGAATCGCTCCACCGCGAATATCGGCAAGGTTCTTGGCATGGTTGGCATCGGCTTATGGCTGCTCGGAGCGGTCCTAAGCATGATGGGAGCACTCGTGCTGCCATTCGCAGGGCTCAGGTGAAGAAGCCGTCTCGCTGGGTGTTCTGGCTGGGCCCCCTCGGGGTGGCCTTTCTGTTCACCTGGACGCCCACGGACAATGGGCCCACCCTCTGTCCTTTTGCCCTGCTTACGGGGCTGGCCTGCCCTGGTTGCGGCATGACTCGGGCGATGGCATATCTCGTACGTGGGGACCTCGGCCAGGCCGTCATTTATCACCCGCTCTCGCTGGCGCTGGCTCTGGCGGGCGCGGTGGGAGTCGTCTGGTTGGCCGGCCAAAGAAAGTGGGCCTGGCCGGCCCCCTCGCTGAAGATGGTCAACCTGGCTCTGATATCGGCAGGGGTGCTGCTGATGGGCGTATGGTTGACGCGAATGGCGACCGGCACCTTGCCCCCCGTCTGAGTCAGGAGAGATAAGCGTGACCACCGAACCTCAAGCGGGATATCCAGAGCAGAGCCAGGCCGTGACCATCCTGGTGCTGGGCATCCTCTCCATCGTCGTGTGTCAGATACTCGGGCCATTCGCCTGGAAGATGGGAAGTGACGAACTCAAGGCAATCAGTGACGGCCGTCGCTCTCCTGAGGGTCAGGGCATGGCCCAGGCCGGCAAGATCTGCGGAATCGTCGGCACAGTGTTGCTCGGTATGGTCGTGATCGGAATCCTGCTCTTTTTCCTGGTGCTGATTCCCGTGGGCATCGTCACCTCGGGCGAGTTTGGTGGCTTCGATTTCACCCCTTGATGACAAGCTGGGGGTGGCTCCGGACCCGCGGTCGTCGCTGCTCGACCTGATCCGCCAGAGCGTCGAACGCCAGCGCGGCTTCGCTACCGGGGGCTGCCATCGCCACCGGTAGACCATGGTCGGCCCCCTTTCGCATCTCCACCAGCAACGGGATCTGGGCCAGAAGGGGAACACCAATTTCTTCGGCCAGGACGGCCCCCCCGCCTTGTCCAAATAGCTCGTAGCGTTTGCCGTCATCGGCGGTGAACCAGCTCATGTTCTCGACTACCCCCATGACCTCCTGATTGACGGTGTCGGCCATGAGGGCCGCTCGTCTGGCCACACGCTGGGCGGTCGGTTGGGGGGTGGTGACGAGAAGCACCTGTGCCCGAGGGAGGAACTGGCTCATCGAGATGGCGATGTCCCCCGTACCAGGAGGCATGTCGACCAGGAGGTAGTCGGGCGAATCCCAGAAGACATCCGTTAGGAACTGCTCGATCGCCTTGTGCAGCATGGGCCCTCGCCACACCACTGCCTTGTCCTCGGGAACGAAGTAATCCATCGACATTGCTTTCACGCCTCGCGCCACTGGCGGAATGATGGATTGATCGATGACAACGGGTTGGTGACTGACTCCCAGCATGCGGGGAATCGAAAAGCCCCAGATGTCGGCATCGATGACGCCCACCGTCCGACCTCGACCGATCAACGCCACCGCGAGATTGGTGGTGACCGAGGACTTGCCCACTCCACCTTTGCCGGAGGAGATCGCAATTACTCGCGTCGGCGAGCCCGACTGACCCACCCGGGGACCGGCCGCATCCCGCAACCTGGTCATCAACCCCGTCCGGGCGTCGTCATCGATTACCGAGGTCTCGATCTCGGCCCGCCCGCCCAGGACCTCCTCGACTCGCTGCGTCAGCTCTGCCCGATAGGGATAGTTGGGAACCGGTATCAGCAATCTGGCCTTGGGTCGTCCCAACAAAGGTTTGTCGATCGTGCCGATCAATCCCAGCTCACCCAAGGTGCGATTGAACAGGGGCTCTTTGACCCCTTCCAGGGCGCGTTGGATGTCATCGGCGGTCGCCATGGTTTCCCCTACGGAGATAGTGGGTAGAAAACGCTGTTCACTATAGTTTCGGGCTGCGATGAGCCTCTCGAGCCTCGAATCCCTTGACCGCAGCATTGGCGACCTCGCCTCCTCGCTGGGCGACCCCACCCGCCGGGGTATCTATCTGGCGGTTCGTCAGAGCCCCGAGGCCCTGACGAGCGCCCAGATCGCCGATCTCTTCTCAATCCACCCCAATGTGGCTCGCCATCATCTCGATCGACTGGCTGATGATGGTTATCTCCAGGTGACCCATCAGCGGCGCAGCGGCCGAACCGGACCGGGAGCGGGGCGACCCGCCAAATGCTACGAAGCGACCACCAAAGGAGTTTCGCTCCATCCGGGAAGGAGATATGACCTGCTGGTCGAACTCCTGGTGCGAGTTCTCGATCGGATCCAGCCTCACGGCATTGCAGGCATCGCCGAAGAGGTTGGGCGCGAATATGGTCAGGAGCTTGCCGCCTCGGTTGGCACCCCCGATGACCCCGGGTATGAAGAGGTTCTGGCGGCGCTGGTCAAACTTATGAGCGGAGTCGGATTCGCAGTGAGTGCCGACCCCGCCGCTCAGGTGCTCCTCACCTCCCACTGTCCTTTCGGAGAAGCTGCCACCGGCCACCCAGAGGTGGTTTGTTCCCTCGATCGGGGCATGGTGTCCGGAATCATGGGAGCGTTGCATCACGCCTGCAATCCGGTGGTGTTTCCCCATGTGGGTCTTGAAGACGATTGCGTCACCCAGGTTCCGGTGACCATCAGCACTCGCAACTGACCTCAGCCATCCAGCGCCTGCTGGCCCTCGCGGTAGAAGTCGAAGGCAGCGCGCCTTTGATCATCAGCGTCGACGAGATCTTCGAAGGGCAAGCTGGCTCCATTGAAGTGAGGGTCGTTCCAAAATGAATTTGAGCGATCGATCTCGCTCCACGCTGACACGTAGAGGTAAGGATTCTGATGATGTTCATCACCAGGCGAGGCGCCGTACGAAGCCCGCGCTCCTGCCTCTGGGTCGCCCAACTCGACCGCCACGTCGAAGTGCTCGGGCCACAGTTGCACCCTGGAGGGCCGCTGCGGAAGGCGGGCGGATGCACGGAGTTCTTCCAATACGCCGGTCGCAAACCCGAACAAGGCAGCGATTGCGCTCACGCATGCGACGTCGACCGCCAGAGGGCGATTGGGATCCACGGGAAGGAGCGGATCTCCGAAACGCGGGAACCAATCCGGTCGATAGGCAACGCCCGCTGCTTCGCAAGCCTGGTTGACTGTTGTCAGCGGAAAACGCTCGGCCTGATGACCCCGCTGCACGACCAGGTCGAGGCCATCGACGCGTATCTGCGCATCACCGCCGAAGAACGGCGTGCCAAATCCATCCGCGGTATGTCGGAGGCCGATCTTGGTGTTGGCGCGATGACGGGCAGGAGCGAGGACGAAGTAGGCCAACTGATGAAGCGACGCTCTCGTCTCAGTCAACCCATCCGGTAGCGGCCCCAGACGCGGCCATGGTCCCAGCCAATGATGGCTCGCCCACTCCTTCAGGTCAGGTCGTGTCGTAACAATCTCGAGCCAGGTGATGTCTCCGCTGGAGACCGGTGAGACCACCGTCGAGCCCGCCGGGGCGTCGCTGCGATCCGTGGGGTCGTCGGCAAATTCGCCGTCGTGGACCGCGGGTGGTGAGGGCTCGAGTACCCGCGCCACGAATCCGGGCTCCATCAAACCCTGGGCTTCGGCACGGGGGTTACGGTCGCCTGCCGCCACCGCCTGAGACTATCCACCTGTGCAATAACCGCCTGGTTTGCCTGGACCCAAATCAGGGCAATGTTTGCGTTTCCAGCCCCCCATACCGTTTTCACCCTTTCCCTACACTCGGGGTCGATGACCAACACGGTTCTCAAGACCCCGCTCGGTGAACGATTGATCGCCCCCCTGACTGCAATCGAGGGTTCTTCGGAGCTGCCCTATTCAATCCGCGTGTTGTTGGAGGCAGCCCTCCGTCGCCTCGATGGAAGATTGGTCCATCAGGCCGACATCGATGCCATCGCGGCTTATAAACCGCGATCGCTCACCGAAGCGGAGATTCCCTTCATTCCAGGCAGGGTGGTGCTCCAGGACTTCACCGGGGTACCGGCCATCGTGGATCTCGCAGCCATGCGCGCCGCCATTGTCCGCATGACGGACAAGACCGATGCCGCCGCGCGGGTCAACCCGGGCGTCGAATGTGATCTGGTTGTTGACCATTCGGTCCAGGTCGACTCCTTCGGTGGCCGCGATGCCCTCGTGATCAACAGCAGGAAGGAATTTGAACGCAACCAGGAACGGTATGAGTTCCTCAAATGGGGCCAGAGCGCCTTCACCAACTTCCGGGTAGTGCCTCCCGCCACCGGCATCGTCCACCAGGTGAACCTCGAATACCTGGCCAAGGTTGTTTGGGACGATGGCACCTGGTTGTTCCCGGACTCACTGGTAGGTACCGACTCCCACACGACGATGATCAATGGATTGGGCGTATTGGGCTGGGGGGTGGGCGGAATCGAAGCCGAAGCCGCCATGCTGGGCCAGCCGATATCGATGCTGCTCCCAGAGGTGGTGGGGTTCCGTCTGACCGGTCGACTGCGAGAGGGCTCCACCGCCACCGACCTGGTACTGCGGGTGACCGAAATCCTTCGCCAGCACGGTGTGGTCGGCAGGTTCGTGGAATTCTTCGGCCCGGGTCTGGACGATATGCCGGTTGCCAATCGCGCCACCATCGCCAACATGGCGCCCGAGTATGGGGCGACCGTCGGCTTCTTCCCGGTCGACGACCAGACCATTGACTATCTCCGCTTCACGGGTCGTTCCGAGGTTTTGTGCGAGACGGTCGAGCAGTACTACCGCGCCCAGGGCTTGTGGCGAGATGGAAGCCACAAGATCGCGTACAGCTCGGAACTCAAACTCGATCTCGGCACAGTCGAGCCATCACTGGCTGGACCCAAACGACCACAGGACCGCGTAGCCCTCTCTGCCATGAAAGACACGTGGCGTGAACAGCTCGTTTCCATGTACGAACGACCCAAAGTCAGTCATACCACCGTCGCGGGACCAACCGGAACCTATGAGCTTTCTGACGGCGACGTGGTCATCGCCGCCATCACCTCGTGCACCAACACCTCCAACCCCGAAGTCATGATGGCCGCCGGCCTGGTCGCCAGGGCAGCTCGTCAGAAGGGGCTGTCCCCGAAGCCGTGGGTCAAGACTTCACTCGCCCCGGGCTCCCAGGTAGTGACCGAATACCTGAGATCGGCGGGGTTGCTCGACGACCTGGAAGCGACCGGATTCTTCATCGTCGGCTACGGCTGCACCACCTGTATAGGCAACTCTGGGCCGCTTCCGCCCGAGATCTCCGAAGCGATCAACGCCGGAGGTCTGGTAGCGGCATCGGTGCTCTCCGGTAATCGCAACTTCGAGGGCAGGATCTCGCCCGACGCCCGGGCCAACTATCTCGCCTCACCTCCGCTGGTCGTCGCTTACGCCTTGGCGGGGACAGTCGACTGGGATCCGTTGCGCGAAACCATTCCCGGTTCCGGCGTCTTCCTACGCGACCTCTGGCCGACCCAGGACGAGATCGTCCGGCTGGTGGCCGAACACGTCACCAGGAGCCAGTTCACAGAGAAGTACGCCGACGTGTTCACCGGCTCCGAGGAGTGGCGCAATATCACCACGAGAGGCAGTCACCTGTACGAGTGGAACCCTGACTCGACGTATATACAGGAACCGCCGTTCTTCCTTGAACTCAGCCAGGAAGTGCGGCCGCTGATACCGATCGAAAGCGCCCGGGTCCTGGTCAAGGTGGGCGACTCGATAACCACCGACCACATCAGCCCGGCCGGATCGATCAAACCGGACTCTCCGGCCGGCCAATATCTCATCGAACATGGCGTCCAGCCCGCGTTGTTCAACTCTTACGGTTCGCGTCGGGGCAATGACCGCGTGATGACCAGAGGAACGTTCGCCAACGTCCGGGTACGCAATCAACTGGCCCCCGGGACCGAAGGTGGACTCACAACCGACTTCGTCGATAACCAGGTGAAGTCGATTTATGACGCTTCGGTCAATTACCGGTCACACGGGATCCCTTTGGTGGTGCTGGTTGGCCAGGACTACGGGATGGGCTCGTCCCGTGACTGGGCCGCCAAGGGAACGTTTCTTCTGGGCGTCAAAGCGGTGTTGGCGGAATCCTTCGAAAGGATCCACCGCTCCAACCTGGTCATGATGGGCGTCCTCCCCCTCCAATACCGCCCGGGCGAATCTGCCGCGACCCACAAATTGGATGGCACCGAGACGTTCTCGATCGCGCTGACCGACGACCTGGTACCCCGAGAGGAGCTGATGGTTACGGCCACCCGCGGACAGGGAGAATCGGTCATCTTCCCCATGATTGCCCGGGTCGATACGCCGATCGAAGTTGAGTATCTACGCCATGGAGGCATCCTCCACTATGTCCTCAGACAGATGGCGCGAACTTAAATCCAATCGTTCTTGTGACGGTTGACAGGTATATGGCGGGTCAACCGTCACAAGAACGGGCTTCGGCGGCCTGAATCGCGCGCCAGATCGTGTTGCCGACCTCACCCGGTGCTCG